>Ga0075286_1000001_pt1 | contig 23655 bp, 23 predicted proteins | sample SF_Rice_20C_0N_2_FD_69761 | JGI IMG/M metagenome (GOLD analysis project Ga0075286, IMG submission 69761) | Rice paddy soil microbial communities from Twitchell Island, California, USA - SF_Rice_20C_0N_205 | ecosystem: Environmental > Terrestrial > Soil > Paddy field/soil | place: USA: Twitchell...
TAGAGTGATTTTTTAACATGTTTGCCTAACGAGCCTTACGGTTGGATCTAGCCGCGCCCTTTGCGCCCGCTCTCGTTATCTTCGTCCCGGTCCAGACGGAGCTCATCGCCGAGAAGCGACTCGAACGAAAAACGCCCGCCTTCTTTCTCGCGTTTTAGATAACTTTCCATCTCTTGGCGTTCTTCGGTGCGGCGCAAAGCGCGAATGCTCAGTGCGATCTTACGGTCGGCCGGTTCGATGCTGACGACTTCGGCTTCGACTTCGTCGCCGACCTTGAACAGGCTTGACGGTTTATCGACCCGCTCGGTGCTGAGTTGAGAGACATGGATCAAGCCCTCGACTCCTTCCTCGATGCGCACAAAAACGCCGAAGTCGGGAACACTGGTGACCTGCCCCTTGATCTTCGACCCGACCGGATGGCGATCGGCGACCACCTTCCAGGGATCCGGAGTGATCTGCTTGATGCCGAGTGAAAAGCGCTCGTTGTCCACATTGATACCGAGCACCTTCGCTTCGACAATATCGCCCTTTTTATACAGCTCCGAGGGGTGTTTGATCTTTTTGGTCCAATGTAAGTCGGAAATATGCACGAGTCCGTCGATCCCCTCTTCAATACCGACAAAGATGCCGAAGTCCGTAATGTTTCGCACCGGACCCTTGACAATCGTGCCAACTGGATACTTTTCCTTCGCCGCCTCCCATGGATTGGCCATGACTTGTTTTAGGCCGAGCGATATTCTGCGATGAGATGAATCGACGTTCAACACAACCACTTCGACCTGTTGTCCAACCTGGAGAATTTTGGACGGATGGGCGACTTTACGGGTCCAAGACATTTCGGAGATATGCACCAAGCCCTCGATGCCGCTCTCCAATTCGACGAAAGCGCCGTAATCCATCAAGCTGATGACCTTGCCCTGCACCCTGGTGCCAATGGGAAATTTTTCGGCCACCGTGTGCCAGGGATCGGGAGTGAGCTGTTTCATGCCGAGAGAAATCCGTTCTTTCTCGGCATCGAATTTAAGCACGACGACCTTGATCTTTTCACCCACCTGAACGATCTCGGAAGGATGGTTGATCCGACCCCAGGACATGTCGCTGATGTGAAGGATGCCGTCGATCCCGCCGAGATCGACGAAAGCGCCGTAGCCTGTGATATTTTTTACGGTGCCTTCAATAATGACGCCCTCTTCGAGAATCTTTAGGATGTCCTTTTTTAGAGCGTCGCGCTCCTTTTCCAAAAGCGCTCGGCGCGAAACCACGACATTGCCGCGCGCGCGGTTAAATTTCAGTATCGCGAAACGGTCGGTCGTGCCGATAAATCGGTCGAGATTGCGGCTCGGACGGATATCGACGTGGGAACCGGGAAGAAAAGCCGGAACTCCGACATCGACCTTAAACCCTCCTTTAACTTTGCCCACGATGTGACCTTCGACCCCTTGTTCCTCGTTGAACGCCTTTTCCAGATCCTCCCACACTTTTAGATTCTCGGCGCGTTGCCGTGATAACACGATGCCGCCGCCTTCGCCTTCCGAAGAGTCGAAATACACGTCGACATCGTCACCCACCTTGACCTGAATGTTGCCTTGCCGATCGGTGAATTCCTGGATAGGGATCTGGCCCTCCGATTTATAACCGACATCGATAAGAACATGCGTAGCGGTAATCCCTACGACCCTGCCCTTAACGACTCCGCCGGGCTTGACCGTGCGCAGGCTTTCTTCAAACATTGCTTCAAATTCGCTAGCGCCGCCTGCCGTCGCGCCCTGTTTCTGTTCATCCTGCTGAGCCATACATTACCAACTCCGATCCGTTTAATTTTCTGTTAACTTGATGCGTATATGCGAAAGAACTTTTGCCGCAACCTCGTCCGCGGTGGCACTCGACGAATCCATCATCAACGCGTCCTCCGCCTTGCGCAACGGCGCCAGGTCTCTTTCGCTGTCTCTTTTGTCCCGCTCTTCAATCTCGCGCAGAGTTTCCTCGTAATCGACCGCCCGTCCCGCGCTTTTCAACTCATTATAACGGCGCCGGGCCCGCTCGCTTGCCGATGCATCGAGAAATATCTTAACCTCGGCTTCAGGGAATATGACCGTGCCGATATCGCGACCTTCGGCTACGACACTACCGCGCCGCCCCATTTCGCGCTGCAACTCGAGCATGCGCGCCCTGACCATTCTCAGAGCGGAAACCTTTGAGGCCATCTGGCTCACTTCGGGCGTACGGATTTCCGCGGCCACGTCGAGTCCGTCCAGCAGCACGGCGAGATTGCCGTTCGTTTCCTGCAAATCGATCTCCGTGGCAGCGATCAATTCCTCCAGACGGGCATCATCCGCCAAATCAATGCCTTGACGCAAGACCTTCAAAGCGAGGGCGCGATACATGGCGCCCGTATCGAGGTAAACAAATCTGAGCTCTTTGGCCAAACGCTTCGCTAGAGTGCTCTTGCCGGCTCCCGACGGCCCGTCAATAGCGATGATCAACTTCTACCCCTTCGCGCGCCGACTATCCACCGTCTCTAGAGCTAATGCAAACAAATTTCAGCCAGCAAATCAAAAAACGGCGGGCATGAAATGTCGATACACCCGGCGTCGTCGATTTCGACTCCCTTATCGCTAAACAAGCCCGCAATCGCGAACGACATCGCGACGCGGTGATCGCCGTACGTTTTAATCGCGCCACCCTCAAAGGACTTGCCGCCATGGATCGTCATGCCGTCCCGGTGTTCCTCGACGATGGCTCCGAGCGCCCGCAGCCCCTCCGTCATTGCTGCAATCCGATCTGATTCCTTGTAGCGCAACTCCTCGACATGACTGAACGTGGTCACGCCGTCTGCCAGCGCCGCCGCGATCGCGAGAATCGGATATTCGTCGATGGTACGGGCGACCAGCTCTGCGCCCACATCGACACCTTTCAAAGTCCCGCCAGTCACATGGATATCGGCAACTCTCTCGCCGGCCTCCGAGCGTTGATTGTTTAATTGTATCGACGCGCCCATGCGTCTTAAAATTTCGAGCACGCCATCACGAGTCGGGTTACAACCGACGTCGCGCACGACCAAATTCGATCCGGGCATCACCGCGGCCGCCGCTAAGAAAAACGCCGCCGAAGAAATATCCCCCGGGACTCGGACACTGCGGCCGGTCAAAGAGGGCCGGCCGTCGACCACCAGGGTCAAGCCGTCGACCGTAATCGAGCCGCCGAAGCCGCCGAGCATGACTTCTGTGTGATCGCGCGAGCGTTGCGGCTCTTCGATGGTCGTTTTCCCTTGCGCTTGCAGAGCGGCCAGAATGATCGCCGACTTCACTTGCGCGCTGGCGATCGGCATCCGGTATTCGATGCCGCGCAAGCCGCCGCCGTCGATTTCCAGTGGAGCCAAGCCGTTGCCGGCGCGGCTTCTGATCCGCGCGCCCATTTGGCTCAAGGGATCGATCACGCGCTTCATCGGGCGCTGCCTTAACGATGAGTCGCCGTCCAATTCGCTGTGAAAAGGCCGGCCGGACAAAAGGCCGGACAAAAGTCGCATCGTCGTTCCGGAATTGCCGCAATTGATCGGCTCCGCCGGCGCGCGCAGACTTTCCCATCCCCTGCCTTCGACGCACAGAGCGTCGCCGTCGCGAAAAATTTCCACGCCCATCTGGCGAAAAGCCCGGACCGTGCGCGAGTTATCATCGCCGCCGGATAGATTCAATATTCGGCTCCGACCCTGCGCAATCGCGGCAAAGATGACCGCGCGGTGCGCTATCGATTTATCGCCCGGCACCGCGATCGTTCCACGAAGCGGTTTCTTGATCGGCTCTATCCGTTTCATTCGGCCGGCTTCACGGGATTTGTGCGCGAATATCATAGGCGCGGGCAAACTCCTTTTCCAACAGTGTGCCCTTGCCGTCGTGGATCCAGCGGTTGAGCCGTTGCAAATATTTGATGTAGTCGCCGAGCGAACGGCCGAGCGCGCGGCGATTCATGAGACAAATGTCGCGCCAAAGCTCCGGGCGGCTCGAAGCGATGCGCGTAAAATCTTTAAAACCGCCGGCGCAGTATTTTTTCAGATCAATCCCGTTGAGCTGCTGGCGCTCCAACGCATTGACCAGCGCATAAACGATGACATGGGGAAGATGGCTGATGACACCGAGCACGTGATCGTGCACCTCGGGCGGCATTGTTTCCACTTCAGCGCCGACCTTGCGCCAGAGCGCGGCGATTTTGTCGAGCGCTTTGCGATCGGTGTTTTCGGTCGGCGTCAGGATGCAGCGGTGATGCACGAATAAGTTGTTACGCGCCGCGCGGGCGCCCCATTGTTCGCTACCGGCGATCGGATGCCCGGCGACAAAGGAGACCTGCCTCGGCAAAAGCCGCTCCATGGCGCGAACGAGTTCGCCCTTGACGCTGCCCACGTCGCTGATGATCGCGCCCGCTTTGAGCCTGGGTAAAAAGGCTTTTGTGAGCGGCACAATCGCTTCCACCGGAGTCCCCATGATCAGCAAATCTACATTGGCGGGAAACTCCTCGACGCTGAGAAAAAAACTATCGATGATACCCTTGCGCTTGGCCAGGCGCAGGTTGCTTTCGCTGCGGCCGTAGCCGACGATCTCTTTCGTCAATCGGTGGCGGCGCATGTCCAATGCAAGCGAGCCGCAGATAAGTCCGACCCCGGCCATCGCGACCTTTTCAAACATCACAGCCATCGATCATCGTCCCGGCCTGTAACTTGCTTCATTAAATGGCCCTGATCACTTTCTCCAGAGCGTCGATAAATTTCCGATTCCCTTCCATCGTGCCGATCGTCACGCGCACGTGCTCGGGAAAGCGATAGCCCGCCGTCGGCCGCACGATAACGCCCTGGTTGAGCAGTTGTTGAAAAACTTCCTGCCCCTTGCCGACGCGCACCAAGATGAAATTTGCCTGGCTGGGCACGAACTCCAAGCCAAGCCGGATAAATTCCTTCTGCAAGAACTCCAACCCCCGGCGATTGGCGTCGAGGCTGCGCTTTACATGTTCGGCATCATCGAGCGCCGCCAACGCCGCCCACTGTGCCGGCGCGTTGACATTGAACGGCTGGCGCACGCGCTGCATCAGATTGATCAGCTCCTTTGGGCCCACGCCGTAGCCTATTCGCAGGCCGGCCAAGCCGTATAACTTCGAGAAGGTGCGCAGCGTGACAATCGCGCGATCATTCGCATGATAGCGAAGCGAGTCCGGATAATCGGCATCGCGAACATATTCGAAGTAAGCCTCATCGACGATCAAAAGAACATCCGGCGAAACCTTGTCAAGAAAGCGCTCCCATTCAGCGCGTCGAAAGATCGTCCCCGTGGGATTATTCGGATTGGCTAAAAACATCATGCGCGTGCGCGGCGATACTGCTTCGGCGAGCGCCGGCAGATCGTGCGTAAAGTTTCTCAGTGGCACCGCGCGGCTGCGGGCACCGACCGCTTGGACGATCAATTGATAGACAACGAACGCTTGCTCCGCCATGACCGCTTCATCGCCCGGGCGCAGAAAGGTTCTTGCGGCTAGTTCAATGATCTCGTTGGAACCATTGCCCAGGATTAAAGTTTCCGGCGCGACGCCGAGTTTCCGCGACAGAGCCTGCTTCAAATGAAAACAATCGCCATCGGGATAAAGATTCAGTTGTCCCAATTTCGAGCGCATCGCGGCCAAAGCCTTCGGCGAGGGCCCCAAAGGATTTTCGTTGGACGCAAGCTTCACCGAGTTGGCGATGCCGTATTCGCGCTCCACTTCCTCGATCGGCTTACCCGGCTCGTACGGGATCAAGGAGCGAATGTATTCCGGAACTTGCTCGACTGTTTTCATCATCTGCCACTCGGATAAGAGCCCATGATTTTTAGAAACGAACAATTCTTCTCGAGAGCCGCGATCGCTTTTTTCACGGCCGGCTGCTGCCGGTGACCGCGCAGATCGAGAAAAAATAAATACTCCCACGGTTTCTTTTTGATCGGCCGCGATTCAATTTTTGTGAGATTGATCCGACTCCGCGCAAACGGCTGCAGCATGCGATGCAGCACGCCGGGCTTGTCATGCACGGAGAAGACCAGCGAAGTTTTGTCATCGCCGCTCGGCGGCACGCTCATCTTGCCGACCACCACGAATCTGGTGATGTTCGTGCTCTGATCTTCAATGTTGGCGGCAATGATTTCAAGGTCATAGACTTCCTTGGCCATGGCGCTTGAAATCGCCGCCAGGGAAGGATCGTGCGCCGCTTTGATCGCGGCATGCGCCGTGCTCGCCACTTCCTCGACGGGCACCGATGGAAAATGGCGCGCCAGCCAGTTCCGGCATTGCGCCAGCGCCTGAGGGTGCGAAATGATTCGCTGAACGTCTTCCGGCTTGCCGGAGCGAGAGAGCAAGTTGTGGTGAATATCCTGAAACATCTCCGCGATGATTTGCAGGTCGGACTCGACCAGTTGATCCAGCGTATGCGCTACCACTCCTTCGGTCGAATTCTCGATCGGCACAACGCCGAAAACTGCGCGTCCTTGCGAAACTTCCTGGAATACCTCGGCGATGCTGCCGGTCGGCTGCAGGTTTGCCGCCGAACCAAATTTTTTACGCGCCGCCAAATGCGTGTAAGTCGCTTCGGCGCCAAAAAAAACGACGTTAAGCGGCCCTTCCAGAGAGCGGCAGCCTGAAATGATTTCCCGGAAAACGGCACGAACGGCTTTCGCCGGCAGCGGTCCGCGATTTAGCTCGCAGACACGCTCGAGAATTTCTTTCTCGCGGTGGGGAGCGTAAACGTCTTGATTACTTCGGTTCTTGGAACGGCCGATCTTCTGCGCCAGGGAAGCCCGATCATTGAGAAGGTCAACGATTTTAGCATCAATTTGATCGATCTTTTTTCTTAGACCATCGACCGGCTCATTACGACTCAATGACAACCTCGCCCGGCGCTCCAATCAAGGCTAAATGCCTTAGCACCATCGACGCAACCTATCTTAATCCTTGAACTATTGCAAATATTGGCGCCGGCGTAGCTTGACTCTGTAGTGATTCTGCCGCTATCACAGTCATAAATGCGCGAATTAGTCCTGCCCGCGAACGAATCGCCAAAAAAGCTCGAGACCTTTCTTAAAAACAAATTCCCGATCGGTTATGTCAGGAAACTCTTCCGTAGAAACGGCGTGCGCATCAACGGCGAGCGCGCTAAACAGGAGGATATGATTGGTCCCGGCGATCGGATCCAACTGTTTGTCACTTTTGAAGCAATCAAGAAGACACCAATGCCAAGCACGAGCAGCGCGCGAATCGAGACGATTTTCGAAGATGTCGCTCTGCTGGTGATCAACAAACCCGCCGGCCTGGCGGTTCACGAAGGCAAAACCGTCAGCAAACGGGATTCGCTGCTGGGAATTTTGGAGCGCCATTATCGCGGCACGGATATCAAACCTAGATTGATTCACCGGCTCGATCAAGATACGTCCGGGCTGTTGATGATCGCGAAAAATCAGCAGACGGCGGAGGAATTGATTAGCAGGTTTGAGTCCGGCACCGCCGGCAAAGAATACCTCTGCCTTATGGTTGGCCGGCTTCCAGCTAACGACGGCAAAATCGACTTTGCCCTGCCCGGGCGAGAAGGCAGCCTCGTCCGCGCTCTCACTCGTTATCGAGTCGTGAAACGTTTCTCAGAAACGACCCTCGTGCGCGTGACCATTGCCACCGGCAGGCTGCATCAAATCCGTCTTCATTTCGCCAAGCTCGGCTATCCCGTGGTCATGGACGACCAGCACGGCGACTTCGGATTCAATAAGCGATTTCGCAAGCAATACGGATTGAAACGGCAGTTTCTTCACGCCGAGAAACTCAGAATCAGCTATGGCGGGACACAGCGAGAATGGCGCGCTCCTCTGCCAGATGACCTCGAGCGAATTCTGCCGCTACTGGAACATCCTCGATCTCAATCGACTAAAGCTTTCGCACCAACATAATCCCATCACGGACCGGCAGCAAAACGTTTTCCACTCGCGGGTCATTGCGGATGCGCTGGTTGAGGGCATCGACGGCGCGCGTCGCGGGATCCTGCGGATCGAGGACCCGGCCGCCGCGTAGCATTTTGTCCAGTATGATCAATCCATGCGGGCGGACCAGCTCCAGACATCGCTCGTAATAAGCGCCGTAGTTTTGCTTATCGGCATCGATGAAACAGAGATCGAAGATACCGTGAATCAGTTTAAGCGATTCGAGCGCCGGCCCGAGTTTAATTTCGATTTTGCTGCCGTGGGGACTGTCAGCGAAATGCCGCCTGGCGATCTCGGCCATTTCCGCATTGATCTCACAAGTAATGATTCTTCCATCTTTAGGCAGTCCTTCGGCCCAGGCGAGCGTGCTGTAGCCCGTGAACATGCCGATTTCAAGAATGCGGCGCGCGCCGGTCATTGCAGTTATCATTTTGAAGAACTGTCCTAAAACCGGACCTACCATCATGCCGGGACTATGCGTCTTGGCATAAGTCTCTACCCAAAGCTTATCGTGCAGGCCGGATAAGGGCGTACTGCAGCGTTCCGTATAATCTTCGATTCCTATCGGTCTTACATCGAGCATGTCAATTTCCTTACGGCAAATCCGAAGCTCAGAAATTCCGCATTCCACTCGGCAGCATGCGGGCTACGAATGTCAAACCCGCGCATCGAATGCACCCCTAACAGCGCGAGAAAGATTTCTCCCTTGCGGTCGAAATGACAATCTTCTGGTTGTGTTGTATGCGTTCTTCCCAGGCGCATCGAAAAACCGACCTCCTGTCTTTGTGATCTTTGCGCTCTTTGTGGTTAATTTCTTCTTACGCTTGTTACGGCCCGGTCAGCCGCATGCCGCCGTCTACCGGGAGGATCGCCGCAGTCACCATGGATGCCTCGTCGGACGCGAGATAAAGCGCTGCGTAGGCGACGTCCTCCGGCTCGCCGATCCGCCCAATCGGCACTCTGGTTTTATAACGCGCGAGTTTCTCGGGCGTCGACGTATCGACCATCGGCGTGCGCGTGGGGCCGGGGCAGATACAATTAACGCGAATCTTGTCCGGCGCATGATCCATGGCCATCGCTTCGGTCAAACGCACCATGCCGCCTTTCGATGCGCAGTAAGCCGCGCGACCTGATTGCCCGAGCATTCCCGAGCGGGCCGCGATATGCAGGATGACTCCGCCGCCGCGTTTGATCATCTCGGGTATCGCCAGGCGCGAGACGATAAAGGCGCCTTTGAGATTTACGTCAAGGGTGCGATCCCAGTCTTCTTCCGTAATATCGGTAATACTACCATTGGTACGGACGCCGCCGCTGTTGACCAGAATATCGAGGCCGCCCCATCGGCGCACCGTCTCATCGATGATCATTTTCATCTGCTGCGAGTTGGTGACATCGCCCGGCCAATAAAGCGCCCTGCCTCCAAGGTTTTCCACCATGGCGACCGTTTGGCGGCCTTTCGACTCGGTCGGCGAAGTTCCCGCCACCGCAGCGCCTTCTTTGGAGAACATCACAGCTATTGCCTGCCCCAACCCCGAGCCGAAGCCGGTGATAAATGCAACCTTACCATTGAGTTTCATGCCAAAACCCTCCGCAAATGGACATGATATACATTTGCTTCCAGGTTGACTCAACTGCATCCGGTTGTTATTTTTTAGAATTACCGCGAGGAAATTTACCAGATGGCAATTACCAATGACGAACGAGTGCCGGTCACTGTGCTCACGGGATTTCTCGGCGCCGGAAAAACCACATTGCTCAATCGAATTCTCACCGCCGATCATGGCCGCCGCGTCGCCGTCATTGTCAACGAATTTGGCGAAGTCGGCATCGATCACCATTTACTGATTTCTTCCGACCAGGAAGTCGTCGAAATGAGCAACGGCTGCATCTGCTGCACCGTGCGGGGCGATCTCTTACGCAGCCTGTTTCAGCTGCTCGAGCATCGCGAGAAATTCGACACGTTAATGATTGAGACTACCGGCCTAGCCGACCCCGCGCCCGTGGTCCAAAGTTTTTTCATCGACGATCAAATCAAAACCGAGTATGCGCTCAACGGCGTCGTTACCGTCGTCGACGCCAAGCATATTTTCCAACAGCTGGGCAATTCGCCGGAGGCTAAAGAACAAATCGCTTTCGCCGACATGGTGCTGCTGAATAAGATCGACCTCATCAACCCCGAGGACTTGCCTGAGCTGGAATATAAACTGCGCAACTTGAACGGCGCTGCGCGCATCTGCCAGACGAGAAATTCCGATATCGACATCGGTATGGTGCTCGACCTCCGAGGCCTCGATTTAGAGATCAAAGCAGCAAAGCACGATCATCGTCACGCTCACACCGAAGACATCGAAACCGTCGCCATTGAAACCGCCGGCGATCTCGACGGCGTCAGGATCAGCCAGTGGTTCCGCGAGCTGCTCGCCGAATTCGGCGAACGGATCATGCGCATGAAGGGGATCCTGAACTTGCGTAAAGACCCCGATCAGTTCGTCTTCCAGGGAGTGCACTTACTATTCGAAGGTCGGCCGGGACGCGCCTGGGCGGAAACCGAAGAGCGATTGAATCGCTTGGTGTTCATCGGCAGAAATCTCGACAAAGATAAAATTACCCGGGGATTTTTGAACTGCATTACGACGGAAAACGGCGCAGCGTCATCGTCGGATGAAGTCGACCCTTACGGCCGCAAGCAGGATGTTTCGAAATTTACCTTAGATCAGATCCGTTATTGGATGCAGACCATCCTCAGCTTCCCATCCGATGCGCCCATCGTTATTAAGGAAGTTCCCTGCGTCAAAGCCGGCTGCCCGCCCGTGGAAACCGCGCTGATGGTTTTTCTCAAGAACGAGCCGCCGCGCACTTTTAAAATCCTCGCGCGCATCAACGACGTGACGTTCGATCACGTATATAACCTGATCGAAAACCCGTTGCCCTGCTGCTAGACTGTCCAGATCACGCGTTCCGGTCTCGAGCCGGCTTGGACTGGGCAATCTTTCCAGGCTCTCTGCCTCGAAATTCTTCGGCGCCGAATCTTTCTAGAAGTAATCCAGGCCACTTCACGAGCCCTGCTCCAGTGAATTGCACCTTATGCTAAAAATCCGCTGACCACACGAAAGATTTCCTGTTTCTGCTGCTCCGGATGATACCAGCGGATTTCCTCGTCGCGGCGAAACCAGGTGAGCTGCCGTTTCGCCAAGTGACGCGTCTCCTGCTTCATTACCGCCAGAGCCTCGGCTAAAGATGCCTTTCCTTGAAGCACCGCACCCATTTGGCGATAGCCGACGCTTTGCAAGGGTCGTAAGGCCAAGCCAAAACCGAGTTCGACGAGGCGCCTGACTTCTTCAAGCAAACCTATGCAGACCATCGCTTCGCTCCGGCGATTGATCAGATCATAAAGCTCGGCTCGATCGCGGTTCAGACCAATTTTGAGGACAATGAACCGGTCGTCCTTGAAAGCGTGGGCCTTTTGCCAGTCGCTGAGGGGCCTTCCGGTGAGTTGGCAGACTTCCACAGCGCGGATAATGCGTTGGCGGTCGTTCGGGTGGATCGTGGAGCCGAGCGCCGGATCCATTTCTATCAAACGCCGATAGAGTGTCCCCAGGCCACGCTCGGCAATTTCACTTTCCAGTACCCGACGTAGTGCCGCGTCCTGCCCGGGGCCTTCGAAAAGGCCCTGGGTTAAGGCTTTGAGATACAGTCCTGTGCCGCCGCAAACGATGGCGCTTTTTCCACGCACTCGAATGTTCTGAATCGCATCGATCGCCGCCCGTCGAAATAACGCGGCGTTAAACTCTTCGTCCGGGTTCACGATGTCGATCAGGTGATGCGGAATCCGCTCGCGCTCAGGCCGGCCCGGTTTCCCGGTGCCGATATCCATATACCGGTACACCTGCTGCGAGTCGGCATTAATGATTTCGCCGTTCAACCGTTCCGCCAGCTCCAAGGCGAGCGCGGTTTTGCCAACAGCTGTCGGGCCAAGAACGATGACCAGCTTTGATTTCATGCGTCGGTAACGAACGCTCCGCGGGGCGGCAATACGGGGCGGCTAGACGATGCGTTTGAAGATCCGCTCCAGCTCCGCTTGGCTCCACTCCACAAGCACCGGACGGCCATGCGGACATTGCGTGGCAAATTCGATCTGATCCAAGGCTTCGAGCAGCGCTTGCATCTCATGGTGTTCAAGTTTGCGATTGGCCCGGATAACGCTATGACAGGCAATCGTCGCGAGACGATCTTCCAAATGCTGGCGTAATTTTGCCGAGGTGTCCACATCGGCAAGCTCGGCAACCATCTGCCGCACGATCTGAGCGTAATCACATTCCGGTAAGAGCGCGGGGACGGACCGGATGGCGTAAGCGCCGGGACCAAACGGTTCGAGAGAGAAACCGAAACGCTCCATGACATCGAGCTTTTGCTCCAGGAGCATCATTTCACCCGCGCTCAACTCGACCGTTTGGGGAACCAGCAGACTCTGCCTTTCGACCCGGCCGGCGTCGAGCTGCCTGCGTAATTTTTCAAACGCCACTCTTTCGTGAGCCGCGTGTTGATCGATCAGCGCCAAGCCCCCAGCCGAGGCGCAAACGAGATAGCAGCCGAGAATCTGGCCAAACACGCGCATGGAGGAAAAGAAACCCGGCGGCGCCGCTTCCGAGCGCGCCGGTATCGTAAACAGATCGCGGACGGGATGCGCTTCGCCACGGTTCATCATTCCGGATGCGGCGTACGGCAACGGCGCTTCGCGGATTCCGGAGAACGGCTCGGAGCCACTGGACACCGCTTGTGCGAAAGGCGCTTTTGCCTCGATCTTCAGCGCCTCGCGAACCGCGCGGGCAACCGCGTCATGGATATCCGACTGACGGCGAAACCGCACTTCGTATTTAGCCGGATGAACATTCACATCCACTTCACCAAAGGGCAGCTGGAGAAGCAGCACGACGACGGGATACTGCCCTTTCATCAGCAACGTCTCGTAGCCGAACAATAACGCGTGCGTCAGTACTTTGTCGCGCACGTAGCGGCCATTGACGAACGTGTAGAGATAGCGAGCGTTGGGAAAAGAAGTCGGCGCGGCGCTCAAAAAACCGTGCACAGTGATTTCTCCCTGCCTTCGATTAAATGCCGTCAGGCCCTTCGCCACGTCCCGCCCGAGCACCTGGTGTAATCGGTCCCTGGCGTCCTTGACCGCCACGTAGTCGGCGACATTTCGCCCGTCGTGCTGCAGCCGGAAATGCACGGCGGGATAAGCCAATGCCAGCCGGTTCACGGCATCGCAGATGTGGCTCAGCTCGGTTGCAGGCGATTTCAGAAATTTGCGCCGCGCCGGGGTATTGAAAAATATATCTTTGATCTCAATGGTCGTACCAAGCGCCGCTGCCGTGGGAGCGATCTGTTCCTTTTTTCCGCCGCCGACAAGCAATCGATAGGCGCTCGCCGCGCCCGCCGGACGAGAAAGGATCTCCATCCTCGAAACCGATCCGATGCTCGGTAAAGCCTCTCCGCGAAAACCAAGAGTCGCGATGCGAAACAGATCCTCTTCGTCGTTGAGTTTGCTGGTGGCATGGCGTTCGACCGACCTATCGAGGTCTTCCGGCGCCATTCCTTCGCCATTGTCGGTCACGCGAATCAGCGCACTACCGCTCTTTTCGACCCAGATGGAAATCTCGGTGGCACCTGCGTCCAGAGAATTCTCAATCAGCTCTTTAACTACCGAAGCTGGCCGCTCGACGACTTCGCCGGCCGCAATTCGGCTCGCCATTTCATTGGAAAGGATTTGGATCTTCAACCGGGCCGCGCTCCTTACGCCGACAATAACGCAGTGAAAATCAACTGGTCAAGAAAAAGCGCCATTGACATGTTTGCAGAGAGCCTCATAATTGCAAATCGTCGCAATGCACGTCCGCTCCGCCAAGGAGGCCAGTATGAAAACGCCCGATTATCCGCTGTTTTTTATTTTTCTTCTCATGTCTGTATTGAATGTCCATGGCGCCCAACAGCCTGCCGTCGTGGAAACTCGAATCAAAACCCTTTTGATCGATCCCAATTCTCAGTCGCCGGTAGTCGTGCTCGAGACCGTCCGCGAAAAGACGCCGCTGCCGATCTGGATCGACGCGCCGGAAGCGCGCGCGATCGCGCTAGAGCTCGAGCATGTTTCGCTGCCGCGACCGCTGACCCATGACTTGATTCGCAATCTTCTCCAAAGCCTCGGGGCGACGCTGCAGAGGGTCACGATCACCGAACTGCGCAACAACACCTATTTCGCAAGTCTCACTGTCGCGGTAAAGGAAAGAGTCATTCACGTGGATAGTCGGCCTAGCGACGCCATTGCCATCGCGGTGCGCATGAAAGCGCCGATATTCGTATCCACTCAAGTTCTCGCGAATTCGAAACCAGCCCCCGCGGCGTCCGCACGCTTTGACCAAACTCAGAAGAGACTAGGTCTCCAGGCTCAAGACTTGACGGCAGACTTAGCAAAGCTTTTCGACAGCCAACATCAAAAGGGCGTTCTGGTCACCGACGTCACGATGGTCGGCGCCGCAATGAAAGCGGGGCTTCAGCGCGGCGACATCATTACGAAAGCCAATGAGCAGGCGATCTCTTCTACCAAGGATCTGGAGTCCGTTGTCCAAGCAGCCAAATCGCCTTCTCAGCTGCGGCTCGAAATTATAAAAAAAGGCAAGCCGACCACGATCATGATCGACTTGCCTTCGTAATTAAAAATCCGAACTTCCGAAACTTTCTATTTCTTGCCGTTAGTTCCAAACAGCTCGGCGCCCCACTTCTTGGCCGTGGCATCGAGCACTTCCTTGCTCGATTCGGCGACCGGCGGGAAATCCTTCATCCACTCATAAGGACGGGTCGCATCGATGATTGCGCGCGAATTGAAGCCCTTTTTCGTCGGGTGAATGACTGGATCGAGCGGGCCGCTCCAGCAGCGCCGCAAAATATCGATGTCCTGCTCGGGTTCGCAACGACTCGACATTGCCCAGATCACATCGTCCGTGTTCGAAGGATCGATATCGTCGTCTACGACCACGACGAAGCGGCCGAGATAGGCGCCGGCGTGACATTGCGACGCCACCACCGCGGCTTGCTTGGCGTGGCCCGGATAACGCTGCTTGATCGAAACGACCATCATCAAGCGGCTACCGCCGGAAACCGTGAGCCAAACGCCTTTGACATCCGGCACGCCGGCTTTTTCCATCTCGTCCCAAATCAAAGCGGACCGGAGATACGAGCGATACCAGCCTAGCTCCGCCGGCGGACGACCCGGAGGGGAGCCGAGAATGATCGGATCGTTGCGGTGATAGAGCCGCTTCACTTCAACCCAGGGCTCAGCGCGCTCCGCGCTGGCATAATAACCCGTCCATTCGCCAAACGGACCTTCGACCTTTGGATTATCGAAATGAACGTCGCCTTCGATGACGATTTCCGCATTGGCCGGGATCGGCAAGCCCGAGTACTCGCCTTCGATCATTTCGAAAGGCTCGCCGCGCAATCCGCCGATAAACTCATATTCCGGAACACCGTAGGGAACTTCGATGCTGCCCGCCAGGAAGGTCAAGGGATCGTGGCCGAACGACATGGCGATCTTAAACGGCTTGCCGCTCGCCGCATATTTTTCGCGCTGAATGCGCCCGTGCTTCCCCGGTGAGATATAAAATCCGAGCTTGTTCTTGTCATGAATCATAACGCGATAGGTGCCATAGTTCACCCAGCCTTCATCCGGGTCGCGCGTGATATCAACGCTGCCCGTGCCGATGTACCGGCCGCCGTCTTTGTCATGCCAGAGTGGCGTCGGAAACTTGAACATGTCGATGTCGCCGTCTTTGTAGACGTTGTCGAAGAGCGCGCTTTTCTTGACGAATTTGGCGGGCACCGGCTTGATGCTCTTGTAGTTGTCTTTCCAGATCTTGACGAAATCCATCTTGGTTTCACCCGACGGAAGTCCCAAGGTGAGGGCCAACCGCTTGCGCGATGATAGGGAATTCGACAACACACGATAGCCCTTCGGATAACCCTTGATGTCCTCGAAAAGCACCGCCGGGCCATCTTCTTTATGAGCCACGATCTCGGTAATCGCGCCGATCTCGAGATTCCAGTCGCAGCCTTTCAGCGTTTTGAGTTCGCCCATCTCTTCGGCGATTTGGATCCAGTCTCTGAGATCCTGATATTCCATCGTGGCCTCCTAAAATGACTACGGATTTAAATCCACACAGATGTGCTCTGGCTTGTTCAGGACCTTAGCCAAATTTTCCTTGGGAATCAAGCTAAGTTAAGCTAAGTAAACAGTTGTGAAGATCAATATTTTATTGAAAACAAATATTTATCATGCTAGCTCAGAGTCTGTGGCTGACAAAATCAAAACGGTTGATGAAATCGCCGCGATCGCAACTGAGGCGAAAAAAAATGGCAGAAGGGTCGTGTTCACCAACGGTTGCTTCGATCTTTTACATCGCGGCCATGTGCATATTTTGCGGCAGGCTAAAGCGGCTGGGGATTTACTTATCGTGGGCATGAACAGCGACAGGTCGGTAAAATCGATCAAGGGTCCGGCGCGACCGATACTACCGGAGATCGATCGCGTTGAGTTGATCGCCGCCATGGAGATGGTAGACTACATCGTTCTGTTCGACGAGCCTGATCCATATCAGCTCATAGCCACGATCAAGCCAAACGTCTTGGCAAAGGGCGGAGACTGGAGCTCAGATAAAATTGTCGGTGCAGATATTGTCGAGCGGGATGGCGGACGTGTCGCCGTGATCCCCTATTTAAAGGGCTTTTCAACAACTGAGATTATCGAAAGGATACGAAAGCAAAATGGCCAGGATTTGCGCGATTTGCGGAAAGAAACGGTCCGTCGGGAATAGTGTCAGTCACGCCAACAACAAGAGCAAGCGGTCGTGGCGCCCCAACCTGCAGCGCGTCAGAGCCAGGTTTGAGGGACAGGTCAAACGGGCGCTAGTTTGCACGGATTGTATTCACTCGGGCCGCGTCCAGAAAGTTGCGTAGTTTCCGAGGGCGCTCGGGGTCAGTGCAGCTCCTCTTTCTGAGCCTGGTCTAACTCCACTTTGCCGCCCGTCCGGCCACGGGCGCGTACCGCTTTATAGACGCCGTTCACCTTGGAGATATTTTGCAGCACCCGATTGAGGTGATCGGAATCCTTGATCATCACCTCGAAAGTGTTGATTGCTCGCTGGCTCGAGAAAGTTCGGACCTGCGCGCGCGCAATATTGGCCTCTGCGCTCGTAATGGCGGAACTGATCGCGGCGAGTAATCCCGGTTGATCGACGCAGGTCACTTCGATCTTAACCGGACGCGGTAGCTGCTCAGTCGCCTCCCAACTCACGTCAATCTTTCGGTGCGGGTCGCTCTCAAGCACGGTCGGACAGCCGACGGTATGGATCGTCACGCCGCGTCCGCGAGTGATGAACCCGATGATACGCTCCCCCGGAAGTGGATGGCAGCAGAGGGCAAAGCGCACGAGCACGTCATCAACACCCTTGACGCGAATGCCCAAGCCGCGTTTTTGCTTCGACACCAACCGGAATAGAGATTCGAGCGCGCCTTCCGCCTTTTTCAATCCGGCATCGAGCTTTTCAGGCGGAATTAACTTGGCGAGCACATGCCGGGTGGTGATTCGGCCGTAACCGATCGCAGCCAGCAGCGCTTCTTCGTCTTTCAAACCCAATTCTTTTGTGACCCAGCCGATCTTCCCTTCTTCACGCAGCGCGCTGTAGTCGAGCCGATAGCGTTGCAGATCGCCTTCGAGGATTTCTTTTCCGAGTAGCACGCTGCGCTCGAGCTGCTGTGCCTTTAGCCAATTGCGGATCTTTGATTTCGCGCGCGGGGTTTTTACCCACTTGAGCCAGTCGCGAGTCGGCACCTGTTGTTGCGTGGTAATGATTTCCACCGTGTCGCCGCTGCGCAAAATGTACTTGAGCGAAACCAACTGGCTGTTCACGCGCGCGCCGGAGCAGTGATGTCCTACTTCCGAATGAATCCGGTAAGCGAAATCGATCACGGTCGAGCCCTTCGGAAAATTCAGCAAGTCGCCCTTCGGCGTGAACACATACATCGAGGTGGAAAATAAATCCTCCTTCAAGCTGCGCAAAAATTCCTGGGGGTCTTGAAGGTTCTCCTGCCATTCCAGCAGTTGTCGGAGCCATGCAAATCGCTGTATGTCGCTGACCTGGAACTCTTCGCCTTCCTTGTAGCGCCAGTGGGCTGCGATGCCCTCTTCGGCCACCCGGTGCATTTCATGAGTTCGAATCTGGATCTCGATCCGCTCGCCGTAGGGACCGATGACGCTGGTATGAAGCGATTGGTACATGTTGAGCTTCGGCAAAGCGATGTAGTCTTTAAACCGACCCGGCACTGGACGCCATTGGGAATGAACCAAGCCGAGCGCTTCGTAACACTCGCGTTGGGTGTCGACCAGAATCCGGAACGCGACCAGATCATAGATCTGGTCGTACACGAGATTTTGGCTTTCCATCTTCTGGTAGATGCTGAAAAAATGCTTCGGCCGGCCGGTCACTTCGGCCTCGATTCCTTCGGCCTCAAGCTTCTTGGTGATTATCGAGATCACTTCCTCGATGTATTTTTCCCGGTCGCTTTTCTTCTTGGCCACATTGCGCTTGAGCTGATAGTAGACCTCGGGATGCAGATACTTTAACGCCAAATCCTCCAGCTCGCTCTTGATCCAGGCTATGCCTAGCCGGTGCGACAGCGGCGCGTAGATATCCAGCGTTTCTTGGGCGGTCAGAATACGCTTTTCCTGCGGCATGTGATCGAGCGTGCGCATGTTGTGGACGCGGTCGGCGAGCTTAATCAGAATCACGCGCACGTCCTTGCCCATAGCCAGCAACATCTTGCGGAAATTTTCCGCCTCTTTTTCCTCCCGGCTGCTGAAATTCGCGCGACCTAATTTGGTTACACCATCGACCAGAGCGGCAATTTCCCTGCCGAAGAGACTTTTGACCTCCTCGAGCGTGGTTAAAGTGTCTTCAACGGTATCGTGCAAGAGGCCACCGACAATACTCGGAACGTCAAGTTTGAGATCGGCGATAATGTCGGCCACCGCCAAAGGATGAATCAAATAGGGCTCGCCGGAAAGCCGTTTTTGACCTTGATGCACCTTCGCTGAAAAATCGTAGGCCGTTCGGATAAGGCCGGCATCCGCGGCGGGATAGTAGGATTTGACCTTGTCGATCAGCTCGTTAATTTTGATTTCTTTGCCCATCGCTTTTCCGAACCTGTGCGCGCAAAGGCCCGAGCCGCCATTCCTTGACTCGCGAGATTCTCGCGCGCTCGGCCTCTACGATCGCGCTCAAGGCGCGCACCGCATTTTTTACTTCACGGTTAACGACGAAGTAATCATAATGGATTATCTCGCCGATTTCACCCTTGGCATTGGCGAGACGGCGGCGGATAATTTCCCTGCCATCCGTCCCGCGCGCCGCCAACCGTCTTTCGAGCTCACGTAGGGACGGGGGCAAAAGGAAGATGGACACGGCCTGGGGGCAGGTTTTTTTGATCTGGCGCGCGCCCTGCACGTCGATATCCAAAAGAATGTCTCGCCCCGACCGAACACACCGATCCAACGGCTTTTTGGGCGTGCCATAGAGATAGTCGTGCACTTTCGCCCATTCGGCAAATTCTCCCTGCCGTCTCAAGCGATCGAACTGAGCATCGGTTAGAAATTGATAGTCTCGGCCATTGATCTCGCCAGGACGTTTGACGCGGGTGGTACAGGAAACCGATAGTTCGATTTCCGGATAAATTTTCCTCAGGCTGTTGTAAAGAGTCGTCTTGCCGGCGCCCGACGGCGCCGACAAGATAAAAATGATTCCCAGCCGCTTCGCCGGCGAAATCGCTCCGCGCTTCATTCGACGTTTTGCGATTGTTCGCGGATTTTTTCGACCCGCTCCTTGCCCTGTAATACCAGCTGGACGACGGGCAAATGAGGCACTTTCGAACTGATCGTGTTGAGCTCGCGGTTGACTTCCTGCAGCATGAAGTCGATCTTTTTCCCGACCGGCTCGCGCTCGCGGATAACTTTCGCCAATGCCGCCACATGGGTTTTCAGGCGGACGATTTCCTCGTTCACATCGCCTTTCAAGGTGACGCTGCCGAGGTCAAGCGACTCGTTGTTGCTGCCCAAGCCGTTTTGATTTTCCGCGGGCGCGCCTCTTTGAAGGCGCAATGGATTCTCGGCAATGCGGGCTTCCAGCTCTGCGGCAATCTCTCTTAAGCAACGGATTTGCGATTCCATGTCAGCTCGCAACTGGCCCCCTTCGCGCTCGCGGGAGCGCTCCAGTTTATTGAGCGCGCCGGCGAGCGCTTTCATTATCCCTCCACGTTCGGCGGCAGGATCGGCTTCCGGCTCGCGCACGTGAACGAGATCGGGAATGTTTGAAAGCAGAGAAACGCCGACCTCTCCCGCCAGCCCGTAACGCTTCTTGATTTGTTTGACTCCGGCGATGTACTGCCCCACCAATTCCTCGTCCATATCCAGCTTTCGTGACGATCCTTTGCCCGCGTAGCGGTTTACGAAGAGATCGATCCGGCCGCGCGCGATTTTGCCGCGAAGCGTCTTGCGTATCTCCTCCTCGAGAGACAGGTACTCTCTCGGCATACGCAGCTGCAGATCCAAGTGGCGGTGATTCAAACTGCGGATCTGTACCGTCACCCTGGTTCCGCGAATGTTTTGCGATCCCTCGCCGTAGCCGGTCATGCTCTTCATGAGTTTGCCTCGATGCTGCGTTTTAATTTTTCAATGGGCACCGCCACCGTTCCGACCTCGTCGCCGACGAATCCGGCGGCAATGTTGGCGAGCACGGCTGCTTCCGCGAATCCCGCTCCACTGGCAAGCGCCAGGGCGCATACCGCAACAACCGTATCGCCGGCGCCGGTCACATCGAAAACACCGCGCGGCTCCGTGGGAAAATGCTTGACCGGAAAGCGGCGTCGGAACAGGCTCATACCTTCCGCGCCACGCGTGATAAGCACCGCCTCAGCGCGCCACTTGCGCACCAATTTTTTTCCCGCCGCAAGCAATGATCGCTCATCACAAATATCGATCCCGGAAGCCTCGCCCGCCTCGCTCTTGTTCGGCGTGATCAATGTCGGAAAGCGGTAACGTTCATAATTCTCCTTTTTGGGGTCGACGACGCAAATCAGCTTCTGCCGGCCCACGCTCTTCGCAAGCCAAGCCAGGAAATCTTCATGTACGGTTCCCTTACCGTAGTCGGAAACCACGATAGCGTTAAAACGCGACGCTCGGGCGGCGACGAAATCCCGCAATTTTTTCAAAGTGGTCTCGCGAACGGATTGGTGGTTTTCCCGATCCAGTCGAACGATCTGTTGGTGGTGCGGGCTGGCGATGATCCGGCTCTTTTCAATTGTCTGAAAGCCCGCGTCCGCGATCACGCCCGACGTTGATGCGCCGATTTTACCGAGCGCGGAGATAATTCCTTTGCCGGCCTCATCTTTGCCGACAATGCCACAGGCGGTGACCTGTCCGCCAAGGCTGCGAATATTATGGATGACGTTGGCAGCACCGCCTAAGCTCGATTTTTCGGAGAGCACCCGAAGCACCGGTACGGGCGCTTCGGGAGAGAGCCGCTCCACATTGCCCCAGATAAATCGATCGAGCATGAGATCTCCGACCACGAGCAAGTTGACCCGGCCAAAGTTTTCGAGGATCGCTGAAAGCTGGGACATGAGGGTCAGTGTGGCTCCGCGCCGAGAAGCTCGTAATAATAGGATTCGTTCATGCGGGCCATGTTTTCCAAAGAGAAATGCTGCCGCACCCTTTCGCGGCCTTGATTGCCCATCGATCGGGCGAGCGGACGCGAGCGGGCGAGTTTGGCAATTGCCGCAGCCAAGGCCGCCGAATCCCGCGGCGGAACAAAAACGCCGGTAACTCCGTCGACGATCGATTCCGTCAACCCCCCGACCTGCGTTGCGACGACGGCTCTACCCGCGGCCATCGCTTCGAGCGCGGCGACCCCCAGCCCTTCATACAGCGACGGCATCGCGAGTAGATCGACCGCGGCAAGAAATTCCACCGCATCGCTGACAAAGCCGACAAAATGTACCTCCTTGCCGAGGCCCAAGCGCGCCACGTCCTCTTCCAAGCGAGCTCGTAGCGGCCCCGAACCGGCGATCTTGTATCGAATCTTGAGTCCGTCCGCCTTCAATACTGCGGCTGCTTCGAGCAAGTAACGATGCCCCTTCCGCTCTTCCAGCCCTCCCAGACATCCGACAACGGTAAAATCATCGGCGCCTGCTCTTTGTCTTTCAGACATTTCGAATTTGCCGGGATCAATCCCACTCGGGATAAAGCGTATCTTCCGTCGGTCGACTCCCGCGCTGATCAATAAATTGACAATAGTCTGAGAGATCGCCACCACCCCGTCCACGCGCCGATTATAGAGGATATCGGTATACCAATTGCGCGGCTCCGGATAATCCATGCGACGAGTCACCAGATACTTGGGCCGGGGTTCACCCTGCGGCAACCAGAGCGCCAGCGCGTGGGCTCGCTTGGTATGAAAATGCACAATGTCATAGTTCCCCTCGCGGATGAACCGGCGCAAAGACACCACGCATCGCACATCGAGATCATTGCGCATGATAATCGGTCGCGTTCCAATATCGAGACCCTGACAGCGCTCGAATAGGATGCCGCTTGGATGGGCCAAAAGATCGTTATGATGTCCCTTGGATGCGAGCTGCATCAGCAGTCCTAGGACCTGCGCCTCCCCGCCCCCCCAATTTTTTTCAGGATCGATGTGGAGGATTTTAAGAGGGCGCTTGTCATGGTTTCCGCCCAAGTTTCTTCTTCTCCTCTAATTCAAGTTCCCAGAGCTTGGCATATTTAAGAAACACGTACACTGCGGCAGTCACCGCAACATAAAATCCGGCAAAGCCCTCCATGAAGCCGCGCTTCAAGAAATACGAACGAAAGAAACGCACGGCGGGCCGCATTAAGGCAGCGGAGAGCCGCCATTGACCACCTTCTTTTCTCAGCTCCCGAGATGAAATCGAAGTGAATCGATTAATTCGCTCCAAGTGATCCTCGATATTCCGATACGAGTAGTGATGGAGAGGATAACGCAGCCGGCATACCGGTCCGTCGACGAGGATTCTTTCATGCGGCTCGGAGCCGCCCCACGTCGCTCGCTGACGGCGAAATAGCCGCACATCGTAATCGGGGTACCACCCGCCATGCCACCACCAACGATCAAGGTAGTTCACTAAACGCGGCACCGCGTATCCGGCGTAGCGGCTGTTTTCTCCTGCTAAAACACTCAAAATCTCTTCTTTAAGCTCGGGCGTGACCCGTTCATCCGAATCGACCAGCAACACCCAGTCTTTGCGCGCCTGGGAGTGGGCAAATGCCTTCTGGTCACGGTACCCGGTCCACTGACGTTGCATGAAACGATCGGTATAGCGACGGCAGATCTCGGGAGTGCGGTCGGTGCTGAACGAGTCGACCACCACGATCTCATCACACCATCGAATGCTTTTAAGACAATCCTCGATGCGGTCTTCCTCGTTGAAACACACCACTATGGCAGATACCGTGGCCAATGAACCGAGCTTGCCTCCGACCTCGCTCATGGAAACCAAACATAGGGACTGTGCAAAGAAAAATCAAACTTGCGATTGAAGTGCG
>Ga0075286_1000002_pt1 | contig 20096 bp, 19 predicted proteins | sample SF_Rice_20C_0N_2_FD_69761 | JGI IMG/M metagenome (GOLD analysis project Ga0075286, IMG submission 69761) | Rice paddy soil microbial communities from Twitchell Island, California, USA - SF_Rice_20C_0N_205 | ecosystem: Environmental > Terrestrial > Soil > Paddy field/soil | place: USA: Twitchell...
CGAGAAAATGGCCGGGCGGTTTGGGATGAATGAACTCGTCGGCGATCTTCTCGCCGATCGGCCCCATGAGATCGCGATTTACTTTCAGGAAGGTAAGGTTTTTGTGATAGGTGCAGGCGGTCAGTGTATTGATCTCGATCGTATAGGCGCCCCAGTTGCGAAAAAATGTTTGCAGCGTTTTGAGCGGCAGTTTGCCGCTCATGAGCTGCTGCATGAAGGGCATCCGATTGACTTTCGCATCCCAGCGCTCGCGGACCATCGAATAAAGTCGGTCGACCATTGCCTTCGCCTCGTCCGGCGAATATTTCTTTCCAAGCTGAATTGTTAGCGCCATGGACGCCTCCCGAATGAATCTCCCGCCGCCTCCTACTTTACTTTCAGTTCTTTCTGCGACAGAGCGCGATAAACGATGCCAGGGCTATCATGTTCATGGATTGTCGAGCTCCACCGATTCTGTACTCCAGAGTAAATGACCGGAAGAAGATCCGTCACGCAGGGAAGCGATCCGGCGCAAACGGCGCCGATTTTTTTTCGCAACCGCTGATCAGCAAGTCAGCGGCTAAAGCGCCAACCGCAGGGCTTGTCGTCATGCCGTGCCCGCCGAGGCCGGCCACCCAGAAAAGATTTTTAATTTCGGGATCCCAGCCAATGATGAAGCGCCCGTCCGGCGTCAGAGTGCGGAAGCCGGCCCACCCTTTGTTGATACTCACACTGGAAAGTGCCGGTATAAATCGTCCGATCTTCTCGGCCAACAACTCTTTGACGGTTTCATCGACCGGCGGATCGCCGGGAGGCAGTTCGGTCTGATCGCAGGCGCACAGCAAGAGACCCTCGCCCTCGGGACGAAAGTAGATGTCATGAGCGACGTCCCAGACAAACGGCCATGTGGGATCGACCCAACCGATGGGCGGCGAGACGAAAAGGTGGCGCCGACAAGGGCGCATGGGGAGCTCGCGCGCTCCGGCCATATTGGCGATGATATTTGCCCACGCACCGCTCGCGTTGACCAGCACCTTTGCGCGAATCGTTTCGCCGTCCGTAACGACTTCAATTTCGTTGCCGCCGCCACGCCGAATCGATTGCACCTTAGCGTTGTAGCGAATTACTGCACCGCCACTGGTCGCAGTCTTGAGATACCCCGATAACAGTGAATGAATATCGATGATGCCGTCGCTGGCGCACCAAATCGCACCATCGAATTGCGCCCCTTCCAAAACGGGTACGCGCCGCCTCGCCTGTTCGGGAGTCCACAAGACAACATCGATGCCGACGCGCTGACCGATTTCCGCGTCCTGTTTCAGTTTCTTCCAGGAATCTCCACTCCCCAAAAGCAATGAACCGTGTTGTTTGAATTGGACCGGTTCCGACCAGTCACTTGGCAGATTGCGGAGAAATTCTGCCCCGGCCCGGGTCAGCCGGGCCAAATCCGGGTCCGGCACGCACTGGCGCATCATGGCTGCATTGCGGCCCGATGAGTGAAAACCCGGAATACTCTCTTGTTCCAAGATGAGAATGTTGCTGACGCCGCGGCGGGTCAGATGATAAGCGCTCGCCGCGCCCGCAAAGCCTGCGCCGACAATGATAAAATCGTATGCTTTCATCGCCTATGCCTACTCTGTCTCATTTACTATATGAAGTCTCAGCCAAAGCCAACGATGACGCCGCGCAGCGGCCGCACCTCGCGTGAAAAGACCCGCGCGGCCACGAAGTTTTGGGGTTTGAATCACTATTGAACTGCGCTATAGTCAACTCACATGAGAATCCATCGTTACACTCAATGGGATGGGACGCAACGCGTTGTCTTCCCGACAACCGACGATCTCCTCAAACATCTTTCCGACCATTTGTTAGAAGAAGAAGGCGTGCGCCGCGCGCTGCGAGATTTGATGCGCCGCGGGTTCAGCTCTGAAGACGGCCAGCGGTCGGTCAAGGGCATGCGCGATTTTCTGCGCGAAGCGGACGAGAAGCGGCGCGAGTTGCTCAATAAATATTCATCCGATTCCTTCAAACTCAGTCCCGAAGAACAGCAAGCGCTGAGCGAAAAGCTCAACAGCCTGGCGGAAAAGCTCGAAAAGTATCACGAGCAAATGCGCAACTTCATGGAGCGTATGTCGGGTAAGTTTGCCGACCGCATGGACGAGTTGAATGAAAAAATGCGCGAGGCCTACCAGCGCTATCAGGAGCTGAAAAAGCGTCTGCAAAACCAAATATCAGAGCGCGGCATGCAGAAAAATCAGAACATGTCCGGGCAAAATCCCCAATCGCTGATGGACATGCTCGACCGCATGCAGAAACTTTTGGAAGACGAGAATTTTCTAAAGAATCTTCCGAACATGATGGATGCCGCCGTCGATGATCTGGAAAACATGATAGAGAATTTGAACTCCATGAGCGGGGAACAGTTGCAGCAGCTGAGCGAGATGATGAGCCAGATGCAGCAACTCGAGCAGCTGATGAATCAGTTTTCCTTTCAGGGCTCCGAGCGCATGGGCATGGGTGATGCCGGTCAGATTCTCAGCCAGTTGCGCGGGCTGGAACGGTTTCTCCGCTGGGGCCAGCGCGGCATGGGCGATCCCTCCGAGCTCAACCTCGAAGAGTTGCGCGAGATTCTCGGCGAAGAGGCTTATGAGCACCTTAAATATCTTAAAGGCGTCGAGCAGACTCTCGAAGACGAAGGCTACATCGTCCGCACCAACCAGGGGCTTCGGCTAACGCCGAAAGGGATGAGAAAAATCGGCGACAAAGCTCTCCGTGAAATTTTTCAGATGCTCAACAAAGGCCGCTGGGGCAATCACGCGACATCGATGCGCGGATCCCAAGGCGACCTGATGGAAGAGACCAAAGAATACGAGTACGGCGATCCGCTCAATGTCAACATCGGCGAGACGTTGTTAAACGCGCTTGAGAAACGCAAACCGGGCGAGCCGCTGCGCATCGCGCCGAAAGACTTTTCGGTCCATCGCGTCGAGTATTCCACGGTAAGTGAAACCGCTTTGCTGATCGACGTGAGCTATTCTATGTTAATGAACGACGCTCTGCATGCGGGTAAAAAAGTGGCCCTCGCCTTACACCGCTTGATTCAAACCAAGTATCCGCAGGACACGCTCCACCTCGTGGCGTTTCGCTCCAATGCCAAGCTGATTCATGCGGAGGATCTGCCGTCGATCGTTTCGCTCACCTATTTCATGGAGCACGGCACCGATATCAAAGAGGCGCTGCGCTATGCCCGCCAGCTGCTCGGATCCAATCGCAGCGCCAACCGCCAGATCATTCTCATCACCGACGGCGAGCCGACGGCGGCGACATTGGATCGCGGCGGCAGGCTGCACAGCGGCTGGGGCTCTGCCCTGCTGCACAGCCGCATCGTTCATGAAACCCTTAAAGAAGTGAAGCGCTGCACCCAGAGCGGCATCAAGATCAACACCTTCATGCTCGGCGCGGATTTTTACCGGCAGGGATTTATCGATCAACTCTCGCGGCTGAACACCGGCCGCGTCTTCTACACGACCCCGGATCAGATGGGCAACTACATCGTTGTCGATTACCTTAACAATAAGCGCAAACGCATCGGGCGTTAAGCGCGAGATGCGCTTAACGAATCTCAGATCTCAAATTTCAAAGCTCGGAATAGCCTGCAGCGACACACTGGGGCTTTATCGTTGAACGTTTGAACTTTGAACGCTTGAACGGTCGTTAATCCTTTCCAGTAACCAGCGCCAGAACTCCCGTGTAAGCGAACAGGCGATTGGCGCGACCGAGTGGGGCGAGTTCGTAGCCGCCGAACATGCCGATGAGCGGGAAGTCGCCGAGGCCTTGTCGAATATACGCGGAGTCGATACCGGGAATACCGTAAAGCGAACTTCCCCGCGCGCAGCAGTTGAAATAAATACCGAAAGCGGGTTTCCGGCCGTTCAGTCTTTCAATCTGCCGCCGCAGCATTTGCTCCAAGTCCTCTCGCGCGCGCCGGCCGTCGCGCATGGCAAAAATCATCATTTCGCCTTCGCTGACGTAGTCCGCCACGCCGAGAATGCCCTTTTCCGCGTCCAAACCGACGATGTTGCGCACCAGGTATTTCCCCGCCGCAACGCTATTGTCTTCTCGATCCGCCGGCAGTCCAACGAACAAAACCATCAAAGCGCGCCTGAGATCCTCGGCGAGCGGGCCTTTGAGCAATTTCGCGAACACTTCGATGGCCGGGCGATTGTTGATCTCGTAAATGAGATTGCCTTCGGCCTTCGTGATGGTCATCGGCTCGGAAATCGGTTGGCAGCCCTGCGTGATATCGATATGGAGGTCGAACTCGCCGGAAAGATAAACACCCGCAACCGAGTTCGATAAAACCTTGTCGGCGCAAAGCTGAAAGGTAGCGCCGGCCGAGCCGTTTTCCGTGGTGCCGGCACCCACCACCGGATGAAAGCCCGCCTTGTCGGCCATGGTCTGAAGCAGCGGTTGTGGATTACCGTTGTAAGTATCCGGAAGCAAGATGATCAACGAATTTTCGTCTTGACTCTTGGAAAGAAAGTCTCCGAAACTGTTGCCTAAATTTTCCTCGTTGCCGCGCAGCGGCTCGAAAATAAAAGGACAGCCGACGATCTCGTCGGCTGCGATCGCCAGCACCGCCACAGCGCCGCGGCCTTCGATTTCACCTTCGCCGGTCAAAACGCCCGCGCCACTGCACCCAAACACGCAATCGGTGCCGACCGATTTGATGAGCGAGGAGACGAGGTCGCGCCGATGCGCGGCATGATCGGAGCTGAAAAAGATCATCGCCAGGTCGGCGCGCGCAACTCCCGCGTTGGCCAATGCCTGTGCCGCCGCTTCGTTGACAGCTTCAGCCGTTCCTGGAAGGCCGCTGTACCCAACTCCTGCGCGAATCATGAGCTCACTATAGGAGACCGCAGATCAGCCGGTCAAGCGGCGTATTTAGCGAGTTGCAATTGAAAATTGTCGTGCTTCCGATTAAGATGCGACCATACGTAATTCTCTCCGGTTTAGATCGATAAAAGATTATGAAAATTCATCAGATTCCCATGCTGCGCGACAACTACGCCTATCTACTGGTTTGCGAGAAGAGCAAAACTGCTGCAATCCTCGACCCGTCCGAGGCGGATCCCGCTCTGAATCGCATCGAACAGGAGGGTGTCAACCTAGACGCGATTCTCAGCACTCATCACCATCGCGACCACACGGGGGGCAATGAGGGGATTCTCGCGAAGCACAAGGTTGAGGTTTACGGCCATAAGTCCGACAGCGCCAGAATTCACGGTCTCAGCCGCGGCGTGGACGAGGGTGATGAAGTCCAAGTCGGCGAAGTCAAGGGTAAAGTGTTGTTCGTTCCCGGCCACACGACCGGCCATGTCGCTTACCTTTTCGACAATAATCTTTTTTGCGGCGATACGTTGTTTACGGCGGGCTGCGGCCGGCTTTTCGAGGGCACCCCGGAGCAAATGCACGCATCGCTGACAAAACTTATGGCATTACCGGACAACACCAAAATATACTGCGGCCACGAATACACCGAGAGCAATCTGCGCTTTGCGATGTCGCTCGAACCCAAGAATCCCAAGCTCGCGTCGCGCTTCGAGCGCGTGCAAGGGCTCCGCTCGCGCGGTGCGTCCACGGTGCCTTCGACCCTTGAAGAAGAAAAACAAACCAATCCGTTTCTGCGCTGGGACAGCAGGGAAATTCAAGCCTCTATCAAATCATCGGATCCCCGTGCCCGCCTCGACCCGGTTTCAGTGTTTGCGGCAGTGAGAAAAATGAAAGACGCATTCTAGACAATCTTCCGCAACGACTCGCGAGACTACGAAACTGTATTTTCTTCCGCTCTTGATCACCGTTCCACACCTGCCCAAATTTTGCTTGCAACGACGCCGGCATCGACGCTATTTTGATGCGGAGTTTTCGAAGCAATCGAACAGAATCTGGCACGACAAGCTGTCTGAAAACTATGTTCATGGTTCGACGAAGCTCACCACGAACGGAATAGCTTATTTGAATGCAGGACTTGACCGTTCGCCCTGAGCCACGTCGAAGGGCTCCGAAAGAGTTTGACGCTCGAATGACGTGTGGGTGATGTGTCAGCCCGAAGGAGTCGAGCGACTTTCCTGATCTGAAGCAAGAGATTTAACAGCGGTATTGGCGCAAGGATTTCAATTAACCGGCGACCCGGGCCTGCCAGAGCACGCGATTGGCGATGAACTTAAGAGAACGAACCTACCTCTGGTATCTTTCTATCCTCCGTATCTATGTTGGCTACTATTTCCTGTGGCAGGGCTTCCGCAAGTTTCAGCGCAGTTTTCCCAAAGGGGACTGGATCGGCCGGCAAATCGGCGACGTCGCCAGGCTTGATCTTTATCCCTGGTACAAGAAGTTTCTGCTCGATTACGTCACGCCGCATGCGGAGCTGTTCGGTTATCTCGTCATGTGCGGCGAACTCGCGGTCGGCGCATGCTTGCTGCTCGGATTCCTGACCCGCTTCAGTGCCATCATCGGTCTATTCATGGTGCTCAATTACTATCTTGGTCCCGGTATGGCGCGTGGCGGCGCGATGCTGGCGCAACAACAAACTTTTATTATCGCACTCGCGATTTTTATATTGTCCAATCCAGGCCGCACCCTGGGCCTCGACGGCTTGTTCTTCAGCGGCGGAAAGGGAAAGGGATAGCGATGAAGCTTTCTGGGGCGGCAACGCCTGACGGCACCGACCATTATCGAAACCGATTCGCCGGCAAAATTCCCCCGGAGCATTTTCGCCAAGCTCACGGCCTGTGGATGTCTTCCATCGGCATCGGCACTTATTTGGGCAATTATGACGACGACACTGACGAGCAATACCGGAAGGCCATCGTTCGGGCCGTGGAGTCAGGCTGCAACGTCATCGACAGCGCGATTAACTATCGCTGCCAGAGAAGCGAGCGAGCGATCGGCGCGGCTTTGAAGGAACTGGCAACCCGAGGGTTCGCTCGTAACGAGATCATCATTGCCACCAAGGGCGGCTTTCTGCCCTTCGACGGAGTACCGCCAAAAGATCCCAGAGCCTATTTTGAGCAGACTTTCGTCGGCACCGGTCTGGCAACCGCCGCCGAGATCGTCGGCGGCTATCACTGCATGACGCCGCGCTATCTGATCAACCAGCTCGACTGCAGCTTGCGCAACCTCGACGTCGAATGCGTCGACATCTACTACGTGCACAATCCCGAAAGCGAACTGGGAAAAGTGCCACGCGAGGAATTCGACAACCGGCTGCGACAGGCGTTCGAGGCGCTGGAACAAGCCGTCGCGGCCGGAAAGATCCGGGTGTACGGCACCGCGACTTGGAACGGATACCGCAACGCGGCGGATGCGAAAGATTATTTGTCGCTGTCGGAAATCGTCGCACTGGCCGAGCAAGCCGGCGGCAAGGATCATCATTTCAAAGTCATCCAGCTGCCGCTCAATCTCGGAATGAGCGAAGCGCTCTCGAGCGTCAACCAACGGGTCGCCGGCAAGGAAGCAACGCCGATCGGGGCCGCTCAGGCGCTGAGCCTCGCGGTCATGTGCAGCGCTTCGATACTCCAAGGACAGCTGGCGCACAATCTGCCTGATATAATTCGCGACACGTTTCAAGGTTTGCAAACCGACGGCCAGCGCGCTCTGCAGTTCGTGCGCTCGACTCCCGGAGTGACCACTGCGCTCATAGGGATGAAACAGCTGAGCCACGTCGAAGAGAATCTAAAGACCGCTTGCGTAGCGCCGGCAGGTTGGGAGCAATACTCGAAACTTTTCCAAGGCGAAGCGGAATAGCTTTCCTAGGGGGACGGACTTCGCTCGGACGAGCTAGTTCCCGGTCAGATGATCTAAACCGCCGAATATCTTCTCTAATTTTTTAAGCGCCGGAACGGGTAATGCCGGTTTCAGAATCGACTCGACGTTTTCTTTCAAATGAGCTGGGTTGCCGGTTCCGAAGAGAACCACATGAACGCCCGGCTCGTGGCGGCAAAAACGATAGGCTGCCTCAGGGATTGTCTTTGCGTCGGTTTCTCTCAGCAGAAATCCGAGCGGGTCTTTGGTATCGAGCACATCTCTTCCGATCATTCTCTTCTCGATCAATTCAGCGCATATTTCTTTCAGTCGCTCAGGCTGGCTCAGAGCGCGCCGCACGGCAAACATATTGAGCACGCCGACACTTTTGCTCGTCGCCAGCGGGAAAACCGTTTTGCGCGCCGAGGGGTTCAGCAAGCTAAAGCCAACCATGACGACATCCCACAAGTCTTGCTTGAGACCTTCCTGCAGGACCGTGTGCCTTGCATCGACGACGAAGCCTTCGGTAACTCCGATAAAGCGAACTTTCCCTTGCTCTTTCAGCCGCCGCATCGGCGGCAACAAGCGATCATTTGCGAACTTATAATCATCCGGCTCCACACCGTGCAGATGATAGACGTCGATGTAATCGGTGCCGATCAGCTTCAGACTCTGTTCCAACCCACGGATGATTTCCTCTTCGGGCTTGGCATGAGCGGGCGGCAAAGTTTTCTTCGTCGATATGACCAGCCGATCGCGCGGAATGCCGGCGATCGCCCTGCCGACAACCGGCTCGGTGCCGTAGTTTTGCGCGGTGTCGAGAAAGTTGACGCCGAAATCGATCGCTTGCCGGATGAGCTTGACCGCGTTGTCTGCCGACTGCGGATCGTTGCGCATGCCGAGCCGGCTTGGCCCGCCGCATCCCAGTCCAGCGACGCTAACTTTTAACCCCGTCCGTCCTAATGTTGTGAATTCCATGTTTCTCTTTACGGGTTCAATTAGTTCAAGTCGTTCAAAACGTTTCGGAGGTTTTCTGACGACTTGAACGTTTTGAACTATTTGAACGGTTTGAACGTAATCTATCTATTTCCATTCCACCCTTATGCCCAACACTTCCCCGGTCGCCCGCACTTCGCCGCCGGCGCTGAGGGTACAACTCACCCAGGCCTTTCGCCCATCGAGTTTGCTGATGCGCGCGCGCAGCTCGATAGGCGCAGCGATGGGTGTCGGCTTCAGGTAGGAAACGTTGATGTTCGCGGTCACGTAGCCGATGCGCGGCACGCTGCCGATCTGCCGCTCTTCGGCGCGATACGCATGGGCTATGGCCAGATTGAGACTATGACAGTCGATCAGCGAAGCAATGATCCCGCCGTTTAGATTCTCCCGCGTGCCGCCGCAATGGTGCGGCTCGGCGTGCCACGTCGCTATCGCATCATCTCCGTCCCACAAACTTTTAAGCTGCAACCCCTTCTCGTTGTCCGCGCCGCAGCCGTGGCAATGACGGACCGCGCCCTGCTCCTGAAATGCGATTTCACGCATGCTGTGAAGCTATTTCGCTTTGTCGAACTTGAGGGAGGCCGAATTGATGCAGTAGCGCAGATTCGTCGGCTTCGGACCGTCCTCGAAAACATGGCCGAGATGAGCGTCGCACTTGCTGCACATGACTTCGGTGCGCCGCATAAAGAGACTATTATCGTCTTCCGTGGCGACGTTTTCCTCGGACGCCGGCCCCCAAAAACTCGGCCAGCCGGTGCCCGAGTCGAATTTCGTATCCGAGCTGAAGAGCTCATTGCCGCAGCAGGCGCAGCGATACATCCCTTTATCATGAAGGTCCCAATATTGGCCGGTGAAGGCCCGCTCCGTGCCTTTTTTTCGGGCGACGTAAAACTGCTCGTCGGTCAACTCTTTTTGCCATTCTTCGTCGGATTTTTTGATTTTATCCATGTCACGCTCCTCGTAGATTTAATTCTCTGGGACAACCAATGGATTACCGTTGCATATTAACGAACTGCAACGGAATCGGCATTTGACTGCCGCGCAATAATTGAATCACTTCCTGCAGGTCGTCGATCTTCTTCCCCGTGACCCGTACCTGGGTATCCTGAATCGCCGCCTGAACCTTGAGCTTGCGGTCCTTGATCATTTTAACGATGTTACGCGCGGTATCCGAATCGACTCCCTCTTTGATCGACAACTCGCGCTGGATCATGCCGTGCGCTGCTGGCGCCGTTTCCTTCAGCTCCAGAAATTTTCGATCGACTTTGCGTTTAACCAAATTCTCAATCAGCGAGTCCTGCACCGCGCGCAATTTCATGTCGTCTTCGGTCGTCACGTGGATCTTTTTTTCCTTTTTATCCAGTGTGATTTCGGTTTTGGAGTTGCGAAAGTCGTAGCGTGACAGAATTGCCTTTTTTGTGATGTTCACCGCATTGTCGATTTCCTGGAAATCGACCCGGCTCACTATATCGAAAGACGGCATGGCTCCGAGCTCCCTCTATTGGTCCTCTACTTATTTTCGGTGCGATTTTGTCCTTTTGCCGGCGGGTTGCCGGCTCGTAGAGGGCGTCGACCGTCTGTGCCCGCCGTTTTCCCCGCCGCGCAGGACAAAGTCGAGAATATCGCTCCGGGTGATGATTCCCACGAGGCTCTTGTCCTTAATGACCGGCAGGGAACCGATACGATGACGCCGCAAGAGCCCGACCGCAGTCATCAGTGCAGTATCCGGCCGCACGACGAAGGCGTCGTGGGTCATGACGGCCTCGACGGTAACCCTATCTGCAAACCTGTCGATTGCTTCGGTGCGGTCGATCATCAAGCTTGTGGGATAAGCGTCGCGAATATCGCGGTCGGTGACGATCCCGACCAAGTTATCGTTATCCATGACGGGCAACTGGTTGACCCTATGTTTCGCCATCAACTGCCGGGCAACGGCGATGCTGTCATAGGTTTCCACCGCGAGCACGTTTTCAGTCATCCAATCCGCTACAGAAATAGTTTTTTTGCCGCTCTTTTTTTTCGCCATTACCTTTGCTCCACGCTGTAGCCTTTGGCTTTCAGCATTTCCACCACGCTGTCCTTACCCACCAGATGTGCCGCCCCGACCACGACCATGGCGCCGCTTTCCTGTTGGATCAATTTTTCGATACCGCCTACCCAGCGACGATTTCTTGCGACGAGAATGTTCTCATAAAGTTCGGGATATTCCTGCATTCCCGCATTCAGCAAAGACGCCAACTGATCGCCCTCTCCCTTCAGCCAAGCGCTGACGACCGCATCGATGTCCCTGTCCAATCGTTCCAACTCGCCCACAGTTTCGCGCAGCATCAGCTCCTGTTCACGTTTGGACAGCCGATCGAATATTCCGAGTTGAAATTCCAACGTTTCCAGCCCGCCGGTGGGCTTGCCGGTACTTTTCGCGCGCTCCGCAAGATGGCGATCGACTCCGAACTTCGGATCCAGACCCATGCGCTGCAATTTGATCGCCACCATAGTAAGCGCGGCAAACCACGGCTTCATTGGATTGAGAATGCGCATGTCGAGACCGAGCTCGGTCGCGCGCCGCTCCGCCAGTTGGTAAGTCTCAGCGCTGACATTTTGCGCCAGAGTCGTGCCGTCCCGATAAATCGCCTTCTCGAGCGACAGGCGTTGAGCCGAGTCCGCCGGCGTACTGTTCAAATCGATTTCCAGTATCAGCCGCGTGCTGGCATCCAGCGTGGTCAGAATAGCCGGGTTGAGCGGGTAGTTTTCTTTGCGCAAGTAATGGATCGAACCCAAGAGATAAACACTCTTATCATCCCGGCTCACTCGCCAAAGAAGACTTTTCTCTTGAGCCGGCAATGTGCGGCTTATCGCGCTCCAAACGATAAACGCCAGCAGCGCAAGAATAAGCCGTCCGGAGTCGCTCCGACCCTGCTCGCGCCGAATCGCCGAAATCGGATCAGGCATATCGAGGCAGTCTCACGGGCATATACCTGCGCAATTAAAAGGCTCTTGCAAAATTTATCCTTTCCTGAGCGTGTTGGCCAGCGCTGTCGGCAGATCACTCAACAGTGCAAACGCGGGCATCATCCGGCCCGACGCCATGTAAGATAAACGCCGGCCATGAACGTTCGCTGAAATTATTAGTTTACCACTCGAGGCGAATACAAACCTCTTCGCCTCTTTCTTCTGCGGGCAGGACCGTAAGCGGCGCCGCGCCTTTAGGCAAGGTGCACTCCCCTGAGCGGAGATCGTAACAGTAACTATGGTTATTGCAGCGCAGCAAACCGCCATCGAGCAGCTGACCGGCACTTTTTAGGTCCGCCTCTTCATGCGGGCAGTTTCTCGAAAAAGCGAAATATTTCCCCTCGACGAACGCCAGGAGCACCTGACGTCCGCCGAGGTCGATCTCTTTCATGCTGCCGGGTGTTAGTTCGCCGACGCGAGCAACCGGGATGTAACTGACGCCCACGTCTTAGGCCGCGGCTTTCTGCTGGCGATAGAGCGGACCGCGCAGGACATGGCCCGGGAGATCGCCGGTCATTCGCCCCTGATCATTGATCACCGTGCCGTTGACGATCGTATAGTGCATACCGACCGAGCGCTGCACCATACGCCTGGTATCGGCCGGAAAATCGTTGGCCCACTCCGGCTCCTCGGCATTGACTGTCTTTGGATCGAAGATGGCAATGTCGGCAGCGTAGCCTGAACGCAACAAACCGCGGCCCTGCAGGCCGAAGATCGAAGCCGGGTGAAAGGTCAGCTTATGAACCGCCTGCTCGAGGCTCATCACCTGGCGCTCGCGCACCCACAATCCGAGCAGAATCGTGCCGTAACCGAAGTCCGCGCCGAACAGCACGTGGGCGCCCGCGTCGGAGGTGCCGATGAGAACGTATGGGCTCCGCAAGATCTCGCCCATGGCATTCCAATCGCCGCCATTGTTGGCGTTCCAAAAAATCGTCTCCAAATTCTCTTCCAGCGCGAGATCGAGAAACGCATCCAACGGCGCTTGGTTTCGCATCGCGGCCAATTCCGCGATCGTCTTGCCGGTGTATTTCTGGTTTTCCGGCTTGACCGTCCTTTCGACCTTCGGGATGTCCCAGCGTTTATGGAAGTTAGTCGGCCGCGAATCGTTGAGCTCGGCCTGTAATTTTCCTCGCGTCTCGGCATCGGCGAGAGCTTGCTTACGCACTTCCACCGGTAAAAACATCAAGTTCTTCCAGGTCGGGAACTCGTCGAAGATCTGGCAGTCTTTGAGAGTAAAATGGCGCACCAAGGGGACCGTGTGCGATAAACCGTAGGCTTGATAGCCGGCCTTGAAAATCGGTTCGACGGCCTCTAACTGCTCCCGCCAGAGGTTCGGTTCGGCCCAGCGGTGCTGCAAGCTTTGCCAGAGAATCGGCCGCTGCGTGCGCTTGGCCAACTCGTGATACCACTTGAAGTGCTCGATCTTGTTGCGTCCGAGAATAGTTTCTATCACGCCGGCATTGCGTTCGGCTAAAACATCGCACAAAGCGAAAAATTCCTCGTCGTCCGCCAAACGGCTTGCCACCGGCTTGCCGTCCTCGCGCATATGGCGATCATTGCGGTTCGTCGACATTCCCAGCGCGCCGCCTTCCATGGCGTCCAACACCAAGCCGCGCATCTTTTGCACTTCCGCTCCGGTCGCGCTACGCTCGACCGCTTCTTCACCCATCGCGTTGTGGCGCACGGCGATATGGCCCACCAGGCCGCCTACATTAATGCCGACCTTGCCCTCGAAGTTGTCGAGATACTCGCCATAGCTGTGCCAGTTCCATTTCACTCCCAGCTCCAGAGCGCTACGCGGTATCGCTTCCACGCGCACGAAGCTCTTGACGATCGCGTCTTCGATCCCCGATCTGCACGGCGCCAAGGATAGACCGCAGTTACCCATCACGACCGACGTAATGCCGTGCTGCGGCTCGCAGGTGCCATAGGGATCCCAGAGCATCTGCGCATCCAAATGCGTGTGGTGGTCGATGAACCCCGGCGCCACCGCCAGGCCGTTAGCGTCGATTGTGCGCGCCGCAGCGTCTTTGAGTCTTCCCACTTCGGCGATCTTGCCATCTTTCACACCGACATCGGCGACGTAAGAGGGCAATCCCGAGCCGTCGACAACACGCCCGCCGCGAATGATCAGATCGTAAGCCATCTGCATGTTCCTCCGTGTGAAGTTTGCCGCGTTAGTTAAATCGAACTGCTAATTTATTATTGCCCGCAACATACGCAATGACAATAAGGCCGTCAACCGGAGACCTGGATGCTCCGGGGTGAAGCGGTGGAGAATCGCAGTACCCAGTTTTCCGTGTGCGATCTCGCTTCACCTATCGCTTGAAAGGTTCGACAGCTCGGCGCCGTGCTGCTCCCAATTTTGCCCGTCGAATTGAGTGATCGTGACATTTTTGATTGTCGCCCGGTCTAGACAGCGCACGTTGATGCTGTAGCCGTCCGGATTGGAGCGCGGCACGTAGAACGACTTGATGCCGCAGGTTTTACAGAATAAATGCTTGGCGACTCCGGTGTTAAAAGCATACGTCGATAGATTATCTTCCCCTTGGATTAACTGGAAAGAAGCTTTGGGAACGATGAGATGGAGAAAACCGCTCTTGCCGCACATCGAGCAGTTACACTCGATCGCTTTGATCTCGGCGGGCGCCGTTACCTCGAAGCGAATGCTGCCACAATGGCACCCGCCCTTGTGTTTCACGCACGGGCCTTGATCCAGCACAGACTAGCTACACTGCGGCTTCCATTTCTTTGGTGTACTTACCGTTCCTAGCGGCGCTATTCATTTTGGCCCGGTGATAAAAAATCTTCTGCGCAGCCGAAACGTTGGCGCTCTGGCCCTTCCACGCTTTGAGCGCTGGGTCTTGCAATGCCCGCGCATACGAGAAAGTCACTTCCCAAGGCAACGGCGCGAGCTTTTGCATCGCATTCAGATGTTCGGTTGCGCTCACCGCGGTCTGACCTCCGGATAAGAAGGCGATCCCCGGCACAGCCGCGGGAACAGCTCTCCTGAGACAGCGGATCGTTCGTTCGGCGACTTCTTCGACCCCGGCTTGGCGCGGATTATCTTTGCCGGAAACCACCATGCTCGGTTTGAGAACCATGCCTTCCAAATAGACGCGCTGCTCGGCCAACTGCGCGAAAGTGATTCGCAATGTTTCTTCAGTGACGTCTTCGCAACGCTCGACGCTATGGCTGCCATCGAGCAATACTTCCGGCTCCACGATCGGCACAATACCGGCCTCCTGGCAGAGTGACGCATAACGCGCCAGGGCATGAGCATTGGCCTTGAGGCAGGTGTACGTGGGAATGCCATCGCCGATGTTGATGACCGCGCGCCACTTGGCGAACTTAGCGCCTAGCTCCTTGTATTCGTTCAACCTGCCGCGTAAGCCGTCTAACCCTTCGGTGACCACTTCACCGGGAAAGGAGGGAATGTCCACCGGGCCCTTATCGACTTTGATGCCCGGGATAATGCCTTTTGTGGCAAGCAGTTGCGGAAAGGGCGTGCCATCGCTTGCTTTGGTGCGTAGGGTCTCGTCGAAGAGGATTACGCCGCTGATCGCTTCCTCGATTCCGGGCGTAGTGAAAAGCATCTCGCGATAAGCTCGCCGGTTTGTATCACTGGACTCGACATTGATGCTGTCGAACCGTCGCTTGATCGTGCCCATGCTTTCATCGGCGGCGAGAATGCCTTTGCCCTTGGTCACCATTGCGCGCGCAACTTTCTCTAGTTCTTGCTTGGACATGGCGTGCACTCCTTCCCACATTTATGTAAATGAACTGTTCCCATCTTTGCACTCCGATTATTTCCGCGCAAGCCTCTTCCAGCGCAATCCATGCTTTGATAGCTTTCGATAATGGGGGATCTGCTCATCCACTGGTTTCTCAGCGCCGGCAGTTTGCTGATCGTCGCCTTTCTTTTCCCCGGCATTCAGGTGGCCGGGCTCGGAACAGCGATAGTTGCGCCCATTGCCATAGGGCTCATCAATGCAACCCTCGGACTTCTGCTAAAAATTATCACCTTGCCGCTCACCCTGCTGACCCTCGGTATTTTCTGGTTCATTATCAATGCGTTCATGCTGCAACTAGCCGCAGCGATCGTGCCCGGCTTCTATGTTGCCGGATTTTTTTCGGCATTTTTCGGCGCCATCGTGCTGAGCATTATCAACATGATCCTGCGTGCTTTGGTCCAATAACGACCGATTACTTCGCGGGCAGTCCCGTAGCCTCGGACCAATAGCTCGCATCGTAGAACCGTTCCGGCGGATCGAAGGGCGGCTTATAGACACCCATCTCTTTGCGCAGCTCGATCACTGTTGCCAGAGCCGTCGGATTGATCCGCGCTTTGGGAACCACTTTCCGATACGCATCTTCCGCTGCCGCGCGCGCGAGCTTTTCTTTTTCGATCACCAGCGCGATGGTCTCTTGGCGGTTTTCCGGAGCCAATAACCAATCGGTTGCCGCCGCCCAGGCCCGGATAAACCGCACGACAAGCTCGCGATGCTCGATCAACCAGGGGCGCAAGGTCCAGCCACAGTTGAGCGGCCAGCCCGGCACATAATTTTCAGCATTGGCGAGCAATACGCCGCCGCTCGCCAATGCTTTGTCCGACGCCGGCGGCGTCAGCATGGCCGCCGCAACGCGCCGCTGCAAAAATGCTTCGAGCCGCACCGGCGAGCTTCCGATGATCTCGATCTGGTATTCGTCGTCTTCTATACCGTGCGTGCGCAAGATCTTTTTGCGAATGAGATCGAGATTGGAATCACCGGGATCGCCGGCCAACAATTTGCCGCGCAGCTTGTCAATCGAGTCGATGCCGGGCTGCCCGATTAAATAGGCGCTCAACCCCTCTTCAGCCTGCATGAAAAGCATATAGTCCACGCCGTCGGTCGTCGTGCGCGCGATCATCGTGTCGGCGCTGCTCAGAGTAAAATCCCACCGCCCCTCCGCCATACCGCGATTATGATCCGGTGCATAAGTGGTGTGATGAAACCTCACTTCCAAGTTTTCCCGGGCAAAAAAACCTTTGTGCTCGGCGATCACGTGCGGTGTTCGTCGCTGGTAGCCGGTGATCTTCAACACATCCATGCGATCCTCCTGATTTTGTCCTTCTATCGCCACAATGCACTCAAACACAATCGCTTGGGTTTATAATATAAACGGATCGAGGTAAACATAATCAATACTCCAATACTCCATGCTCCAAGGAGTTCTCCCATGACACTCGAGGGTAAAGTTACGCTCATCACCGGCGGCGGCAGGGGCATCGGCAAAGCGGTTGCGATCGCCTACGCGCGCGCCGGCGCCAAGCTCGCTTTGTGCGCGCGCACCGCAACTGAGCTAGAAGAATCCGTTTCGGAACTCCGCGCTCTCAAAACCGAAGCGGAAGGCTGGATCTGCGATGTTTCACTGGAAGAACCGGTGAAGCAATTCGTTGCCGGCGCGCACGAGAAATTCGGCCGCATCGATGTTCTCGTCAACAATGCCGGCGTCATGACACGTCCTGTGCCAATGACGGAATTGAATGTAAGAAAATGGGACTACACGATGGCAGTCAACTTGCGCGGGCCGTTTTTAGTTACCCAAGCCGTCCTGCCGGTCATGATCAAACAAAAGAGCGGATCGATCATCAACGTCTCATCGATGATCGGACGCGGTGCCTATGCGAATTTTATTGCTTATGCCACTTCAAAATGGGGGTTGGAAGGATTCACCCAGACACTTGCCGTCGAGGCGCGCTCATCGAACATCCGGGTCAATTCGGTCGAACCAGGCTATGTCGCGACCAAGCTCACTGGTTTTAACGGCAGCAAACCGGACTCGGTCACCGACGTGTTCCTCTACCTCGCCTCGGATGAATCCAAAGGCGTCACCGGAAAAATGCTCAGCTCCTCAGGCTGGAAGTCGCAGGTAAAGTGAAGATGCAAGTGATGACGGCCGGGTAAAGCAGCATGGCACCTGAAAAAACTTGGCGACTTTGCGTCTTGGCGCGAGATACTTCGATCTTAAAACGCGCTTCGCCGCGCTAGGCTAAATCCCCAATAAGGCCACGAGCTTGTCTTGATCGAAGCCAACAATCGACTGGCCGTCGATAATCGTCACCGGTGTCGATTGGAATCCGAGATCGAGCAATTCTTTCAACGCCGCCTTATCCGCACGCACGTTTTTCTCGACGAAATGAACGCCCTTTTGAGATAGAAACTCTACCTCCTTGTGACACGGTCCTCACCCGGGTTGAGTGTAAACGACAACAGAAGTCGCCATGAAGGATCTCCTTTTAAAGTCTTAACGGCCTTTATAACATCCGATCGGGGTCGCCGCAAAACTGACAGATCCCTTACTCTGTTGTGATTTCGAGCGGATTCGAGAAATCTTTCCCGACCGGGCGACCACAACACTGGTTCGTCAGCACCCGATTGCCATTGCCAAGGCAAGCTGCAGGGCTTCAGCCGGTCCACCGGCGCATGAATGAGCTCAAACACGCTTCAAGCGCGGTTGACAAACTGTTAGATTGAAACTCGTGCCATGACAAGCAAATCACGCATTAGAAATTTTCTCGCCACGCTGCTGATCGGGCTTATCCTCGGCGCCCCGGCTACGGTCGCTCTGACCGCCTGGAGTCCGACGATTCCCGCTCAAGCCCGGAGCGCTACAGCGGAGCTTGAGCAGCACGCAAGATTTCTGACTTCAGAAAAACTCACCGGCCGCGGTGTCGACACTCCCGGCATCAAACTCGCCAGAGATTACATAGCCGCCGAATTTACCCGCTACGGGTTGAAGCCTGGAGGCGAGAACGGCAGCTATTTTCAAGGCTTCGAACTGGCGGTCGGCGTTAAGGTCAGACAACCAAGCAGTCTCACCTTAGCATCGGACCGGCCGTTGGCGCTGAACGAGGAATGGGTGCCTTTAGGGCTTTCAACGTCCGAGAAGGTCCAAGCCGAAATGGTCTTCGTCGGCTACGGCATTACCGCCAAAGAGTACGGCTATGACGACTATGCAGGCGTGGATGTAAAGGGAAAAATCGTGCTGGTGCTCCGTTACGAGCCACCGCCCAAAGACGCCAGAAGCCCGTTTAAGAAATTTCCCGAGTACTCTGGCCACTCGGCACTCCGCACCAAAGCCAACAACGCCCGCGACCACGGCGCCATCGGCATGATCCTGGTCGATCTCGATAATGCCGGCGGCAAAGACGAATTGTTATCGACAAGCAGCAGTCTTTGGCGCGGCGGCCGCAGCCTGGTTGCGGCGCAAGTAAAGCGCGGTGTCATTGAAAAACGGCTGAGGGAGCGGGGTATTTTGCTCGCCGCGATTAAACAGAAGATTGACAGTACCGAAGCCCCGGCCTCAATGGCGCTCGCAGGCCTCACAGCGGCGCTGCAAGTCAGTTTGCAAGAGGTGCGCGCGCGCGCTGAAAACGTCGTTGCGGTGCTTCCCGGCCGCAACCCATCTCGGCAGGATGAGAACATCGTTATCGGCGCACACTATGACCATCTTGGGTTCGGTCATTTTGGCGCGCGCGATCCGAGCTCTGCTGGAACGATTCATCCTGGCGCCGACGACAATGCATCAGGCACCGCGGTCCTCCTCGAGGTGGCGCGCCGCCTTGCTCAGTTGCCGGTTATGCCCGTGCGCACCGTCGTTTTCGTCGCCTTCTCCGGCGAAGAACTTGGCCTATACGGCTCGCGTCGCTTTGTCGAGCGCAGCCCATGGATTGCGTCAACCAAGGCCATGATCAACTTGGACATGGTCGGCCGTTTGCGGGGCCGCCGCCTGACTGTATTTGGCGCTCGGTCGGGAGAAAATTGGAGTGCGATGGTGTCCGGTTCAGCCGCTCGGCTCGGCCTCAATGTTGCCGAATCCGACGATATCGGACGGAGCGATCATCTGTCGTTTTACAACAAGAAAATCCCCGTGCTGCATTTTTTCACTGGCCTCCACGAGGACTACCACCGCGCGAGCGACACATGGGACAAGCTCGACTTCGACGGGATGGCTAAGGTCAGCGATCTGGTCATGGCTTCGACGCTGCAAATCGCCGAAAGCCACGAATCTATAAACTTTATCAGATTGCCGTCACGCCCGCCGGGAGAGCAGCGGCTGAACCAAGGAGAGTTAAAAACCTATCTTGGGAGTATCCCGGAATATGGGAGCGATGCGAACGGTGTTCAGCTCGCCGGCGTTCGGGACGGCAGCCCGGCGGCCTTGGCGGGTCTGCGCGCCGGCGATGTCATACTCAAGCTCGCGACCAAGGACATCCGGACCATCGAAGATTTAACCGCTGCTCTGGGCGGGCATAAGCCCGGAGA
>Ga0075286_1000003_pt1 | contig 19323 bp, 19 predicted proteins | sample SF_Rice_20C_0N_2_FD_69761 | JGI IMG/M metagenome (GOLD analysis project Ga0075286, IMG submission 69761) | Rice paddy soil microbial communities from Twitchell Island, California, USA - SF_Rice_20C_0N_205 | ecosystem: Environmental > Terrestrial > Soil > Paddy field/soil | place: USA: Twitchell...
GCGGCACCGTCGAGCGGCGCGCCGGGCACGATATACCCGTAGCCGGTTTCGGGCCGCGAGGGCACGATACCGACCGTCACGAGGCGGTCGTGCATTCGGGCCGTCGTGAGGGCGAGGTCGGCGGTTCGGCGAAAGGCGGCCGAGTCTCCCACGGCCCAATCGGCGTGAAGGGAGAGGACGTCGGCGTCGGGGTCGCGACGCTGAGCTTCCCACGTGGCCCAGATGAGGGCGGGGCCGGTCGAGGCCGCGCGCGGCTCGACCAGGACGTTGGCCGCCGGGAGACGCAAAGCCTGTCGAACGCGCTCGGCAAGGGACTGGCCGGTCACCACGAGCACCCGATCCCTGGCGATGAGTCCATCGAGCCGCTCGAGCGACTCCTCGGCGCTCGAGGCCGCCCCGGAGAGAGGGAGGAACTGTTTCGGGTTCTGCGGGGTGCTGAGTGGCCAGAAGCGGGTGCCCGAGCCGCCGGCGAGCAGGACTGCCCATCTCATGAGGGAACGCCTGTCTTCAAAGAAGCGCCGCCAGGGCGGGGCCGTGCTCGCGCAGGTCGTGGAGGAGCGGGCCGATGTCGGCGTCGGTTCGGGCGAGGATCGCGAGCCATTCGCCCGAAGCGAGCCGGCCAAGGATCATCGCGCCGGACTCGTATTCGAGCACCAGCGTGGCCAGCTCACCGCACTTGATACCCGCGCCGAGACGCGCGGCGTGCTGCGCGAGTGTGGCCGACAGCGCCGCCGCCGTCTCCGCTTCGAACGCCGTGGAGGCGGCATGATCGATGGCCAATCCGTCGGCGCTGGCGAGGAGCACCGCCTCGACGCCTTCCCGATCCGCGAGCGCGCGCACGACGTCGGACAGACTGGCCATGAGTCCTGCTCCGGTTCTGAAAAAAGGTGAGCGCAACGTAGGAGGCGAGGAGGGCGAAGTCAAGAAACTGTTGGAGGTTGACCCCTCCTTGCGCGGGCCTTAACGTTCCCGGTCCATGGGTGCCATTCGCAACTTCTCCGTCCTGCTGGCGCTGGCGCTTGCCGCCGGCTGCAGCGACACGAACGGCCTGTCCGATCCCACGAATGCCAATGTGGTCGATACCGTCACGCTCGGGGCGCTGCAGGGCACTTCCATTCAGACACCGAGCGCCTACGCCGTGAACGCGGGCGCCGTGCGCACCGACGTCAGCCCGGATTTCGAATTCGCCTACAACGTCGAGCCCGGCGGCAGGCGGGTGTTCCTGCCGCGCAAGGTGCTTGGCCTTTCGTCCAACTCCGGCTCCGACCCCGGCCTCCAGGCGGCCACCACCGCGTTCGACGACATCAAGGTCGCGCCGAGCAACGGGTACACCGTCGATTCCGCGGTTCCGGTGGAGGTCGGCCAGCGGTGGTTCGTGCGCTCGCGCATCTTCTGCCTCATCGGCGTTCCTCAATACGCCAAGCTCGAGATTCTGAGCTTCCAGGACAGCACGGTGACGTTCAAGGTGCTCGCGGACAACAATTGCGGGTACAAGGGCCTCGAGCCCGGCCTCCCCGACCGCTGACATTCCGTGATCGATCTGAAGCGCCTGCGCCAGGATCCCGAAGGGAGCCGCGCGAGCCTCGCGCGACGCCGCGACCCGTCGGTCCTTGCGCTCCTCGACGTCGTCCTCGACCTCGATCGCCAGCGCCGCGAGCTCCTGGTCACGGTCGAGACACTCAAGGCGGAGCGGAATGCCGCCACGGAAGAAGTGGCCCGGCGCAAGCGGGCCAGGGAGGCCGCCGGCGAGCTGATGGCCGGCCTCAAAGCCTCGGGCGAAGCAGTGAAGGGCCTCGACGCGCAGCTCCGTGAGATCGAGGCGGCGCTCGAGTCGCACGCGCTCGGCATTCCGAATTTTCCCCTGGATGGTATTCCCGACGGGGACGCGGCGGCCAATCGGGTCATCCGATCGTGGGGCCAGCCGCCACGCTTCGCGTTCGAGCCACGTCCCCACTGGGAGCTCGGCACCGCGCTCGGCATGCTCGATCTGGCTGCCGGGGCGAAGATCGCGGGATCCGGATTTCCGTTGTTCCGCGGACCGGGCGCGCGGCTGGTGCGGGCGCTGCGCGAGTTCATGCTCGACGTGCATACGCGCGAGCACGGTTACGAGGAAGTCGCGCCGCCCTACCTGGCGACCCGCGCGTCGCTCACGGGAACCGGCCAGCTGCCGAAGTTCGAGGAGGAGCTGTACCGCACCGCGCCGGACGACCTCTTCCTGATTCCGACTGGCGAGGTGCCGGTCACCAACATCCACCGGGACGACATCCTCGACGCTGCGGCGCTGCCGATCGGGTACGCCGCCTGGACGCCCTGTTTCCGGCGCGAGGCGGGCGCGCACGGCAAGGACACGCGCGGGCTGATCCGGGTTCACCAATTCGACAAGGTGGAGCTGGTCCGGTTCTGCCGGCCGGAGGAGTCGCCGGCCGAGCACGACCGAATCACGCGGCATGCGGAAGTCATTCTCGAGCGCCTCGAGATCCCGTACCGCGTCGTGGAGCTGGCAGCCGGAGATACCGGTTTCCACAGCGCGCGCACGCTCGACCTCGAAGTGTGGGCCGCAGGGGTCGAGGGGTGGCTCGAGGTGTCGAGCTCCAGCACGTTCACCGATTTCCAGTCTCGCCGCGGCAACATCCGCTTCCGTCCCGAAGCCGGCGCCAGGCCGGAGCTGGTACACACGCTCAACGCCTCGGGGCTGGCCTTTCCGCGCACGATCATCGCTCTTCTGGAGAACAACCAAGCGGCCGACGGGTCGGTGCGGGTGCCGGCGGCGCTGGCGCCGTACCTCGGCTCCGACCGCCTGACGCCCCGTGCCTAGGGATCGGCTACAGCGCCTCGCGCCCACCGTCGCGGTGGTGCTCGTGGCACTGCTCGCCGGCCTGAGCCTCGGCAGCGGCCTGCTGGTGCTGCGCCACTTCCAGGCCGACGCCACCGCGACCAGCCGGCTCTACTCCGGCGTGTTCGGCGGTCTCAACGATCCCAGGCCCGGCGCGGAGGCCGATGCGCTGCTGCGGCTGGGCGGGCAGGTCCGAGCGCTCGGGCTGCCGCTCGTGGTGACCGACCGGACCGGCCGGGTGACGGCGGCCGCCAACCTGCCCTTCTCGGCGCCCCTCGACGATCCCCGGGTCAAGGCCTTCGCGCTCAAGCTGGACCGCCAGAATCCTCCGATCATCGACGAGACGATCGGCACCGTGCACTATGGTCCGCTCCCGGCGCAGCGCAATCTCACGCTCCTTGCCATCCTGCAGGGCCTCACCATCGCGGTAATGGTGGCCGTGGCCATTTTCGCATACCGGAACGCGATGGCGGCGCAGCGCGACCGGCTGTGGGTGGCGATGGCGCGGGAAGCGGCGCACCAGATGGGCACGCCGCTCACCAGTCTCCAGGGATGGATCGAGCGGGTGCGATCGCGGCCTACGCCGCCCACGGATCTCGCCGAGCATCTGGCCGCCGACGCCGAGCGCCTGGACCGGGTGGCGCAACGCTTCGAGCGCATCGGCAATCCGGCCAAGCGCGAGCCGGTCGGGCTCGGGGCGCTGGCCGACAGGGTCGCCAACTACTTCCGGCCCCGCCTCCCGAAGCGCGCCAACCCGATCGAGCTCAGGCTCGAAGCGCCGGGCATGGGACCGATGGTGGTGGGCGACGCGGTGCTCCTCGAATGGGCCCTCGAGGCACTGGTGAAGAACGCGATCGACGCGCTGCAGGGACGCAGCGGCACCATTATTCTGAGAGTAGGAGCCGACCAGGGAATGGGAGAGATCAGGGTGGTGGACGACGGTCCCGGCGTTCCCCGCGACATCCGCCGGACACTGTTCGAGCCGGGGATTACGACCAAGCGCGGCGGCTGGGGCATCGGCCTGGCCCTGTCACGCCGCGTGGTGGAAGACGCCCATCGCGGCGTTCTGGTGCTGGAGCCTACCGAGAAGGGAGCAAGCTTTCTGATCCGCGTTCCGCTGGCCGCGCAAGCCACGTGACGGGCACCCACACTGCCGAGCTGGAGCATGCGCTCAATCCCGCGCAGCGGGAGGCGGTAGAGCACGTCCACGGACCGCTCCTCGTGCTCGCCGGTGCGGGGTCGGGCAAGACCCGCGTGCTCACCACCCGCATCGCCGCCCTGATCGACCGGCACGGCGTGCCGCCCGAGCGGATCTTCGCGGTCACCTTCACCAACAAGGCCGCCGGCGAGATGAAGGAGCGCATCGGCCGCCTTCTTCAGCGGGACCCCAAGGGTCTCTGGATCGGCACCTTCCACGCCCTGTCGGCGCGACTCCTCCGGCGCGAGGCCGAGCTGCTGGGCTTCAGCCGGCAGTTCACCATCTACGACGAGGACGATCGCCTGGGCCTGATCCGGCGGATCATGGAGCAGCGGGGCCACTCGACGAAGCTCTTTCCGCCCCGGGCAGTTCAGGCGCTGATTTCCTCGGCGAAGAACCGGATGACCCCGGCATCGGCGCTGGCGGCGGGCGGGCCGTTCGACCGGCTGGCGCAGACCGCGGCCGATGTGTACGAGGCGATGGGTCCTGCGCTTCGCGCCGCCAACGCGATGGATTTCGACGACCTGCTGCTCCATCCGCTCGAGCTGTTCCGGCGCCACCCCGAGCGGTTGCGAGCCTATCAGGAGCGCTTCACCTTCCTCCTGGTCGATGAGTTTCAGGACACCAACCGGGCGCAATACGAGCTCATCCGCCTCCTCGGCGCGCATGGCAACGTCTGCGCGGTCGGCGATGACGACCAGTCGATCTATGGGTGGCGCGGCGCCGACGTGCGCAACATGCAGGAGTTCCTGCGCGACTTCCCGGGCGCGAGGCTGGTGCGACTGGAGGAGAACTACCGCTCCACCCAGATCGTGCTCGACGCGGCCAACGGCATCATCGCCGAGAACAAGGGCCGCATCGGCAAGACCCTGGTGACCCGCCGGCGCGGCGGTGAGGCCGTCACCGTCGTCGCCGCGGCCGACGAGCGCGACGAGGCTGAGTGGATCGTGCGCGAGCTGCAGCGCCGGAGCGCGGCCGGCGAATGGCGCTTCGGCGAGATGGCCGTGCTCTACCGCACGAACAGCCAGTCTCGCGCCCTCGAGGAGGCGTTCCGGCGCGCCGGGGTGCCCTACCGCCTGGTGGGCGCCATCAGTTTCTACGAGCGGCGCGAAGTGAAGGACCTGCTGGCGTATCTGCGGCTGATCGCCAACCCTGCCGACGACGAGGCGTTTCTCCGCGCCATCGGGGTGCCGCGGCGTGGCCTCGGAGAAACCAGTCTGGCGGGGCTCGGCCGCGCGGCGACGGCCTGGAAGCATCCCCTCCTCGAGACGGCGCGCATTGCCGACCGGGTGCCCGAGCTCCGGCCCAACGTCCGCGAGGCGTTCCGCCGTTTCGCCGAGTTCGTCGACGCACTGGCCGCGCGAGCCGGCGCGTTGCCCCCGGCCGACGTTCTCGAGCAGGTGGTGCGGGGCATCGATTACGAGACCGTCCTGCTGGCCGAAGGGCCTGAAGGGGCCGATCGCTGGGAGAACGTGCGGGAGCTGATGGCGAGCGCGGCCAACTGGTCGGAGGTCGTGGACGATGACTCCGAGGGCACGCCGCTCGAACGATTCCTCGCCGAGGCGGCGCTGCTGTCGTCCGGCGACACGGTCGTGGGAAGGGAAGACGGCGTCACCCTGATGACGCTGCACACGGCGAAGGGCCTCGAATGGCCCGTCGTCGCCCTCACCGGATTGGAGCAGGGCCTCTTCCCCCTCGCGCGGGCGGAGGAGCAGCTCGATGGGCTCGAGGAGGAGCGACGGCTCTGCTACGTCGGGTTGACCCGGGCCAAAGACAAGCTGTACCTGAGCTGGGCGCGGGCCCGCCGGCGCGGCGGCGAGCTGCGTCCCGGCATTCCATCGCGCTTCCTTCGCGATCTGCCGCCCGGCATCGTGGACGAGAAGCGCACCACGGCTCTCTGGGCGCCGGACTGGGGCGGCCGCGCCCGGACCCCGACCTATACCAGCGTGCTGAGCCGGCGCCCGGTCGAGCCGGCACCGGCGGACGAGGTCTCGCAGGACGCGCCCCGCTACGTGAAGGGCGAGCGGGTTCGGCATCGCCGGTTCGGTAGCGGCACCATCCAGGGCCTCGCCGGCACCGGGCGCGACCTCAAGGTGTCGGTGGCATTCGATGATGCCGACGTCGGCGTGAAGCAGCTGCTCGTGGCCTACGCCGGCCTCGAGCGCGAAATGGAGAGCGCATGAGCATCGGTCGTGAGGAAGTACGGCACGTGGCGCGGCTCGCGGAGCTCGCCGTCCGGGAAACCGAGCTCGACCGGCTGGTGGACCAGCTCAACCGGATCGTGGATTACGTCGCGCAGCTCGAGCAGGTTCCGGGCGAAGCCGCGTCGGAGCCGTTCCTTCCGGGCCCGCATTCGGTCGCGCTGCGGGAGGACACGCCCGCCCCGGTGCCGCTCCGCTATCCGCCCGCCGACATGGCGCCCGAGTTCGCCGACGGATTCTTTCTCGTGCCCCGCCACGGCGCTATGGAGGAGGCGTGAGCGCCGCCGCCGCCGCGCGGGCGACGGGAGAACGGCTGGCCTCGGCCGATGCCGCGGGACTCAACGCGACGCTGCACTGGTCGCAGCGGCTGCTCGACGCCGAGGCCGCACGAATCGAGGCCGCGGCAACGCGGGGTCCCCTGGCTGCGGTACCGATCGCGCTCAAGGACAACATCGTCACGTCCGAGCAGCCGACCACCTGCGGGTCGCGCATCCTGGACGGATACACCTCCCCGTTCACGGCGACGGTGGTGGATCGCCTGCGCGCGGCGGGCGCCATGGTGGCGGCCAAGGCCAACATGGACGAGTTCGCCATGGGGTCGTCCACCGAGCACTCCGCCTTCGGCCGGGTGCGGCATCCGCTCGATGCCGACAGGGTGCCCGGCGGCTCTTCCGGTGGCTCCGCGGCGCTCGTGGCGGCCGGGGTGGTCCCGGTGGCGCTGGGCTCGGAGACGGGGGGCTCGGTCCGCCAGCCGGCCAGTTTCTGCGGCGTCGTCGGCGTCAAGCCGAGCTATGGGCGCGTGAGTCGCTACGGGCTGGTGGCGTTCGGCTCGTCGCTCGACTGCATCTCCGTCTTCGGACGCACGGTGGATGACGCGACGGCCGTACTCGGCGCGATAAGCGGCGCCGATCCGCTCGACGCCACGACGCTCGATCGTCCACCGATGCCGGTGCCGCCCGTGCGCCGCGACCTTCGCGGCCTGCGCATCGGTCTGCCGAAGGAATATTTTCCGGCCGATCTCCATCCCGGCGTCGCCGCGGGCCTCGAGCGGACCCGCGAGGCAATCCTCGATCTCGGCGCCGAGGTGCGCGATGTCTCGCTGCCGCATACCGCGTTCGCGGTTCCGACCTACTACATCGTGGCGCCCGCTGAAGCCGCGGCCAACCTCGCCCGCTTCGACGGGGTTCGGTACGGCCTCAGACGGGTGGGCCCCGGCGGCGACATCCGCGCACTCTACCAGGCCACGCGGGGCGAAGGGTTCGGCGCCGAGGTGCGCCGGCGCATTCTCGTCGGCACGTATGTGCTGAGCGCCGGATATTACGACGCCTACTACCGCAAGGCCCAGCGGACCCGGGCGCTCATCGCCGAGGATTTCCGCCGCGCCTTCGCGACGGGCGTCGATCTCCTCCTCACCCCGACTACCCCCACGCCGGCCTTCCGGGCGGGCGAGAAGACCGAAGATCCGGTGGCGATGTACCTGGCCGACATCTTCGTGTGCGCCACCAGCCTCGCGGGCCTGCCCGCCCTGAGCCTGCCGGTGGGCCGAAGCGAAGGGCTGCCGATCGGCGCGCAGATCATCGCGCCGTTCTTCGAGGAAGAGCTGATGCTGTCCGCGGCCTCGGCGATCGAGCGCGCGGTGCCCGCCACGGCGGAGGTACGCTGATGAGCTGGGAGACGGTGATCGGCCTCGAGGTGCACGTCCAGCTCGACACCCGCACCAAGATGTTCTGCGGCTGCCGCACCACCTTCGGCGATCCGCCGAATACGAATGTGTGCCCCGTGTGCCTGGGACTCCCCGGGGCGCTGCCGGTGCCCAACGGGGAGGCGGTACGCCTGGGGGCGCGGGCCGCCCTGGCGCTGGGTTGCCGGGTGCATCCCACCAGCGTGTTCGCCCGGAAGAACTATTTCTATCCCGACCTGCCCAAGGGATACCAGATCTCGCAGTTCGACCAGCCGCTCGCGACCGCGGGCCGCGTGGCGTTCGAGTCCGGGGAGCGCGGACGGGTCGAAGTCGGCATCACCCGACTCCATCTCGAGGAAGACGCGGGAAAGCTGATTCACGATCGGTTTCCCGGAAAGACGGCCGTGGACCTCAACCGGGCCGGCATCCCGCTCGCCGAGATCGTGAGCGAGCCCGACCTCCGCTCGCCCGCGGAGGCGCGCGCCTACCTCACGGTGCTGCGACAGATCCTGGTCTACGCCCAGGTGAGCGAGTGCAGCATGGAGCAGGGCAGCTTGCGGGTCGATGCCAACATCTCCCTCCGCCGGGCCGGCGAGCCCCGACTCGGCACCAAGGCCGAGGTGAAGAACCTCAACTCGTTCGCCAACGTGGAGCGCGCGCTCGAGGCGGAGCGGGCGCGGCAGATCGCCCTGCTCGAGAGCGGCGGCCATGTGGAACAGGTGACGCTGCTGTTCAACGCCGCCACGGGTCAGGTGAAGCCGCTGCGGTCGAAGGAAGAGAGCCACGACTACCGGTACTTCCCGGATCCCGACCTCCCGCCTTTGGTGCTGTCGTCCTCCTGGGTGGACGAGCAGCGCGCCGCCCTCCCCGAGCTGCCCGAGTCCCGGCGCAGCCGGCTCGAGGGGGCGTTCGGCCTCTCCCCGTACGACGCGCGCGTTCTGACCGGCGAGGCCGCGCTGGCCGATTACTTCGAGTCGGTGGTCAGCGCCGGGGTCGAGCCGAAGATCGCGGCCAACTGGGTCATGGGCGACGTCATGACGACCTACAACGAGTCTGGCGGCTTTCCCGTCTCGGCCGCGCGGCTCGGGGCGCTCATCGGCCTCGTGCGCGATGGAGTGGTAAGCCATCAGGCGGGCAAGCGGGTCTATGCCGAGCTGGTCCGATCGGACGGAGAGGAGCCCGGAGCCGTGGCGGAGCGGCTCGGCCTGGTGCAGGTGAGCGACGAGGGGGCACTGGCGGGTTGGGTGGACGAAGTGCTCGCCGCACACCCGGGCGAAGTGGCGCGCTTTCGCGAAGGCGAGGCGAAGCTGATGACGTTCTTCGTGGGTCAGGTGATGAAGCGAAGCAGAGGAAAGGCCGACCCCAAGGGCGTCCAGCCGGTGTTGGCTGAGAAGCTCCGGTAGGATCCTTGCTGATCGCGGGTCCTGGAGGTAGCCTCGTCGGGTGGATCACGATCGTAAGGCTGTCCCCTACGAGGTGGAGGACAAGGCCATGATGCGCATCCCGCTCTCCATGCTGGGTCTCCTCGGTCTCGCTGCCACTCTGGGATCATCGGCCATCGAACCCTGTTGTGGCGTGATCTCGCTCGACGCCAAACGACAAACCGTCACGGCCATCCACCGGCAGAGCGCGAAGCTCTTCGCATTCACCGTCAAGAGCCCCAAGGTATTCAGGAGCATCAGTGTGGGCGACCGGTTCGAAGCGCCGATCGAGCAGTCCCCGAAGGGAAAGCCCCTGGCTGCCGACGTGGGTGCGGCGGATCCCCTCGAGCCATGCTGCAACGTGACGGCCGCACTCGGCGAGGCTGGTCAGGCGCTCGGCGTCCATCCGCACGACCAGACCGGCGTGGATGTGATCCTGACGGAGCTCAAGCGGACGGCCGGCAATACCGTCACCGCACGCTGGCAATACCTGAACGGGAGCGACAAGGCGCTTCCGTTCGAGCAGAAGGGCTGTGTGGGGATGGGCTGCACCTACACGCTCGCGGAAGGCGTGCATTTCCTGGACGGTGCGACGAGAACCAAGCACGAAGTGCTGCGTGATACCGAGAACAAGGCCGTGGCCCAGCGATACGAAGCCGCCAGCCTGGCGGTCGGGCCGCATCAGCTACTCGGCACGTGGGCCAAGTTCAACGCGCCGCCCGCGTCGTCGTCTACCGTGACGGTGAGCATTCCGGGTGTGAGCGAGCCGTTCGAGGACGTGCCCATCGCGCCGTGATCGCGTCCGATCCTGTCTCGGTGTCTCACGGGCCAAGACGCAAGAGGCTCATCGGATCCACCGTGATCGCCCCGTAGCGCGCGATCCAATGCAGGTGCGGGCCGGTGGCGCGGCCGCTCCGGCCCACCCGGCCGATCACCTGGCCGCGTGCCACGGTGTCGCCCTCCGCGACCTCGATCTTGCTGAGGTGGAAGTAGCCGGTGAGCAGCCCGCCACCGTGGTTGAGATACACCGCGTGGCCGGCGAGGTAGAAGTCCGCCACCAGGGCCACGACGCCTCGGCCGGCCGCGCGGACCGCAGCCCCGGTCTTGCCGGCAAAGTCGGTGCCGTAGTGCCGGCTGGCCACCTCGCCGTTGAACTCGCGGCCCGCTCCGAACACGCTCCTCACCCGTCCCGGGCGCGGCGCCACGAATCGCCCGCTCCAGAGGCGCGTCGTTCCATGCGCCGCGCGACCGATCGCGCGACCCTGCTCGACCTCCGCGTCGACTCTCGCCTGCGTGGCGCTGTCCAGTACCGCGTACTTCGGCGCCACCGAGAGCCGCTCCATGGGATAGCGCGGCGTAGCCACCGGGCGCACCAAGGCGAGTGTGTCCGTCCGTCCGGCGCGGGTGATGACGAGAGTGATGATCAGCGAATCGGGGCCTTCCAGCGGAATGCCTGCCAGGGCGCGAAACGATCCGCCCGAGGCCTCGAAATGGAGGGGCTCGCCCGAGGCTTCTCCCTCCACCGCAAGCAGGGTCTCACTGGTGTCGGTTGCGCGGACGACGAGGCTGGCGAGGGATCCGCGGAGCGGAGGGGAAGGGATCGTGCGGAGCGTCACGGGCGGCGAAGTCTGAGCCTCGGTCGGTCGCCCGGACGTCCCGGCGGTCGCGAGCGCCAGGACCGACGCGCGGAACAGCGTGCTGAAGGTTCCTCCCTGTCCACACGCCGCGCTCATCGCAGGAGGCGCCCGATCAGCTCCGCCGCTTCCGGGTACGCGCGCAACAGGTCCGGGCGGGTGCCCATCTCGAAATCGTCGAACTCGAATCCCGGCGCCACGGTGCAGCCACAGAGCACCGCACCGTCCATCGGCTCCGCCGCCTGCCAGACCCCGGCCGGCACGACGCCCTGAGGGTTCGAGCGGTCGAGCCTGATCTCCGGAAGGCCCAGTCGGTGCAAGCGAAGCGGCGCACCTTCGTAGTGATGCCAGACCTCGTCCGCTCGCACGCGGTGCCAGGCGCTCCAGGCGCCGGCGGGCAGGAGGTACAGAATGGCCGTCGAGGCACTGCGCGTACGCCCGTCGGGCAGCGTCACCCAGCCGGCGCTGCGGAACATCTCGCGGTAGAACCCGCCTTCGGGGTGGGGAACGAGACCCAGGCGGTGAACCGCCTCGTCCGCGTTCAGCGGTCGCCGCTCACGAGCAGACGGGGTCCGAGCGCGGACCCCTCGGGCGCCCGCCACGGGAGCTTCGACACGAGCGTCGGCCAGAACTCGAGCGGCCGGTCCGGCAGACCGAAGTGCTCCTCGGCGGTCGAGCTGAGCCGGTCGGCGCGGCCCCGGCCGCCCTTGCGCATGACCTGGCGCCGGATCTCCTTGGCGCTCTTGAGCGGGCGCTCGCCCGAGGGATCGAGCTGCAGCGCCGCCGCCGCGCCCCCCCGCAGGAACCCGATCATGTAGTCGAACGAAAGTCCGAGGTGCTGCTCCACGTCCTGGTCCTCGAGCGGCCAGCGGCTGTATTCGCGGGCGACCTGAGTCGCGAGCTGCCAACTGGAACTCTCGGTCAGCCGCACCATGCCCCGAAAGAGTCGGCGGTTGGTCCGGACGCTGAAGATGGTCGGCGCGATGATGCGGTCGAGGTGGGCGTCCGCTTCGCCGTGATCGAGCAGGATCACGTCCTTGGCGGCCTTCGAGTAGGCGTCACCCAAATGGGTCTCGACCCGCGCCTCCCAGTAGGAATGCCCGACCGAGGCGGTGCTGCGGGTGAGCGTGAGTTGTCGGGGGACGAAGTAGTTGTGGGCGACGGTATCGGCCGAGAGGTGACAGAGGTAGCCCAGGCCGAAGGCGCGCATGGCGTCGGAGCCGGCGAGGTCATGAATCTCCTGGCCCACGTGCCAGTAGTGGCAGTGCCGCCCGAGCGGGGCGTAGTGCTTGGCGATCGAGGAGTCGGCGGCGATGTTGCCGTAGAGGAAGTCGAAGGGATAGGACCGCAGGAGATCGGCCACGGCGACCGGCAAGTAGTGCAGATTGCCGAGCACCGACTCGCCCAGATAGATGTGAGTGCCCGGTGTCCACGCATGCGCCGTGTCCGGCAGCGCCAACAATACGAGCCCCACACCGGCGAACGCAAGCGCGAGGCGCGCCGCTCTCATCGCCGGCCGGCCACCAGCAGGCGGCGGACCCGACCCAGCATGCCATTGCCCCGCCGGACGGTCCGCAGGGCGGCCGCGACGTCGAGAGCGGTGTCCTCGACCTCGTCGTGGACCACGCTATACAACGAATCGAGATCCGCCAGGCGGTTCTCCACGGCATCCACGCCGCGCACCAGCTTCCGCCTGAGCCGGCGGCTGGTCTGGGCGAAGGCGCCGGCCTCGTGGCGCACGACGACCATGAGATCCTGCGCCTGCTCGGTGAGCTGACGGCCGGCCTTGAGCATTTGCGCCACGTCGTCCTGCAGCCCGTTGACGACCTCGGCGATCTTCCGGGCCTGGCCCGAGACACGAAGCACCGCGACGGCCAGCGCGACGGCCAGCGCGATCACCGAGATCGCGATGACCGCTACCGATATGGCGATGGTCGGGCCGACCCAGGCCGGTGCGGCCGCGACCTGAAGCACTGCGAGCGTGTTCATCCTGCGGGCCCTCCCCGGAACCGGTCGATGCGCGCGCGGAGACGCGGCGCACCCGGTGAAAACAATGGGATATTGCCACCACCGCAACCCCTTGGGGCGCTTGACGCCTCCTTCGGACGAGCCCAGCTTTGGCCATGCCTCCACGATTTCACGTGCGCGGTGGGCGCCCGCTGCGCGGCACGATCCATCCGGCCGGCAACAAGAACGCGGCGCTCCCCATCCTCGCCTCCAGCGTCCTCGCCGACGGTCCCCTCGAGCTGGAGAACATTCCCCGCATCCGCGACGTCGAGACGATGCTCGCGCTGCTCGCCGACCTCGGTGCCGCGGTCGAGTGGACCGGGCCCAACGCCGTGCGGGTCGACGCGCGTGCGGTTCGACCCAAGCCCCTCGATCCCGGGCTCTGCGCCAGAATCCGCGCGTCGATCCTTCTCGCTGGTCCGCTGCTCGCCCGCTTCGGAACCGTCACGCTTCCGCCCCCCGGCGGTGACGTCATTGGCCGCCGGCGGGTAGATACCCACTTCCTCGCGCTGGAGCAGCTTGGCGCTTCCGTCACCGTGGGCGACCGCTACGAGCTCGAGGGACGCAATCTGAGGGGAGCCGATATCTTCCTCGACGAGCCGAGTGTCACGGGGACCGAGAACGCGTTGATGGCGGCCGTGGCGGCGAAGGGGCGGACGGTGCTCCGGAATGCCGCCTGCGAGCCGCACGTGCAGGACCTGGCCCGGTCGCTCGTCGCGATGGGGGCGCACATCGAAGGCATCGGTTCCAACGTCTTCACCGTCGAAGGCGGCCGACCGCTGGCCGGGGCCAAGTACGCGATCGGACCCGACCACATCGAGATCGGCAGCTTCATCGGCTTGGCCGCCGTGACCAACGGCGAGCTCGTCATCGATCCGGTCCGCGGCGAAGATCTGCGGAGCACGCTCCTCGGCTTCGAGCGCCTCGGCATCCGGCCGGTGGTCGAAGGCCAGCGTCTCACCGTCGCGGCCGACCAGGAGCGCCGCATTCGTCCGGACCTCGGCGGCCACGTCCCCAAGCTCGAGGACGGACCCTGGCCGGCGTTTCCCGCCGACGTCATGTCCACCACGATCGTGACGGCGACGCAGTGCTCCGGGATGATCCTGGTGTTCGAGAAGATGTTCGAGTCGCGGCTCTTCTTCGTCGACAAGCTGATCGGAATGGGGGCGCGGATCGTGTTGTGCGATCCGCACCGCGCGGTCATCTCGGGGCCCGCCCCGCTCAAGGGCGGCATCGTCGAGTCGCCCGACATCCGCGCCGGGATGGCCATGCTCCTGGCCGCGCTCGGGGCCGATGGTCCCAGCGTGATCCACAACGTCGGCCAGATCGAGCGCGGCTACGAACGGATCGACGAGCGGCTCCGCGCCCTGGGGGCCGACATCGAGCGGGTCGAGTAGCCATGCACGACGAGACGCTGGTGGTGCGCGCGGGGCTTGCCCCCGCGGCGCAAGGCGAGGCCTTCCTGCGGGGCCCCGTGTTCGCCGGCCCCTTCCACGCCGCGGGCGAGCCGGCGTCCTCGCCGTACACCTACGCGCGGTTCCACAATCCAACCTGGACCGCGTACGAGGTCGCGCTCGCCGAGCTGGAGGGAGGACCCGCGCTCGTCTTCGCGTCCGGCATGGCCGCCACCACCGCGATCCTGGGGACGATCCTTCGCCCTGGCGACACGATACTGCTTCCGTCCGACAGCTACTACACCACGCGCGTGCTGGCTCGGGGGTTCTTCACCGAGATCGGCGTCGAGGTTCGACAGGCGCCGACCACGGCAGGCCTCGACCCGGAGCTGGCCCGGGGAATCAAGCTCGTGTGGCTCGAGTCGCCCACCAATCCGGCACTCGACGTGTGCGACATCGCGGCGTACGCGGCGGTCGCACACGCCGCCGGTGCGCTCGTGGCCGTGGACAATACCACCGCGACGCCGCTCGGCCAGCGCGCACTGGCGTTGGGCGCGGACATCGTCCTCGCATCGGACACGAAGGCGATGACCGGCCACGGCGACCTGATTCTCGGGCACGTGGCCGTGCGCGATCCCGCGCTGGGCGACAGGCTCCGCACGTGGCGGACGCAGACCGGCTCCATTGCCGGCCCGTTCGAGGTCTGGCTCGCCCACCGCTCGCTCAGCACCCTCGCGGTGCGGTTCGAGCGTCAATGCGGCAACGCGCAGGCGATCGCCGAGTTCCTGGCTGCCCGTCCGGAGGTGCGTCGCGTCCGGTATCCCGGACTGCCGTCCGACCCGGCGCACGCCGTCGCGGGCCGGCAGATGCAGCGCTACGGTCCGGTGGTGTCGTTCGAGCTGGCCGGCCGCCTCGAGGCCGAGCACTTTCTCCGCTCGTGCCGGCTGGTGGACGAGGCGACGAGCTTCGGCGCGGTCCACACGACAGCGGAGCGGCGGGCCCGATGGGGCGGGGACGCGATCGGCGAGGGCTTCATCAGGCTCAGCGCCGGGTGCGAGCACATCACCGATCTGCTCGACGACCTCGGCCAGGCTCTCGACGGGCGACGCGGGTGACGGTGCGCGAGTCACCCGTTGCGGGACCCGTACCCCTGTACGAGGTCCCGCACTGGCGCGAGCGTTACGGTGTGGTGGCCGGCATCAGCGGACGCGGCGAAGGGCCCGGGCGGGGCTTCGATCTCGGCCTCTGGACCGAGGCGCCGATCGGAGAGACGATGTCCCGCTGGCGCGCGTTCCGACACGCGCTCGCCGGCTTCCCCGCGGTGGCGCTTGGCAACCAGGTGCACGGGGTCGAGATCATGACCCTCGAGCGTGGCGTGGGCTGGATGCAGGTGGAGGGGATCGACGGCTGGACCACCCTTGCCCGCGGCATTCTGCTCACCGTCACGGTGGCCGACTGCATTCCCATCTACCTGCTGGTTCCCGGCCGGGCGGTGGCCCTCCTGCACGCCGGATGGCGTGGGGTGGCGGCCGGCATCCTGCGGCGTGGCGTCACCCGACTGGCCGGCTTGATCGGAGCCACTCCGGCAGACATGATAATGCATTGTGGTGTTGGTGTTTGCGGGATGTGTTATGAAGTAGGTTCTGAGGTTATGCAGGCGTGCGGCGCCCCGGCGTCCGGGGCTGGTCCCTTTCATTTAGACCTTCGGGAGCGCCTGGTCCAGGACGGGCGCGCCCTCGGCATCGCCGAGATCACCGTCTCGGAGTGGTGCTCGGCCCACGATCGCCCGCGGTTCTACAGCCATCGGGCGTCTCGAGGGGCGGACGGACGCATGGTCGCTTACCTCGGTATGCCGCGATCCGATTGACGCGACAGACGTTTGCGGGTAATATTTAGCTGCTGTTCGGGGGCGCCTGCATGGGCCAGCTGTCGATGTGGGGGAGTTCCCCCACATTTTTTTTCCCGCAACGCCGATGTTCGCCGACGCGCTCCTCGCTTCCCTTCGCGATCACATCGCCGGCCTCGGGTTCGAGCTGGTCGATCTGCGGCGCGTCGGAACCCTGGAGCGACCCATCCTGCAGGTACGGGTGGACCGACCGGACAGCCAGCCTGGCCATGGAGTGACGGCCGGCGACTGCGCCCGGATCAGCCGGTCCCTCGAGCGCTTTCTGGAATCCAGCGCGATGGTCGGGCCGCGGTACGTGCTGGAAGTCTCCTCCCCGGGGCTCGAGCGGCCGCTGCGGTGGCCCGAGCACTGGCGGCGCTTCGTGGGCCGGCGCGCCCGAGTGCGCGCGCGAGTCTTCGGCGGCCGCCGCAACGTCGAGATCGTGGCCGTTCCCGATGACGAACACGTGACGCTCCGGCGCGACGATGGGGTGGAGTTTACCGTGCCGCTCGCCGATATCGGCGAAGCGAATCTGATCGATCCCACGCTCCATGCGGGATGACAGAGAGACGATGAAGGAGTGACAAGGATGGCAGGATCGGCTGAGATGTTGGCCGCGTTCCGCGAGCTGACGACCGCCAAACAACTCGAGCGCTCGGACCTGCTGGATCTGCTGCGCGACGGCATCCAGGCGGCCCTGGTCCGCAAGTTCGGACCCAATGTCAAGTTCGAGTTGAGCGTGGACGAGCTGCAGGGAACCATCAAGGTGGTGCGCCTGCGCCAGGTGGTGGAGACGGTCGAAGACCCGTCGTGGCAGATCCCGCTCGAGGAAGCGCGCTACGAGGACCCCGACTTCCAGGTCGGAGACATGCTCGAGGAGGAGGTCCCCTTCGTGGACTTCGGCCGGCTCGCGGTCCAGGCGGCCAAGCAGCGCATCATCCAGCGCGTCCGCGAGGGCGAGCGCACCCGGATCCGCGAGGAATTCGCCTCCAAGGTCGGCGAGCTCCTGTCGGGCGAAGTCCAGCAGATCGAGCGGGGCAAGCTGGTCATCATGCTCAACAAGTTCCGCGAAGCCGAGGCCATCATCCCGTATCGGGAGCAGAACCACCGGGAGCACTTCCACCAGGGCGACACCATCCGGGCCGTGCTCAAGCGCCTGGAGGAAACCCCCAAGGGTCCCCGGCTGATCCTTTCCCGGGGCGATCCACTGTTCGTGAAGGCGCTCTTCAGGCTCGAGGTGCCCGAGATCCAGCAGCAGATCGTGGAGATCCGCGCCATCGCCCGCGAGGTCGGCAGTCGTACGAAGGTCGCCGTCATCTCCCGCGACGACGCCATCGATCCGGTCGGCGCGTGTGTCGGCCTCAAGGGCTCCCGGGTGCAGGCGGTGGTCAACGAGCTGGGCGGCGAGCGCATCGACATCGTGCCCTGGTCGCCCGACCCGGAGCGGTTCGCGCGCCTGGCGCTGGCGCCCGCGCGCGTCGCCAAGGTCTTCTCCGACCCCGAAGCCAAGACCATCCAGGCCGTGGTGGACGAGGACCAGCTCTCGCTCGCGATTGGACGGAACGGGCAGAACGTGCGGCTCGCGTCGGAGCTCACCGGCTGGAAGATCGATCTCTACTCCAGCCGCGAATGGCTCGAGCGCGGCGGCGAGGGCCCGTTGTTCGCGCCGCTGCCGCCCGAGGAGGAAACCGTCGCGCAGGTGCCGCTGAGCGAGCTCAAGGGCTTGTCCCCGGAGCTGACCGGTATCCTCGAGACTGCGGGCTACAAGATGCTGAACGACATCCTGGATCTCGAGCGTGAGGATATCGCCAAGATCCCGGGCATGACCCCTGAGGCGTCGGAGCAGCTCCTGGCGTTCCTGTCGGAGCTCACCGACGAGGACGGCGGCGAGGAGTCGCGGTCGCGCGGATGAGCCGGTTGTTGGGACTTCTGGGCCTGGGCTATCGCGGAGGCCGCGTCGCCGTGGGGGTGGAAGCGGTGCGGAAGGAGTTGCAGGCAGGAAAGTGCTGGTGCGTGGTCGTGGCCGAAGACGCCGGCCCGCGCACCCTGGAAAAGGTGGTCCGGTTGGCCAGGGCCAAGAGTGTGCCCGTCATTCCGGGCCCCGGCGCTGCCGCGATCGGCGCGCAGTTGGGAAGACCGCCGGTCATGGCGGTCGGTGTGCGGGACCGCGCGTTGGCCGGGGGCATGGTGTCTCCGGCGCCCGTACGCTCCTGATGGAGGATTGAGTGGTCAAGACAAGAGTGCACGATCTCGCGGCGGAATTCGGCGTCGCACCGGAACAGCTGCTGGGCATGCTCAAGGAGATGAACATCTTCGTGCGCAGCCACCTGTCGGCCCTGGAGCACGACCAGGTGTCGGCCGTGCGGGTGCGCTGGGAGCGCGAGAAGCGGAAGAGCGCCGAAGAGCCCAGCGCCAAGAAAGGCCGCCGCAAGGCGGTCAAGGCGGAGCCCGCGCCCGCGCCCGCCGAGCCCAAGCCGACCAAGCGCCGGCGCACCGCCGCGGAAGTCGCGCAGGTGGAGGCCCAGGCCCAGGCGGAGAAAGCCGCCGAGCTGGCGGCGCTCGAGCTGGAGCGGCCGATGCTGCCCGAGATCGAGGAGCCGGCGCCGTCGCAGACCCTGGAGGAGCGCGCACGCGCGCTCTTCAAGGACCTGCCCCCGGCGGCAGTCGAGGAAGAGGAGCAGCCCGCTGAGGCCGGGGCCGCCGAGCCGGCGCGGTCGGCCGCGTCTTCGCCGGTCGCCGAGCCCACCCGCGCGCCGTTCATTCCGCCGCGGATTCAGCGTCCGCCCCCGTCCGCCCCGCGCGGGCCCAAGCCGGTGTTCAGCAGCAGCGCACCGCCGGCGCCGCCGCGCTCCGGAGGAATGCCGGGCCGGCCCGGCGCGCCCGACCGTGGCGCGCCCGCCCGCACCTTCGGTCCCGATGCCGAGAAGGGCGGAGGCCGGAAGAAGGGCAAGAAGGGCAAGCGCTCGATGGTGGACCAGGACGCGGTGCAGGCGAACATCCTCAAGACGCTCCAGGGCATGAAGGGGCCCGGCGGACGCAAGGGCGCTCGCCGCTCCGACGAGCCCTCGT
>Ga0075286_1000004_pt1 | contig 17927 bp, 14 predicted proteins | sample SF_Rice_20C_0N_2_FD_69761 | JGI IMG/M metagenome (GOLD analysis project Ga0075286, IMG submission 69761) | Rice paddy soil microbial communities from Twitchell Island, California, USA - SF_Rice_20C_0N_205 | ecosystem: Environmental > Terrestrial > Soil > Paddy field/soil | place: USA: Twitchell...
TTAGGAGTGAGAAGTCGGGAGGGCGATATTTATATCACCTTACTCCTTACTCTTCACTCCTAACGTTTTTATGACAATCAAATTCGGTATTCTACTCCCTACCCGGGAAGTGATTCTCTCCGGCAGGGCCGAACCGAGCAGCATCTACGACATCGCCGATCGTACCGAGGCGCTTGGCTTTCATTCGGTATGGGTCGGCGACAGCGTTGTCGCCAAGCCGCGCCTCGACGCGCTCACGACGCTGGCCGCCGTCGGCGCCCGTACACGGCGCATTCGCCTGGGCACGGCTGTCTATCTTGCCGCGCTCAGAAATCCGGTCTTGGTTGCTCATATGGTCGGCACTGTCGATTGGCTTAGCCGTGGCCGCGTCGATCTCGGTATCGGCTACAGCCGGCCCAACGATCCGGTGCAGGAACACGAATATAAAGTTCTCGGCCACGATCCGGCCAAACGGATCAAAATGAGCGAAGAATTGGTCCAGATCATCAGGAAACTGTGGCGCGAGAACGATGTTTCATATTCGGGCAACTTCTCGAGCTTCGAGCGGGTGAGCGTTGAGCCGAAACCGACCCAGCCGGGCGGTGTGCCCATCTGGCTTGCATCGAACAACATCGAACCAGGCCTGAAGCGGGTAGCGCGCATGGGCGATGGCTGGCTCAACAACATCACGGATCCAAAAATTTACAAAGAATGTCTCGGGAAAATTCACGCGTATGCGGCGGATGCCGAACGCGATCCTCAAGCAATCGAGGCCGGACTTTATTTCACACTTGCCGCGGGCGATGCGAAAGCCATCCGCGAAGGCGAAGATTTTTTATCGCAATATTACAACAGGCCCTATGAAGCCGTGGCGAAGGCGATGCTCTGCGTCATGGGTAGTTGGGATAGAGTCATGGATCAGATTCAGGCCTATGCTGAGGCGGGTGCGTGTACGATTGTGCTCCGTTTCGCGACCAGCGATCAGATCAGATATTTGGAAGAGTGTGCCGAGCAACTCGCGCTCCGCGGATTTTGCCTGGCGGCATGATCGATGATGGAAAAGTGTCGAGGGGGTTTCAGCGACGGCGTCTCGCCCATGACGAAAACTCGGCGGGCGAGGCGGTGCGCGATATACTCGGTGTAAAACGAGGATTCGCCGATGCCGACGGGTTGGGCCGTCGTCGAGTGAATCTAAGAAAGATTTCTCCCGGAGTTTATCCCGAGCCATGCCGAGGGGGTCCGAAATGAACATTAAGTACCCTTAGCGACTTAGCGTCTTTGCGCGAGATATTCCGAAAGTTTTGCAGTTGAATTAGCCCAATGGCGCTCTATTATGGCTGCTCGATAATGGGACGGAGGGAGTTATGAAGTTACTGTTTACAACGTTTTGCGCTTTTTGGACGTCTATCAGCTTGCTCGCTCCTGTATCGAGCAAAGCCGCCGGCGCGTCGCGGCTGCGCGTCGGATACCCGTCGCCCAGCGCAAGTTTCTTCCCGCTCTTCGCGACTAAGGAAGCCGGTCTTTTCGAAAAATACGGCTTCGACACCGAAATGATTTATGTCCAAGGCGTGCAGCTTGTTCAGGTTCACGTCGCGGGACAGCTCGATGTCTCGACCATTTCTTCCGTCGTATATCTGCAAGCTTCGGTCGAGGGCGCCGATCTGATCCAAGTCGCCAGTTCCATCGATGGACAGCTCATGAAGGTGATGGTTCATCCATCGATCACGAAACCTCAGGATCTCAGAGGTAAAACCCTGGCGGTCACGCGCTTCGGCTCCCTCACAGACTTGCTCATTCGTCCGGCGCTGAAAAACTGGGGGTTGGAGCCGCAAAAAGATGTGAAGCTCATCCAGATCGGTAGAATGCCGGATATCGTGACTGCGATCGCGCAGAGGTCTGTCGATGGCGGTGTCATTTCTTTTCCGACCTCGGTCCAGGCCGAAAAAATGAATTTCAAAACGCTGCTCGATTTTGCCGAATCGGACTATAACCTTCCGGCAACGACCGTAGTGATCAGCCGCAAGTACGGCAAGACCAACCGCGACGGTGTGCTGCGGTTTCTCAAGGCCTATATTGAGGGGACTCAACGGCTGTTCGCCGACCGTGAATTAGGCATCAGGGCATTGCGCCGGTACGGCGGGATCAGCGACCGGGATATGCTCGCGAGCACTTACGATCTTTTTACGTCGAAATACATAAAGAAGATTCCAAACGTGAATCTCAAGGGTGTTGAGAATTCACTCAGCCTGATCGCAGAAAGTAATCCCAAAGCAAAAAACCGCCGGCCGGAAGAATTTATGGACACGAGTTACATGGACGAGCTCGAAAAAACCGGATTTATCAAGTCGGTGTGGAAGTAACCGGCCGACTGATTGAAAATGTCACTCTGAGAAGCAGCGACGAGAATCTGTTCCGTTTATCCGACGCGCTGATGCGAGTACATTGACGCTGGCAACAAAAGCAGATCCTTCGCTGGGGCGCTCAGAATGATACGCTGCCACCGAATGTCTCCATGAGAAACCAGCCATAGCGTTATTCCGAGCTCTGCAACACAATCTTGCCGAACTGCAGTGCTTCTTCCATGCGCTGCTGAGCGGCAGCCGCCTCTCTCAGCGGAAACTTCCGGTCGATGATCGGGCGGATTTGAGTGGCGTTTAAGAAATTCAGTAGCTGGCGGAAGTCCTCCCGGCTCCCCAACGTCGAGCCGTAAATCTTTACCTCCTTCGAAATCATCGTATTTAAATCGTCGTTGGGCTCGCCCCCCGTGGTTGCGCCGCAGGTCACTAATCTGCCCCCAAGTGCGAGCGAAGCCAAGCTTTTCTGCCACAGGTCGCCGGCCACGCTGTCGAGCACTACATCGACGCCGCGATTATCGGTCAGTATCTTCACTTCTTCGGCGAAATTCTTGTAAAGATGATTGATACCATAATCGGCGCCTAAAACTTTTGCGCGCTCGATTTTCTGATCGCTGCCGGAAGTCACGACGACTCTTGCGCCCATTCGTTTAGCCACCTGAAGAGCCGCGCTCGCCACGCCGCCGCCGATGCCGATGATGAGAATGATTTCGCCCGGCTGTAACCGCGCGTTGGTAACCAACATGCGCCACACCGTCAAGAAGACGAGCGGGAACGCGGCCGCTTCATCGAACGTCATATACGAGGGGATCGGAAAGCAGTTTTCCGGGGCTACTTTTACGTATTCGGCATAAGTGCCGTCCAAGCGTTCACCCAGCGCTCTCACCCGGATGCACATGAAATCGCGATCCGAGAGACAGAACTCACACTGCCCGCAGCCGGTGAAGGAATAGAGACATGCCTTATCGCCCGTCTTGATGCTTTTGACGTCGCTCCCGACCTCGGCGACGATACCGGCGCCGTCGGCGCCCAAAATGTGCGGCATCGGGATCTCCATTCCGGTCGCGCCCATGCGCACCCAGATGTCGATGTGATTCAGCGCCGCGGCTTCGAGTTTAATTATGATGTCTTTGGGTGAAGTTATCTCGGGATCGGCGCCCTCTTCGTAGCGGAGTTTGTCGATGCCGCCGTGTTCATGAATTCGGATTGCTTTCAAAATGTATTTTCCAGGTTAGTAAAATTCAGAAGTCAAAATAAGATATTTTGACTCGGATTTCGACGAGCGTGTGAACGGAAATCACAAGCGGTCAATTGCCCGATTAGCTTTCCTGGTTTTGTCCGAGGCGCGCAGGAGCAGGCTTGAAACCTGCCCCTACAATCTGGAGGACCGAGGCGACAATACCTGTTCGTCCGCTCGGCGTTACCTTTTGTTCAGCGCCGCGTAGATTTTTTCCGAGGTCAACGGCAAGTCGTACAATCTGATGCCGACGGCGTCTTGAATCGCATTTGCGATGGCCGCGGCCGTGGGCACGTTGGGGATTTCGGCAATGGCTTTGCCCTGGAACGGCATCGGGCCGGTGGCGTCTTCCATCAGCACCGTCGTGAGCTTGGGGATATCCGCGATCGTCGCCATTTTGAACTCGCCGAGATTTGCAGTGGCCATCTTGCCATCGATAAGCGAACTATCTTCCATAAGCGCGAACCCCAAACCGGTGACTATTCCACCGTCGATCTGCCCCTGATAGCTCAAGTGATTCAACACGGTGCCGGAGTCGTGGACGGTCGTCAGTTTTCTAACCTTTACCTGGCCGGTGCCTGGATCGACCGTCACTTCCGCCACTTGCGCCGCATAAGATGTGATCGCCGCGCGCGAAGGTTCATACAAGCTCAGGTGAGTGATGGTTCCGTGATTCTCTTCGAGAGCGAGACGCATGAGATCGGCGACGGCCATCGGTTTTTGTCCTGGTGCGACGTAGCGCCCGTTCACCGCTTGTAGCTTCTCCGGCCCGTAGCCCAATCGATTGGCGGCGAGGGCGATGATCTTTTCTTTAATCTCGGAAACGGCCTGATAGGCCGCAGTTCCGACGCTGTTGGTCGACTTGCTACCACCTGTCCCGGAATCGAACGGCGAGCTGTCAGTATCCTCTACGCGAACTGTGACCTTCTCCATCGAGACATCGAGCACCTCGCTGACGATTTGTTGCACAACCGTGTGAATACCGGGGCCGACGTCCGGCACGCCCAAATGTACGTTTATTCGACCATTCGTTTCAATGGTGATCGCCGCACCGGATTTTCCGGCGCCCGATGGCCGCTCGTAAACCGCCACGCCCCGGCCGGTATTTTTCGGTTTTGCCTTCCTCCAGCCCGCCGTTTCGATCGCCGTTTTGAGCGTGTCTTTGACGACGATGCCCTTTAATTTCTGGCCAAAGGGGGTCGCCTCGCCGTCGTTCAGTAAATTGTTCATGCGAAATTCGACCGGATCGACGCCCATTTCACGGGCGATAATGTCGATATGGGATTCGACCGCAAAGGTAGTCTGCGGGCTACCAGGCGTGCGCGTTTGCGTGCACGGAACCTGATTGGTGTAAGCGCAAAGAGTTTCGACTTGGATTGCGGGAATGCGATAGTAGCTCGCCGCCCGCCGCGGTCCTTGAACGGTTACTTCGGCATTGGCCTTGAGCGCCGCGTAGCCGCCCCCGCTGAAGACCGCCCGCACCCGCATGGCGCAAAGCTTCCCCGCACTGTCGACACCGGTGCGCAGGGTAATTACCCCGGGGTGGCGATGCGAGATCGCCGTCAACTCCTCGGTATATTCGAGAACCATTCGCACCGGCTTGCCGGTTTTCTTGGCGAGAAAGTAACAGACCGGCGCTTCGACCACCGAAGTCTTGCCGCCGAAGTCGCCTCCGACCGGCAATATATGCACTTTGACCTTGGCCTCGTCGAGCCCGAGGTCGCGGGCAAAGCGGCTGCGCAGCGAGAACGGCGCTTTGTTAGAGGCCCAAATTTCGATACGATCGTCGTCACGGATTTGAACGGTGCATGCATGCGGCTCAATGTAGCCGTGGAATCCCAATGGCGTACGAAAAGTGTGCTCGAAGATGCGCGCAGCCTTTTTGAAGCCGGCGTCGAGATCGCCGTTAGTCCACTTACCGTAGGACTGCACGTTGGGCAGTTCGGTTTCACGCTCCGGCGCATTCTTGTAAGCGGCCGGATTATCATGCAGCACGGGCGCGCCCGGGCGAATTGCTTCGACCGGATCGGTAATATACGGCAGCTCTTGGTACTGCACCTCGATTAAATTCAATGCCTCCTCTGCGATTTCGTCATTGTCTGCGGCCACGGCTGCAACAGGCTCTCCGACGTAACGCACACGGTCTTGAGCCAGAAGAGGCATATCTTTCATGCGCAAACCGACCATAACACCCGCTACATCGGCACCGGTGATAATGCCGCGGACGCCCGGCAATTTTGCTGCCATGGTTGTATCAATCCCGATAATGCGCGCATGGGGTAGCGAAGCCCGTAGAACCTTCGCCGAAAGCGCCTCCGGAAATTCGATGTCCGCCGCATAGCGCATCTTGCCCGAGACTTTATCCGCTCCTTCAAGCCGAGGTACCGCTTTCCCTACGTTCTTATACGCCATCTATGCTTCTCCGTTATGCTGGACCGCTTGGGATTGATGTGATCTTATTCAGTAAAGCTTCTGCAAATAGGCTCGAATAGAGTTTCCGTTAATCTATTGTCCGTCCCGACCATTATTATATCTTCACCTTCGTGAACACCTTGAGTGGATTCTTCTGGAAGATCTTCAATTTATCTTCGGCGGTCAAGAAACTCAGGCTGTCGATGACTGGGATCATATCGTCGGATGCTTTTCCGGTATCCGGCCGGACCGCACCGCCAGACCCGGGCGATTCGGTGCCAAAGAGCATCTGATCGACGCCGCGTTGTTTGATCGCTGCTTCGAGATAATGCTCGTCATAGCAGCAGCAGTCGTAAAAAAGATTTTTACTGAAATCGCCCTGGCCCACGTGCTTGTCCGTGGGGATGAAGCGGTTGAGACCGCCGCCGCAATGACAGATGACAATTTTGAGCTGGGGAAAATTTTTGAACACATTACCGTGTGAATAGAGCTGCATGGCGACGAACTCTTCCAGATAATTGTTCATCTGGTAATTTGCCGGGATGATTTCGAGCCGGCGATCGTAGGTGATCGACGGGTGAACCATCAGCGGTATATCCAGTTCCACGGCCTTTTCGTAGAGCGGGTACCAGTACTCCTCATGCACGCCGGGTGTCTGTTTGTCGCCGGCGGGATCCGGATTCAAATACGCGCCGACGAATGCCAATTCCTTTACGCATCGTTCCAACTCGGCGACACAGTTGCGCGTGTCTTTTTCTTTCGACTGGGGTAGCTGTGCCATTCCGCGAAAGCGGTCCGGATGAAGTTTGACGATGCGCGCGATGACATCGTTAGTGACGCGGCACCAATATTCCTGCAGGAATGGGCGCATCCAATGCCACATGGCGATCGGCCGCGGGCCGATGAGCTGGATGTCGATATCGCGCTCGTCCATGAATTTTAGATGGCGCCGTTGGGCGTTCTCCAACTGCTCGTCGGTCATCTCGAGTTTGCGCCCGGGCGTGTTCTGCGCGACCGTTTCGGCAAGGAACTGGCGAAACGGCGCCGGCGTGGTCATATGCCCATGAACATCGACGACTTTGTATCCGTTGTACATGTCAGACTCCTTACGTTGGTAATGCTGTAGTTTTCCTGTCTGAATTTGTCATGTCGAGCGCAGCGAAGAGATCCTTCCCCATTCTTAGTCACCGATTAAGAAAGATTTCTCGCTTCGTTCGAAATGACAGGTTGCAGAGATTCCGCTAAATACCTAATCTTCCTGCGGCGCCGGCACCTGATGCTTCAAGTAGATTTCTTTTCGTTCTCGCGCCGACTGCATGAGCGCCAAGCAAACTTCCAGCGTCGCCATGCCCCAGGGGCCTGTGTGGCGGATGGGTTTGTCGAGCACGACGGCATTGTACAGTTCCATAAGCTCGCCGCGTCGTGACGGCCCGCCGCCACCGACAAGCGGGACGTCCTTGGTGCCTTCATCGCTGTGAACAAATAAACCATATTGCGACTGGCGGATGTCGCCTTTTTCACAAGTCGCGATGAGAATACCGAGGTCGTTGGGCAGCCATGGCTTGACCTTGCTACGGTCGCGGACTTCTCCTTCGTGCGCGCCGCCGATGCGCATTTGATCCTTGTCGGCATTTTCGTTTCGAGTTCCGTCTAAGAGCGATTTGCGGATTGCCGCGCGCTCGGCTTCGCCGTAGCGGCTGTTCTGCCCGCCCCACGGGACCAACTCCGACGCAAGGAAGTAGCCGTAACCGTTGTGCATCAAAGTTGCCGGCGTGCCGTCTTCGAATTCAAGAAAAGCCGAGTAGTATCCCGGAATCGGCCGGCCCTTGAACCATTTGCCCGTAGCGCCGCGCACGCTCCGCATCATGCCGCCGCCGAGCAGGCGCAGCGTATCGATCTGGTGCGGCCCCTGTCGGTAGGGCACGCCGCCGCCCTGGTTGATGTCCAACTCTTCGGCCGTGCGCGGGCGCAACATCCAATCCGTGTACGCCCACACGTGGAGCGCGCAGAGCGGTCCCAGTTCCCCGGAGCGGATAATCTTGCGCATGGTGCGAATGTGCGGGCCGAAACTCTGCGTGTGGCCGCACAGGAGCTTAATTTTGTTTTTGATCGCCGCTTCGATCATCTGTTCCGCTTCCTGAAGCGAGATCGCCATCGGTTTCTCGACCACTACGTGTTTGCCGGCATTGGCGGCGATGATCGTGTGCGGTGCGTGAAATCGGTTCGGCGTTGAGACCCAGACCGCCTCGACATCGGGGTCGGCGCACATTTTCTCGACGTTGTCGTAGGTCTTGGCGCCGTAGCGTTGACGAAAGATTTCCAACACGCGCGGGTTGACGTCGGCGGCGGCGACCAGCTCGAACTCCGGTATCTGCTCCATTGCGGGCAAAATTTCCGAGGCGCCGACGCCGGTACCAACGATACCGAGTTTCAGTTTTCGTCCCGACGGTGTTTCCGTCATATTCCGTCCGTCATCGATTGAATTCCTTCTACTTAACAGGGTGTGAGGCGGCTCTGCAAGGACAACCGCTCAGCGGATGAAGGGACACAGAACCTCCCTGGTTCCGCCTGGCGATGCGTCCAAATGCGTTAAATCATCACATCAACTCTCGCATTTGTAACGACGTATCTGGTAAGTTACAGCGCATGAAGATACAGGCGACGCGAGCAAGTTCGTTACGATTGGCTTTGTTTTTCCTTACGCTGATGTCGGCGGCACCAGCCTGGCTCTATGGACAGACTAAACTGGCTGCCCCGACGATCACAGTTTATAAAACCCCAACGTGAGACTGCTGCGACGGCTGGGTGGTGCACCTGGAAAAGAATGGTTTCAAGGTTCAAAAGAAAGTCTTGTTCGGTAAAAACTTCACCGAATTTAAGCGCAAGCAGGGCGTTCCAGAGCGGCTGTACGCTTGCCATACTGCTCTAGTCGACGGCTACCTGATCGAGGGCCATGTGCCGGCTGATCTGATTTATAGACTGCTAAAAGAAAGACCTCCGGTGCTTGGTTTGGCGGTTCCGGGCATGCCTATGGGTTCGCCTGGCATGGAAGGCGACAAACCGGAACCGTACGAGGTTCTGACGTTCGATAAAAGCGGCCAGACCACGGTATATGCGAAGAGATAGACTGATGGAGTGATGGTTGTATGAGAAAACGTAACGTACTGCGAATCATTGCATGTTCGTTGTTCATGGCTCTGAGTGCGCAAATCTCCCATGCGCAGGAGAAGAAAAATATCCGAATGGTGTTTGTCAGTCTCGCGTGGAACAGCGAGATTCCTTTTCGGGCAGCGCTGGCGCGCGGTTTTTTCAAGCAGCAGGGACTTCAAGTCGAACCGATTCTCATTCGCGGCGGACCGGCGGCAATCGCCGCTTTGGTTTCCGGGGAAGTCGACTATGCGGCGATCGGCGGCGCCCAGGCGGTTTTTCGGAGCCGGGCGCGCGGCCTGGACTTGTCGATCATCGGCTGTACCTCGAGCACGACCAATTACATTCTTCTCGGCAACAAACAGACGCGGACGATTGAAGATCTAAGAGGCAAAACGATCGGCATCACGGGTGCGGGAACCTACTCCGAATTTGCCGTGAAAACATTCCTGAAGAAATTCAACATCAATCCGGACAAGGACGTCGTCCTGCGCGCGATCGGCGGAACCGTTTTGCGGGCGGCGGCCATCGAGAGGGGGATCATTGCGGCGGCGCCGTTCTCACCCGAGGACGGAGTCCGGCTTATCAAAGCGGGGTATTCCGTGATCAGCAATTTAAACGAGTCCTTGGGAATCCCGCAAAATATAATTGTCTCGCGCAACGAGGTCTTGGAAAAGTATCCCGAGACCACCAAACGAGTTCTTAAGGCCTACATTCAAGGAATCAATCTCGCCAAGTTTAACAAGAAAGAAGCAATCAAAGCCGGCTACGAGTCCGGGCTCCAGGGAGATCCGGACATCGTCAGCGCGGCTTACGATCTTTACGCGCCCGGTCTTACTTCGGACCTGTCCATCGCTACCAGCGGCCTTCAACAGATGCTCGATGAAGACATTCGCGCCGGCCTCCTGGACAAGAACTTTACCCTCGACCGGGTGATCAACGACCGGCTTTTGAAAATCGCGCAGCAGGAATTGAGGGCGGAAGGCAAGCTCAAGTAATGGTTTAGATGCACGGCGGTCAAAGAGGGCGCGCCTCGGCGCCGGAAATTGCGTTACGCCAATTATCGGTAGTTCGGTATGGAAGCATCGACCGTTGGAGTATTGGGTGGAACATCACGAACAAGGGAGCCGGTCCGTTAGTCCTGGTTGCGGCGCGTTTGCCGCACAGCCAGTTCAAATCAAACGAGCACCGTTTCGAGCCGACGCTGAAATTAGCCTCGGGACAAAGCGGTCAGTTTGAGGTCTGCGTGATTTGCAGTGAACCTGCAGGCCTGGTCACTGAAAATGCATTTGTCATTTTCTCCGTAATCTGGGCCGGCGAAGCGTGGCGCATATTTGTGCGGATTCGCGTAACCGTGAATGCCGAGGGAAAGCCGGAGACGGAGACCGAAATGATCACGACGCAGAAGACGGGATTTTCCGGCGTAACAGGGTAGTGCATCAATCGGTCCCGGAAAAAACCAGAATGAAGGAAAAAGATCTTTACATCCTCCAGCGCATGCGCGGCTGACACAGCAATTGAGGCCTGGGCTTCGAAGAGACCACGGGCATGGTCTCCAATGCTGTGAAGATGGATCAGAAGCAAGTGATCGCGGCGCTCAAACGCTTGCGCGCGCGCCACCGCGATGATCCGGAATACAAAAAGCTGCGAAAGGATCTGCCCGCAGACTGGCCGATCTAGGAACAGTTGTCAGTGCTCCAGCCTTCAGCGTCAGTTCCAACCGCACCGGTTTGAAATTGGTCCATTGGATCACGTCCTTCTTCTTCCTCCTCGATGGGGGGAAAATTGAGATAGGTGTGATCCGGAAATTATTTGCTCGTGGCAGCTAATCTCACTTTGGGCTGGCGCAGGTCCAAATCCTTCGCGCCGCCCCAAAACTCTCTCTTGCCGGTCATCGCCTGAACGTGTCCGTCCCATTCCAAAGTGAACGCGGTTAGGCCGAGCTTGACCGCCGCCCGAACTTTGCTTTGGCTTGCCTCGTCGGTTGCCAGTTGGCGAATCGCGTCGATTTGCCGGCTGCCGTGGCCTTCGTCTTGCGCGGCGTGAAGCTTGTACGTTTCCGCGGCGCGCGGTGAAAAACCGTAGTGGCCGGTAAGCTCACGATAGACCTTCTGGGAGATTTTTCCTGCGCCGCCGAGTTGGCTTTCGACGAACGCGAGCATGGCGACACCTTCGAGCGCGGAGCGCCGCTGGCAACAGCCGATGATCATTTCGATCGCGGCCAGCGTGCCTGGCGCCGGTTCGGCACTGTCTGCTTCCTGACGCGAGATACCGCCTTCGTCGAGAAACTGGAGCATGATGTCCATGTGCGTGCGTTTGCCGCCTAGCTCCTCCATGAAGTTTTCCAGCACGGTGTCCATAACCGCGTACTCTTTCGCCGATACCGCGTTCACCGCCATGTAACCGAAGAAGATTGGATTGGTGCGGACTCTCAGATAGTGCTGGACTTCGCCGAGAATAATTTGTTCGCGGCTCCACCGATGCTTGATGATGCCGTCGAACCAAGGGTGCTGCTCCATCGGCACTTCTTCGGCATAGCTCCAAAGCTCATCGATAAATTCGCCGGACTTCATGGAATACGGTCTAACTTACCGAGGCTCGAATGTCTATCGTGAAAACCCGGGCAAGAGCCAAGCGGATAGAGATCAGCTGAGTCAGACGGCTCTTTAGCAACGGCGCGTCATTCGCCGAAAAAACTCGAATATAAGTGTCAAAGGTAACGGGAACGTCAGATTTGGCAGCGTTGACACAGAGGAATGTCAAACCGCACTTGGCTGTGTGGTTTGCAGATCCATTTGGAACAACAGGGAATCGCAAGACCGGCCAGCGAGATTGAAGCACAATCTGTCATGAAGCCCTGTCACTGTTTTAGCTGAAGTCGCAAGCAGACGACCGTTATAGGAAATTCCCGGACCTTATAGGTAAAAGCTAACCATTGTGAGGGAATGGTATGGTGATTGCTGAAAGGAAGCTATTGCTGGTCAGATAAAACCTATGATGGGCACGGCTTCGCAAGTAAAGACGCCCTGGCAGCCGCCAGGTTGTTAGAGGCAACCTTGAAACCACCCCCGCGAGCCGTGTCCGTCGCCAAAGCGAAAGTACTTCTATTTATCGGACGCTCCATTGATGCTGAAAGCAACCGACACTCCTCGCCGACTTGCACTCATCAAGCGTTGCGGTAGAGGCAATCTGACCATCTTTGTCTGCCGCTATCTTCCGAATTTTGCTAGTCAGCCACGCCGGCGCTTATTGATAGATACAATGTCGGCAATTGTGTTCGAGGTCTTCGCCGCTCCGTCTGAGACAAGCTGAACGAGGAACGCCGTAGCCGCGCGCGCCTTGGTTACATCGGCCACCCGCTGCGCAGCGTCAGAGACCTGTTCGACCGTGGCCATGGCCGTTTTAGCGAGAGCCACAGTCGCGCCCCCAGTCGTGTTCTTGGCGGCGTCCCACATAGCCGTCCCTACGCGCTCAGCGCCTTGCTTGGCAACCGAGCCGATCATCCCGGCTGCCTGCACCGTTGCCGTGCGACGCAGGGATCTCGGCGTTGGCTTGATTACGCTTCCGCAATATTCGCTGGCGAGGCAGCCGATTCTGAGCGTCAAAAAAGCATTGACCGTTCCATCAACGCACGACGTGGCGATCAAGCCCGCGACTTGTGCAAAGCCCGGAATAGCCGCCACCACCGAATTCGCCAACACCGGCGCAAGCAGCGGCTCAATCAGTTCACTAAGGTCCATGTCCTCGACGTTCTGAGCTACGAACGCCGCGGCAGCGACGTTGCCGTAGAGCGCAAGAAGGCCTCTAAGCGGAGGGCGTTGCCAATAGAGATGAGCGATCTGCCAGACGAGGCGGCACTGTGTTATCAGAACCATCAATCCGTCGAGACGACCCGACTGAGAGACGGCCGTGCTCACAAAAACCGCGATCGAAGCCTCGATTGTGCGCTGGCGGGAGATTTGACCAAGTTCGCCGAGCGCGCGATCGATATTCTGGGGCGTGACCTCGCGGTTGCTGAGGTTTTTATTTTTGCGTAGTCGCTTGGTCAGCTCCTCAACGTATGCGGTCTGGGCGGCAAGATTCCCCGCCGGCGGCAGAAGGAGCGCCTTCGGGAGGCGCACAAACGTTACGATCGGCACAACGATGCACACCGCGTAAATTGCCAGCAGCGCCCAAAGGAGCGCCTGCCCGAGCAGCGGGTGAACGGCGCTCACGAACGCCACGGTCTCTCGTGTCTCGCGGGCAATGATCAGCGCGACGGCCACGATCACGAGAATCGAAATCGGAACGAATATCCGTTTCATTTGATCAAGTGAAGCATACTTGAAGCGACGGCGGCAAGAGCGTCAGCGTAACGCGCATGGAGCGCAACCGAACGTCCACTCGTCTCGAAACAGGCTTTGAATTACCTCAGTCCGCTTCTTCTCTTGCATCCCAAAGTTGTCATCGCCACACCCTGACATAATTGCGCTGTTAACCCCTGTCAGAATCACTTTGCTACCACATCGCATCATTTTTTTTGTTGACATCATGTGACGGGTAGGGTCAATAGCATGACTAGGAAAAAGACAAAACCGCCAGGCGTAACCGGTTCAGAGTTTGTTTCCGCCGACGAATCGTTGACGCTCGGCGCCGAGTAGGTGAGTGAATGGGCTACGAAGACACCGGAATTATTTTGCTGGTGATCGCGATTGTCGCCGGGGTTCTTTACATTTTATTTTTCCCGCGCCAATGACAGCTTAGCGCGGCCCACCCTCCGGAAATGACGATCAAGAGGCAAACATACAATGTCTTTTGGCTAGGCCTATGTGATCCTTACGCACGTTGCAGTTTTGGTGTTTGGAAGGTTGGGTTACTTTGAAGCTGAACGGTCCGAGCGGCACCCATGACCGCGTGAGAAAGCTTATCGCAGGTCAATAGCTCACCAACCGGTACGAGAAAACAGACGTGGCCGCGCTCAAAGCCGAAATCAACCGGCTCACCGGAGAGCTTGAGGCATTACCCGAGAGGTGGGAGTTTGTCGAACGGTGAAGTGCACGATTGCGCTGTAAGCGTTTCGAACTGTCGCAGAGAGCCGAGAACGAGGGCGCGACGGATTCCAAGGCACAAATCACCATCGCCCAATTGCAGGGCCATCTTTACCTCCAAGTTGTCCAGTGACACCTGAAGGCGGTAGAGCTTCTTGCCCCCGGGGCTGGATTTTTTTTTCTTGAACGGTATCAGAGTACCCACAATAAGGTTGCTCCTGATCAAAAGTCGGGACAGGCGAGGCAGTGCTTGGGGGCGTGCCACGTCAATCGCTGTTGGGGCAGCGACTACAGATTCCTCTGCTGTCCCGGCCCAGACGGTTCGACTTGTTGCTAATCACGCTGTCCGTCCTCCGCGAAAGAGTGCAACGAACAAGCCATCTATCAGAGGGGACTTATGGCTACGTTAGTCTCTAGATGTCGCAGTCCTGCAGGCTTTAAATGCCCCGGAGAGAAAGAGGCGCCCTGGAAAGGACCGAATCGCCCTATGAGGTGTGGAATAATCAACTTGCTGTGCCGATTTCCCTCGCCATTCTTGTCTGCTCCCATGCTCTAACCAGCCAAGGCTGTAATCAAAAGTGGATTGCTGAACAGAGAGGAACGAGCATCGCCATGAACTTAGCAGCATGACGGCAACTCCAGCGGAGACACGGCGACGCGCTGTTACGCTTTTACGCTCAAAAGAGACTCTCGGTGGAGCAAAAAGCCGGAACCTTTTCGCGTGACGTTTTCTAACTATGTGGATAATTTGGCGTCCCCGACGGGATTTGAACCCGTGTTATCGGCGTGAAAGGCCGGTGTCCTGGGCCGAGCTAGACGACGGGGACGGTTGGTGAGCCGTGCTGGATTCGAACCAGCGACCCTCTGCTTAAAAGGCAGATGCTCTACCGCCTGAGCTAACGGCTCGCTGGCGGATGGCGGAAACATAATTTAATAACGGGATTGGTAAGTTAAGTCAAACAATTGGGCAATGTCAGGCTGGTGAAAAGATTCACCTGCTGCGTTGCGCTTGATCGCCTCGCTCCAAAGTACTTCTGCAGAAAGCCTCCAGCCTGTCCTGAGCGCGGTCGAAGGACCGATTCTTCACCCGCTCGCATCTGAGACTTACTTGAACAGCCTGCACTCCACGGCATTTCGGTCAACGCTGCTTCGGATCGAGGGCATCACGCAAACCGTTGCCTAAAGTATTGAATGCGAGAATCGTCACAAAGATCGCCGCGGCCGGAAATGCGATCACATGCGGATAACTGCGCATGGCTCGGTAGCCGTCTTGGGCCAGGGTGCCCCAGCTTGTCCCCCAGGAGCTGTACGGATCGTTGATGCCGATGCCGATGAAGCTCAAGGTCGATTCGGCAAGTATTGCCGAAGGGATGCTGAACGTAAGGGTGACGATGATCGGTCCGATGATGTTGGGCAGGATATGCCACAGCAAGATTCGACTGCGCGACGCGCCAAGGGCGGTGGCGCTTTCGACGAACAAAAACTCCTTTGCTTGAAGTACCTGGCCGCGAGCGATTCGCGCGAAGCGCACCCAGGTCACCAGCCCGAGCGCGATCAGGAGACCGCCGATGTTTCTGCCGAACACAAGCGACAGCAGAATAAAAATCAACATATCCGGCAGTCCGTAAAAAATATCGACCACCCGCATCATGAAGTCATCCCAATTGCCGCCTTTGAATCCAGCAACGAGCCCGTAGCTCGTGCCGAGAACGAGGGCAATCAAGGCGGTTCCAATCCCGACCGTCATCGATACACGCGCGCCATAAAGCACCCGAGTTAGAAGATCCCTACCCAGACCGTCGGTGCCCATCCAATGACCCGCGCTGGGTGGTTGCAGAAGATTGTTGGCTTCCAGCCCGCCAATGGAGTAGGGCGCGATCCAAGGCGCGAGGAAGCCGAAAATGATCACGCCAACGACAATGGACGCGCTGCCGACAAGCCATCGATTCGCCGCCGGCGCTGATTTGTTCAACCCATCACCTCGTTCGTCAGTGCGCTCGAACGCGCGGATCGACGTAGCCGTAGAAAACGTCGACGATGAAGTTGGCACCAACCAAGATCGCCGTATAGACCAGGGTCACGCCCATGATCAGCGGATAGTCTCGGTCCGTCACCGCCGTGATGAAAAATCGTCCCATGCCGGGAATCGCGAACACGTACTCGACTACGAAAGAGCCGGTGAGCAGAGCTGCGGCGAGGGGTCCCATGACGGTCAAAACCGGCAGTAGCGAATGAGCCAGAGCATGCTTAACAACGACTACCGGCTCTTGTAAGCCTTTTGCGCGCGCCGTGCGGATGAAATCCTCGCTAAAAGTCTCAATCAAAGTCGAGCGCAGAAGCGCTGAAAGATATGCCGCAGGCGCAGCGGCAAGGGTAATTGTCGGTAAGATCACGCTTTGCCAATCGTCCCAACGCCCAACTTGGAGCCAGCCGAGCTCGAGCGTGACCAACCAAATCAATAGCGCGCCTAGAATAAAATTCGGCAGCGAGATGCCGAGGGTTGCTATGAAGAGGCACCAACGGTCGATGATAGAGCCGCGATAGTAGGCGGCCAAAAGACCGATAGGAAAGGCGGTGAGAATTGTAAAAATCAGGGCGAAGCCGCCGAGCATAGCCGATGTCGGCAGGGTTTCCCTGATGATCTGCGTGACGCCGCGGTCAAGATATTTATAAGAAGGGCCGAAATCCCCGCGCGCGATCCCGCCGAGATAGCGCGCGTACTGCTGGAGCACCGGCTCATCGAGGTGATATTTGGCTTCGAGGTTGGCAAGGACTTCGGGTGGCAGTTTGCGCTCGCTATCGAATGGCCCGCCCGGCGCGACCCGCAGAAGGAGAAACGTAAAGGTGGCAACGATCCAAAGAACGATAAGACCGTGGACAGTTCGCTTGAGCAGAATTTGAACCATTGAGCTGCTGTGACTTTAACCCGCCGCCGTTAGATTGTCATGCGAGTGGTGAGAAACGGTTGCGTGGATGTGGAGGGGTGAGCCAGATTTAGATCTAAGAAAGATTTCTCCTTTCGTCGAAATGACAATTCGTTTTTCTTTTCGCCTTTTGCTTCCCTTCGACATGGCTCAATTTCGCCGCGCCCGCATCCAGGCTACAAACGGTACGTGAGCGCACCTACGGGGCGTTTGCCACGCCCCGCCTAATTTTGCGATCCTTGCGTTCCTTGAGGTAAATCTCTCAGCTTTTTACAGTTACGTTTACGCGCCTAGTGCCGCAGAATATTCTTCCAACTTCTTTTCCAACCAGCGGGTGTTGACGGCACCACTGCGATATTCCGAATCGGCGATGACGGTCTTCAAGAATGGAATCAGCGTGTCGATGCCGGTTACGTGAAAACTATCCAGGGCGCGGCTGGTTTGATCCGCGGCGTCTTTGCGCGCGCCGGCGTGAACAATCAATTTGGCGAGCAGGGAATCGTAATAGGGCGGCACGAAATATCCGGGATAACAGTGCGTATCGAGCCGGATGCCGGCGCCCTCCGGTCCTTGCCATTCGACGATTCGCCCCGGGCAGGGACGGAAACCGAACTGCGGCGACTCGGCATTGATGCGGCACTCGATGGCATGGCCGTTGAGTTTTATGTCCGCTTGCTTGAACGGCAGCGGCTCGCCGCGGGCGATCCGAAGCTGCTGCTGCACTAGATCTATTCCCGTAATCATCTCCGTGACCGGATGCTCGACTTGGATGCGCGTATTCATCTCCAGGAAATAAAAATCGGCTGTGTCGTTGTCATAGATGAATTCGATCGTGCCGGCGCTTTGG
>Ga0075286_1000005_pt1 | contig 17924 bp, 9 predicted proteins | sample SF_Rice_20C_0N_2_FD_69761 | JGI IMG/M metagenome (GOLD analysis project Ga0075286, IMG submission 69761) | Rice paddy soil microbial communities from Twitchell Island, California, USA - SF_Rice_20C_0N_205 | ecosystem: Environmental > Terrestrial > Soil > Paddy field/soil | place: USA: Twitchell...
CGTTAAAGAGCACCCGAAGTGGTTTAGGCGCCGCCCGGATGGGAGCGTTCAGTACGCCGAGAACCCGCCAAAAAAATATGAAGATATCTTTCCGCTCGATTTCACCTCGGAGCAATGGGTCGGGCTTTGGCAAGAGCTCATAAGCATCGTGCATTTTTGGATGGAGCAGGGGGTTCGCATTTTTCGCGTCGATAATCCGCACACCAAGCCGCTGCCGTTTTGGCAATGGCTGATCAACGAGGTCAAGAAAAAAAATCCCGAAGTGATTTTTCTCGCCGAGGCGTTCACCCGTCCCAAAGTGATGTACCGGCTGGCCAAGCTCGGTTTTAGCCAGTCTTACACCTATTTTGCCTGGCGCAACACCAAGCCCGAGCTGACTCAATACTTTACCGAGCTTACCCGAACGCAGACGCGCGAATACTTTCGCCCCAGCCTCTGGCCCAACACCCCGGACATCTTGAACGAATATCTCCAGTTCGGCGGCCGACCGGCGTTCATGGTGCGGCTCGTCCTCGCCGCTACGCTCGGCGCGAGCTTCGGCATCTACGGGCCCGCCTTCGAATTGCTCGAAGATCGCCCGCGTGAGCCCGGCAGCGAAGAATACTTGAACTCGGAAAAATATGAGATTCGCAACTGGGATCGAGAGCGGTCCGACAGTCTCAAAGAGCTGATTGCCAGAGTCAACCGAATCCGCAAGGAGAACCGCGCGCTGCAAAGCGATCAAAGCCTGCGCTTCCACACGGTCGATAACGAGCAGATCATTTGCTACACCAAACAATCAGAGGATTTGAGCAATGTCATTGCCGTGGTGGTCAATCTGGACCCGCACCATGTGCAGTCCGGGTGGGTGACGATACCAGTCGAGACGCTCCAGCTCGACCCGCTGGAGTCCTACCAAGCGCACGATCTTTTAACCGGCGCGCGATTTCTTTGGCACGGCGCAAAAAACTTTGTGGAACTCGCACCGCAATCCGCTCCCGCCCATATTTTGCGGCTGCGCCGCCGCGTCCGGCGCGAACAGGATTTTGATTATTTCTTGTGATCCATGACCAAAGCAGAAAAACCATCAAATCGAGACCCTGCTCTCATCGACGAGCCACTCTGGTACAAGGACGCGGTGATTTATGAGCTTCATGTCCGGGCGTTTTCAGACGGCAATGCCGATGGTATCGGCGATTTTAAAGGCCTGACGGAAAAGCTCGATTATCTCTATGATCTGGGCATTACGGTGCTGTGGCTCTTGCCGTTTTATCCCTCGCCGTTGAAAGACGACGGTTACGACTTGGCGAGCTACACCGAAATCCATCCGGACTACGGCACCCTCAAGGACTTCAAAATTTTTTTGCGGGAAGCGCATCGGCGCGGTTTGCGGGTTATCACCGAGCTGGTAGTCAATCATACTTCCGATCAACATCCGTGGTTTCAGCGGGCGCGACGAGCCGCCCCGGGCAGCAAGGAACGCGATTTTTACGTTTGGAGCGACAGCCAGGAACCGTACAAGGAAGCACGGATCATTTTCAAGGATTTTGAGACATCCAATTGGGCGTGGGACCCGGTTGCCAAGGCGTACTATTGGCACCGCTTCTATTCGCACCAGCCGGACCTGAATTTTGCGAGCCCTGCGGTCAAGCGCGCTATTTTCGAGGCCGTGGACTTCTGGCTCGACATGGGGGTCGACGGTTTGCGTCTCGATGCTGTTCCTTATCTGTTCGAACGAGACGGGACGAGTTGCGAAAATTTGCCGGAGACCCATCTTTTTCTAAAGGAATTGCGCCAACACGTTGATTCGAAGCACCGAAACCGGATGCTGCTCGCGGAGGCCAACCAGTGGCCGGAGGAAGCGGTGAGCTACTTCGGCGTAGGCGACGAATGCCACATGGCTTTTCACTTTCCGCTGATGCCGCGGATTTTCATGTCGGTTCACATGGAAGATCGCTTCCCCATCGTCGACATTCTCGGCCAAACGCCCGAGATCCCGGCCAACTGCCAGTGGACGCTATTCTTACGCAACCATGATGAACTCACTTTGGAAATGGTGACCGACGAAGATCGCGATTACATGTATAAAGTTTATGCCAGCGACCCCAAAGCGCGGATCAATCTCGGCATCCGCCGGCGTCTTGCGCCGCTGGTGAGCAACAACCGCAGAAAAATCGAGTTGCTCAACTGCCTGCTCTTTTCCTTGCCGGGAACTCCCGTCGTCTATTACGGCGATGAGATCGGCATGGGCGATAATTTTTACCTTGGCGACCGAAACGGCGTGCGCACGCCGATGCAATGGAGCGCCGATCGCAATGCAGGCTTCTCTCATGCCAACCCGCAGAGGCTGTTTCTCCCGATCATCACCGACCCGCAGCATCATTACGAAGCGATCAACGTGGATGTCCAGCAGGAAAATTTGAGCTCGCTTTTGTGGTGGATGAAGCGGCTGATCACACTGCGCAAGCGCTTCCGTGCTTTCGGCCGGGGCACCACCGAGTTTCTTTATCCCGCAAATCGCCGGGTTTTGGTTTTCATCCGCCGCTTGGAAGATGAAATCATCCTGACGGTGGCCAACTTGTCTCGTTTCGTGCAATGCGCCGAACTGGATCTGTCGCCGTTCAAGGGCCGTGTGCCGGTGGAACTTTTTGGTCAGATCGATTTTCCGTCGATCGGCGACTTGCCTTATTTCATCACCCTGGGGCCGCACGGTTTCTACTGGTTCAAATTAGAAAACGCAACCGCGGCGGCGCCCCGCGCGTTGGAAGAGGCGCCGCTCGCCACGTTGGAGGTCAACGGCCCCTGGGAGCAAGTTCTCGCGCGCGGCGCCAAATCGGGATTGGAAAAAATTCTGCAGGGCTACTTGCAGAAGTGCCGTTGGTTCGGCGGCAAAGGGCGGAAATTGCGATCGGTAAGTCTTGCCGAGCCCATTGCCATTCCAGCGAATTCCCATGGTGCCCAGCTTGCCGCCGTGGAAGTCCTGTACGGGGAGGGCGAGCCGGAGGTCTATGTTTTGCCGATAACGCTCGTCACTGCCGATCGGGCCTTGGAAATCCAGCAATCTTTCCCGCAAGCGGTGATTGCGCGCGTCAAATGGAAGCACGACGGCGCAGCTCTCGAGGGACTGCTTATCGACGCGCTCTACGATCGCGATTTTTCCAAAGCGCTGCTCGATGCCATTTCGCGTCGTCGCAGCTTTAAAGGGAAAACGAATGAAGTTCTTGCGGTTCCAGAGAAGTTTTTTCGCACCTTGCGAGGCTCGACGGAGACGGCCCTCGAACCATCGATGGTTAGAAAAGATCAGAGCAACACCTCCATCGTATATGGCGACCGTTTGGTTCTTAAAATATTTCGCCGGCTCCAGGAGGGTGTCAATCCAGATCTCGAGATCGGCCGCTTCCTGAGCGAGAAAACGACTTTTGAACATACACCCAAGCTGGCCGGGAGCTTGGAAATTCGCCGCTCCAATAAGGCAGTTGCAACTATAGGCATCCTGCAGAGCTGGATTCGCAATGAGGGCGATGCTTGGCAGTATACGTTGGATCATCTGGCTGATTTTTTTGAAACTTGCTCTGCGATAACGGTGATGCCGGCCGATCTCTGCCGTCCGCAGGGCCATATTGTGGATTTTCTCGAGCGCGAAGTGCCCGCGGCGATGCGCGAGAGTACGGGAGCGTATCTGGCGTCCGCGGCTCTGCTTGGCCGGCGTACGGGAGAGTTTCACGTCGCTCTGGCTTCCGACGCGCAGGATTCCGACTTTGCCGCCGAACCTTACACGCCGTTTTACCGCCGCGCCGCTTATCAAAGCCTGCGCACTTTGGCTGATCGCGCGCTGGCGACGCTGCGCGAACGATTGAAGCAACTGCCGGAAGACGGTCGCGGGGAAGCGGAGCGGGTTCTCAGTTTGAAAAATGAAATCTTCAATCGTTTTCGCTTCATCGTCGATGAAAAAATAACCGCCCTGCGAATTCGCTGCCATGGGGACTATCATCTCGGCCAAGTGCTCTTTACCGGGAAGGATTTCATGATCACGGATTTTGAAGGGGAGCCGGCGCGGCCGATCGGAGAGCGGCGCAGCAAGCGCTCGCCGCTGCGCGACGTTGCCGGTATGCTCCGGTCGTTTGATTATGCGGCCTTGACCGCGCTCAAAAGCGCCGATTTCCGCGCCGGCGATGTAAACCGCCTTACAGTGGTGGCAAGGTGTTGGGTTTTTTGGGTCTCGCTCGTGTTTCTGCAGAACTATCTCGATAGCAGCCGCACGGCCGGATTTTTGCCCGCCTCGAAGCAGGAACTGAAACGTATGCTCGATCTCTATCTGCTCCAGAAGGCCATTTATGAATTAAATTACGAACTGAATAATCGGCCCGATTGGGTTGGCGTTCCGATTCGTGGCATTCTGGATATCATGAATGCTGCTGAGTGACGCATGACCGTTCTGAAGCCGCAATAGTTGCAGTACCTTGGATCGCGAAACTTGCGAATTGCCAAGTCCCCTTGCTAGCCTTTTTTCTCTTCTGGCTCGGATTCCGCCTTACGCGTGGTTATTCTGACCGTCGTCGGGGAAAGCCGTTGTAATGTGAGATTGGGCGGGTGGCGCACGTTCAGCTCCGATATTCGAACAATTTTGCGGCCGGCTTCCGGAGACGACAAATCAATCTCCGCTCTGAGCTTGTTCGGATCGAAAAAATAAAATGCCCGCTTCGGACCCGTAAATGTGGCGTTCACGACCCGCGGTTCCACCACCTCCACGCGGTATTCGGGCGGCAGGTTCTGCACTTGAACGGGAATTTGATATGTGATCTCGATGGTGCTCGACCCCGGGACCAGCACGTACCAAAGTCCGACCGCCAACGAAAAGGTGACAAGTTTTGCGACCCAGTTCTCGCGCAATAGTGAGACCGACAGAATGCGCCGTTCGCTAGGCGGATATTTCTCTTGCAGAAACGCCTGGAGCAACAAACTGAACTCTTGAATGTTGCCTACTGGCCGGAGCCGGCCGGCGCGAGCCACTGAGATCGTGCCGCGCTCCTCTGAAACCGCGATACAGAGAGCATCGCTTAATTCAGCCAAGCCTAGAGCGGCGCTGTGACGGGTGCCGACGTTAGCCAGTTGCTGAAAATCCTTTGACAGCGGCAAATGAGCGGCGAACAGCGAAATCTGGTCGTGTTCGACTATAACCGCCCCATCGTGACCGGGTGAATGCGGATCGAAAATACTTTTCAGTATGGGCTCGCTGATTTTTCCGCCCAACTCGATTCCGCCCATCACATGGCGGGCAATTGGATCTTTTCCTTCAACGACGATCAGCGCGCCGATTTTATCCTTGGCGAGATCGGCCACTGTTCCGACCAAAATATCAGCCGTGTTGGAGCGCAAGGCTCTCCCGCCCTTTCGCGCCAGGCTCCAGACCGCGATGCGTTCAAATAGTTGTCTGAGCTCCTCCTGAAAAATCACAACAATGATGATCAAGAAAATTGCGAAGAAACCCTGAAAGATCCACGCGGTCAACTGCAGATCGAGGTATCTGGCCAGAATGTAGATCGCCGCCAATATAAATATTCCGCGGATAATAAAAGCCGCACGGGTCTGCTTCAGAAAAGCGGTGGCGGTGTAAAGCAAAATAGCTACGAAGAGTATATCGATGACGTCGGCAATGCCGATATTCAGGAATGGCGTGAGCATGGTGACTACAAGGGTTTAAGGAATTAAATTACCAGCCAAACGCTGCCGCTGTACCGTGTTGCGATAGTGACTGATAGTTTTGTTGTCGCACCCTGGGCTTCGAGAAGCAACAACAGAGAGCCGCCGCAAAGAGCCCGAGCACCCGGCCTGGTCCGCGGTTTTAACGTCGCCTTCCAGAGACAATTACTAGTTTTAATAGAAGCGATAGGGAAATCCCTTCACGGAGGGAAATATCCTACAAATGTTGGTCTATCCCGTGAACAAGTTTCGCAAATTTGTCAACAAATCACGGGATTATGAAGGGATCTGCAGTTTTGGCACAGACCTTGTTAATACGACCGTCTAACAGACCGGTTTCTGGAAAGTTGCGTAACGTTTTGCCAGATTAGATCATCGCTGCGAGTTTAATGTACGCCCATCGGTTGCCATTGATTCGCGCGCAGTGCAGTGGTTAGCTCAAAATCTGAATAGCTATTCTACAAACACACGTAGATGATAAAGGTTTAGTTGCTTTAGTCCTGATTCGCGGCACGATCCTCGGGTTGTTATCACAGGCGGGAACTATATAAAGAAATCGGAGACCGAATGGCTGCCGCTAAAATCCTTGTAGTAGACGACGATCAAAACTTGCTCGAGCTTGCGCGCGCCCGATTAGAGGGCTCAGGCTACGCCGTGGTGACGGCTCCTGGCGATGAGCAGGCGCTGGACGCCGCGAAGAGCGGGAACTTCGATCTCTCAATTGTCGATCTCCGGCTTGCCGACCAGGACGGCATCACGTTGATGGAAAAATTGCATTCCATCAATCCCGAGATGCCCGTTGTCATCCTTACTGGCCACGCCAGTGTCGAAGGCGCCGTCGAGGCGATGAAACGAGGGGCGTACACATACTTAACCAAGCCCTTTGATCCGCGCGAGTTAATTCTCCAGATCGGCAGGGCGCTGGAAAGCCACCAGCTCGCAACTGAAAATCAGAGGCTCCGTGGGCTGCTCAAAGAAAAATATGATTTCGCAAATATTGTTGCGAAGAGCGACAAGATGCAAAGCTTACTCGAAGCCGTGACGCGCATCGCCAAGTCGGATTCCACGGTTTACATCCACGGTGAGAGCGGCACGGGCAAGGAGCTGATTGCCAAGGCGATACATCTGGCGAGTGACCGAAAGGATAAGCCATTCATCGCGATCAATTGCGCCGCGATTCCGGAATCGCTCCTCGAAAGTGAGCTTTTCGGTCATGAGAAGGGCGCGTTTACCGGGGCGGTGCGAAGTACCAAGGGTCTATTTACTCAGGCCCATGAAGGTACGCTGTTCTTGGACGAGATCGGCGACATGCCGCTCACGATTCAAGTCAAGTTGCTGCGCGCCCTGGAAGAGCGCCAATTCTATCCCGTAGGCAGCGAAAAGCCGGTGTCGGTCGACGTTAGAGTCGTCGTCGCTACCAAGAAAGACCTGATCGAAGAAGTCAAAAAGGGGCAGTTTCGCGAGGATCTTTTCTACCGGATTCACGTCATTCCGATTATTCTGCCGCCGCTAAAAGATCGCAAAGAAGATATTCCCTACTTGGTTGAACATTTGTTAAAAAAGATTTGCCAACAGATGAAAAAACCGGTCAAGGGGCTGACTCCGAAAGCCATGCAGAAGCTGATGCAACATGATTGGCCGGGAAACGTGCGCGAGCTGGAAAATATTCTCGAGTACGCCGTGACGATGACGCAAAAAGATATTGTGACGGATGATCTGGTTCTGCAAACGAAAATTTCCAACGGGGCGGCGGTGACGGAAGAAGGGATCCAGTCGCAGCTCCTGCCGACGCCCGGCTCGTTTAAAACGCTCAAAGAGGCACGGGCCGAGTTTGAAAAAGCTTACCTCATCCGCCTGCTGCAGATGTGCGATGGGAAGGCGACAAAGGCCGCCGAAATCGCGGGAAAATACCGGGCCGATTTCTACGACCTACTAAAAAAACACGAGATCCGGGTCGCAGACTTCAAAAAATCCGCGTGACGTATTTTGCGCGGCTTATTCGATACTGAAAGTGACAGCGACAGCATGGCCAAATGGATTGAAGTGCCGGCGCATCGTATACTTGTGGTAGAGATTCCGGAATTCTTGGACGGGTTTCGGACGCTCGATGAGAATGGCCGGGAGTGCAGAGGCCTGAGTTCATTTGCGATCGCAGAACGAAGATCGGATGGAAGAGTCTTCCGGCTCGCTAAGTTTTACCCTCGCAACCCGCCTCATGAAAGTGGCGATTCTTCTGTTTATCTAGTGGAGATCTGACGGTTAACGAAGTTCTTCCGCATCCGGAGACCCGTTGCACGGGGCGCCCGGGATGTGATCACTTTTCGTTTTATTGCGCTTTGGACAGGGTCTCGAGCGCATCTCTCAGGCGCTCAGCCCAACTCTTGAGTGTTGACGCACTGATTCTTCCGTCCGGGGTATTGAAACCGACTCCATCCGTACTGATGTCCAAGAGGACTGATTCAAGATCTGAAACCACCTTGTCGTATTTGGCCTCCGATAACGCTTTGTAATTCTCCGGGACCGACTTATACGCCTTTTTGGGTGATGCAGCCTCCTTGTTGCGGGATATTGTTGCTGACGGTGTGGTAACAGTGACTCCGGGATTCAATTTGGCGATCTCCTTTCTCAGAGCTCGACTAGACCATCGGTCCTCTTTCGCTAAACCAGTCGAGCAAGGATTGCGCCAAGTGAATCGTAAAGATCAATGAGCAAATTTACGTGGGAAGTCCCGAGGTTAATGGAGAGGCAATCTGCGTTTTTCTCTACGGATTTAGAAAGAGACCGCCGTGCGTTCTTATTTTTGCAACAAATTACGAGTTCTTTTTCGAGAGCTGCGTCGGAACTAAGTCCGGGTGAAACGGCCCGCCGGCGATTGTTAGGGCACTTTTATTCGGAGTAACTCGCCGAGGCTTTGGAATCGTGCGATCCATTGCTGCGCAGCTTCGTCTCCGGCCCGCTGCGCCACGAGTTGCTGCGGGTGCTGGCGCTGCAACAGCTCGTAAAAATAATTCTGCACTTTCCAGAGATCGACGTAAAAAGGCAGATGCAGCAGCAGAGTGGCTGCTTCATACAAAGTTTCGAGATTTGCCAAGGAGGGCTCGGCGAAAAATACTCCAGCGGCGCGCTCGAGCGACTGGTGATAGGCAAATTCAAGGCTTTCGGTATCCAGGGTGACCCCTTCCAGCCGCGCTGACTGCAGCAGGCTCAGCAGACGCTTCTTTTCGATGGCCGGCTGTTCCAATGCCGCGCGCAACTGACTATTCAGAACAAACTGTGCCGCGGCCGCAACGGCTTTAGGCAGCGGTATTCCGAGGTCGGTAAGAAAACGCATCAGCGGGGCGCGGGGCTCGTAAATTTGCCGATACAACGCTTCTGCTTCTTGCAGGTTGGCGGCCAAGATCGTGTTTAAGACACCTCTCTGTTCGTCACGAAAGAGCGACTGGATCGAATACTGTAAATCTCCCAACCAGTGTTCCATCTCGCGCAACACGGCGGTAAGATCGGCACGCCCGAAAGGCTCAGAAATTTTATTGACGATTTGCTCGTAAGATTCCTGGCCCGTGTCTTTGGCTATCGCCGCGGTCATGTTGTGGTCACCGAGGTGAAGAGCGGCGAAGATCAGTTTCTCCGATTCCAAAGTAATCCTGGAACGCAGCTCGATGCGACCAGCTCCAAGCTTGGTCCGGCCCGCATTGAATATGCGCGGATCCGCGAGTCGAGCGTCGTAGCAATAAATCGCCCCCCGCTCGGGAAAGTCTTCGGGCAAATTAGCGAGCGCATAATCGGCCGCAAGAGTGGCCCAGTCGACGTTGACGGAGCGGACGCGGCGTTCGTAGACGCGAGCGCCGTCGCCTTCGTCCGGCTGGTTGCTCTTGGCCGGCTCCAGGCGACGCACAAACCGCTTTTCTAGAGAATCGCCGAACAGATCTTGCGCCAAGCGCACGGTTCGACCTGCTAACTTAAGAATCTGAACGGTTTCGAGGCCCGCCAGGTCGTCAAAAAACCAGCCGCAGCTCGTATACATGAGCATGGCGTTGCGCTGGAGCTCGAGCAGCTTGAGTGCGAGCGTCGTTTGCGAGGCATCCAGCGGTTGGCTGGCGTGTCGGGACAAAAATCCGTCAATATTGTTTTGCGACCGGTCAAGTATGACCCCAATGTAGTCGTTGCGCGCCTCCCAGGGATCGTGAAAAATCTTGTCGGCCTGGCGCTCCCATAGGGGAGTGACATGGTCGCGTAACCAGTCGAGCGCATCGCGTAGCGGCCTGCGCCATTGCTGGTTCCAGCCTGGATGAGCGCCGGAGTTGCAGCCGCAATCGGCCCGCCAGCGATCGACCCCGTGCGGGCAACTCCAGGAGCTTTTCTCGACGATTTGCACTTCGCGGGCCGGCGGATGAGTTTCCAAATATTCGCCGTAATTGGTCAGTCGCGCCAAACCGCGCGCCTCTATTTGCTCCAGGACGTAAGCCAAGGCCATGTCGCCAAAGCGGTGATGGTGCCCGTAGGATTCGCCGTCAGTGGCGATATGCACGAGTTGCGGGTGGTCTTGCGCACCCGAGAAAGCGCCCGTCAACCGCTCGATAAAGTGCTCCCCGTGCGAAAGTAGTCCTTCGAACGCGACCGCGCGCGAGATCGGGCCGTCATAAAAAAATACCGCGACGGAGCGGCCCGACGGCAGCGCTTGACGATAGGTCTGGGTGGGATCGATCTCCGCCCCGTTTAATTCGTGCCAAACCGTCTCGCCGATGCGCCGGATTCGCGCGGCTTGATGCGGCGCCAATATGACAAACCGAATGCCGAACTGAGACAGCAATTCCAGAGACTCTAAATCGACAGCCGTTTCGGGGAGCCACATGCCTTCGGGCGCGCGCTTGAATCGATGTTCAAAGTCGTGGATGCCCCAGCGAATTTGTGTCAGTCGATCGCGAGTATTGGCAAGCGGCATGATCATGTGATTGTAGATCTGGGCGATCGCGGAGCCGTGTCCGGAAAATTTTTTCCGGCTTTGCCGGTCGGCATCGAGAATTGCGGCGTAAACCTCCGGAGCTTTAATCTCGAGCCAGCTGAGCAACGTGGGGCCGAAGTTGAAACTCATTTTTGCATAATTGTTGACGAGTTTGACGATGAGTCCCTGGTCATCGAGGATGCGCGATACCGCATTGGGCGCATAGCACTCGCGGGTGATGCGCTCGTTCCAATCATGGTAGGGCGATGCCGAATCCTGCAGTTCGATGGCTTCGAGCCAGGGATTTTCCCGCGGCGGCTGGTAGAAGTGGCCGTGAATGCAGATCCAACGTTCCATGAAGTTGACTACAGGAGGGGCACAACGGGATGCTTCAGGGGTTTGTCATAATCCAGGTCGTCTTGCGCGGCCCACGCCCGAGCACCACGATGCCACTGCGCGAGACGGTGTAATGCTCGCGGTCTTTGTCCATATCGTACCCGATGGAGGTCCCTGACGGAATTACGTTGGCCTTGTCGATAATCGCATTTCGGATGCGGCAGTTGCGGCCGATTTCGACCCAGTCCATGACCACCGAATTTTCAACGTGGCTGAAGCTGTGCACTCTCACGTTTCGCCCGACGACGCAGTTGTGGACGTAACTTCCGCTGATAATGGTGCCCTCGGCGACGATCGAATTGACCGCCATACCCTGGCGGTCCTTCCAATCGAAAACAAACTTCGCCGGCGGGTCAGGGTAACCGACCGTACGCAGCGGCCAACTGCGATTGTATAAATTAAATGACGGGTCAATGGAGCATAGATCCATGCTGGCCTCGTAGTATGCGTCAAGAGTGCCGAGATCGCGCCAGTAGCTCGGCTCTTCTCCCTTGGATGGAATAGGGACACGGTTCTTGCGAAAGTCGTAGGCGTAGACTCGCTGGCTCTTGATTAACTCCGGCAATATGTCTCGCCCGAAATCGTGCGTGCTCGCGTCATTTTGCCCATCGGCGTCGAGCGCCTCGATCAGAACTTCGTTGTTAAAAAGATAATTGCCCATCGAGACAAGGGCGAAATTGGGCTCGCCCGGTATCGATTTGGGATTTTTGGGCTTTTCGTCAAAGCCGATAATGCGCCAGTCGGCATCCACAGCGATCACGCCGAATTGTGATGCTTCTTCGATCTTGACCGGCAGCGCGGCCACTGTGACGTCGGCGGATTTTTTCTGATGGTCGTCGATCATCTGGCGCACGTTCATCCGATAAATGTGATCGGCGCCAAACACGGCAACCAGTTTGGGATTATGACGTTGTAATAAATAGGAATTCTGGTGCACCGAATCGGCGGTCCCCTGATACCAATCCGTTCCCGAGCGCATCTGCGCGGGAACCGGCGTGACAAAATGTTCGCCGAGAAAATCGGTCGTGCGCCAACCGCGATCGAGGTGTTCCAGCAGCGACTGGGCTTTGAACTGAGTTAAAACATAAATCGATAGAATGCCTGAATTGACAAAATTCGACAGCACAAAATCGATGATCCGATATCTGCCGCCGAAAGGCACTGCCGGTTTCGCACGATGCTCTGTCAATGGATAGAGGCGCTCGCCGCGACCGCCGGCCAGTATGACGCCGAGAATATACATTCTGAATCTCTGTCGCTAAGTCAGGAGCTGCTGATACAGGTGACTGTAAAGTTTAGCCGAGCGGTCCCATGAGAAATCCAGGCCCATGGCCTGGCGCTGCAGCGCGAACCACGCCTGCTTATCGCGAAAGATGGCCAAACCCCTGTCGATTGCGGCGAGCAGTGCGCTGCTCTCGTAGCGTTGGAATAGGAAACCGGTGCCCGTTCGGGTTTCGTTATTATAATCCTGCACGGTATCTTTCAAACCGCCGACGGCGCGCACGATCGGAATCGTACCATACTTCAAGCTAAACATCTGATTGAGACCGCAGGGCTCATAGAGCGAAGGCATCAGGAATAAGTCGGCGCCGGCCTCGATTTGGTGGGCAAGCGGCTCATTGAATGCGATTTCTACGGCGACCCGGTCCGGATGGCGTCTCGCCACGGCCTTAAAAAAATTTTCAAAATGCGGCTCGCCGTTCCCCAGCAGGACAACTTGGAGGTCGCGCTCCATCAAGGAATCGAAGATCTCCTCAATCAAGTCGAAGCCTTTCTGCAGCGTCAACCGGGAAATCATGGCGATCAGCGGCGTGTCGTTTTTTTCCGGCAATCCGACAGCGCGCAGTAGCGCGCTCTTGCAATCGCCTTTAACCGCCAAACTCTTTTCGCCGTAGTGGCACGCCAGGAACGGATCTGTCCAGGGGTTCCACTGATGGTCGTCGACGCCGTTGAGAATGCCGACGAGGTCCGCCGCGCGTTGCTGCAAGACGCCTTCGAGGCCGAAGCCTTGCTCCGCGGTCATGATCTCCTCGGCGTAGCTAGGGCTCACCGTGGTGATTTTATCGGCAAAAATCAGCCCGCCCTTGAGAAAATTGACGCTGCCGTAATACTCGAGAAACTGCGGCGTAAGATAGGTCGGATCGAGATTTAATAGCGGCCAGGCGGATTGTGGAAAAACACCTTGAAAGCCGAGATTGTGGATGGTGAAAACTGTTTTCGCCGCCGCAGTCTCAGCGTAGTTTTGAGGCTGGATCTTTAAAAAAACCGCTACCAAAGCGGTTTGCCAGTCATGGCAGTGCGCGATATCAACCGGTTTATGGCGCAAGAGTTCCAACGCGGCGCGGCTGAAAAACACAAATCGTTCGTCATTGTCGGGATAGTCCCCGGTTGGCGCGCCGTAAAGATTTTCGCGACCGAAATACGGATCAGCGCGGATCAAGTAAACAGAGACGTTCTTGCCGATTGAAGCTTCAAGAACGCCGGCTTGTTGGCGCCGATCGGAAAGCGGCACTGAAAGCTCCAAGCCGATTTGGCGCAATGAAAAATTTCCCTGCAGCGCTGAGCGATAGGCCGGCGCTATGACGCAGAGCTCATGGCCGAGGCGTTCCAGCGCGATGCTCAAAGTTCCGATGACATCAGCCAGGCCGCCGGTCTTGGCGAAAGGAGTTACCTCCGAGGCGATCATGGCGATCTTCATTCAATTAAGCTTTTGAACAGTTGGAATTCCGCCCGATGACCTAACCACGCTCGATACCTGAGCTTCCCGACCTGGACGGCTGGCCCCGGACCGGAGAAGCCAACGATGCGTCCGCAAGCGTGCGTGCTCCACATCGTGGCGCTTTCTTAGTTAGTTCCAGGCGTTTTTGGGATTTTAACTCATCCGGCGGCGAATGTCGCCGATTGTTCGCAGGAGTTCGACGATCTCGGGCGTTGCTCGGATTTCCTCAAGAGTCAGTCGAGCCTTGCGCTGCCAATTGGGTCGTTCCTCCCAGGTGCCGGGGACATTTTGCGGTGCCGTTTCGAGCCATAAATCTTCCAAGTTGATGAGCAGAAACTGTGCTCCGCCGGCGGCCAGAAACTTGAGCCATGCTCCGAGCACCGCGCCCGCACCGATATCGCTCCCGAGTAGGCCGGCGGAGCGAAGATAAGCAACAATCGCGTCGCGTTGCGCGGCGCGATAACGAGCTTCCTGTTGTGCTTGCTCCTGATTTATCAGACCGAGCGCCAGGCGATCGTCAGTGTCCGCGCCTGTCCAGAAACTCATGAAGGTCGCCGTGTCGTGCGTATTGAGACTCGCCACTGTATGCGAAGGTGCGGCATCGAGCGCATTGGCAGGGTCCGTGTTGACGCCGAACTGCCCTACATGCATACCGAGAATTTTGTGGCGCGCCAGGGCCTCGGTCACGTAGGGTGGGACGGTGCCGAGATTCTCGCCGACGATTTGCACGTGGTGACGGTGCGACTCCAAACTCAAAACTGCGTAATACTCCTCTGCTCGATTGTGCACGTAAAGACCGTCCGCCGCGCTAAAGCCATCGGGAACCCAGAAGGCGCGGTGCAGACCTAACACGTGGTCGATGCGCAGCATGGAGGCATGGACCATATGATGGCGCAGGCACTCCCGATAATAACGGTAACCTTGACGGCGAATGGCTCCGGGATGAAATGGTGGAAAGCCCCAGTTCTGTCCCTTGATGAAGAGGCTGTCAGGCGGGGCGCCGCCGGATGCGCGCACGGCAAACAGACCGCGCTCGCGCCAGACATCGTAGCCATCCCGATTGACGCCGAGCGGAAAATCGAGATACAGGCCCGCGGCATTGTCGCTCTCGCTGCGCAGCCAAAGAGCCTGTTCGTCACAGAGCCATTGGACGTAGAGATGGTACGACTTAGCCCGATCATCGTAACCGCCCTGAGTCAGCGCGCCGTTGCGATCCGCTTCGGGCCAATGCGGCCAAGTCTTTCGCTCGCGCTCGCCCTTGGCCCGAAAGGCGGCGTAGTCGCGAAGGGCGGAGCGGCTCGCGACGAAGCTCTCGAAGCTTTCACGACGCGCCGAGGGAGCTGCCAGAATAAAATCCAGCAGCTCTTCGAGCACGATGCGCTTGAGCCCAGCTACCTTGCGATAGTCGACCAGATTTTGCGCGCGCACGGCATCGAGCTCGCGAGCAAATTGTTGTGAATTGATCATCGCGCGCGCGGCGGGACACTCAGCGAGCTCCGCGACTCTTGTAACGTCAAGATAAAATTCGTTCCAGAAAAGCCGGCTCACCGGCGCGTAGGGACTTGGATTGAACGGTTCGTCTAAAAAGCCCGCGAGCATCGGCAGGGTAGCGACGGCCTGGCCGCCGAGCACGCCGACGAAACGCCCTAAGTCCGCCAAATCGGTGATATCGCCCGTGCCCCAGCTCCGTGCTGAGCGAAGCGCATACAGCGGGCAGAACACGCCCCAGCGTTTGGCATTGAGATCGGCGGGGCCATACGCGTGGAACGGTGCCGCGAAGAGATAAGTTTCCAGATCTTGATCACCGACTCGAAGATGAAGCCAATGATAACCGAGCGGCAGCGGTGCGCGCAGGACCAAAGCGCGCGTCACAAACCGGATGCCTTCCACTTTCCGGACCACGGGCTGAATAGGATTTTTCTCTTCCCATTGGCAGCCGATGCGCTCGCTGTTTTCGGTGATGATTTCCCCGCTGAGAGGAGTTTCCGCGAGACTAGCCGGTAGCCGTAACTTTATCTCAAGCGCCCGATCTTGCCAGGCCACCGTCACCGGTTCGATGGCGCGCCGCCATAGCGCCTGATGACGCTCGCGCAGCGCGTTGGGAACGTCGGCCAAAGATTCAACCGGTGCATCGAGCGATTTTAGAACGTTCAGGACTGCTTCCGGCGGCGCCTTACGAAATTGGCCGAGCCCGTCAAAATAGGCTGTCTGAAGATTGTAAAGACGGGCGAGAGCTTGGAGTGAATCTGGAGCCGCCATGTATTCCGAAATACTTTAGCAAAGTGTGCGCCACATTCGCGGGGAGAGACGGTTGTCCGGTGCTCGATGATCGATTGCCGCTCCATTGATCGCCGGTCGGGCGTCCTGCTCTGCTCGATTTTTTTTAAGGCGGCTCTTTATATGTCCGCGGAAACGCGCCGCAGCAAACCATGCAACAACTTAGACGAGGCGAACCCAGGGTTTTTGCAACGAAGTTGCATAACCGACTTCAGTAGCATGCGTGACGCCGGCAGCGTGGAGATCGTCGATCAATTTCGCTGCGTGCCGTTTCGCGATCGCGATCAGGAGACCGCCCGAGGTTTGCGGATCGAGCGCCACCTGAACGAGCCCTTCGCGGATGGATTTGTCGATCACCATTTTGTCCGACAAATAGTCCTGATTCCGTTTGCAGCCACCGGTAACGTAGCCTTTTTCCGCCAGGCGGGGCGCGCCGCGCAATAGCGGCAGCTTCGCAGATTCAATGATCAGTGTAATGCCGCTGCCGCTCGCCATCTCAAGGGAATGGCCGAGAATGCCGAAACCGGTGACATCGGAGCAGGCGTGCACCGGATGTTTGCGCATGGCGGTAGACGCGGCAGCATTGAGAGTCGTCATCGCTTTGACGGCTTCATTGACGCTCTCTTCGGAAGCTTTGCCTTTTTTGAGCGCAGTAGTGATGATCCCGGTTCCTAACGGTTTTGTGAGAATCAGCACGTCGCCTTCCTGCACACCGACATTGCGAAAGATCTTATCGGGATGAATAATGCCTGTCACGGCCATGCCGAATTTTATTTCTTCGTCGATGATGCTATGGCCGCCGATGACTACGGCACCGCTTTCCTTGACCTTCTCGGCGCCGCCTTTGAGAATCTCGCCGAGAATCTCTATATCCATCTTGCCTTTGGGAAAGCAGACGATGTTCATGCAGGTCTTGGGCTCGCCGCCCATGGCGTAGACGTCGCTCAGCGAATTGGCCGCCGAAATCTGACCGAAAATATAAGGGTCGTCGACAATCGGTGTGAAAAAATCCACCGTGTTGACGATGGCCAAATCGGGGCGCAGTCGATACACCCCGGCGTCGTCGGCGGTCTCGGTGCCGACCAGCATGTCGGGGTTATTGAACTTGGGCAGGCCGTGCAAAACTTGCACGAGGTCGGCGGGGCCGAGCTTTGCAGCTCAACCCGCAGCCTTGACTTCTTGCGTCAGGCGCACGCCCTTTTTCTTAGTCAAAATCATGTTTGGAAACTCTAATTCGATCCAACGCGGTTTGCAATGATCACAGTCCGAATGGCAATGGTTTGCTTCCGTGGGCTTGGGAGTTTTATCGAGCAGGGCTGAGCTGTTTTACCGAAGCCCCGCATCCTATAATAGCCAACCCAGTGCGAGTCCGGACCCGCTTCATGCATGCAGGATGAATTAGACGCCTGTTTGTTGTGAGGCCGCGTCAGCGCACCAGCGCGTTAATCCAGTGCTAAGTTGTTCGGTTCTCGCCCGGCACCGCTTTAAGGCGGCGAATATCGCCGATCCTGATGGTCAACCCGTCGCGATCGAAAAATTCCAACAACGGGATGGTGTACTTTCGGCTGGAGCCGATCAAGTCCCGAAATGAGGCGGCAGTCATCTCACCCTTGTCGGTCAAGTAGTTTCTCAAGGTTTGCCGAAGCTGCTCGATGCTGCTCGCGAGGAAATACATATCAGTGGTGACGCGCACCACGGCACCCTCGCGCTCCAACAGACGAATCACTTCGTTTATCCGATTGCGCGGGACGCCCGCTTGCTTCTCGATTTCTTTCAAATCCGGCGGCGCGAGCGGCTGCTCGCTGAGGAGGTTCTTGATCTTGTCCATCAGCGTCTTTTCTTGGCCGCCGAGTTGCACGCGATGGCCGGCCAGACGCAGCAGATTCTCCTCCCGGGCGATAAGTTTTTCGT
>Ga0075286_1000006_pt1 | contig 17429 bp, 17 predicted proteins | sample SF_Rice_20C_0N_2_FD_69761 | JGI IMG/M metagenome (GOLD analysis project Ga0075286, IMG submission 69761) | Rice paddy soil microbial communities from Twitchell Island, California, USA - SF_Rice_20C_0N_205 | ecosystem: Environmental > Terrestrial > Soil > Paddy field/soil | place: USA: Twitchell...
CGGCGAGCACGCTGTCGAGCAAACCGATGACCCAGCCGATAAACCAAAGGGTAATCGCCAGCGGAAGAAATACCAGCAGGCCGGCGAGAAAGTAGCGCCGCAGGCTCTCGCTCCAGCGCGTTCTTACCTTGCCGGCGGTCTCCTCACCCACGGCTGCCACTCTCCTTACGCGCGAGCACCCGGTTGTCGATCAGCCGTGCCCTGCCGATGCGGACCGCCAAGGCGAGCACAGCGGGCGCGTCGATCCGTTCAATGTCCACCAAAGTCTTGGCGTCGCAGAGTCTTACATATTCGATTGCGGCAAGCGGCTCTTTTTGCAATTCTTCCAAAGCAATCTGCACGATGTCCTGCGCCGACGTCTCGCCGCGTTTGAATAATCGCTCGGCTTTGCAAAGCGACCGCGATAGGCAAACCGCCGCGGCGCGTTCCGCCCCCGTCAGATAAGCATTGCGCGAGCTCATCGCCAAACCATCGGCCTCCCGGACGATCGGATGGCCGATTATTTCTACGCCGAGACTCAAATCCCGCACCAACCGGCGAATCACCTGCAACTGCTGAAAGTCTTTTTCGCCGAAAACCGCCACGTGCGGCAGCACGATATTGAAAAGCTTCGTTACTACTGTGGCGACACCGCGAAAGTGGCCGGGCCGAAGCGCGCCGCAGAGCGGCAGGCTGAGCCTATCGACCTCGACATGGGTCTGGGCGCCCTGTGGATACATTTCCTCGACAGATGGATGGAACAGCACGTCGACGCTTTCATTCTCCAGCAATTCACGGTCGCGCTCGAAGTCCCGCGGGTAGCCCGTGAAATCCTCCCCTCGGCCGAACTGGCTCGGATTGACGAAGATCGAAACGACCAGGCGGTCGCCGCGCGCCTTGGCGGCGCGCACCAGACAAAGATGACCGCCGTGCAAAAACCCCATGGTCGGCACAAACGCGATGCGGCGGCCGGCGCGACGCTCCGCCTCGCTCCACTCGCGCATCTCGGTAATGTTCTCAATAATTCGCATGACCGACAACCTGGAAGGTATTGGGAGTACTCGGATATTGGAGTAGTGGAGCACTGAAGTGTCGGAGTACTCGGTTCCAAACCCATTACTCCACTACTCCAATCCTCTGATCCTCCAACACTCCATTCTTATTTAAACGAATGTTCCTCCGCGGGAAACTTGCGCTCCTTAACCTCGCCGATAAAGGCTTTGACCGCGCCGCTCATTGCCGTTTTCAGATCGGCGTACTGTTTGACGAACTTGGGCGTAAAATCATCGAAGAGACCGAGCATGTCATGCACGACCAGCACCTGTCCATCACAGTGAACGCCGGCGCCGATGCCGATGGTCGGAATCGTCAATCGCTCGGTGATTTCTCGCGCCAATTCCAGCGGCATGCCTTCCAGGACCACGGAAAACGCACCGGCTTCTTCCACCGCCAGCGCATCGCGCATGACCGACTCCCGTCGGTCCTTGTCTCTGCCTTGAATTTTGTAACCGCCGAATCGATGCACCGACTGCGGCGTCAGGCCGATATGGCCCATGACCGGAATGCCGGCATCGACGATCGCTCGAATGGTTTCTCTAACGCTTACGCCGCCCTCGAGCTTGACGGCTTCCGCGCCCGCTTCCTTCAGAAACCGACCGGCATTCTGCAGCGCTTGTTCTTTGTTCGCCTGATAGGAAAGAAACGGCATGTCGCCGACCACCAGCGCCCGCTTGCGGCCGCGCGCAACCAGGCGAGTATGGTACACCATTTCGTCCATCGTCACGGCGAGCGTATTGTGGTTTCCCTGGACGACGCAGCCCAATGAATCGCCGACGAGCAGCATATCGACACCGGCCTCGTCAAGAATCCGCGCGAATGAATAATCGTAAGCCGTCAGGCAGGTGATCATTTCGCCGCGCTGCTTCATTTTTACAATATGGGGTACAGTGATCTTCTCGCCCATAACAACCCTCCAAAGCAAAAAAGCCTTCCGGACCGATCCGGAAGGCCATCAAGAAGTTGCAGCCGGCAGTTGCTTCTGCTCGCTATGCTACCAACTGAGAATCTCTTCTGTAGGGCGTCCGTCTCGGTCCAGGATCATCTGGATCCAAGCGGTATGTAATGCTGCGTCCCCGAACCCATGTTGTTGATTTCCTTGATCAAGTCAGCCAGATCCTTGCTGCTTGAGACGAAATCAATCTCCGAGGTATTGACCACCAGCAACGGCGTCTCATCGTAATGAAAGAAAAACTGATTATACGCCTGAGCCACCTCGCTGAGGTATTCGAAAGTGACGCCTCGCTCGAATTTTTTATCTCTTTTTTTCACCCGTTTGTAAAGCACCTCCGGACGGGCCTGCAGATAAACTACCAAATCCGGTTTCGGCACACGCGTGTTCAGTAACGCGTAAATCTGTTGGTAGAGACTGAGCTCCTCGGCGCTCAAAGTCAGAGTCGCGAAGATCTGGTCTTTGGCAAACAAGTAGTCCGCCACGGTATTCTGGTTGAAGAGATTTTGTTGGGCCAGCTCGATTTGCTGCTGGTAGCGATTGAGCAGAAAAAACGTTTGATTCTGGAAAGCGTAAGTCTCGCGCGATTTGTAGAACTTAGGCAAAAACGGGTTGTCTTCGACTCGCTCGAATATCGTGCGGGCTTGAAACTCGTTGGCAAGCATCTTGGCGAGGCTGGTCTTTCCGACACCGATCGGTCCTTCGACCACTATATATTTCGCCTTGGCCATCAGCGTTCAGACGAATTTACACGCAGACCAAAAACTTGTCCAGGCAGCGCAACGACACCCAGGAGAGGCGAGCGGAAGCCGCAATCAAGAATAACAAGCAAACTCACCACGAAGACGCGAAGGACACGAAGGGTTTGAACGTTTGGATTCAGAAACTTCGTGCGCTTCGTGACCTTCGTGGTTAGGATCTGTCAGTGAAGATTCAGCTCGGTATGTTGGCCAGAGAACGCCTGGTGCAAGAACGTATGTTATACTCATGAGAATATGCAATCGCTGCGCGAAAAAATCGGCCAGATGATTATGGTCGGCTGCCAAGGAGAGAGCCTAAGACGCGATGAGCAGTTGATCTTTGCCGAATACGCTTTCGGCGGCTTTATCTTTTTTAAGAAAAACTGCTGCGAGCTCCGGCAAATCTTGTCCCTATGCCGCAGCCTTTGGCAAGGGACACCGAGCTGGCCGCCGTTTATCGGCCTCGACGAGGAAGGCGGCAACGTCCACCGCTTGCCGCAACCGTTCACCCATTTTCCTGCAGCGGCGACTATCGCCGCGCGCAACAATCTCGACCTCGCATATCGGGCCGGCCGGGCAACGGCCGGCGAGCTAACGCTCGTCGGCATCAATTTGAATTTCGCGCCAGTGTTGGACGTGAATACCAACCAGAAAAATCCGATTATCGGCGAGCGCGCCTTTGGCGACGACCCAAAGTCGGCGAGCGCCATGAGCTGCGCCTGGATGGGCGGCCTGCGCGACGGCGGCATTATCCCGTGCGGCAAACATTTTCCCGGCCATGGCGATACAGACAAAGATTCGCACTTTGCTCTGCCGGTGGTCGCAAAATCCCTGGCGGAGATTCAAGCGGTCGAGCTGCCGCCGTTCGTCGATGCTTGCCGGCATGGCATCGAAGCGCTGATGACCGCGCACGTGAAGTACACCGACCTCGACCCGAACCATCCGGCGACGCTTTCCGAGCCGATCGTCACAGGACTTTTACGCCAACAACTCGGCTATACCGGCGTCGTTTTCAGCGACGACATGGAGATGCGCGCCGTCAGCGATGACTACAACGCCGGCGAAGCCGCGCTGTTGGCGCTTCGCGCCGGTGTCGACGTGCTGCTATTTTGTCACGACTTGGAAAAAGCAATCGAAGCTTTTGAAGTTCTCCATGCGGCAGTCGAGCGCGAGCCGGCGCTGCGCGCTTTAGTCGAAGCGAGCTATCGGCGCATCGGCGCGCTGAAACAGCGTTGTTTGAAGGAGTTTACCGGAGCGCCGGAAAATGCGCTCGAGGATCGGCTAAAAAGCTTGAATCACCAGCGCATCGTCGCAGAAATTCACGGCAGCTTGTAGGCGCTGTAGGCGATCAGATTTTTAATATCCTGGCGCAGCTCCCCTTGCCATTTTTCCAAGAGAATATCGGCCGGACATTTTCCTTGAAAGAGCAGCGGCTTTAAAGGATTGAGATAAATCGTCTCATCCTCGCCATTTTTATTGAGCGAGTGCTGGCGGCGCAAACCTTCGCAACCGATCTGGAAGAGCTCCTTGGCCACATCCAAAAGCGTATAGCGCCGGACGCGCGCCGCCAGAGCATTCTCGTGCGAGCTGAGATAGATCTCCATCCTTTCGTCCCAGGTCCATCCTTTGACCAGGTCCCACGCGGCGGCGAGACAATCGGGATCGTAGAACACTCCTTTAGTCAAAGCCGAGAGCGCCGGCATCAAGTCGGGCGGCTGGCTATCCACCGAGCGAATCTCGATATAGCGCTTGATGCGCGTTTCCGGGAAGAGCGTGGTCAGATGATCGGACCAGTCCACCAGCGTCGCTCTCTCTCCTTTATAGCCGGCGGCAAGATACTGGCGAAAGGTCATGCTCGTCATGTCAATGTAATCGTGATGGCGCACGATGAAATACATTGGCACATCCAGAGCGTACTCGACGTAGTGGGCGAACGATACATCCGGCGCGAACGCGAACTTCAGCAATCCCGATCGGCTCCGATCGGTGTCGGTCCAGATGTGTTCGCGGAAGCTGCGATAGCCGTTGAGCTGGCCGTCGCAGATCGGCGAGTTGGCGAACATCGCGATCAAGACAGGGGCGAGTCCCATGCCGGTGCGAAACTTGGCCATGGCGTCTTTCTCATCGAGAAAGTCGATGTTGGTCTGCACCGTCGCGGTCTGCTTCATCATGCGCTGGCCGAGGCTGCCGACTTTGGGCATGTAAGGCCCCATGATGCGGTAGCGTTTCTTCGGCACCCATTCGATCTCCTCGATCCGGCTCACCGGCTGCATGCCGAGACCGAGAAAAGCGATATCGAGCGGCTCCGCCACTTCGAGCAGCTCGCGGATATGCTGGGTGAACTCCCCGTAAGTGCAATGGATGCTCTCGCACGGCTCGCCGCTTAATTCGATCTGGCCGCCGGGCTCCAGAGTGATCTGCGCCTTGTCGCGTGTGAGCGCGATGATATTGCCGTCTTGTTCCTCGGGCTCCCAGCCGTAACGATCGATCAGCTCGCGGAGAATCCGGTCCACGCCTCGCGGGCCGAAATAGGGGATGGCCTTGCCGGTCGAACGATCGATGCCGACTTTTTCGTACTCGGTGCCGACGCGCCATTGCTCGCGCGGCTTGCCGGCATCGTGAAAGTACGCTTCCAGCTCGTAATCTTTTTCAATGATGGACATGGCTGCGAATGTTTTGCTGGTACGGCGGATGGATCACGCCCTTTTCCGTAATAATGGCCGACACCAGGTCGTGTGAAGTTACGTCGAAAGCCGGATTAAAGACATGGGTCCCCTTGGGCGCCAGCGCTTTGCCGAACATATGCGACACCTCTTTGGGATCGCGCAGCTCTATAGGAATATCCTTGCCCGACGCGCAATCCACGTCAATCGATGAGGTCGGCCCGGCGACGTAGAAGGGAATAGCGTGACGGCGGGCCAGCACCGCAAGTGTATACGTGCCGATCTTATTGGCGACATCGCCGTTGGCGGCGACGCGGTCGCAACCGACAACGACCGCATCCACCTTGCCGGTTTGCATCAGGTAGCCCGCCATATTGTCAGTGATCAAAGTCGCCGGAATTTTTTCTTTTTTGAGCTCCCAGGCCGTCAATCGGGCACCTTGCAAGAACGGCCGCGTCTCGTTGACAAAAACTTCAAATTGCTTGCCGCTCTCTTTAAGCGCGCGCAGCACGCCCAGTGCGGTTCCATAGCCCGCGGTAGCGAGCGCGCCGGCGTTGCAGTGCGTCATAATCTTTTTCGCGTTGCGCAGCAGCGAGACGCCGTATTTGCCCAGCTGGCGGTTCGCCGCTATATCCTCTTTGTAAATCTTTTGCGCCTCTTCTTTAAGTGCCCCTTTGACCGTATCGATGCCCTGGCTTCGGTTCGCCAAATAGACTTGGCGCATGCGCTGCAACGCCCAGAACAAGTTGACGGCGGTGGGGCGCGTCTTGCCCAAAGCAGCTAGGTTCCGCTCGAAAGAGCGATCGAATGACTTCGCCGGTGATTTGAGCGCGCCCAATGCCACTCCCATGGCGGCCGCGACGCCGATGGCCGGCGCGCCGCGTATCACCATCTGGCGGATGGCGGCGGCGACGTCATTGGAATCGCGGCACACGCGATAAACTTCACGGTGCGGCAGCAAGCGCTGGTCGAGCATGATCACTCGATCGTTTTTCCATTCGATGGTTTTGACCGCCATGAATATTCCTAATTCCGCGAAGAGCGAGTATATTAGCTGCCCAAAGGAAGCGTCAAGGCCTCGTGGATTTCTACCAATTCCTCGGATACTTTTCCGGACTCCTTTTCATCAAATCTGAAATGGACCCAACGACGTTATTGCGCACTGCCGTATTGGTGCATTTACTCGATGCCATCTTGTGCTGCGTCATCGCCAACCACAGCGGCCGCAACAAAACGGCGTGGACCGTCGCTGGTTTGCTCGGCGGTATTTGGGCGTTGGGAATTCTGTTTCTGCTGCCAGCCAAAAATTCGGCGAAAATCTAGCGGGCGGTTACAATTTTTCCCGAGCGGGAAGAGTAAGAATTTACCGCAAAGAACGCAAGGTACGTAAAAACATTTCTAGCCCGGGAGCAGCAGAGCGGAAATCCAGATTCCTCTTCGCAAGGTGCGATTTCTCAACGCGTCACTATTCTCGTATGTCATTCTGAGGAGCATAGCGACGAAGAATCTGCTTTTCCGATCTAAAAGAATCGCGAAAAGCACAGAGCAGATGCTTCACTGCCGTACAGCATGACAGGCTGGAAATTTTGCGTCTTTTGCGTTCTTAGCGGTGAATTCTCGGGACGGACGGGCTGAGATCGATCTTTCCTTTACTCGTCCTGCGCAATTACAAACGCGAGTCCGTGTTCCTTGGTGTGCGTAATCGATAGCGCCCAGCGCCGGATGCCGAGTTCTGCGGCGAGACTGGCCGTCTTGTCATGCAACACGATCTCCGGCTTGCCACTGCGCGCCCGTGCAACTTCGATATCAAGCCAGCGCACCCTGGCGCCCCAACCCCGTCCGAGCGCCTTCATGACCGCCTCCTTGGCGGCAAAGCGGCCGGCATAGCTTTCGTATTTGCCGCGTTGTTTCTTTTCGCAATAGGCGATCTCTTTTTCGGTGAATACCCGGTCGCGAAAGCGCGTTCCAATGCGTGGATCTTCCAGTGCCGCTTGGATGCGATCGACTTCAGCCAAATCTATGCCGGTGCTGATGATCATAGCTGCGCCTCGCGTCCCGGCGTTGATGCGCCATGCGCCACTCCCCACCGGCACATCGAGTCGACTACCGGCTTGAGGCTCTTGCCCAAAGACGTAAGCGAATATTCGACCCGCGGCGGAACTTCGGCATAGATTTTCCTCTCGACCAAACCGCCCCGTTCCATTTCTCTCAGTTGTTGGGCCAACATTTTTTGGCTGACGCCGCCAAGAGCGCGGGCAAGCGCCGAGAAGCGTTTCGCGCCGCCCAACAAGTGAAAAATCAACGGAATCTTCCACCGGCCGCCAATCATGCTCAAGGTGAATTCCGCCGGACAGTTCGTCTCCTTCGGTTTCATGAGAACTCCTGAAGTTACTTCCAAGTTACTATATCACCAGCCGGTGCGTACTTAACAGAAAATGCCCCAATGATTAACTTGTCGAGTAGCTATGAAAACGCCAGCCTTGAAAAAAACTCTCGACAACGAGCACCGCCCGGACTCTCAGCCCAACCGCCCCACCGGCGCCGGCCAAGAGTCAGGATTGCTCGATGCCTACTCTAAAGCCGTCGTCAATGCCGCGGAGAGGGTCAGCCCGTCGGTCGCATTCATTGAAGTCAGCAAAATCCGCCAGGCTCAAGGGCCGGCGGCTCGCGGTGAAGGTCGAGGCAGCGGCTCAGGTTTTGTCTTTACTCCGGACGGATTCATCCTCACCAACAGCCATGTGGTTCAGGCCGCCGATAAAGTCGCCGTCACGCTCAGCGACGGGAGGCGATTCGATGCGACGGTCGTCGGTCATGACACGGGTACCGATATCGCGGTTATCAGAATCTCCGCTCCGGGTTTAATCGCTGCGCCGCTCGGCGATTCGGAAAAGATCCGGGCCGGCCAGCTCGCCATCGCGATCGGCAATCCTTTCGGTTTCCAGTACAGCGTCACCGCCGGTGTGGTCAGCGCCTTGGGGCGCTCGCTCCGCTCCGAATCCGGCCGGCTGATCGACAACATTATCCAGACCGATGCGGCGCTCAACCCGGGAAACTCCGGAGGGCCGCTCGTCAACTCCAATGGCGAAGTGATCGGTATCAACACAGCGGTCATTCTGCCGGCCCAAGGGCTCTGCTTCGCCGTCGCAGTCAACACCGCGAAATTTATCGCCGGCCATCTAATCAAACACGGGCGAATTCGCCGCGCTTATCTAGGCGTCGGCGGGCAAAACGTGACGATCCCGCGTTTGGTCGTGCGCGCGCAGCAGCTTAAACTCGAAACCGGCGTGCTGGCTATCTCGGTTGAAAAACAAAGTCCCGCGGAGCAAGCCGGACTCAAGGAAGGTGACGTGATCGTCGCCCTCGATGGCTCGTCAGTGCGGTCGGTCGACGATCTGCACAAGCTTTTGACCGAAGCCCGCATCGGCGTGCACTGCGAGCTAACGTTGTTGCGCCGCTCACAAAAAATTTCCTTGACAGTCGTAGCTCAAGAAGCAGCCATCTGATTTAACCCAGATTACGACAAGAGGGCGCATGCGTATTGGAGTCACACGGCCAAGCATGGGATCGTTATCGCAACCGGACAATCTTATAAAAGCCGCCAGAGAAGCCGAACGTTTGGGTTATGATACGCTTTGGGTTGCCGACCGGCTTTTGTATCGGGTTCAGCCCAGGACCAAATATCCGGTCACGCCCGACGGCTCATTGCCGAACTTCTACAAGCGCGTTTTGGATCCCGTCGAGGCGCTGACTTTCGTCGCCGCGCACACGAGCCGCATCGGTCTCGGTACCGGCGTTCTCAACATTCCTTTTTACAATCCCGTCACTCTCGCACGCCGGTTGACGACGCTCGATATTTTGTCGAACGGCCGGCTGCGCGCCGGTTTGGGTTAGGCTGGTCGGCGGACGAGTTTGAAGCAGCCGGCGCCAATCAAAAGGCGCGCGGCGCGCGCGCTGATGAGTTTCTCGCCGCACTCAAAACGATCTGGAGCGAAGATCCGGTCGAGTTTCGCGGCGAGTATTTCACTGTACCACGCTCGATCATCGCCAAGCCGGTGCAGAAGCCGCATCCACCCATTTACCTCGCCGCTTACGCGCCCGCCGCGCTCAAGCGCGCGGCGAGGTCGGCCAATGGTTGGATGCCCGTCGGCATCCCGCTTGACGGCACGGCGGCTATGATCACGCAGCTGCGCCAGTTTGCCAAGGACGCCGGCCGCGATCCTCAGTCGCTCGAAGTGATCGTCGGCGCCAACCTCTCGATACTGCCACACTCGCTCGGCCCAGATCGGCCGCTTTTCGCCGGCTCGGAGGAGCAAGTGATGAATGACATCCAGGCAGTAAAGAAACTCGGCGCCAGCGAAATATTTTTCATCATGTTTCCGAACGTGGAATTAAAGATTTACTTGCCGCCATGGAACGGTCCCGTAGGTTTGCGTAGCGTCTGCCAGTCATAGGGTGAAAACATCCGCTTCATTCCTAACAAAAGCCCCCTCGAAGATCTGCAGGATCACTGAGCTATGGCCTCATACCGCTGCTCCGCAGCGGAAACAAGGTGGCTTTGATCCAGACGATTTGTTAGCATGGGCGATCATTTCGCGAAAGGAAATTTCCCGTGACCGATTATTTTCGTCGGTTGGTTGTCATTTCAGTCGTATTCGCATGCATAGGCATCGCCAGCGTCGCGCTGGCGCAAAAAGGCACGATCAAGATTGCCGTCCAAGCGCCGCTTTCCGGCGAACAGGCGGCTCTTGGCGAGCACATTAAATTGGGCGCGCAGCTGGCGGTCGAAGAAGCGAGCAAACCGTTCAAGACGCTCGGTTACGATCTGGTTTTGGTACCCTATGACGACCAGGCAAAACCCGAGGTGGGCGTTGCCAATGCGCGTAATATCGTCGCGGACCCCGACGTGCTGGCGCTGGTGGGGCATTTCAATTCCGGAGTGGCTCTGCCTGCTTCCGAGGTTTACAAGGATGCCATGCTGGCGATGATCTCGCCGGCAAACACAGCTACCGAGATCACCGATCGCGGCTATCCGAACGTCAATCGGGTGTGCGGCAGAGACGATGTCCAAGGTCCGGTCGGCGCCCGTTTCGCGGCCCAGGATCTCAAACTAAAGTCGGTCTACATCATCCACGACAAAACGCTTTATGGCCAAGGCGTGGCCGAAAACTTTCGCAACGAAGCTAAAAGACTCGGTCTAAGCGTTCTCGGCTTTGAAGGAACAGAAGAGCGCGCCAATTTTTCGCCGATGATCATCACCCTGAAAGCGAAGAATCCAGGCTTGGTATACTTCGGCGGAATCTATCATCAAGGCGGGCTCTTGCTGAAGCAGTTGCGCGAAAAGGGCGTCAAGGCCAAGTTTATGGGACCGGACGGTCTCGATTCGGCCGAGATGGTGAAGATCGCCGGTAGCGCTGCTATCGGGAGTTACTATACCAGTGTGGCCGGCCCCCCGGATGCGTACCCGGAGACCGCCGCTTTCGCCAAGAAATTTAAACAGCGCTTCGGCAAGGAAGTGGAATCATTCGGCATGTATGGCTATGACGCGACGCTGGTCGGCATCCGGGCGATGGAACAATGGATGAAGGCGAACCCCGGGAAAAAACCGACCCGTGCGGATGTCAGCGGCGCGGTACGCAAACTCAAAAATTTTAAAGGCGTTACCGGCTCCATCGAATTCGATAATAAAGGCGACCCGGTAAAAGCAAAATACTTCGTGCTGCAGTTCGAAAAGCAGGCGTATCCGGGCAAAGTCGTCAAAGTCATCGAACAGCAGGCGCCGGCGGCAATAGCCAAGAAATCTTAGGTTCCGCGATTCTAGCCCGAAAGATTAACCCGCCGAGGATAGAGGATTGACGATCCCAGCTTGATTCGCGATTCTCTATTCTCCATCCTTTATCCTCATTCGATTTGCTCCGCATTAGACGATGAAGAAAAAACTCCGCGTCGCGCTGCTTTTCGGCGGCAAATCCGCCGAGCATGAAATCTCTTTGATCTCGGCCCGAAACATTTTTTCGGCCATGGACCCAAAAAAATATCTTGTGCTCGCGATCGCCATCGACCAACACGGTCGCTGGTTTGTGGATGAAGGCGCTCGACTGCTGCGCGATGAGAAAATATCGCAAGTCGAGATCGATCGTCGGACACAGAGCGTCGCTGTGTTGCCGGGCGACGCGCCGACAGCGATGCTGCGCGCCGCATCGGGGAAAACTCTCGAGGAGGTGGATGCGGTTTTTCCGGTCCTTCACGGACCGTTCGGCGAGGACGGCACGATTCAGGGTTTGCTCAAGCTCGCCAATGTGCCTTTTGTCGGCGCCGGGGTATTGGGATCCGCCGTGGGAATGGATAAGGACGTGATGAAGCGGCTTCTCCGCGACGCGCAGATCCCCATCGCAAAATTTCTGGTCTTCGAGCGGCGCGATAAAAACGCCATCAGCTTTGCCAAAGCAACAAGAGCGCTGGGGTTGCCGCTGTTCGTTAAGCCCGCCAACCTGGGCTCTTCGGTCGGCATCAGCAAGGTTAGCCGGAAAAGCGAATTCGCCGCTGCGCTGAAAAAAGCTTTCCGCTACGACAACAAAATCATTGTCGAGGAAAGTATTCGCGGCCGCGAGATCGAGTGTTCCGTCCTCGGCAACGACAAACCGTTGGCTTCATTGCCGGGAGAGATCCTCGTCCAGCACGATTTTTATTCCTACGATGCCAAGTATCTGGACGAGCAAGGCGCGCGTTTCGAGATCCCTGCCCATTTGCCCAAAGCTGCCGTAAAAACGATTCAAAGGATGGCCGTGCAAGCGTACCGCGCGCTCTGCTGTGAAGGCATGGCGCGCGTCGATTTCTTTCTACGGCCGAACGGGCAGGTGCTGATCAACGAAATCAATACAATTCCCGGATTCACCAAAATCAGTATGTATCCAAAAATGTGGCAAGCCAGCGGGCTGACGTATCCCCGTCTGATCGACCGCCTGATCGGACTTGCCTTAGAAAGATCCCGCAAAGAGAAACGACTGAGCAGCTCGAAGTAAACGCCAAATCCCCTGTATCCCCCTTTTGAAAAAAGGGGATCGGTCTCGCACTCTGATACGGCTCCGCAACGATCGCGGGCCGGATCAACGCATAGTCCCCAGGCGCGATTCCCATCTAACCGACAAACACGCCCATCTCTTTGAAAAAGAGGGGTAGGGGAGATTTGGCGAACAGCAGTGCTCGCCGGTCTAGTCCATCTGCCTTCTAAGAAATGTCGGAATATCGTATTTGTCGTCTTCTTCTTGATTGTTGCTGAACTCGAAGTTGTTGGGTTTCAAAGTCACGGTCTCGACTTCGTCACTGCCGCTTTTCTTGCGTTGCCAGGTCGGCGTATCCAGGTCGTCGACGATCGTTCCCAGGTGCACCACCTTGCGGTTTTTCGGCGCCGCGCTGGCAACGTTAGCGACATGCTGTACGGGCGAGGGAGCCGGCTTCTTCTCCTCTCTTACTTCGCCGAATCCGGTGGCGATCACGGTGATGCGGATCTCATCGGTCAAGCTCTCATCGATGACCGCGCCGAAGATGATGTTGGCGTCGTCATGCGCTTCTTCCTGGATCATCGATGCAGCTTCATTCACCTCGTGCAAGCAGAGATCCGGTCCGCCGGTGATATTGATCAACACGCCGCGCGCACCCTGGATTGATATGTCTTCCAGCAGCGGGCTCGATATCGCTTTTTGCGCTGCTTCGATCGCGCGATTCTCGCCGGACGCCGACGACGCTCCCATAAGGGCCAAGCCCATTTCGGCCATGACCGTTCGGACGTCGGCAAAATCCAGATTGATCAGCCCAGGCGTGATGATGAGATCCGAAATGCCGCGCACGGCTTGCAGCAGCACGTCGTCGGCTTTATGGAACGCTTCGAGCATCGTCGTGGTTTTCGCGGCGATGCTCAACAGGCGCTGATTGGGAATCACGATCAGGGTATCGACGCTCGCCTTTAATTCTTCGATGCCTTCTTCGGCCTGGCGCATGCGCTTTTTACCTTCGAAGACAAACGGCTTAGTCACTACACCGACGGTGAGCGCGCCCACTTCGCGCGCGACTCGCGCCAGGACCGGCGCACCGCCGGTCCCGGTGCCGCCGCCCATGCCCGCGGTGATAAAGATCATGTCCGAGCCGTCGAGATACTCTCGGATCATCTCCTGATCTTCCAGCGCCGCCCGCCGACCGATTTCCGGATTCGCGCCTGCCCCCAAACCCTTGGTGACCATACCGCCAAGCTGAATCCGCACCGGCGCCTGGCTCGCTTCCAGGGACTGTGCGTCGGTGTTCGCCACCATGAAATCGCAGCCGCCGAGCTTGGCGCCGATCATTGTGTTGACTGCGTTGCCGCCGCCGCCGCCGATGCCGATCACCTTGATGCGGGCACTCAGACTATTTTGTTCGACAATTTCAAACATGATCTTTCCTCCTCTAGAAAGAGTCTTTTAAGTTTATTTTCCGATCAAAAAAATTCATTCAACCAATCCGACATGCGATGCTTGACCTTGGACAAAATCTTATCGTCCCGGGCGCGATAGACGGCGCGCTCGTGACGCTTCATACCGTGCAGGACCAGACCCACTCCGGTGGCGTAGGTCGGGTTGCCGATGATATCGATGAGCCCGCGCACGTGCGCTGGAACCCCCAGCCGCACCGGTAAGCCGAATGAGCGTTCGGCCATTTCCACAGCACCCGGCAAGAGCATCGATCCGCCCGTGATAACGATTCCTGAAGTCAGCGCGCCCTCGAACCCGGATTTCGCGACTTCCTTTTGAACCAGCTCGAAGATCTCATCCAGGCGCGGCTCGATGATCTCGCAGAGAATCTGCCGCGAGACGCTCCCCGCGCACTTTCCCGCCACACTCGGCACTTCGACTCGTTCATCAGCCGCGACCATCGACGCCTTGGCAAAGCCGTAACGCTGCTTGATGCGTTCGGCATCGTTGAACGGCGTCCGCAATCCGGCGGCGATGTCATTGGTGACGTGATTACCGCCGATGCCGACCACCGCAGTATGCTTGACAACACCGTCATGATAGATGGCGATGTCGGTGGTGCCGCCTCCCACGTCGATGAGCACCACGCCCAACTCGCGTTCTTCGTCGGTCAGCACGGCCTCGGCTGCCGCCAATGGGGCTAAAACCATCTCGGCAACGCTCAGTCCGGTGCGGTTGCAGCACTTGACGATATTTTGCGCCGATGTGGCCGCGCCGGTCACGATATGAACCTTTGCTTCGAGACGCACGCCGGACATGCCCAACGGCTCGCGAATACCGTCCTGATCATCGATAATGTAATCCTGCGGCAACACGTGGAGCACGTCTCGGTCCATGGGTATCGCCACGGCTCGCGCCGCGTCGATGACCCGTTCCAGATCGCGCTGCGTCACTTCCTTATTTTTTACCGCGACAATGCCGTGGCTGTTGAACGCCTTGATGTGGCCGCCGGAAATACTTGTATACACCGTGTGGATTTCACATCCCGCCATGAGTCCGGCCTCTTCGACGGCCTTCTTGACCGAGTTCACCGTGCCCTCGATATTGATCACCACGCCTTTGCGCAGCCCCTGCGACGAATGCGAGCCGACACCGATGATCTCGACCCCGCTCTCGGTCATCTCGCCGACGACCGCACAAACCTTGGATGTGCCTATGTCTAGTCCGACTACAATGCTGTTTTTCTTCGCCATAGCTCCGTCGAGTCTTTTCTACCGGTTATTTTTCGACCCGGCGCAAATGCGCCACCACCTGATCGCTGAAACTCATGTCCAAAGAGGCCAATCGTCGCTCATTCCCCTTCCAGAGCGCGAGTAGCCGTTCCATCCGAGTCAGCTTTTCCGCCCAGTTTCCCCAGCCCATGTGCAGCGCGATCGGATAGGCCGTCGTGTAGACCACCAGGCGATCGGGCTTGGCGAAATGAATTTCCGACAGCGAATGCGAACGCTGGACCATCATCTCGCTCAGCCGGAGCGCATCCCGAATGCGCTTGCGCGTGGAAGGATCGGCCGCCGTGAACTGTTCGGCGCGTAGCCCGGTGAGGAGCGGCAGCTTTACATTCTCCCCAGGCCCGACTTCCTTAAAGACCACGCCGTCCGCGTCGACGTAGTAAAGCTTACGCAGCGCGACGATCGCCTTTGGAGTCCGTTCCTCCACGTCGATGATGATGCGGCGCGGGAACTCGCGCCGCACAAAAACCCGGCGCACCCATGGATGTCTCCCGATCTTTTTTTCGATGGCTCCGAGATCGATATCCCAGGTGCTCATGCCGCGGCGCAATCCGGCCATGGCAATGACCTCATCTCCGCTGACCTTGTTGGCGCCGCGTACCTGAATCTCGCGCACGGAAAAATACGGGCTCTCGAAAACAAAATCGCGGAGGGAAACGGCGGCAATCGCGAGCGGAGCACTGACGCGATAAAGGACCCACGCTGAGAGAATCACGCCGGCAATCCCGCCAACGCGCAAAAAAACCCGGCGCCCGCGCCATTCGCCCTTTTTCCGGTTGTCCCGGCGATAAACTTTCAACTGCATTTTCCGCTCAATCCGCCGGCCAGTCGCCCCAAAATTTTATCTCCGGCACCAATTCTACGCCGAATCGTCTACGAACTTCGGTTTGCGCCAGAGCCATCAGCTGGCGCACCTCCACCGCTTTGGCGCCGCCCAGGTTGATAAAAAAGTTCGCATGCCTCTCGGAGATCTGACTCTGGCCGATTCGCTTGCCTTTGAGACCCGCAGCCTCGATCAGTCGCCCCGCGTAATCGCCGGAAGGATTGCGAAACATCGATCCGGAATTTGGAAAACCCGACGGCTGGCTCTGTTTTCTTCTGCTCGTCAGCTCACGCACCTTCGAATTAACCCTCATAACGTCGGATTTTTCCAGGCGCAGCGTCACGCGAGTCACCACTGTGCGCGCCGGCAAATGGGAGTCGCGGTAGCTGAAAGTCATTTGTTCCCGCGCGAGCTGCATCGGTTTTCCTTCACCCGTCATCGCTTCGACGAGCTCGACTACTTTCTCGAATTCCGTGCCATAGGCTCCGGCATTCATATACAAGGCACCGCCGACACTACCGGGGATGCCTTCGGCAAACTCCAAGCCGGCATAACCTCGCCGCGACGCTTCTCGCACCAGTTGTGGCAGCGCACAGGCAGCGCCCGCCTTCGCGTGCACGGCGCCGTCGGCTTCACGCCATTGCACAGTTTTGAATTCTTCACCCAAGCGAATCACAGCGCCGCGAACGCCGCGGTCGCTGATTAAAACGTTGCTGCCGTTGCCAAGCAGATAAAAATCGCACCGGTGGCGCTTGAGAACCGGCAACAGTTCGGCCAATGCGGCCTCGTTGGCCACCTCGATGAAATAGTCCGCCGGCCCGCCGATTTTCATCGACGTGTAGCGCGCCAAAGCCTCAGAGCATTTGAGCTTCAAACCGGCGAGTTGTTTGAGCTCCCGCCCCAGTGGCGAGTCGTCTCCCGTTTCAATCATTGCCAACATCACAAATCGATTGCAGCGAAGCAGTCACGGAGCGTTGGCCGGTCTCCGACTTCCCAACACTCCATCACTCCAATACTCCGTCACTCCAGTCTTGCCATTTTCATTCACTTCAGCGCTTCGACCAAAGCTTCGCCGACCTTGTAAATATCGCCGGCGCCGAGGGTCAATGCGACGTCGCCTTTCGAAAGTCCGCCGCCAAGGCGCGCGACGATGTCGTTCTTGTCGGGAATGAATTCCACGTCCAGGTGGCCTTTGCGCTTGATCGCTTGATACAAGGCCTCGCCGCTCACGCCGGCAATTGGGTCCTCGCCGGCGCCGTAAATTTCCGTCAGCACGAGGCGGTCCGCCCCTTCGAAGGCGGTCAAGAACTCATCAAACAGATCTTTGGTGCGCGTGAAGCGGTGCGGCTGAAAGATCACCGTCAACGGTCGCTTCCAGCTGTCCCGGATCGCGCCGATGGTGGCACGAATCTCGGTCGGATGATGGCCGTAATCGTCGATAACCAAAATCCCGCCGGGCTCTCCTTTCACTTCAAAACGGCGGTGA
>Ga0075286_1000007_pt1 | contig 16999 bp, 13 predicted proteins | sample SF_Rice_20C_0N_2_FD_69761 | JGI IMG/M metagenome (GOLD analysis project Ga0075286, IMG submission 69761) | Rice paddy soil microbial communities from Twitchell Island, California, USA - SF_Rice_20C_0N_205 | ecosystem: Environmental > Terrestrial > Soil > Paddy field/soil | place: USA: Twitchell...
AATATACCCGGAGAATCATCGTCCGTGGTCACGTGCCTCGATGGCTATCAGTTGGCGCGCAAGGGGAGAGCCGGGGCCGCATTGGGGATTTCCGCGATCGCGTCCTTCGTTGCCGGAAGTGTAGGCGTCCTGGGTTTAATGCTGATCGCGCCGCCGCTGGCCCGTTTCGCCTTGCGCTTTGCTCCGCCCGAATATTTCGCCTTGATGGCGTTGGGACTCGCGATGGTGGTTTTTTTAGCGGGAGAATCGATGGTCAAAGCTTTGCTTGCCATGCTCGTTGGTCTCTGGCTGGCGACCATCGGCACGGATCTTTTTACCGGCGAATCGAGATTTACTTTCGGTCAGGCGAAGCTGCTCGGCGGAGTGGATTTCATCGCCGCAACCGTTGGCCTTTTTGCTGTCGGCGAGGTGCTGGTGAATCTACAATCTCCAGGAGGCGTCGAGCTGTTCAAGGTTTCCAAGGGGCTGAGAAACCTCCTGCCGACGCTCAAAGATCTCAAGGATTGCCGCTTTGCCTTCTTGAACGGCTCGCTGATTGGGTTTTTTATCGGAGCGCTTCCGGGCGCCGGCGCGACGGTCGCTTCGTTTCTATCCTACGGTTTGGAAAAAGCGGTGTCCCGGCATCCGGAAAAATTCGGCACGGGTGTGATTGAAGGCGTAGCTGCGCCGGAGGGCGCCAACAACGCGGACGCGAGCGGCGCGTTGGTGCCGCTCCTGACACTGGGCATCCCCGGCGGCAATACCACGGCAATTCTATTGGGCGGGCTTATTCTTTGGGGATACAAACCGGGTCCTCTGCTCATCCAGGAGCATCCCGAATTATTTTGGGGGCTGGTTGCGAGTATGTACGTCGGTAACGTGTTGCTGCTGATATTGAATATTCCTCTGGTGCCGCTGTTCGCGCAGATCTTGCGCCTGCCTTATTACGTTCTCTACCCGTTGATCCTGGGCATTTCGATTATCGGCGTCTATAGCGTCAACAATAGCTTATTCGACGTATGGGTCATGGGATTGTTCGGTCTGCTGGGTTATTTGATGCGCAAGCTCGACTTTCCGGCCGCGGCGCTTATTTTGGGGATGGTACTAGGAGACGCGCTCGAACGAGCCTTGCGCCAATCGCTCATGATGTCACAGGGCGACCTCAGCATTCTCATCGCGCGTCCGATTTCCGGCACCTTGCTGTTCATTACAGCGGCAATTTTGCTTCTGCCTGCGCTCCGTAAAGTGCGCTCCTGGAGAATCGCAGCTATTGAGCGCGAAGCCTGAAGGTGATAGGGCGGCTAGGCACTCGGGTTTAAAAATCAGGGGAGGCGTGGAATATGAAATCTAAAGTCATTTTATTATCCGTCACAGCGACGGTCATCGCGGCTATCTCGCTGGGCTCTGCCTGGGGCCAGGAATTCAAGCCCAGTAAACAGATCGAGGCCGTCGTACACACCGGCCCCGGCGGCGGCTCGGACCTGTTCGCGCGCGCGATTGCGGAGATGTTGCAAAAAGAAAAACTCATCTCCCAGCGCATGCAGGTGGTGAACAAGTCCGGCGGCGGCAGCGCGGTCGCCATGTCGTACCTCGCGGAAAAAAAGGGTGACACGCACACGATCGGGTTTTTTACCGGTGTGTGGGTGACCAATCCACTGACCACTAAAGAAGCGACCGTTACCATTAAGGATTTAACGCCGATAGTCCGGCTGGTACTGGAGCCCGCGGTGATCGCGGTCAAAGCCGACTCCCCTTACAAGAACATGAAGGACTTCATCGAAGCGGCAAAAAAAAGTCCCAACCAGCTGCGCCAATCCGGCGGCTCGGTCACCGGACGCGACAATCTTATGCGCCTGTTGATACAAAAAGCCACGGGGGCGCAGTGGACTTATATTTCTTTTCCCAGCGGCGGCGAGCGGCTCTCCAATCTGCTCGGCGGCCATGTGCAGATGATGGTGATCGAACCGCAGGAGGCGGGTGAGCAGATTCGCGCGGGGAATTTGCGGGTGATCGCTTCGCTCACCGAAAAGCGGTTGCCTACTCTGGCCAACGTCCCGACAATAAAAGAGCAGGGGATCGATGTCACAATCATCCCTCAGGCGCGCGGCGTTGTGGCGCCGCCCGCCGCTTCCCAGGCAGTCGTGCAGTACTGGGAGGGTGTTTTCGATCGCTTCGCGAAATCTGCCAGTTGGAAACAGTACGTCGAGCAGAATCAGTTTGAGGACGGCTATCTTACAGGACCGGCGCTGAATAAATTCTTCGACGGGTTGACGGTGCAAATGCGCGAGGTGCTCAAAGAGGCCGGCGCCAAAGTCGTGCGCTAGTTTTTCCATGAATGCCACTCAGCGTCTCGCGCGGTTTGCCAACGAACTTAGGTATCGGCAAATCCCCGCGCCGGTAATCGAACGGGCCAAGGCTTGCATCTTAGACACGCTGGCGGTTTGCCTCTACGGGTCGACCAAACCGTGGAGCAAAATCGTGAGCGAATTCGTGCGCGGCTCGGGGCTTCCCGGCCGCTCTACGGTTTTGGGAATGAATTGGAAAGCTCAACCGGCGCAGGCGACGCTTGCCAACGGGGTGATGGCGCATGCCTTCGAGCTCGACAATGTCCGCCAGCCGGGCGCGGGAGTTCACCCGGGAGCGACGGCATTTCTTCCGGCGTTGGCCATGGCGGAACAAAAGAAATCGGACGGCAAAGCGCTATTGAGCGCATTCGTCGCGGCATGCGAAGTAATGTCGCGCATCGGCGTTGCCGCCGGGAATTCGCTGGAGCGCAGAGGTTTTCATGCGCCGGGATTGACCGGGACTTTTGGCGCCGCGGTGGCAGCCGGGCGGCTGTTGGGGTTAAACGACGCCAAGATGGTCAATGCGCTGGGCATCGCCGGCTCGTACTCCGGCGGGTTGATCGAATTTTCCCGATGCCGCGAAGGCGCAATGATCAAGCGTCTCCACCTCGGTAAAGCGGCGGAGGGCGGCGTGACCGCGGCGCTCTTGGCGAGCAAAGGATTCGCCGGCCCGGAAAGCGTGCTCGAAGGGAAATTCGGTTTTTGCCAAACCTATTCCGATTCGCCCAAGCTCGACTATCTCACCTATCGCTTGGGACGCGAATTCGAGAGCATGAACATTTGCATCAAGCGTTGCGCTTGCCACATTAATGCGCATGCGCCCATCGAAGCCCTGGAAAAACTGCGCGCTGAATTTAATCTCGATCCGGCAGACATTCGCGAAATCAGGATCGGCGGCATCGAGAAGCTGGTGACCCATCACGCCAACTATCAACCGAAAGATTTGATGATGGCGCAGTACAGCATACCGTTTTGCGTGGCGCTGAGCCTCTATTTCGATCCGACCGATCCCGAGTCGTTCGATGAGAGAAAGCTCAAGGACAAAAACATTCTTGCGATGATGCGCAAGGTGCGTCTCGAAGCCGATCACGAGATCGAAGAGAAGGGCTGGGACCGGGCCGCGCGAGTCACCGTGACTTTGAAGAACAAGCAGCGGCACACGGCCCTGGTCGTTCATTTCAAGGGAACGCCGGATAACCCGATGAGTCAAACCGAGGTTGAAGAAAAGGCGCGTAAGCTCACGCGGGCGCTGTTGCCGGCGCAGAAGCTCGGGCGCTTGATCGAGGCGATTAACACTCTGGAAAAAGTTGCCGATGTTTCCACTATCGGTAGTCTGGTGCGAAGCGCGCGATGAAGATCGCAGTCATTGAAACTTACCCGCTGGTCCTGGCGGTGCGCGAGATCTATGGCGGCGCAGCGGGATTTCTTGAGGACTGCCGCACGATGATCGTGCGCGTCGAAATTGAAAACGGGCTCGAAGGCTGGGGCGAAGCCACGCAAGGGCGGCCGGGCAACACCTACGAGACTCTCGAGACGATGGAGATCATGGCGCAAAAATATTTTGCGCCGGCGCTCATCGGCATGGATATCGAGGAGACGGGTAGGGTCATCACCGAGCTCCATCAAGTTCGCTACGGTCATCCGATCACGAAAGCGGCAATCGAGATCGCTCTCTTCGATGTTCTGGGAAAGTTATACCGCCTGCCGCTGTGCCGGCTGCTCGGCGGACCGTACCGAAACGAGATCGAGCTCGTCGGCGGTTTGGGCCTGGATCTCGATCCGAACGCGATCGCTGCGCGCGCGCGCCAGCTCAAGCAGGACGGCTACGTCACTTTCAAGGTGAAAATCGGCCAGAAAAACCTGCAAAAGGATATCGAGCGAGTGCGCGCGGTTCGCGAAGCAGCCGGCGATGATGCGCGCATTCGAGTGGATGGCAATGCGTCTTATTCATTCATCGATGCCCGCTATGTCTTGAACGAGCTCAGCCGTTTCAACATCACGGACGCCGAGCAGCCTTTGGCGCGCGGCGATCTGGGCAGCCTTGCCGAGCTGCGCCGCTGCGCCGGCATTCCCATCGCTGCTCAGGAAAGCGTCGGCTCCCCGGAGGATGCTCTGGCTGTGCTCGAAGAACGAGCCGCGGATTTATTGAAGATCAAACTCACGCACATCGGCGGATTCGAGCGCGCGCGAGCCGTCGCGGCGATCGTCGGCGCCAAGGGGCTTCCGGTTGTCATCGGCCAGGGAAGCGCGTGCACGCCGATTCTTTCGGCGGCCGAAATGCACCTTCATTGCGCGCTCAAGAATGCTCAGCCTGGCGGTGAGATGACCGGCTTCCTGCGGCTCGGCGAACAGGATCTCTTCAGCTCGATCCCGATTACTCGCGGCACCGCCATGCCGCCCATGACTGCGGGACATGGGATCGATGTCGACAAACGAAAGCTACAGCGTCTGGCCGTACGGTAAGCGATCGTTGACCGGTTTTAATCCTTTTATCTGCCATAAATCGATTTGAGAAATTTTATCTGCTCCGGCGACATCTTTGCATCTTCCTCGTAATAGCCGGGCCAGTACTTCACACCTTCCTTGGGCACCCAGTAGGAGGGCACATGATCCGACGGTACGTCGCGCCGCCGACTGACGTAACCCATTCCCTTGCTGAAAGCCGTCTGCCCTTCCTTGGTGAGCAGCCAGTTCAAAAAAACTCTTCCGGCGTTGGGATGCGGCGACTTGTTCATCACCATCACGCTGCCGAATCCGGGCGTCAGGTAAGAGCCGTAGTCTTTGAAAGCGGGAATAACGCCGAATTTAAGCCCGCGTTTTTCCAGTTGGTACATGATCGTGCCGGGGGCTAAATGAAGCGGGTATTTGCCTTGGGCGACCCACTCGATTTGGCGGCGCTGGTCGCGGTCGACTGCGGCAGCTTGGGCGCGCATCTTTGTGTAATAATCCTTCGCCTTTTCCGGTCCCAGGACATGCCACGCCCAGCGAAATACGCCGTTGCCGGTGCCCGAGGGAATCGGATCCTGGACGGCGATCTTACCCTTCCATTTGGGATCCAGCAGCTTGTAGAGCTCGTCGACTTCCTCGGCCTTCACCTGCTTGGGATTGTAAATCACCGGCACGTTGTTCTGGGTGGCAAAGACCAGGTCCAGACGGGTCGATCGATCGGAAAACTCTAAGCGGTTGTCGCGCCAGTTTTTCGTATCGATGACCTCAGGCAGTATTAGCTGCGGTTCAATCGGATCAAGCGATTTCATCGGTTTAAAATACGCGTTGGCGGTGCTGGTGCCGTTGATCAAGATGTCGACGCTATAAATTGCCGCGTCGCGTTCCGCTTTGATGCGAGTGGCCAACTCGCCGCCGCGCGCGCCGGAAAATTCGATCGTGATGTCCGGAAATGCTTTGGCGAAGCCCTTCGTGATGGCGTCGCGGATCTGATCTCCCGGCGGGCCGAGCACAACTACTTTTCCTTCCGTCTTGGCTTGGGCAAGCGCCTGGTCCCACTTCTTCTGCCAGCCGCTATCGCTTTGAGCCAGTGCCGGAGCACAAATAGCCAAGAGCATCAGCACTGCAGTCGCATAGGATGCCGGCCTGAGATAGTCGTGTATAGGGTCCATGGTTTCCTCCCTGCCCCTTGCGGGCGTGAGCGCGCCACGAGCGCGCGGTTTGATCACGAGTGCACCGATGATCTACGAAAACCCAAAAATCGTCCGATCAGTAAAAGTGCGAAGATGAGCAATACTATAAACACCCCGAGCACTGCCGCTTTTTCCTTGTTGGCATCGGCGATGTAGTCGAGCATCAGCAGGGACAGCGTGCGGGTATTATGCGTCGACAAAAATATGACGGTGGGAATATCCCGCGCCGCCGAGATGAAGACGATGATCGCTACAGCCATCATGGTCGGCCGCAATAGCGGCAGCAGGATGCGGCGAAAACCGGTCATCCAGTTGGCGCCGGAGGCGCTCGAAGCTTCTTCCAACTCGTTGCTGATCTGCAATACACCCGCCTTGATGATCTGAGTGCCGAGCGGCATCTCTTTGATAATGATTGCCAGAGTCAGAAGGGACATTGTCCCGTAAATCAGTTTTACGGAATCGCCAGACCCCAAGACTGCCCACAGGAGCGCCAAGCTGATCAAGACTCCGGGCAATGCCCAGGGCAGCCAGGAAAGAACGTCGATAAAAGCACGGCCGGGAAGCCGGGTGCGCACGATCATGTAACTGGTCAATGCATAGAGAAGTATGCCGACCATTGCCGCGCCCAGGCCGAGGATAACCGTGTTCTTTAGGGAGCGCAGGAACACCGGGTCGCCGAAGACGGTAACCCAATGGCGCAGTGTCCAGGTATTGTCAACGTCGAAATTGCCGAAAAACTCCATGAACGTGCCCATCACCAGAGTGGCCAGCGGGAGAATGATCATGACAAAGATAAACAGCAGGCAAAAGGAACAAGTCACCCAGCGCCAGTGGCCCAGGGGAAAGGTCCGCACCATGTAGCTGCGGCCCGTCACCGTGGTGAACTCGCGGCCGCGCAAATAAGTCCGGTGCAGCCAGATCAGCAAAAAAATAAACAGCAGGAAGATGCTGCACAAAGCCGTCGCCCGCTCGTAGAGCGGCGGCTCCCAGTGAATATAATCCCAGATCTTGGTAGGTACGACATAAATGCCGGCGGGAATCCCCAAAATCATCTCGATCTCCAGCGATTCAAGGCTGCGAATAAACCCCAGCGCGGTCGAGGCGAGAATGGCGGGTGCCAGGATCGGCACCGTGATGCGCATCAAAACCCCGAAATTGTTGCTGCCCGATGTCCGCGCGGCGTCTTCTAATGCGGCGTCCATGGCGGTGAAAGCCGGCGTCATAAGCAGAAAGCGCACAGAGGTACTGAACGCCAGATGGCACCAGATGATGCCCCAGTAGGAATAGACGTCGAAGGGTGGCTGCGACAGCGCGAACAGGTACATCAGGAGCTTGTTGAGCAAACCATAGTAGGGATCCAGAAGAAGAATCCATCCCATGGTCATGGGCAGCAGTGGCAGAAAAAAGCCCAGCCACAAGGTCACCTCGATGAAGCCTTTGAGCGGAGTATCGGTGCGTGTGACCACCCACGCGAAGAAGATCGCCAACACGCTGGTGAGGGTGACCCGGACAAATCCCAGGTAAAACGTGTTGCCGATAGCGACGGCCAGATTGACATCGCCAAAAGCTGCTGCCCAGCCGCCGAGTCCCCAGACGGTCGGTTGGCCCGGGCGGCTGATGGCAAAACTTTTGATGAAAAGCAGCGCCAGCGGATAGGCCAGGATCGCCACCAACACTGCGGCGAGCAGCGTCATCGGCAACCAGCGCCAGGAAAGCCTGGGGAATGGCACCGCTCGTAGAATTGCCGGTCTGGTAAGCTCCATGTTTTCACCGAAAAATGCAATTGCGAATTATGTAGCGAAACTCTCGTTTATTGCTTTGCGAGGGCGCGTCAGGTGTGAATCCGAAGATGGGAGGTGCCGCGCAAAAATGTGCAGCATTGAAAAGAATCGCGGGATAACCGGTGTGGTCCGAACTCATAGACTTTCCTCACGGGCCATTGTCCGAGTCACCGTTCAGGACTGACTTTCCGATCCTGTCAACCCCTATCCGACTTTAAAAAATTTGAGTCAAGTACTTCCGTCGTCTTTTTTTGGAGTGCTTCAGCGTTGTCAAGAAACCGAGGCAAGGGGAACATGCCGGCTGCGGATGAAATTGGCCAGGGATGATGGATCCGGGAGCAGGCGCCGGCCGACCCCGGTGCCCGCTTATTGAAAGGAGAAGCCCGGCATGCCCGAGGTTTAAGCTTCGCGATTGGAGAGCAATTTGGGCAAGAAAAGGCTGCTCGGATAATTACAGGTCATTGCCTGCGTAGGACAGATTGAAGCTTTTATTCACCAGCGGAAAATCCGGTACAATATTTTTCAGAATGGCGTAGTTGAGCGCCGGCCAGTTGGCGAAGGACGGGTCTTTGACTTTCACCCGTCGAAGCGTGTTGTTCTTTCCCGCAACCACCCAGTGCCAGATCGGACCGCGCCAGCCTTCCACCACTCCGAAAGCGGCTTCGCCTTCAGGCAATTCGCGAATACCGACTGCGAGATTGCCTTCCGGCAATGCTTCCAGAGCGGCCTTGATCAGCCGCGCCGCCTCGCGCGCTTCTTCAACGCGCACCATCAAGCGCGCCCAGACATCTCCCTCAGTCCGCACGATCACCCGGGGCGGCAAGGCGGCATAGGCGGCGAAGGGATAATCGCGCCGCGCGTCCTCGTCGATTCCGCTCGCCCGCGCCGCGACGCCGGCCACTTGCATTTCGCGCGCAGTCTGGCGGTGCAATTGACCAGTCCCATGCAGACGATCGAGTACCAGGCCATTGGTCGTCGCGATCTCTACGATCTGATCGAAATCGGCAATGACGCGGGCGATCGAGCCGAGGACGTCATTAATCTCCGCCGCCCCGAAATCACGCGCCACTCCGCCCGGCAGCAGGGCATCGCGCAGGAGCCTGTGTCCGGTCAAACGCGCGTTCAGGCGGAGCAGATCCTCGCGCAAGCGCAGCGCATGGACGTTCGCGACCGCAAAGCCGGTGTCCGTGCAAATAGCTCCGACGTCGGCGATGTGATTGTAGATCCGTTCGAGCTCGAGCAGCACTACCCGGAGATAGGCCGCGCGCGGCGGAACCGTTGTTTTTGTCAGCGCTTCGATCGCCTGGCAAAAAGCCAGCGTGTGAGACACGCTCGAGTCGCCGGAAATTCGCTCGGCCAGTTTGAGAGCTTGCACGAGCGTCGCTGATTCAAAAAGCTTCTCGATGCCTTTGTGGACGAAATACAAGCGCGATTCCAGGTTAATGATTGTTTCGCCTTCGACACTGAAGCGAAAATGGCCGGGCTCGATGATTCCCGCATGGACGGGGCCAACAGTGATTTCGGAGACGCCTTCACCTTCCACGCGACGGAATGGATAGGGTTGGCCATCGTCGGAAAAATCTTTACGCACAGTGGCGTCTTTCCTCAGCGGATGATAACCGGCCGGCCAAAATTGGTGCAGCGGCAGCCGGCGCAAATCAGGATGGCCTTCCGGCACGAGCCCAAACAAATCATGAATCTCGCGCTCGAAACGGCTGGCGAGATACCACCGGGTCGCGAGCGAGGGGAACACCGGGTCGGCCGGCGGTATTCTGAGCGAAGCGACGACGCACTCGAAGGAGCGCTCAAGCGCAAAAATATAGCGCAGAGTGAAACTGCCGCATTCCGAGCGCGTGTCCTCGGCGACGATGAGCTCAGGACGAATGGCATGCAGCGCCCGCAAAAAATCAGCAAACTGCAAAAGTTTCTCGCGCGGCACGGTGACGCGCAGCTCACGCGTACCGCGCACTTCGATGCGGCTCAGATCGAGACTGGCTGCCATGAGCAGCTGCTTTAGCTCATTCAAATCGGCCATCTACACTCCCAATACTTTCAACACCTGCTGCAGGGCGAGCACGAAGGGAGACGGAAGGGTGAGTCCCAGCATGAGCAACAGGGCGAAATTTACCGCGAGAGGCGCGAGCCACAGGCGCAACGCATCACCGCAGGGGAGACCGGCCGGCGGCTCGCCGTACAACATCCGATTTATGCTCGCCAGCATTCCGCCAAAGACGACGATGAGTAAGATCACGCCGCTTGCCGCCGCCCACGCATGGCTCTCAAGGCCGGCGCGGAAAATAATGAACTCACTGATGAACGGCGCAAACGGCGGCAAGCCGATCAGCGCAAACGTTCCAGCGAGAAAGAGCGCGCCTGTCCACGGAGCGGCGCGCAACAACCCGCGCACGTCGCGGATTTCCGCGCTGTGATATTTAAGAAGGATATTCCCTGAAAGAATAAAGAGCAGGGACTTCGATAGAGCATGATTGACCACATGCAAAAGCGCGCCGAAGACTCCCCAATAACCCCCGAAGCCGAGGCCGAGGCAGATGATGCCAATGTGCTCAACGCTCGAATAGGCGAGCATCCTTTTATAATTTCGCGACCTGACCAGGAACGCCGCCGCAACCAAAAGTGAGAACAACCCTACGCCGATCAACAACCCCGCGGCAAATTCCGGCCCGGTAGCGGCGTCGACGACGGCTTTAAAGCGCATGATTGCGTACAAGCCGACGTTGAGCAGTACCCCCGACATCAACGCGCTGATCGGCGCCGGCGCTTCGCTGTGCGCGTCCGGCAGCCACGTGTGCATCGGCGCGAGCCCGGCCTTTGTGCCATAGCCGATGACAATGAAGACAAACGCCAGCCGCACGACGTCAGGATTGAGCGAGTCCGCGGCGGCGCGCAGCGCGCTCCAGTTGACGGCGATCTCGCCGGCCTTCGCGGCCCCGGCATAATACACCAGCGCCGTGCCGATAAATGCCAACGCGATCCCCACCGAAGACAAAATCAAGTACTTGTACGCCGCTTCGAGCGACGTGCGTGTCTGGTGCAGATTGACCAAAAAGACCGTCGCCAGAGTGGTCCCTTCAATGGCGACCCACATGACGCCGAGGTTATCGGTCGTGACTGCGACCAGCATGGTGAAAACAAACAGATGAAATAACGAAAAAAATAGCCGGGCGCGGGGCAGATGCGACTGGTCGAATTCAGCGCGGATGTAGCCGACCGCGTAAAGTGACGCGATCGCACCGAGGAAAGTAATAATCGCGATCATCAGCGCCGACAAGGCGTCGACGCGAAATAAACCGTCAACGACCGTCGGCACATCGCCGTTCCACACCTGGACGACGATCGCCGCTCCCAGGGCCAACGTTCCGATTCCACCGAGCGTGTGTAATAGTTCAATCACCGCGCGCCTGCGGGCGAGAGCGGCCAGTCCCGCAGCAGCGAACGGCGTCAACAGCAGCCCCATCAGTATCATTCTTTTAATTTTCCCAGTTGGGCGACATCAATGGAGTCGAAATTGTCTTTGATGCGGTAGACAAAGACCTCCATGATCAGCACCGCCACCAGCACGTCGAGAAAGACCCCCATTTCGACGATGAAAGGCACGCCGTACGTCGCCAGGAGCGCGAGCAGGAAGATGCCGTTTTCCAACATCAGAAATCCGAGAATCTGCGTCACCGCGCGCCGGCGATTCACCATAATAAAAAAACCGATCAGGACGCCGGCGAACGCTAACGGGATGGCGTCCGCCGTGGGGAGAGGATTCGAGGCGGCGATAGGGGTCATGATATAAAAGGCTATGATGGTGAGGACTCCGCAAATAATCAGCGCGGGCGCGGTCCCGAGATACGGCGCGGCAACGCGCGCCAGGCCGATTTTTGAAACGGCACGATTGAGCACGCGAGGAATCATGAGGCCTTTGACGGCGACAAGCGCAACGGCGACGCCGAGCAATTCGAGACTGTCGCTATAAAACGCGATCAGTGCGGAGAGGAAAGCGAGCACGAACGATTGCAACGCAAACACGCGCACCTGTCCTTCCAGACTTGTTCGTATAATCAACAAAATGGTCAAGCCGAGCGCGATAAACGACAGCAGATTGACTGCCTTGGACAGCAATTCAGCGGACATTGCAACTCCCATCATTTGATAAAAAACGAGGTGACTACGGCCAATAAGGCGACCGTGAACGATCCGGCCAAAAGCTCGGGCACGCGAAAAAGACGGAGCTTGGCGACCGATGTTTCTACCAACGCGATGGCGCCGGCGAAAAGCAGGAGTTTTACGGCGAGCGCGACAAAAGCGGTAACGAGCGCGACGGGCGTGTTCGTGAGCGCGACGCCCCACGGGAAAAACAGGTTCGACAACAACGTCAAAAACAAGAACAACTTCATCCCGGCGGCCCACTCCACCAGAGCGAGAAGACGGCCGGAATACTCCAAGACCATCGCTTCGTGAATCATCGTCAGTTCGAGGTGAGTTGCGGGATTGTCGACGGGCAATCGACCGTTCTCCGCCAGCGCCACGATAAAAAACGCGAAGAATGCGAGCAGGTGACCGGCGTTCAACATCAATAGCGGCTCGGCCGCAAAGCGCGTGATAATGCCATCGAGACTGGTGGTTCCCGCACGCAGAGCGATTCCGAAAATCGCGATTAACACGGTAGGCTCGGCAAGCGCGGCAAGCGCGACTTCGCGGCTCGATCCCATCCCGCCAAACGCGCTGCCCGCATCCAGCCCCGCGAGCGCAAGAAAAAACGTCCCGAGCAAGAATAGATACATCAGAGCGATGATGTTGCCCATGAAGCCGAGCGGAGCCTGGGTCGCGAGCACCGGCACGATGAGCGCCGACAATAGCATCGTTGTGGCAAGCAGGTATGGCGTGAAGCGAAAGATCCAAGAGGTATTTTCGGAAATCACCACCTCTTTCATGAGTAATTTTCGAATGTCGGCGTATGGCTGAAAAACACTCGCGCCGCGCCGCCCTTGCAGGCGCGCCTTCGCCTTGCGGATCACGCCGACGAGCAAGGGCGATCCGAACATGACGATAGACAGCTGTAATACCTCGATCACTATTTCTGTTAGCATAGATCTGTTCGTAAATAGGCCGGCGATTCCCGAGCGCAGCAGCTATACCGTCAGGACCAACAAAGCGACGAGCGCCACCAGGATATACACCAGGTAACCGTGCACGTTGCCCGACTGTAAAGCGCGCGCTTCCCGCGCCAAGGCTTGAATCATCCGCAGAAACGGCCGATAAAGCGTGTCCTCAAAAATTAGACGCCCCTCGTTGTAGTAGGCGATTGTGCGCACGAAATAACGCGACTCGGGGTGAAACTCGATGTCGAGTTCTTTGACCGGGCGGTACAACAGCACGAAAACGCGCTTGAAGGGATTGGCGAAGGCGGTCGCGGTATATTCAAAGCGTGCCGTCTGCAGCGCCCGCCCGCAGCCCCAGGTCTCGTAGGAGCGCTGCCGCCGGTTAACTCCCATCAAGCGGAGCGAGAGCGGTACCGCCAGGAGAAAAACGACCAGCCCGGCCGCGATCCACAAGGGCGCGATCCAGCCGAATCCGCCGTCGGCCACAACCGCGGTCAAATTGAATTTCACGTCGGCATGCGCGCCCATGAGATCGAAGACAGTCGCTTCGAGCGGCGTCAAAGTCAGCGCCGGCGCAATGCCGAGAACAACACACGCGAGCGCAAGCAGCGCCATAGCCGCGCGCATCGTCCATTCGACTTCGCGCGCCCGCGCGGCAGGCTCGCAGCGCGGCAGCGCCAGGAACGTGATGCCGAAAGCTCTGACAAAACAGGCGGCGGCAAGGCCGCTCGTCAACGCGAGCGACGCCACGCCGAAGGCGAAAATCAAATTGATGGTATGCGCGGAAATTTGAAAGCTCAGCAGCAACGATTGGAACATGAGCCATTCGCTGAGGAAACCATTGAACGGTGGAAGGGCGGCAATCGCGAGAGAACCTACCAGGAAGAAGAGCGCCGTCTGCGGCATGCGTTTAATGAGTCCGCCCAATTCTTCCATATTCCGCGTGTGTGTCGCATGCAGAACCGCGCCGGCGCCCATGAACAAAAGACTCTTGAACGCGGCGTGATTGAGCGCGTGAAAGAGGGCCGCCAGGAGAGCCAACGCAGCCAGTCCGGGTAAAGCGTGTGCCTGGAACAACATTGCGCCACCGAGTCCGAGCATGATAATGCCGATGTTTTCGACGCTGGAGTACGCCAGCAAGCGTTTCAAATCGGCATCGACCAGCGAATACAGCACGCCAAGAACGCCGGAAATCGCTCCGGCGATGAGCATCCCGCTTCCCCACCACAGCGGCCCGGCTCCAAGCCAGTCAAAAGCGACGCGCACAAGGCCGTAAACGCCAAGCTTGATCATCACGCCGGACATAAGCGCCGAAACGTGACTCGGCGCCGCCGGATGCGCGCGCGGAAGCCAGACGTGCAACGGAATCGCGCCGGCTTTCGATCCAAAGCCGAGGGCAAGCAAAACAAAAATTAAGTTCCGCGAATTTAAATCGAGCCGGGCCGCCGCCGCGCTCCATTCGGTGAATGACGGGGTGCCGGTCGCGCGCGTCAACAGCAAGAAACCGAGCAGCAGCGCGGCAAAACCGGCGTGAGTCATGACAAAGTAAACCCAGCCGGCCGTGAGCGTTTCTTCGCGCTCGTGCTCGGTTATTACGAGAAAATACGATGCCAGCGACATCAATTCCCAGAGCACGAGGAACGTCAGCACATTGCGCGCCAGCGGGACGAGAACCATCGCGGCTACAAAGACGTTGAATGCAAATCCCATCCCCGCGAGGGAATGTCTGCCGGCGTATTCTCGCGTGTAACCAATCGCATATAAGGCGGCGGGGATCGCGCCGAGAGCGGTCAGCGCCACGAAGAACGCGCTCACACGATCGACCCCGAAAACGGCTCCGCCGATCGGCAGGAGCTCGGGAATGTCAAGTTTCATAGTCCCGCCGGCGAGACCGGCCAGAGCGAAGGTTAACGCCCCCAGGGCACCGAGCAGCGCGCCGCCATGTCCAACGATGCGCGCCCAGTTTGGCGATCGCGCAGTTATCAGCGCGCCGACCGCGCCCGTGCTGAAGCCGGCGAGAGTAACCAGGAATAAATCGAGCATCACCGGCGAATCAATGGTCATGGCGAATCATGGCGAAAGGGGCTTGCTCGTCGAGGAGGGGATAACGGACCGGGATTGAAGCCTCATGCGCGTTGGTCCAACGCGGCGAGGATGCCGAGCAAAATCTCCCGTGGAGCAGGGGGACAGCCGCGCACGACAGCGTCGACGGGCAAGATGGAAGATACCGGCCCGACCACTGCATAACCGCCCGCGAAGACGCCGCAATCATACGCGCAGTCACCGGTTGCCACTACGATCTTCGGGGCGGGTGTGGCTTCATACGTGCGCTTGAGCGGATCCGCCATGTTGCGCGTGACTGGGCCGGTCACGAGCAGACAATCCGCATGGCGCGGTGAGGCAACGAAATGCATGCCGAAGCGTTCGAGATCGTAGTACGGATTATTCAAAGCTCCGATCTCCAGTTCGCAGCCGTTGCAGGACCCCGCGTCCACCTCTCTTATATGCAACGAACGGCCAAAAATTTTGCCGGCGCGGTCGTCGATTTGTCGCGCTAAAATTTCAATTTGCGCATCGTTGCCCGAACTCAAGGGTTCGGTTACGACAGGCGTTTTCAAGATGTAGCCAAACAACGAGGCCATCGATTATAGGCTCCTCAAGCCGCTAACGGTTACGAGAAAAATAGGAAAGATGAATGTGCCGAATGGGACCGGGCAAGTGAATTCAGAAAAATCGGATCGTCGCTGCCTGTTGTAAGTCAAGCCGGTTATTCCCGCTCGAGACCCCTCGCCCCTTTGGATTTGAGATACTTTTTTACTTCAGCGCTCAACCCCTTGACGCCGGTGAAATTCGCGCCGTTCACGATGGCGTTATGAAATATTGTACCGCTTAGATTCGCTTGCCGAAGACTGGCGTTCGTCAGGTCCGCATTCGCCAGGTTGGCGTTGCTAAGATCGCTGCTGTCTAAAATGCCCCGAGTTAACCGGGCGCCTTCAAAATTGGTTTCACGCAAGTCCAATCCGGAAAAGTTCATACAGGTGAAATAAAGATTCCGTAAATCACTTCGCAGCAAGCTTTCGCGACGATAAATCTTGTTCAAAATCAGTCTCAGTTTCCGATCCGCGTTCATTGCTTCTCCCTTCGTTTCTTCAACCTATCCAAAATTTTTGTACATACTCGGATACTCGTCGGTGGCCGGCATCCCGTCCGCACAAACGAATAGCATAATGTGAAAAGAGGGACTTGTTGAAAGGTGGGCGGTTACCGACTGCTACGAGAGGGCTCAATTATGAGTTCTCCCTATCGGTACGATCGATTTCCTGGAGCATGGATATCGCATCTTCGACATGCGCCTGAAAGTATCGCCGCATGATATCGAGCACCTCGATCAACAGCGGGTCCCGCACGGAATAAAAAACTTGATTGCCTTCTTTGCGGCTGGTGACGATCTGTTTCGCGCGAAGAATAGAAAAGTGTTGCGAGGCGTTGGCTTGTTCGAGCCCGAGTCGCTCGATGATGGCTCCAGCCGGCAACTCCCCGTCCCGTAAAACCTCGATGATGGCGATCCGAGTCGGGTGTGCCAGCGCTTGAAATATACTCGCCTTAAATTGCCGAAGTGTCTCCAGGTATAATTACTCCCCATGGTTACAATGACATTACTTTCGTATATTCGCAATAGCGAATATACTCGTTGACGCGGCATTTTCCCGTTTCCGCGCTTAACTAGCGAAACATGCTATTTTTAAGGACTGCTGCAGTCCCCTGGATGAATGCGGCTGGATGTGGAGTTTTAGGCTGTTGGTTCACTGAAGTTTCTTAAGACGGATTTGCATCTCGCGGGCGGTAATTTCTTGGCCGTATAACGGTCCGCCTTGAGCAAACAACTTCGCGCTTTCGAGCGAACCGATGATGACCGCATCGAAGCCGGCGTCTCTCACTAATTGCGATGCCAATACCAAAGCGTCTTTGTCGTCAGCGGCGATCGGGATTGCCATGCGCTCGCCGGGACGTTTGGCGTTCTTCGCGAGGGTGCGATAGTTGAGCGTATTAAACGCGCGGACAATGCGCGCTTTGGGCAAATATTTCGCCGATGTCGCGCCTATGCCGAGCTCCCGAGCTTCTTTCGAAATCTCGCCGTCTCGCGACAG
>Ga0075286_1000009_pt1 | contig 16760 bp, 10 predicted proteins | sample SF_Rice_20C_0N_2_FD_69761 | JGI IMG/M metagenome (GOLD analysis project Ga0075286, IMG submission 69761) | Rice paddy soil microbial communities from Twitchell Island, California, USA - SF_Rice_20C_0N_205 | ecosystem: Environmental > Terrestrial > Soil > Paddy field/soil | place: USA: Twitchell...
GTCGACGGGATCAAGACGAGCGGCTCTCCGGAGCCGTGAGTTTCGTAATAAAGATTGACGCCCGTCGGTAGATTCACCCTCGGCATGGATATGCAGCCTCGAGCCGATTACAGATGTTCCAGTGGTTCCAGAGGTTCCAAGGGTTCGGAAGAAATATTCGAGAAATCCCGTGACCGTCGGGTCAACTGCGATCGAGCCATAACAATTGGAACTACTGGAACTTCTGGAACCATTGGAACTGAAATTCGTCGATTTAAATTGCCATCTGTTTGATCATCGCCTGGGTTACCGGGCGGGCTTCGTCGAGCAAATGCTCGGACATCGTGTAATGATTCGCTTGGGGCTCGGCGAGATATTCGACGTTCATGCCGTTCTGTTTGCAGTATCGAAAATAGTCTTCGGACATTTGTTGCCAACCGCGCGGCTCATCGCCCCCGACGGCGACAACGAGCGGGCATTGAGCTCGAGGCGGATTGAGAAGAGGGCTGTTCAATTTCGCGTCCGCCGCCGTCATTCGCACCTGTTCCTGGACGCTGATCTTCATGACCATTTCGAGATCGTAGACGCCCGAAGTGGCGACGGCGCCCTTGATGAGATCGTCGGGCAGTCCTTCTCCCGCCCAGTCGTGCGCCAGCGCCATTGCGGTCAGATGGCCGCCGGCGGAATGGCCAGAGACGAAGAGCTTCGCGGGGTTGCCGCTGTAACGCATGACATTACGATACACCCAGGCAATGCTCGCGCGTGTCTGGCGCACGATGTCGGTGACGGTGACCTGAGGGCAAAGATCGTATTCGAGCAAAACGACCGTGGCGCCGCGGTTGGTAAACGTCGGGACAAAATTGCAATTGTCCTCTTTGCTGCCGCTCCGCCAATAGCCGCCATGAATGTAGACCAACACCGGACCACCGGGTTTATCCGCGGCATAGATATCCAATTTTTCACGCGGTGACTTCCCGTAGGGGACGTTTAGCCACGATTTGGCGCTCTCGCGCACCTTGCGCGATTGCGCAGCTCTCACCTTGGCGAGCTCCGGATACTCGGGCACGGACACACGGGGATTGTACTGGTACTCGAGCTCGTCCTGGCGAAATCCTTTGTAGCCATTCTCATTCATGTTCGATGTCCTCGCCGGCTGGATTAAATGCAGGCCATGACAGTAGTGCAATGCGTGTTTCACTGTCAACGAAAACACAAAGGCCAAGAGCGACCCTCAAAGGTCGTACTCTTGGCCTTGGAAAAATCGTCGCCTTAGGATGATTACTTCACATGCTTACTGACGAGCTTGGTCATCTCGAACATCGTGACGGTCTTCTTGCCGCCGAACACCGCTTTGAGCTTGTCGTCAGCGTTGATGTTCGTCTTCTTCTTCTTATCCTGCAGGCCATTCTTTTTGATATAGGCCCAGAGTTTTTTGGTGAGCTCGGTCCGCGGGACCGGCTTGTCACCGACGACCGCGCTCAGAGTGCTATCCGGCTGCACCGGTTTCATGAATGCGGCGTTGGGTTTCCGTTTCTTCTTCTTTGCTGCTGCCATGCGTTTCCCTCCTTCAGGGGTCAAAAATTTTTCTACTCTATAGCAGAGGCGGTGGTTCAATGCCAACCCTTTTTTCACTTATTTCCTCGGAGAGCCCGGGTTTTTTCCTCGACGACCACGGGTTCGCCATCACGACAACTGATCGCTACGCCATATACGGTTTCAGCCTGTTGGGGGGAGACGTAGCCCTGGCGCACGTCTTCGACCACGTTATCCACAGGGCGACTGAGGGGATCACCAAGCCCGCCCCCGCCCGGACGTTCAACCCTGACGACATCATTCTTAGTCAACCTGTGGTCGCCAAACCGTGAGGGAAGACGCGTTTCCCCGCTGCTTCCTGGATTGACGACGCAGGCCCCTTTGCCGCCGGCGAGCCCCGAGTCTATCCCAAACGGAGCAATTGCATGCTTGTCGGTCCGCATCGAAAAGCGCACTTCGTCCGCGAGAATACGATAGTCACGGGCGAAGCCAAGCCCGCCGCGCCATTTTCCGGCGCCACCCGAGTCGGGGATCATCTCAAAGCGTTCGACCCGGGCGGGAAATTCCGACTCGATAATTTCGATGGGCGCGGTTTTGCAGTTACTCAGATGAAAAGCGGTTGCCGACACGCCATCCTTACCCGAGCGCGCGCCCGTGCCGCCGCTCAAGATCTCGTAATGCACGAAAGCGCGATTGCTCTCAAAATCGCGGCCGCCGAGCACCAGCGCGGCGCTGCCGGAGCCTCCGGCAATCCGCTTGTCGGGTACAAAAGGCGCAAGGGCGCGAAAGACGGCTTCGGCCACGGTCAGCGCGGTCGGCATGTACGTGTTTACTGCCGCAGGGAAACGCGGGTCGACCACACTGCCAGGGCGAAAGGTCGCGTCGATTACGCGAGCCAAACCCTGGTTGATCGGTAGAAAGCGGTCGACCAGCGCGACGAGACAGTAAACGCAGGCAGCGCGCACCAATGGAGGGCGGATATTGGCAGGTCCCTGGGTTTGATCGCTGCTGCCGTTAAAATCAAAATGTAGTTTGTCCTGCCGTTTTGTGACTTTGACATGGATGCGAATAGGACTCTTGAAATCGATGCCGTCGTGGTCAACGAAGCTTTCGCCTTCGGTTTCCCCATCGGGCCAGGATGCGATCGTCCGGCGCACCCGGTTTTCGGTGTAGTCCGACAACAGCTCGGTGCACTGGATGACCGTGGATTGACCGTAGCGATCCATCAACTCGGCAATACGCCGCTCACCCAGCCGCGCAGCGCCGACCTGGCCGCGCAGATCGCCGATCACAAGCGCTGCCGTCCTGCTGTTCGCCGCGATGATCGCTTCAATTTCCTTAACGGGCCGGCGCTGTGACATGTATTTGACAGCCGGCAAGTGGAGCCCTTCCTGATAGATTTCCCGCGCATTGCCTGATCCGCTGCCCGGCACAGTGCCGCCGATATCGCTTTTATGCGCCATGTTCGCGGCAAAGCCGACCCACTCGCCCTGGTGCAAGATCGGCGTGAGCACGCCCATGTCGGGGGCGTGCGGGCTGCCGCCGAGATAAGGATGGTTGATGATGAAGGCGTCGCCTTCCTCGATTTCGTCCGGCGGAAAGTTTTTCAATATCGCGGCGGCGCAAGCGGGAAAAGCGCCCATGTGCAGCGGCAGCACGACGTGTTGCGCCACCACTTCGCCGCGGGTGCTCAAAATCGCGCAGCTCGCATCCTGCGACTCGCGGATAATCGTCGAGTAGCCGGTGCGAAACAACGAGTTTTGCATCTCCTGGACGATGCCGGCCAGGCGCGCCTGGATGACTTGCAGGGTGATGGGATCGACGGTCATGGGCTAGGCGTGAGGCGCGAGGCAACAGGCAATAATAAGAATAACAAGGGAGACATGGGGTCCGAGTTTTCCTGCTGGCTACCGCCTTTTGCCTGGTGCCTGTTGCCTTAGCTCCTGAGTGTCCGTTTCATTCAGCGCGAAGTCGCTGTCCACCCGGTCGATGGCAACGCGGTAAACATCTCGCGCCTTTTTCTGCGTCACGTAGCCGTTGCGGACGTCGTTCAGCACTTTTTGCGGGTCGCGTTCCAAGGGATTCCCCAAACCGCCGCCACCCGGGGTTTCGAGGCTGAAGACTTCGCCGGGGTGCAGCACGTGATCGGAGTAGCGCGAGGGAATGATGCGTTCCTCGGGTTTTCCAGGGTTCAATGTGCACAGGCCGGTTTTGCCGTCCATCCCGCCCTCGATACCTTTGGGCGCGACCGTGTGTTTGGTCGAGCGCAGCGAAAACCGCGCATCGTTGTCGAGCACTTCGTACTCGCGCACGAAACCTAACCCTCCACGGAACCGGCCGGGGCCGCCGGAGTCGGGGATCAACTCGAAGCGTCTGACGCGAGTGGAAAACTCCGATTCGATAATCTCGATCGGCGCAATTTTAGCGTTGGATTGATTGACGTTGGTTCCCGACACGCCGTCCTTACCGCTGCGCCCGCCCGAGCCGCCACCGAAGATTTCGTATTGCACGTAACCTTTGCCGGTTTTGTTGCTGCGCCCGCCGATGATGATCGAGCGGCTGCTGCAGCCGTCGCCGACTTTTTTGTGCGGCGTGATCCGGCTCGACGCTTCGAGCAGCGATTCGACCAGCGCATGAACGGTCGGGTTGTACGTATTGACCGGCGCCGGAAAGCGCGGGTTGACCACGCTCCCCTCGCGCACTTTGATGTCGATGCATTTCGCGAGCCCGTAATTAATCGCGAGCGCCGGATCGACGAGGCACGTGAGCAGGTAGCAGCAGGCCGCGCGCACGATGGTGGGACGGATATTTGCCGGCCCTTTGGTTTGATCGGCGGAACCGGTCAAGTCGAAAAGCAGATGATTGCCTTTCTTTTCGATTCTTACGTGGAGCCGCACCGGTTTATCGAGGTCGACGCCGTCGCTGTCGACGAAGCGCTCGCCTTCGCCGACGCCGTCGGGCCAGGAAGCAATCTCCGCGCGCACTTTGGCTTCGGTCAGGTCGAACAATTCTTCGAACGACTCGAGAATGGTTTCTTTGCCGTAGCGTTGCATCATCTCCTGGAAGCGCTTTTCGCCCAGGCGCGCGGCGCCGACTTGGCCGCGCAGGTCGCCGACAACCAACTCGGGGGTTCGGCTGTTACAGCCGAGCAGAGCTTCAATGTCTTTGCTGGTTTTATACGCCTGCACGTATTTGATCGGCGGCACGTGCAGACCTTCCTGATAGATCTCGCGTGCCTGGCTCCAACAGCTGCCCGGCACCGGCCCGCCGATGTCGCTCTTGTGCGCCAGATTCGCGGCGAAGCCGACCCACTCGCCGTGGAAAAAAATCGGCGAGAGCACGGCCATGTCGGGAGCATGCGGGCTGCCGCCGAGGTAAGGGTGATTGGTGATGAAGGCGTCGCCTTCGTTCACCTCATCGGCGCTGTAATTTTTAAGAATGCCCGCGGCGCAAGCGGGGAATGCGCCCATGTGAAGCGGCAACACGACATGCTGCGCGACCACTTCGCCGTGGCGGTTCAAAATCGCGCAGCTCGCGTCCTGGGACTCGCGGATAATCGTCGAGTAGCCGGTGCGGAAAAGTGAGTTCTGCATTTCCTGGACGATGCCGGCGAGCCGGGCCTGGATAACTTGAAGAGTTACTGGATCGACGGTCATGATTTAGAGGCGTGAGGCATGAGGCTCGAGTAAAGATAAGAGTCGCGGGTTTTCGTCTTACTCAAGCCTCGCGCCTCACGCCTTCTTCTCCTTTATAATGATATTCGCGTATTCATCCACGGTCGCTTCCTGCTCGGGGTGGATGACGGTGGTGGTGTCCAACTGCTCGACGATTGCCGGGCCGCTGATCTTGTGTCCGGGCTCGAGCCGGTCGCGATTATAAATCTCCGTCGCGAGCGCGCCATGTTCCGTGCCGAAGAACACTTTGCGCTCGCCGGTTCTTGCTTCCTCGACTTTCCGGCCCGTGACTTTGCCCGGCGAGAGCTTGGCTTGCGGCACCAAGCCGAGAGAAATCAAGCGGAGACTCACGAGCTCTACCGGTTCGGTCTCCGCTTTGTGTCCGGAATTCTGCTCGTGCAGGGTGTCGAAGCGCTGGCGCATAATGAGCAGTTCGTGTTTTGTAAGCGGCGGCATCGGGCACGGAACGGTGAGCTCGTAGCCCTGGCCCGCGTAGCGCAGGTCGAGATAAGGCTCGATTTTGATTTCATCCTCTTTAAAGCCTTCGCCGTGCAATTCTTTTTTCGCCTGGTCGATCAGCTGGCTGAAAAGGTGATTGATCTCGTTCAGATCGAGATCATCCAAGCCGACCAGTTTTGAGCGCACATAGTCGTGCTTCACGTCGGACATGAGAAGCCCCAAGGCCGAGTGCACGCCGGGAGTTATCGGTATGAGCAGCGCGGGAATGCCCAGGTCGAGCGCTATGCGTCCGGCGTGCATCGGCCCGCCGCCGCCGAAGGCGACCAGTGTGAAATCGCGGATATCGTAACCGCGCGCCGACGAAACGGCCTTGATGGCTTCTTCCATTTTGACGTTGATAATCTTGAGCACGCCGTCCGCCGCTTCGAGCAGGCCGAGTTTTAGCGGCTTGGCGATTTTTTCCTCCAAGAGCTTTTCCGCCTTGGATTTGTTGAGCTTCATCCTGCCGCCGAGAAAATGATCGGGGTCCAACACTCCGGTAACGATGTTGGCGTCCGTGATGGTGATGTTCTCTCCGCCCCGATCGTAACTCACCGGGCCCGGGTCTGCGCCTGCGCTATCTGGGCCGACTTGCAGTCCGCCTACGGCATCGATGCGCGCGATGGTGCCCCCGCCGGCGCTGACCGTGTGGATATCCAGCATGGGCAAGGCAATGGGACGCATGTTGATTTTGCCCTGCGTCGTTATCACCGGGTTGCCTTGATGGATAAGCGCCACGTCACAGCTCGTGCCGCCCATGTCGAAGGTAATGATGTTGTTGATGCCGACGCGCTCGCAAGTGCCCATGGAGGCGATAACGCCGCCGGCAGGTCCGGAGAGCACCGTAGCGACGGGTTTTTCGGCGGAACCTTGGAATGTGGAAACGCCGCCGTTGGATTGCATGATGTAGAGTTTCGGCGTAGTGACGCCGATCTCTCGCATGCGCGCTTCGAGCCGGCTCAAGTAGCTCGCCATCACGGGCTGAATATAGGCGTTGATGACCGTGGTGCTGAGACGATAGAACTCGCGGATTTGCGGCAGGACTTCGTAAGACAGAGAGAGCCGCGCTTCGGGAAATTCCTGAGCAAAGAGTTCTTTGATCTTGAGCTCGTGGTCGGGATTCAAGAAAGAAAAGAGAAAACAGACGGCAACCGAATTGACGCCTTTTTTCTTGAGCCGCCCGATCGCTTCCCTTGATGCGCCCACGTCGATAGGCTTGAGCGCATTGCCGCGAAAATCGACTCGCTCGGGAATTTCCTCGGTGTAGTAGGGCGGTGCAAGCAGGCGCGGCTTTTCGAAGAACAGGTCGTAGGTGGCCGGCCCATAGCCGCGCGTCTGTTCCATCACTTCGTAAATGCCTCGGAAGCCCTGGGTCACGAGAAGTCCGGTCCTGGCGCCTTTCTCTTCCAGGAGCGCATTGGTCCCGACAGTGGTGCCATGGCAAAAAAATGAAACATCGCCGGCCGGCACCTCCCGATCGACGAGCTCTTTGACGCCGTTCAACACGGCCTGAAAGGGTTCCTTCGGAGTCGAAGGAACTTTGGTGATCGTGATTTCTCCGCTGTCTTCGTTAAAAAACACAAAGTCGGAAAAGGTTCCGCCCGTATCGACCGTCACTCGGTACTTCGACATAGTTTTTTTCGTCTATCATTAAAGTTTCGGCGCTTCAATTCAGCAGCGCCGCTGAAGAGGGATAAACCGCGCGCTATTAAGTTAAAATCTCGCTGCATTCAGGGCCGAATCTTCAGATCAGAGCCCGGCTTCCGGGATCGCAACTGAATTCGATGTGCCAAAGACTCTCCCGGAGTTGACCCGAAGCTTGTCAGGCTGGCGGCATTACGTCTTTGGCTGACTGCGGCATTGCCGCTGCGGGCGTGTCAGCGTAACCCTGAGTTCAAATCGGTGCGGGCGAATCAAGCTCGAAGCCCAGGTCGGAGATCATTTGATGCGCGTCCGACGCCGCTTGTCCCGGGGTGGTCAGGTAACCGTTCACGAAAATTGAATTCGCGGGGTAGAGGCTCAGCGGTTGGAGCGAGCGCAGGTTCACTTCTCTGCCGCCGGCAACGCGGATTTCTTTGCTTGGATTGACGAAGCGGAACAGGCAAAGCGTTTTTAAACAGCGCTGCGGCGTAAGTTCTCTCTTGCTCTCGAAGGGAGTTGTCGGAATCGAATTGAGAAAATTGACAGGGATCGAATCGATGTCCACGGCTCTGAGAGTCAGCGCGAGGTCGATAATGTCTTCATCGCTTTCGCCCATGCCGATGATGCCGCCGGAGCAGGTGCCGATGCCCGCGTGTTTGACGTTCTCGATCGTTGCTAGCCGGTCGTCGTAGGTGTGCGTGGTGACGATCTCGGGGTGATGAGCCCGGCTGGTATTGAGATTGTGATTGACACGGCCGACGCCGGCAGCTTTGAGCTTTTCCGTCTTGTCCTGGTTCATCAGGCCGAGCGAGCAGCAAACGTTCATGCCGGTTTCTTTGCGGATCTCCCGCACGGCCTCGGCGATTTCGTCGATCTCTTTGTTCGTCGGGCCGCGCCCGCTGTTGACGATGCAATAGCGGACGGCGCCGGCGGCTTTTGCCGCTTTTGCGCCTTCGATGAGTTTTTCCTTGGACATAAACGGATAGCGGTCGATGGGCGCTTCGGACACCGAGGATTGAGAGCAATAGTGACAATCTTCGGGACACAGGCCGCTCTTGGCATTCTGCAAAACGTGGATCTGCACGCGCTTGCCATAGTAGCGGTGGCGGACTTTAAAGGCCGCGCTTAAAAGCTCGGGCAACTCTTCGTCGGCCGCGTCGAGGACGGCTTTCAACTCCGCCCGTTCGGGGAGGACGCCCTGAAGCGCTTTGTCGGCCAACTGCTGAAAATCCATCTCGACCTCCGAAATCAGACCGGTTCTAGCATGCGCGATCAGGCCTTGCAAATCTTGGGCGACAAAAGTGGAGCTTGCCCGGCATGTAACGGAAAGCGGGCGACAGCGAGAGAAAACGGGACTGAAGTGTCCCGCCGAACGAGCGCATCCCGGCGAAGGATCACCGGTCGGCGCTGTCGACGACCAGCTGAATTTGGTTTGCTTCTTCCGGAGTGGTGTTCAGAAGCCGCGCTTTGAATTGCACGTCGCGTGCGCTGAGCTGGAAATTCACGCCGCCAGTATGCTCGAACCAACCCGGTTTCATCACGCATACCACCGGCGCGCCGAGCCGTCCCGAGTCGCGTTTTTGCGCATATTCAATATTGACCTCGCGCAGGCAAGAGTCCAATTCCTGCAGCAATCGCAGCAGATGTTCCCGGCTTGGGCTGAGGCCGTCCAATTCCACGTAGAAAGTGTAGCGCGATTTTTCCGCATCGGCGCAGACACGAAAGTGTCGCACTGTCACATCCGTAGCGGTTTGCGCTCGCTGCATGGCTTCAATGACGTGATTGACGTGCAGCTTCTCGCCGGTGATGTTAGTGACGTCGCGGCCCTTGCGCACGAACTCGATAAGGGGTGTTTGATTGAAAAAACCGGCGACCCGAACGATGTCGTTCATTTCGTAGCGATACAGTCCCCCGGGTGTGGTGAGAATGACATAATAATTTTTCCCTTTCTCGAGCTCAGAGCAGGTGAGAACCGCGCGGGCGGGATCGCCGATTTCCGCTTCAGGAACGAACTCGTAGAAATTCTCTTCTACAGCGAGAATACCGGCCGTTCCTTCGTCGGAGACCGGCAGCGTCATCTGCGCCTCGCTCGCCATGTAGCCGAGATCGCGCACAGGGGTCGTCCTGCCGAACCAGCGGGGGAATTCCTTCAGACGGACGCCAACGGTGCCGCCCTTCCAACAACCGATGAGCTGCAGCCGCGGCCAGTATTCTCGCGGGCGGAGTGTGCCGTCGTATTTGATTAAAGATTCCAATCTCCTCGCCCGCTCGGGGTTCTTGGCGAGCCGGCGCGCGACCAACGCGCGTATTTCCGGCGGCAAGTTGCAGCGGGCACTAATGGCGCCGTCGCGAATGTCTTTGATGATCTCCTGTTTGTTTTGATCGGCGCTTTCAACGAGCTTGAGTATCGTGCTCGGATTAGGCGTGCCAAAAAACGAGATATCGTATTCCAGCGCCAGCCGCATGGTGAGGTAATACTTGGCTTCGAAATCTTTGACCTGGGAAATTTCGTACGGCACCGCATACGCATTCTGAATCCAGCGCGGGCTGCTCTGGTAGATCAGTCCGGAAGCTGCGCCGAAGGGAATGCCGCCGGCGGTTTTTCCCTCCACCGCCGGACTGACGATGCCGAGCAGCTTGCCGCTGAAAAGATCCGGGTGGTCGGTCAGTGCGCGGTAATACCAAAGCCGGGTGATCTGTCGATGATTTCTGCGCGTAGCCTCCGTGACCGGGATCAGTTTGGCTTCGCCCGTGCTGCCGCTGGTCATGGTGAACATCAAGACCGGAGCTGCAGTCAACGCGCCGGCGCCGCCGGTTTGAGCCTGCTCGATGTACGGGCGCAGGCGCTCGTAGTCGCCGATGGCGACCTGATTGCGATAATCGTCAAGAGAATGGATCGCGTCGAAGCGGTGATCGAGGCCGAAGCGCGTGTCGCGATTGCGCTTGATAATATCGAGAAGCAATTGATGCTGAATTTCGCGAGGCTTCGCCGTCAGCTCCTGCCAGCGCGCCCATTGGCGGCGCGCGAGGAAGACGGCGGCTTTAAGAAGAACTGCCATGAGATCTCTACCGGCGCACTTCGGATTTCGAGATTGCGAGCCGTTCCAGGACGTCTTCCTTCACGGTGACGCTGAGGCCGCGCGTTCTCAAGAGCGGCGCGCGTCCGCCGAAGCCGAATGCGACGTTTTCAAAAGTGACATCTTCGGCAAGAAGCCAGGTGCCGAACGAGCCTTCAGCAAAGGCCAGCGCCGGTAATTGCGCCGCGAAAGTGCGCCCGGCGGCGGAGAGAATACCGGTCTCGCCGACCTGCGCTCCGACTTGTATTTCAATGCCGGCTTCCTGGGCGAGCTTGGCGATCGCCAAGCTGCCGGCGATGCCGCCGCATTTGGAGAGGCGAATGTTAAAATAATCGCAGGCGCTCGATGCGATGAGCTTGCGCGCCTGTTCGGGGGTGATGAGGGATTCGTCCGCCATAACCGGAATTCTGCTCTCGTCGCGAACCTGCTTCATGCCGTTTAGATCACAGGCTCGTACCGGCTGCTCGATCGATTGCAGCTTGAATTTTGCGAGTCGCTGAAGGCTCTCGATGGCTTCCTGTGCGCTCCACGCGCCGTTCGCGTCAGCGCGCAGCTCGACTTTATCGCCGACGGCATTGCGGACGGCCTCCAGGCGGGCGAAGTCATCCGCCGTGCCGACCTTTACTTTAATTTGCCGCAAGCCGAGCCGCGCCATTCTTTCGGCGAGAGCGGCGGCATCCGCCGGCGCGTCCGCCGAAATGACGCCGCTATAGACGATTTCAAAGCGGCGGGGCGGAAGCAAATCCGCGAGCGCGCAGTGGTCGGCTCGGAGGCTCCAATCGAGCAGCGCCAGTTCGACGGCACAGAAGGCGGCGTTCCAGGCGATGACACTGGAATCTTCTTTATCGCTGCGCGTCCATTGGGAGAGCACTGCTTGAAGGTATTCAAGAGTCTCCCACCCCGCGGCGAACGAATCACTGAAGATTTTCGGCGCCAGGCGCTCGCGAATGTGGGTCACCATCGATTCGGTCGTCTCGCCGGTGACGTAGGAGCGCGGCAGGCTCTCGCCGAAGCCGGTCCGCCCATCGCTGCCGGTGATCTTTACAATGACGGCGTCGCTCTCTTCGCGGCTCTGAAGCGCATGGCGAAAAGATTGATGAAACGGGATGCGCAGCTGATAAATGGTCATGGAATCCACGTGCCGCGCTTTTGCCGGCGAAGCTTTGCTGCGGGTGCGCTGCCGCGAGGCGGGCGGAAAATAATGGCGCACGAAAAGGTTGTCGCCGAGCGTAAAACGCGCGATCCGATCGAACAATTCGTCGGCGATCTGATGAAATGCCAGGTAGTCTTGTACAACGATCACGCCTTCCTCCGCGTGGCGGATATCCACCTCGGAGTGAAGCTCGAACCAGCGCAGCGCCGGCTTGGAAAACCCGTAGCGCTTGGATAACGCGCCGGCGATCTCGCTCGAACAGCGCGACAGCATAAACTCGAAGCTCATGGTTTCGAGCAGCAACGACAGGCAAAGCTCGCGCAGAGTGGCCACAGGCAGCCGCACCGCGCAGAACGTAGCGATGCGCCGGCGGGCGTCGGCGATCAACTGATCAATCTCGTCCTCCGGAAGCCCTATGCCCCTGGCTAACTCCAGGAGCAGAGCCGCGTGAGGTTTTTCCTCCTCCGAGCGACCCATCTCTTCCAAAAGATTTTCCTTCAAGAGAAGCGCGGCGTCGGAGGGAAGGGAGGCAAAGCACAGCGCGACGATGTGCGAAGACAGATAATGCGTGCGAAAAACGTTGCGGATAAACTCGCGTGCCGCTTCGGCCGAAGCGTTACCGGTTACGAGGCTTTGATATTCCGGCGAATCGCGAAATTCGCGCGTCGAATCGTCGAAAGCTTGGGTGATTTGCTCTGCGGAAATCATTTCAGGCGCTGCCAATAGTTTCAGTGGGCGGGTTTTTGAGCTCGCTCTTGTGCCATAGCCTTGATCTGTTGCAAATCGACTTTACCGGAACCCAGCAGCGGCAGGGACTCAACCGGATGAAGATCCTCTCGCTTGGGTATCCAGAGTTTCGGCAGGCCGGACTGGTTCAGTTTTTCCCAAAGCTCTTCTCTGTCAAAACCATTTTGGGCGTAGAAGGCGATGAGCTTTTCACCGCGCCTCTCGTCGGGAAGCGCGGTGACCGCAGCCGCGTGGCTGCCCAAAACTTCATTGATCGTCTCTTCGACTTTCATGTGCGGCACCATTTCGCCGCCGATCTTGCTGAAGCGTGAAATACGATCGACGATACGAATGAAGCCGTCTTCGTCCAACGCGGCGATATCGCCGGTGATATACCAGCCGTGCCGGAGCGCCTCTTCCGTGAGCTGCGGCGGGCCGAGATAGCCGAGCATCAAATTTGGACCTTTCACAAGCAAGAGGCCCTCTTCGCCGGGAGGCAGGGGACGCTCGGTGTCCCGCTCGATGACTTTCACGAGCACTCCCGGAAGCGGATGGCCGACGCTCCCCGGTTTATGGCCGATTTGTTTTTCGCTAGCGTCGGACACGTCGTTCGTGTTCACCGAGACTACCGGCGACAGTTCGGTACAGCCGTAGCCTTCCAAGATCGTTATGCCGTATTTCTCCTGATATCCGCTAACTACCGGCTCCCGGAGCTTTTCAGCGCCGGCGATGACGTAACGGAGCGAGGCAAACTCTTCTTTGCTGCAACGTCGCAGATAACCGGCGAAGAATGTCGAGGTGCTGATCAGCAGCGTGGCCTTGTGTTTTTGAACGGTCTCGCCGATCGTCTTGGCGTCGGTCGGATTGGGGTGATAGACCACGCCAAAATCGGCGAGCAGCGGCAGCCACAAGGTGCCGGTAAATCCAAAAGAGTGAAACAGCGGCAAAACTCCCATGATGCGGTCATCGGGGCTGAATTGGATGACTTGGCGAATGCCTTCAACATTCGAGACGATGTTGCGATGCGAGAGCATCACGCCTTTGGGCATGCCCGTGCTGCCGCTGGAGAAAATCACCGTGGCGAGATCGTTGGGTTTTTGACTGGCAAAATAGCGGCGGGTCAGCCAGGAGGCGGGTAACAGGAATGCCTTCAAGACCGTCGCGATTTTCTGCCACGATGTGAAGTCTTTTCTGATGTCCTCGAGAAATAGCATGCCGCCGGCTTTCGCCAAATTCGCCTTCGACAGGAAGATTCTCGATGTCAGGATCGTTTTGATGCCGCACTGCTCGACGGCCGCGGCCATCGCCTCGCGACCCGCGGTGAAATTCAAATTTACCGGAACTTTCCCGGCCAGAAGAATGGCAATGTTCGCCAGCGAGCCGCCGACGGATGCCGGCAGAAGTACTCCGATCCTGGACTGCGCCGGGCAATGTCGTTTTATCCAGCGCGCCAGCACCAGGCTGCCGACCAGCGTCTTGCCGCAGTTGAGCTCGGCGCCGGTGGTGTCGGCCATACAAAATGAAAACCAATGGCGCTTGGCGGCTTGCACAAATCTCGTATGCAGCAAGTCCGCCGCGCTGGGGCGATGCTCGAAGGCGTTGCTTTCCAGCTCGGCGATCGCGCTGCGCACTTCGGCAACCGTGGCGCCGGAGGGCAAGGGCGGTCCGAATGACACGGTGACCGGACGGAATATATTTTGCGGCCGCTTCCAAAAAAAGCGCCCGTCTTTGAAACTGAAGATGCTGCCCCAGAGCTGGTCCAGATGAACGGGTATGATCGGGACCCTCGTCCCTTCCACGATTTTTTCAAAACCGCGCTTGAGCGGAAGCAAGTGGCCGACGCGGGTAATCGAGCCTTCGGCGAAGATACACACGACGTGGCCTTTATCCAGTTCGTTGCGCGCGTGTTTGAGCGATTGCACGATCTCGCGCCGGTTGCTCGCCGACACGGGGATGGCGTGCATCAGGCGGAAAAACCAACTCAAGCCTTTGAGATCATAATATTCGCGGTGGAGCATGAAACGCACCAGCCGCGGCAAGGCGCCGCCGACCATAAAAGCATCGACGAACGAAACATGATTCGATACCAACAGCGCGGGTCCTTTGAGCGGCATGTTCTCCGCGCCGACGATTTTGATCCGATACACGGTGTGGGTGAGCAGCCAGAGGATGAAGCGAACGAAATAATCCGGCAGGAAGTAAAGAATCGTCAAGGTGCCGGTCAAAGTAACTAGAGCGGTGAGCCAGATAATGATTTCGGGCGTGAGCTGCAGCGCAGTTTTGAGAACCCAGTGGATCGTCGCAGCAAGCAGAATACCGATCGTATTCATGAAATTATTTGTCGCGATCAACTGTCCCTTCTCTTCGCGCCCGGCGTTTTGTTGCAGATAGGCATTCAACGGCACCGCGAACAGGCCGGCGGAGAAACCGAGCCCGACCAAGGCCGCCGCCGCGTGCTCGTAGGACGGCGCGGAGAGCGCGACATAGCCGAGAAAGATGCCCATGGCGACGGAGCCCAGCGGAACGAGACCGAGTTCAATATGATCGCCCGAAAGCCAGCCGGCGGCGAGGCTGCCCGCGCCAATGCCGATGGCCAAGAAAGTGCCGAGCAGGCCGATGTGAAATTCATCGAGCCCAAGCAACTCCTTGCCGAAAAAAAGCATGTTGATCTGCACCAGCGCGCCGAGAAACCAAAAATACGAGATACCGATGACGGTCAGCCAGAGCGGGCGATCGGCGCGCAGCCGCTGCAGCCCGCTGGCTATTTCCCCAAACGGATTTAAACGGAAAAGTTTCGCCGCGCCGGATGGCGGAACGCGCGCGATCCCTAAGCTCGCGAGGGCGCCGAGCACCGCGAGCGCCAACATTAAAAGACCGATCAGCGGCAAGCTGTGCTTCCATATCGCAAAGATGGCGCTGCCCACCGACGTGCCGAGAATGATCGCCATGAACGTGCTCATTTCCAACAGCCCGTTGCCGCGCGAAAGATCCTTGTCAGGAAGCATCTCCGGCAAGATGCCGTACTTGGCCGGACTGAAAAACGTCGCGTGGAGCCCCATGAGAAAAACGACCGCGAGCATGGACTCGAGGTTGCCGGTGAAAAAGACCGCGGTGGCCAGGACCATGATGGCGATCTCAAACATTTTCACTGTGACTAATATGGCGCGCTTGCTGTAAACGTCGGCGAAATGGCCCGCGTAGCCCGAAAAAAGCGCTGCGGGAAGAATAAAAAGAAAAGCGATCATCTCGACATAGCCTGAGCCGCCGCGCACCGCGACGTCGAGCGCGACAAAGGAGACCACGATCTTTAGAAAGTTGTCGTTGAACGCGCCGAGAAATTGCGTCCAGAAAAACGCAAAAAAACCAGGTTGCCGCAGCGTGTCGATGTATCTGCCGTTAGTCATGGACCTAGCCTTATCATCAAGTATGCCGATTTCGGTAAAAAATGAAAAGAATTCATCTTCGTCCGTTCAGATGGCCCGTTGCTGATCAGGAAACCGCGAAGCTGTCCGCTTCAATTAAGCTCCAGCCGATATTTTCTATTCAGGCGTTGAGCTGAATCCATGTTCGCTGCTATCTATTTACCTGGAAATCTCTTGGCGATACCATGGCCATGCAAAAGGAAGCCGGCCGAATCTGAAACCAGCTCAGGACAAGGAATATCCGGTCTATGAACTGCATGAAAGGCGCCCGCTTATGACACGCCGCGAAATATTGCAGGGTCTGCTTGCCGCAGGCATTTGGAATGTTTTTGGAAGTATCGGCTTCGCCGCTCAGCCGTCGTCGATGAAAGAAATCGAAAACATGCAGAAAAGTTGGAAGGCGCTGCTTGCCGACGGCGTCAAAGTGCCACTGCCCAGCGAGCCCCTGAAGCTTTCGAAAGAGGAATGGCGCAAGCGTTTGGACGCGGCGCAGTTCAACATCCTGCGCGAAGAGGGGACCGAACCCCCCGGCTCGAGCCCGCTAAACGACGAGAAGCGCCCCGGCGTATTTGCGTGCGCCGGTTGTGATTTGCCGCTGTTCACTTCCGCGATGAAATACGAGAGCGGCACCGGTTGGCCGAGCTTTTTCACGACCATTCCGGGCGTATTCGGCACTAACAGGGATTTCAAGCTCGTCCTGCCGCGCACCGAGTATCACTGCGCCCGTTGCGGCGGCCACCATGGCCACGTTTTCAATGACGGTCCGCAGCCAACCGGAAAACGCTGGTGCAACAATGGCGTCGCGCTGAAGTTCATCCCCAAGAACGGCAAAGCGTGAGGATCACCGGAATTTTCGCTGGAATGAGTCTGATTTCGGAAGTCGTCGTGTAGCGTGTCTCAGAAATTCGTTTAACAAGTCTTTCGTGATTCATCGTCATGCCGGTGAAAACCGGCATCCAGAATGCGTGGAAATCTTGGATTCCGGGTCGCGCTGGCTATCGCCAGCTTGCCCGGAATGACGTTCAAGTTTTGTTGCGAACTTCTGAGCCAGGACACT
>Ga0075286_1000010_pt1 | contig 16295 bp, 14 predicted proteins | sample SF_Rice_20C_0N_2_FD_69761 | JGI IMG/M metagenome (GOLD analysis project Ga0075286, IMG submission 69761) | Rice paddy soil microbial communities from Twitchell Island, California, USA - SF_Rice_20C_0N_205 | ecosystem: Environmental > Terrestrial > Soil > Paddy field/soil | place: USA: Twitchell...
GCTGTACGCGTATCGGCGCGACGAATCGGTAACGGACGGCTTTGCGCCGCTCGAATACGAACGCGCGATCTCGCGCGTCGCCGATGAAATCAATCGGATCCAGTCGCGCTACGGCAATGATGCCTTCGCGATTCTCAGCGGCGCGAGCCTCACTACGGAAAAAGCTTATCTCATGGGCAAGTTCGCGCACATGTGTTTGAGGACGTCGAACATCGATTATAACGGCAGGCTCTGCATGGTGAGCGCCGCGGCAGGCAATAAGAAAGCGTTCGGCGTCGATCGCGGCAGCAACCCGTGGTCCGATATTCTCAAGGCCGAAGTTGTCTGGATCAGCGGCGCGAACGTAGCCGAGTGCGCGCCGATCACGACGGATTATGTCTGGCAGGCGCGTGAGAACGGCGCCAAGATCATCGTCGTCGATCCGCGCATCACTCCGGTCGCCCGGACCTGCGATTTGTTTCTGCCGATCAAGCCCGGACGGGACGTTGCGCTGTTCAACGGCATTCTCCACTTGATGATCGAGAACGACTGGCTCGATCATGATTTCATAAACAAAGAAACGGTCGGCTTCGACGGGGTCGCCGCGCACGTGAGCGAGTGGACGCCCAAGAAAACGGCGGAGATCACGGGAATCGCCGAACGCGCCATTCGCCAGGCCGCGGAGTGGTGGGGCACGGCCAAGACGAGCTTCCTGATGCACGCCCGCGGCATCGAGCATCATAGTCACGGTGTTCAGAACGTCCTCGGCGCGATCAATCTGGTGCTGGCGTCGGGGCGACTGGGACGAGAGGGCTGCGGTTACTCGACTATTACCGGACAAGGCAACGGCCAGGGCGGGCGGGAGCACGGCCAGAAATGCGACCAACTTCCGGGCGCGCGCGATATTTCCAATCCCGAACATCGCGCCTATATCGCGCAAGTATGGGGCATCAACCCGGACGAGATCCCCCAAGCCGGCGTGGACGCCTACGAGATCTTTCGCAAGATCGATCAGGGCGAGATTAAGGGGCTCCTGACGATCTGTTTCAATCCCGTAGTCTCCTTGCCCGACAACAGCTTTATCCGGCGCATGCTGGAGAAGTTGGAGTTTTATGTCGCGATCGATTTTTTTCTAAGCGAGACAGCCCGCTATGCCGATGTCGTTCTGCCCGGGTCGCTGCATGAAGAAGACGAAGGCGTCGTTGCCACTGCCGAGGGCCGGGTGATCAAGATCAACAAAGCTATCGATTGCCCCGGCGCTGCGCGGCAAGACTGGCGCATCGTTCAAGATATCGCCCGAGCGCTCGGCCGGGAGCGCGGCTTCACTTTCAAAAGTCCCGGCGAGATATTTACCGAGCTACGTGAGGCGTCGCGCGGCGGCGTGGCCGATTACTCCGGCATCACCTATGAAAAGATCGAGCGGCAATACGGGGTATTCTGGCCATGCCCGAGCGCCGACCATCCCGGCACCCCGCGGCTTTTTGAAGCAGGGTCGTGGAATCCCATTGCCCAGGGCAAAGGCAGATTTTATTTTCCGGACGGCAAGGCGCGCTTCAACGTGGCGCGCTACGCTCCGCCCGCGGAAGATGTCGATGCGCAGTACCCGATCATGCTCACGACCGGCCGGGTCGTCAGTCAATTTCTTTCCGGCACACAGACGCGGCGTATCGGCCCGCTCGTGGATCACTACCCCGAACCGCGCATCGAAATTCATCCGGCGCTGGCCGAGCGGCTGGGCATCACCGACGGCGACTGGGCGATCGTCGAATCACGCCGCGGCAGCTGCACATTGAGAGCGCAAGTGGTCAAGACCATTCGCCCGGATACAATTTTTATTCCTTACCATTGGGCCGGCGAGAGGAGCGTCAACCAGGTGACTGTTTCGGCCCAAGATCCGATATCGAAAATCCCGGAATACAAGGTCTGCGCGGTCAGGATAAAAAAGTCGGCCGGAGCGCCCGAGTACGCGGCGCAACTCGAGCCACAACAGTAAAGCAGGACTATGCCGGTACCGGAGCGGATGGAATTTTTTATCGACCTTGGCCGATGCATCGGCTGTCAGGCTTGCGTGCAGGCCTGCAGCGAGTGCGACACGCACAAGGGCCAATCGATGATCCAACTGGATTACGTCGATCGGACCAACTCCACGCAAACCGTGCCGATCGTCTGCATGCACTGCGATTCGCCCACTTGCGCCGAGGTCTGCCCGGCGGACGCGATCAAAAAAACCGCCGATGGCGTGGTCCATACCGCGCGCAAGCCGCGCTGCATCGCCTGCAACAACTGCGTGATCGCCTGCCCCTTCGGCGTGCCGAAGATGAACACCGGCATGAATCTGATGATGAAGTGCGACATGTGCTACGACCGCACTTCGGTGGGCAAAAAACCGATGTGCTCCTCCGTCTGTCCCAGCCAGGCGCTTTTTTTCGGGACGCGGCAGGAAATCGAGAAGCTGCGGCCGCGCTCGCGGTCGATCAACGAATTTCAATTCGGCAAGCAGACGATCACGACCAAAGTGAACATGATGGTTCCAAAGGAGACCGGCAACGAGCAACTCGACGTGACCGCAGCCCTGTACGGCGGTGAAGTCGAAGAGAGCTTCGATGATCCGATGATGGCAAACCTCGGAGTGAATACGGATGAATGATCGCGAACCTGGATCTTTGAGTGCTGCGCCGGATGGCCTGGCCAATGCCGAGCAGCCGCGCTGGCGCCGCGATTTCCCAATCGATTGGCCCGAGGACGAGTACATCGCAAGGCGCGACTTCACCAAGTTCATGGTGCTCACGAGCTTCGCCTTTGCCGTCGGCCAGCTGTGGATTCTCGTGGGAAATATTTTTCGCCGCAGAGAAGCGAAATTGCCGGCGAAGGCAATCGCGCGGGTGGAGGATATTCCCGTCGGCGCTTCGCGAGTGTTTGATTATCCGCAGGCGCATCAACCGGGCGTGCTCGTGAGGCTCGATGATCGCCGCTTCGTGGCATACGATCAGAAATGCACCCACCTGTCCTGTCCGGTGATTCCGCGCGTCAAGGAGGGGCGGCTCCATTGTCCTTGCCACGAAGGCATCTTCGATCTCGCGACCGGACGTCCGCTCGCCGGGCCACCGCAACGGCCGCTCGCGCGTATCAATCTCGAAATTCGCCAAGGGCGAATTTATGCCGTCGGCGTGGAGGAACGGACCGTATGAAAGGACCGCGATTCGCGCGCCACCAAAGGAAGACCATCGTCAGCGGCATTCTCAGCGTTGTTGTCATACTCGTGATCCTTCAACTCTGGCTCCTCACCGCGACAATGAACGCCTACCTAGGCGGCGATCATTCGAGCCTGCTCCCCGCGGCGGTGGCCAGTGTCGGGTGCCTGGTGTTGAACGTCGGCTTGCTTCGGTACGTCTATGGACTGGAAAGCTAACCCGGGTGGAGTTTCAACCCGCAGTCAGGACAGCCAAGGAAGCTCTCTGTTCACCTCGCTAAGAGCCGCAATCGAAAACTTGCATCCCGCGTATTTTGCCATGGTCATGGCGACGGGCATCGTGTCGATCGCCGGTGATCTGCTGGAGATGAGCGTGATCGCCGTCGCGCTTTGCTGGCTCAATTTGTTTTTGTTCGTAATTCTCTGCGCGCTGACGGTTGCGCGTTTTGTCTGGCACCGAGCTCCCTTTCTCAGCGATCTAATCGATCACAATCGAGCTCCGGGGTTTTTTACGACCATCGCCGCTACCTGCATTTTGGGCAGCCAGTGGCTGATCATTTTTCAGGCGTCGCGGCTTGCCCTGGTGTTGTGGCTCTTTGCGATACTTCTCTGGATGATTCTCACCTACACGATCTTTACCGGCGTGACCGTCAAGGAAATCAAGCCGACGGTAGCCGAAGGAATTCACGGCGGCTGGCTGATCGCGGTCGTGGCGACTCAAGCGGTATCGGTTCTCGGCGCGCGGCTCGCGCCAGTGTTCGACTCCGAGGCGCAACCGATCATATTTTTCGCGTTGTCCATGTGGCTCTGGGGCGGCATGCTGTACATCTGGATGATCTCGCTGATCTTCTATCGTTACGTTTTTTTCCCAATGTCGCCGTCCGACTTGACTCCGCCGTACTGGATCAATATGGGTGCCGTCGCGATTTCGACCCTCGCCGGCGCGACCTTGATTCTCGACGCCCGGCGCTCGCCGTTGCTCGAGAGCATGCTGCCTTTTCTGCGAGGCTTTACGCTTTTCTTTTGGGCCACCGGAACCTGGTGGATTCCCATGCTGCTGATTCTCGGACTCTGGCGTCACGTCTATAAAAAATTCAAGTTTGCCTATGATCCTTTGTATTGGGGCGCGGTTTTTCCGCTGGGTATGTACACCGTTTGCACTTTTCAACTGGCTAAAGCGCTGGAGTTGAAATTTTTGTTCTCGATCCCGCGCGTTTTTATCTACTTTGCTTTGCTCGCGTGGGCGGCGACTTTCATGGGACTCGTCCGAATGCTTTGCGAAAGTGTTATTCGTTCGCGGTATCGTTAAGATTCCACGTGATCTGCGCGCTAAACTAACGAGAATCGACCGGCAACCGTCGCCGCCGAGAGTTTGCACTGACCCTATCCGCGTGGCGAATCGGGGTCATTTTTCGTTCTCCCGAATTAACTCGAAATCAATTTCACTGCGGAACACGTTGATGCGGGCGACTTTGACGCGGACATTGTCGCCCAGACGAAATTTCTTACCGTGGCGCCGGCCTTTAATGACGTACTCTTTCTCATAATAATCGTAATCGTCGTCGGGCAGCGAGGCGAGCTTCACCAAGCCTTCGACGAAATAGTCAGCGAGCTCGACGAAAAAGCCGAAATTGGCGAGGGTCGTGATGAAACCGATAAACTCCTCGCCGATCTTGTTCATCATAAATTGGGCTTTTTTGAGATCGACCATCTCGCGCTCGGCGTCCATGGCGTGGCGCTCGCGCTCCGAGGTATGCTTGCCCGCTTCCTGAAGGTAACGCAGCAGGTCTTCGCGCTCGTTGGGCTTGAGCTTTTCCCCGTGCAGCGCCCGGTCGAACATGCGATGCACAATCAAGTCCGGATAGCGGCGGATCGGCGAGGTGAAATGCGTGTAACAGGCCGAGGCTAAGCCGAAGTGGCCGATGTTTTCCGGTTGATAGACTGCCTGCTTCATCGAGCGCAGTAGCACGCGATTGAGCACCCGTTCCTCCGGCTCGCCGCGGGCAGATTCCAACAATTTTTGAATCTCCAGCGGGGCGATCTTTTCGCGCTTGAGCGGCAAGCGATAACCCAGCGAAAGCAGAAACGGCGCGAGGGCTTCCAGAGCATCCGAATCGGGGCCGTCGTGCACCCGGTAGAGGAACGGCAGGTTTTTCTCCGTCAAATGGCGCGCGACCGCTTCATTCGCGGCGATCATGAATTCTTCGATGATGCGATGCGCAATATTGCGCTCGGCGCGCACGATATTTTCCGGCATGCCCTGGATATCCAGCACGATTTCAGCCTCAGGCAAGTCAAAATCCAAGTTGCCGCGCGCTCTGCGCTGTTCATAAATCAGCAGCGCCAGCTCTTCCATCAGTTTGAACTGATCGACGAGGTCCTTGTAGCGCTCGAGCACCTCGAAATCACAATCCACCAAGATCCGACGCACATTGGTATAGGTCATGCGCTGGTGGCTGCGGATAACGGAGTTGAAAAAGTGGCTACGCAGGACTTCGCCTCTGGCGTTGAACTCAATGCAGACGGTTTTCGTCAAGCGGTCCTCATTAGGATTCAGGCTGCAGATGCCGTTCGACAAAGCCTCGGGCAGCATCGGTATGGCACGATCGGGAAAGTAGACGCTGGTCGCCCGGGCATGGGCCTCGCGATCGAGCGCGGTCTCGGGCGCTACGTATGCCGAGACATCGGCGATCGAGACGTACAGCTCGAAAACCGCTCCTTGACGGCGCACGTAAACCGCGTCGTCGAAGTCACGGGCGTTCTCGCCGTCGATGGTCACGATCGGCAACGCACGGAGGTCGGTGCGCGCCTCGATAGCTTCGGGCGCGATCGCGCGGGAAACGTGATTTGCTTCTTCATAAACTTCAGAGGGAAAGTTCGTTGAGAGCCCATAGCGAAAGACCAGCGATTGCGCCTGCACTTCAGGATCGTCCGGGTCGCCGATGATCTTTACGACGTCAGCTTCTGCGGGAGAGAGGGCCGTGCCGTAACGCGAAATCTCCGCAGCGATCACCTTGCCGGTGGCAGGTTTTTTGCCCGCGCCGTTGAGCCGAATAGGGCCGATTCTCGCGTCCATGGGGATCAAGTAACCGTGCCGGTCAATTTCGTCGTAGGTGCCGACGATACGCTTGTGCGCTCGCTCCAACACTTGAACGATATGAGTTTCGCTGCCGCCGCGGGATTTGCGTTCAATCCTCGCCATGACCCGATCGCCGTGCATAACACGGCGCATCTCGCGCCGGTTGATGTAAAGATCTTCGGCGTCTCTGTCTTCGAGAATCAAAAACCCATAACCGTCCGGATGCGCGTGGACCCTGCCGGTCGCCAGGTTTTGCCGGTCCGGCAGTGCGTAGTGATTTTTCTTGAGGCGGGCAATGCGGCCTTGGCGGCAGAGGGCTCGTAGCGAATCGGCGACATGTTGTAAATCGTCGCCGGGAAAACCGGCGCGCCGATGAATTTCGATCGGCGTGAGCCTCGCCCGCGGGTTCTTGCTAAACAGCGTCAAAATTTTTTGCTGTGTATCCGTTACGGGAGGCGAATCAGTGGGTGATTTTCGCGCCATTGTTACCACTGAGCATAAACCGAATGCTCCGCTTTGCAATCGGCTCCGATGATTCACTGAGGCGAAACGGATCGGGTGGGCGCCGATCGCGGTGATTAGGCGAGCGGCTCGGATTCGGCGAACAGCTCGGCCATGAGCCAATCGTCTTTCATCTTGACCGGGCGCGGAATTTCCCGCAACGGAATGTCTTTGCCGATGGAATCCAAAATTTTCCGCGCCGTGTCCAGGAAATCGCTCATGGCCAACAAAACGATGACGGATTTTTCATTGTCAACCGTCCGGATAATGCCGACTTCTTCGTAGGACTCAAAGATGAATTTTACGTAAGCGATGTGTGCGGCGGATAACTCGAGATAAATGTCGTGCAGCTGCAATGTCGCGGCCTCAACGGTTAAGAAATCGCTCGAGCGCTCCCGGCAGCCAATTCTTACCTTCTTTGTTTCCTTCGCTGGCCTGGCCGTCGGCCGCCCCGCCTTTTTGCCCGCCGCCCGTGCGCAGCGCTTGCGCGAGCGCGCGATTCTCGAGCCGAACCGTGACGTTTGGAACCCGGCCTTCGATATGAAACGGGATCGCCAGCCTGCCGCGCCGGTCGAGCAGGTAACGAATGATACGATAATCGCGCTGCACTTCTTGGGTTAGCCGCGGCGATAACACGATCAAGCCGTTCCATCGGGTGGAACGGTCAAAGCCGATCGAGCCGGCGCCGGTAATCGTATAGTCGGGAGTAGTGATCACGAGGTCCTCGGTGAAAACCCGTTTTTCCTCAATGGTAAAATTGGCCTTCAAAGAATCAATCGGAGTGTCTGGCCGGTTGAACAGCGTGGCAAATCCCGGCGGTACGCGGGACATGGCCGCGGCCGAAACGGCACTGCCGCTACCTTTCATCAGGAGCTGGCTGACCAGGTTGAAATTTTTTATTGTCCCGCGCTGGAGTGAAGCTGCGCCAGAACCTTTCAATCCGCCTTTGGCGCTGGATCCCTCCAGGTCGTCGATCGCGAATTGTCCCTGGCCATTGAGTTGGCCTTCGATGCGATCTTTCAGCGGCGGAAATATTTGCGCGAGCAGAGCGCCCATATCGATGGCCTCGATCTGGGAGGAAAATTGCAGTTGGCGCTCTTGTTCGCCGGTGGCCGGCCAAAAGCCGTCGGAGCGCAGCAGACCTTTTAGAATACGAGCGCGAAGATTTTTGAACGTAAGACCTGCCGGCGCCAGTGCGATATCGGCACGAAGATCACGCAATGGCCAATCGTTGAGATCGCCCTGCGGCGCTGCCAAGGAGCCGGTCAGGACCCACTGATCGTTCTCAAAGAAAATCTCGGCTTGGCCAAGCACATCTTTGAGCCGAACCGAAGCGCTCGGGGCGAGCATGGGCAGATCGGCCGAAAGCAGCTCCGGCGATCGAACGGTAGAAATCAGGCGAGGCTCAAATACATTGGCCGTGGTGCCGTTAAGGAAAAAAACCGAATGTCCCAGACGGAACCGGCCGTTTTCCAGGCGCGCTTTTGTGCCGTCGAAAGAAATCGCGGCCTGTACATTTTCGACGCTGCGGCCGTTGGCCTTGTGTTTAAAGGTCGCGTCGCTCAGCTTAAGGCCGCCGGTGAGGCTCGGTTGCGCACCGGCGGCGCTCAGGCTCTTTGTCAGAGTTACATCCAGATCGGCTTTTCCGGCCACCGCTTCGAAATCCGGTACGGATAAGAATCGGCTCCAGCCGACGACCGAGCCACCTTGGCTTTTGAGTTTCATCCGCAATCGCGGATCCTGGCCGTAATCGATGCTGCCGGCAAAATTCAATTTGTCGGCGCCCAGGTCCAATTCCGAGTCGTAAAAAATAAATTGCTGTTTTCCCCTCGAAATCTGCGTACGGATCGTCGCCGGAGTTTCTGCCGGCTTGCGTAACCACTCTTTGTAGCGAAGCTCGGCTTTGTCGGCGCGGACCAGAGCGCCGAGCCGGAGATTTTCCCAGTTCCCTGCAAAACGGCTATAAATCTTGACGCTCCCCTCGCTGATCAGGGAGGCAGGCAGGAATTGTTCGAAGATTCGAAAGTTGCGCAGCCGGGCGAGCGATAGCGGATCGATGGCCAGATTGCCGGCGATCTCGGCCTCTTCCCAGGTGCGCCGCTCGGTAAATTTGATTGCGCCGGTGATGACTGCGTTGTAATCCGTCGAGCCGAACAAAGGAATTTTGAGGGTAATATCATCCAACCGAGGCCGCTCCGCGGTGCCGCGCGCTGTCACCTGCAACGACATGGGCCCGGTCACATCCAGTTCACTGGGAATTTTGTCCCGCAGAAAAGCGATGGCACGGGCGACCACGGGGACGTGGAGCGAGTCAAACTGAATGTTTAGATCGACGCTGCGCTGGGACCAGGATTGATTTTCCGCGGGCGCAATCTCTCCGGTGATCCGCACATCTTGCCCGAGTCCTTCGGCCAACGATGCGCCGATCCGTATCGTGGTAACCTCGTTGGGCTGAAAGCCCGTGATGCTCATGGCGATATTTTTGACCCGCAGTTCCGCAGGTTGCTTAACCGAGCGGTCGATATATTCAACGCGGCCGCGTTTGACGGCGACCTCCTCGATCGAGAAACTAACCGGCGCCTGCCGTCGCTCCGGCGCGCTCGGCCGCAGTTTGGGAAATTTTCGTAACTCGGATTTGCGGTTCATGAACGCCGTGAGATTTAATAGGCCGCTTTCATCGGTAATGATCTGGAACTCAGGCTCATCAAACGTCAGCGACGTGATGACGAGCCTGCGAAGCAGCAAATTCCATAAACTCACCCCAAGAACCAGCTCGCGCGCCCGCAGCGCCGGTGTCGCGGCGAAGCGCGAGTCATCATCGATGCGAAACTCCTTGGCAACGAACCCCGGTCTGCCGAGGACGTTCACTTCCAGGCTCTCGTAGCTCACGTCCTGGCCCAAGACTTTCTGCAGCTCTTGAGTCACCTGATCGCGATGTTTGGCGGCGAGTAGATTGAATGATTCAATGAGACCGGCGGCGGCGAGCGCCATGGTCACGACGATCAGCAACAAAAGTTTTTGCAGTGTTTTCATCGGGCCGGCGACAGCAGGCCAAGAGCGATACGAAGGATCGATACGGGTTGTTGCGGGCGTTGATTCAGGCTGAGACCCGGACGGGTTATGCCGGCGCTGGTCCGTTCCGTGATCGCCCGCGTTTTAGCGCGCGTCATTGCTGCAAACGACGTTCATTGGATTCTTTCCACGATCGTCGCGATACCCTGACCGACGCCGATACACATGGTCGCGAGACCGTAGCGGCTGCCGCGTTTTTCCATTTCATGGACGAGAGTCGTCATGATTCGGGCGCCGCTGCAGCCCAGCGGATGTCCCAGCGCAATGGCGCCGCCATTGACGTTGAGCTTGTTGAGATCGATGCCGAGCTCGCGGGCGCAGGCGAGCACTTGCGACGCGAATGCTTCGTTGATCTCGACCAAATCGATCTGCTCGATACTCAGGCCTGCGCGTTTGAGAGCTTTCTGCGTCGCCGGAATGGGGCCGATGCCCATGTAGTTGGGGTGGACGCCGGCCGTCGCCGATGCGACGATGCGTGCCAGCGGTTTGAGCTTTAACTGCTCGGCTTTCTGCGGCGTTGTAATGAGCAGCGCGCCTGCGCCGTCCGACAACGGCGAAGAGTTTCCTGCGGTCACCGTGCCGCCTTTTTTGAACGCCGGTTGGAGGCCCGCGAGGATTTCCAGGCTCGTATCCGCTCGCGGCCCTTCGTCCTTATCGTAGACCAGCGGCGCGCCTTTACGCTGCGAAATTTCGACTGGAACGATTTCGTCTTCTAGACGCCCTTCTTTTTGCGCCTGCAGCGCTTTCTGATGGCTGGCGAGCGCCAGCTTATCCTGATCTTCGCGGCTGACACGATATTTTTCCGCGACGTTCTCCGCCGTTTCGCCATTATTGATCAGCGAATAGAGCTCGCCCATACGCTTGTTCGGAAAACGCCAGCCGAGCGAGCTGTCGTACATCTGCACATCGCCGCGTTGAAACGCGTTCGCCGGTTTGCCCATCACCCAGGGACCCCGCGTCATGCTCTCGACTCCGCCGGCGACAAACAGATCGCCATGATCGGTTTCGACGGCGCGCCCGGCCTGATTGATCGCCTCGAGGCCGGAGCCGCACAAGCGGTTGACCGTGGAGCCGGGAACGGTGTAAGGCAAGCCGGCCAGCAAAGCGGCATTGCGCGCAACATTGCGCGAGTCTTCGCCGGCTTGATTCGTGCAACCGAAGTAGACATCTTCGATGGATTCTTTGTCGATGCCGGTTTTTTCCACCAATTTGGCGATGATGTATGCGCCCAGGTCGTCGGTGCGGAGATCTTTGAGTATGCCGCTATGGCGTCCCATAGGCGTACGCAAGGCCTCGACGATTACGGCTTCTCTCATGGCTTCACCTGTCCTCCGTTATAGGAATAAAATCCTCTGCCGCTGCTTTTGCCGAGGTAACCAGCGATGACGAGCTTCTTGAGCAACGGGGCTGGTCGATAGCGGTCGTCGCCGGTCTCGTATTCCAACCCCTCGAGCACGGCCAGAACTTCATCCAAACCGACCTGATCCGCCCAGCGCAGCGGTCCCTGCGGATAATTGACGCCGAGCCGCATGGCAATATCGATTTCTTCGCCGCTTGCCACGCCTTCTTCCAAGCTTCGTGCCGCTTCGTTGATAATTAAACTTAATATGCGCGGAAAGGTAAGCCCGGCGGTATCTTTGACGCGCACAGTTTCCTTGCCTAACAATTGAAAAAACTCTTCGGCTTGCTTTAGAGCGTTTTCGTGGGTGCGCACGCCGCCCGCCAATTCGATCAGCTTTCGATCTTTTAATGGAAAAAACGTGGCGAACCCGACGATCCTCTCGGGGTGCTTCACCCAGGCTGACAGATGCGTCGTGGCGAATCTCAGACATGAAGTAATGATCACGGAAGATGCCGGCAGGGCCGCATCAAGCCGCTGCAGCAAAGCACGCTTGCGATCTTCGTCGCCGCTCTCGGTGTCCACTACCCATTTCGTCGTCGCGGCCAGCGCGGCGGCATCGCTCAAATGCGTTGCCTCCAGTCCCTTTTCGCCGGAAACAGCGACCAGCTCTTCGGCGAGGCGGTTTGTGCCGGCGATGGCGAGACTATTTTTTGTCATAGCTGTAAAAACCCCGGCCGCTCTTGCGGCCCAAGTTGCCGCCCATCACCATGCGCTGCTGGATCGGGCTCGGGCGAAAGCGCGGATCTTCGAAAAAAGACCGGTAAAGCGATTCGGTCGCAGCAAAGTTGATATCGTTGCCGATCAGATCCATGAGCTCGAACGGACCCATGCGAAAATTGCCCGCTTCTTTCATGATCCGGTCGACGGCGGCCACTGAAGCGCCGCCGTCGCCAAGAATGCGCAGTGCCTCGTTGTAAAATGGCCGGGCGACGCGATTGACGATGAATCCCGGCGTGTCCTTGGCGCGCGCCGGAGTTTTGCCCATCGCGCGCATGAGCTCGGTCGCGGCTTCGACGGTTTTCCCGCTGGTGCGGTCGCCTTGAATCACTTCGACGAGCGCCATGAGCGGCGGCGGATTGAAAAAGTGCAGGCCCAATACGCGCTCTTGATAGCGGGTCGCCGCGGCGATGGCGGTAACGCTGAACGACGATGTGTTGCTCGCCAAAAGCGTTTCCGGCGCGCAGATCGAGTCGAGCTGTTTGAAAATATCCCGCTTCAAGTCGAGCTTTTCCGGCGCCGCTTCGATGACCAATGTCGAGCCATTGCAATCGTCGAGCTTTGTCGACGTGCGGAAGCGATCGAGGATTTCTTGTTCCTGTTCGGCGCTGAGCTTGCCCCGCTCACGGCTGCCCTTGAGAAAATTCCGCACGCGGCCAAGTCCCGCATCGATGAACTCCTGTTTGACATCGTAGACGAGAGTTTCGAAGCCGGCTTGCGCGGCGACTTGGGCAATACCGGCGCCCATGGTTCCCGCGCCGAGGACGGCGATTTTTTCAGATTTGTCGGCCATAACGAGTTCCGCCGTTCAAGATTCCAGGTTCAAACCTCACCTCTTCCTCTCCCCGCGACGCGGGGGGAGATTAATGAGGGGGAGTTCGAAGGATGGGCCGCGTTTTTCAACACCGTGATAATCTCTGGATCTGGGTCCCTATTTTCCGGTAAACACCGGCGTTCTTTTTTCCAAAAAGGCTTTTACGCCCTCGTCGTAGTCGGCGCTCCGGCCGGCGATTTCCTGCAAGTGCGCCTCATATTCGAGATCGTTATCGAGATTCGCCAGATTCGCGTGGTTGACCGCGCGCTTGATGAGGCCGATGCCGCGCGGCGCGCGCGCCACTTGCTCGGCAAGGGCGCGCGCAGACACCGAGAATTCAGCCGCTGGAAAAACCCGCGCTACCAGGCCGATCCGCTGCGCTTCTTTGGCGTCGACGGTATCGCCGAGCAGCAGCAACTCCATCGCTTTGCTGACGCCTACGAGCCGGGGCAGGATAAAGCTGCCGCCGGAATCGGGCGCCAAGCCGACCCGGACAAAGGACTGAATAAATTTGGCGTCCTCCGACGCCACGCGAAGATCGCAAGCGAGCGCGAAATTGCACCCCGCGCCTGCCGCGACGCCGTTCACGGCCGCGATGACGATTTTTCCCATCTGGCGGATCTGGCGGATCATCGGATTATATTTTTCGCGCAGCGAAGCGCCCAGGGAACCTTTTTGCTCCGGTGTCCGGCCCTTCAAATCCTGCCCGGCGCAAAACGCCCGGCCTGCGCCGGTGATCATGAAACAGCGGACTTCTTTATCGCGCTCGCCGTCGCGCAGCGCTTCGAGCACTTCCTTGTTCATCTGCGGCACGAAGGCATTGAGCGATTGCGGGCGATTGAGCGTGATCGTCGCGACGCCCTGCTGTTTCTCATAGATGATGGTTTCCAGTGCCACAGTGAATTTCACTCCCTAGATGGAGGAAGGGCGCACGTTATTTCTTTGGAAAATCTTCCCCGTCCGCCTTTTTGACAAAGAGGGGCGTGAAATGCGAAGAGAAAAGTCCCCCTTTGGAAAAGGGGGAACGAGGGGGATTTGAGTTCGATTCCTCATCGACTTTTGGAGAACTTTCTGCGACGGCACGCTAGCGCCCCTTGAACTCGGGCTTGCGCTTTTCGAGAAACGCTTTCATTCCTTCGGCGCGGTCTTCGGAAGCGAACAGCAGATAGAAAGCTTTGCGCTCGAATTCCAGGCCTTCGTCGAGAGAACTATTGGCCGCCTTGAGCACGGCTTCTTTGGCTTCTTTGATTGCGAGCGCTGGCTTTGCGGCTATTTTCTTAGCGACGTTTTTCGCTTCTTCGAGCAACAGCTCGACGGGCACGACGCGATTCACCAGACCAAATCGCTCCGCGTCGGCGGCATTGACGATATCGCCGGTCAAAACCATTTCCATGGCCCGGTGCTTGCCAAGGAGACGGGTCAACCGCTGCGTACCGCCGCTTCCCGGTATGATGCCGAGGTTCACCTCAGGCTGGCCGAAGCGCGCCGTTTCGGAAGCGATAATAATATCGCAGCTCATGGCGAGCTCGCAGCCGCCGCCGAGCGCAAAACCGCTCACGGCCGCAATCACGGGCTTGGTCATTTTGTTGATCTGATCGCGGTAGTCGAGTCGCTCGTGAATGCGCTCGTCAAAAGGACCGCGATCGGCCATTTCCTTGATGTCGGCTCCTGCGGCAAATACCTTCTCGCCGCCGGTGACGATCATGACGCGAACTTCCCTATCGCGGTCAAGCTCCTGCATCGCCAAACAGAGATCTTTGACCAGGCCATAGGAAAGCGCATTCAAAGCTTGCGGGCGATTCAACGTCACCACCGCAATCGCGCCGTCTTTTTCGACGATGACATTCTCGAAATTCATAGCGCTTGGAGCTTTTAGGAATACACCATGGCAGGGGGCGATTCAAGGAAGGTTTCCCTTGTGTTGCGCGTACTTTCGTGAACTAATTTGGCCTTCTAGCTGCCGGCGTGTCGACATCGCGAACTTGGAATACGTTTGGCGCAAAGCGCTAGTTAAGGACGATCGAAGATGATCAAAGCCGTAGTCGTTGATCTCGGTGGGGTGCTGTTTTCGGAAGGTAAATCCGTGGCTCTCGATAGCTTGGCTACGCGGTATGGCTATGATCCAAAAATAGTCGGGGCAATCTTATCATCGCGAAAGAGCATCTTGTTGCGCAAAGGGCTGCTGTCCGATACCGAGTTCTGGGGCTGGACGCAGCAGCAATTGCCGACCGGCTACGACGGCCGGATCATCCAACAAGAATGGTACGATGGTTATATTCTCGACGGCGAGATCTACGAATTAATTGCAATATTGCGAAAAAAATATTTGACCATCGCATTTTCGGGAAATATTCGGAGCCGCATAGATTTCCTCGAAGAGAAGTATCGCTTCCGCCATTTGTTCGATATCGAAATCTATTCTTTTGATTTTCATATGACTAAACCCGAGCGCGAGTTTGTCGAGGTGATGATTGAAAAGTCCGGAGCGCGGCCGGAAGAAATACTGTACATCGACGACAATGATGCGTATGCAAAACCCGCGCGCGAGCTCGGTATTAACGTGGTTATCTACCGGCACGGCGAGGCAGTCCGATTACGAGAGGACTTGAGACATTACGGACTGACGTTTTGATCCACGCACCTTGCCAACGATCAATTTGACAAGCTTTCGGCCGGCGACTAAATACCTGAAACAAAGGGAGGATACCATGGAAGCCGCAATTTCGAGCCTGCTCTTTAAATCTCATCCGCTCGGCGATGTCATCGATCTGGCGCGCGAGCAAGGCGTCTCGTGGCTCGAGGTTTGGACCGAGCACCTCTGGCGCGACGACAAGGGAGGTCTCTTAAAAAGACTGCGCCAATCCGGCTTGAATCTCTCTGTCCATGGGCCGATCGGCGATCTCAACATCACCTCGAGCAACCAAGGCATCAGGGAAGAATCGATTCGCCAAGTGATACAGGGCATCGAAGAGGCGGCGGCGATGGGCGCGAGGGTGATCACGATTCACCCGGGCTTTCTCACGGGGCGGCAGGATGCGCCGGAAGAAATCTGGAACATGCAGATCAGCGCCTTTAATCGCTTCGCCAAGAGAGGTAAAGAACTGGGCCTGGTTATTGCTATGGAGACGATGGAGAAGCGCAACAAAGAAGTGGTGATTCACCCGGAGATCGCCAATCAAATTATTGATGCCGTCAACATGGATAATTTTGGTGTGACTTTCGATATCTCACACGCACACACGGTCATGGATGTCGTCGAGTTTATTCGCGCCTTGCGCAAAATCAGCCACATTCACATCAGCGATACCAAAGACGGCAAGGTTCACGTGCTGATGGGGCAGGGTGAAATAGCTTTCGGTCCGGTGTTGCAGGAGCTGAAAGAAAAATACGACGGCGCGCTGGTCATCGAGGGATGGGACCGCACTGACGAACTGGGAATGGTGCAGAAATCGACGGCGTTTCTCAATGCTCAATTGGCAAAATTACCAGCAGCCTAACATCAGCAACGAGGTGGAATATGACTACTAGACTGACTCAGCGA
>Ga0075286_1000012_pt1 | contig 16217 bp, 10 predicted proteins | sample SF_Rice_20C_0N_2_FD_69761 | JGI IMG/M metagenome (GOLD analysis project Ga0075286, IMG submission 69761) | Rice paddy soil microbial communities from Twitchell Island, California, USA - SF_Rice_20C_0N_205 | ecosystem: Environmental > Terrestrial > Soil > Paddy field/soil | place: USA: Twitchell...
CTGGCGCCCGATTTGTCGAACTGGACTTTCACCGGTGAGGAGAAAGTCTTGGTCAACGTTCATGAACCCGTGCGTGAAATCGTTCTCAACGCCGCCGAGCTTGACTTGTCGGCGGTTTCTTTGCGCGCCGCCGACGGGAAGGTGTTACTCGCGAGCGCACGCCTCGATGCCGAAAATGAACAAGCAACTTTGAGTTTTGCCGAAACGGTGCCCGCAGGCCGCCACGAGTTGCAGATTCGCTTCTCAGGCATTCTCAATGACAAGCTGCATGGTTTTTATCGCAGCACTTACAAGGATGAAAACGGGTTGGAAAAGCGCCTTGCCTCGACCCAATTCGAATCGACCGACGCTCGCCGCGCCTTCCCGTGTTGGGATGAGCCGGCATTCAAGGCCGTCTACCAGGTCACGCTGATCGTCGATCAAGAGCTCACCGCGATCTCTAATGCGCGGGTCGTTCGCGAAACGGCTCTGCCGGAAAGCGGTAAAAAGAGGGTCGTATTTGCCGACACGATAAAGATGTCCACCTATCTGGTCTCTTTCATCGTCGGGGAATTTGAAGGGACCGAGCCGGTCATGGCTGGCAAGGCGCCGCTCAGGGTATGCGCGGTGCCCGGGAAAAAGCATCTTAGCGGCTTCGCCGTCGATATCGGCAAGGCTTCGCTGGAACATTTCAGCCGCTATTACGGCATTCCGTATCCCGGAGACAAGTTGGATTTGATCGCCATTCCCGATTTCGCCTCGGGCGCGATGGAAAACTTGGGGGCGATCACTTTTCGCGAAACCGCGCTGCTGGTCGATCGCGAGAAAGCCACGCGCACGGAACTCGAGAGGGTGGCCGACGTTGTTTCGCATGAGAACGCGCACATGTGGTTCGGCGATTTGGTCACGATGAAATGGTGGAACGGACTTTGGCTGAACGAAGCGTTTGCCACCTTCATGGAAATGCTCGCGGTGGATGCCTGGAAGCCCGAATGGCGACGCTGGGACAGTTTCACGGTGTCGCGCGCCGCGGCGATGCAAGTCGACGGGCTCAAGAGCACGCGCCCAATCGAGTTTCCGGTCGAGCGGCCGGAAGAAGCCGCCGGCATGTTCGACGTTCTGACCTATGAGAAGGGTGCGTCCGTGCTGCGCATGCTCGAGCAGTATCTCGGCGACGAAGCGTTTCGCGATGGCATTCGACTGTATCTGAAACGCCACGCCTACGGTAATGCCGAGACTACCGATCTGTGGGACGCGCTCGAGGAGTCCACCAAGCAACCGGCCCGATCGCTCATGGATACCTGGATTTTCCAGGCCGGTTATCCGCTTATCAGCGTGGAGAAAAACGGCGCGAGTATTCGTCTGACACAGCAGATGTTTCGCTATCTTCAGGATGGTTCCGACCGGGATCGCCAGTGGTATGTGCCGATTTTTTTGCGCGCCGGCACGAAAGCGGGCGTCGTCGAAAAAAATATTCTATTGACGCAACGAGAGCAGCACATCGATCTCGAAGACGCAGTTGATTGGGTGGTCGTCAACGCCGGCGGACATGGCTTCTATCGGGTGCGTTACAGTCAGGACTTGCTCGAGGCCCTCAAGGGAGGGCTGCAAAGCCGCCTTGCCGCCGTCGAACGTTTCAGCTTATTGAACGACACTTGGGCAGCGACCCAAGCAGGGTTTACCTCACTTAGCGACTATTTGGCGTTGATTGAGCTTCTACCCGACGAAAACGACGTCAATGTATGGACGACGGTGATTGGTTCCAGCCATTATCTGCAGCGGATCCTGGACGACATGCAGTGCCTGTATTTGGCTCGGAAGCTGCGCGAACTATTTGCTCCCGCGGTTGCGCGGTTGGGCTGGGCGCCCCGAAAAGGGGAGAGTGAACTGGAAAGCCAACTGCGCGGCGATTTGATCGCCGCGCTCGGCACGGTAGCCGAGGACAAAGTTTGCCAGCAGCGCGCGCGAGAATTGTTCGCCCAGTATGAAACTGCCCCCGACAGCATCGATCGGAACCTGGTGCCGGCATTGGTTGGCATTGTCGCGCATACCGGAACGCCGCAAGACTATGAAAAGTTTTATAATAAGTTCAAAACCGCTAAGACGCCGCAGGACGAAACCCGGTATCTTTTCGCGTTGGCCAATTTTCGAGTGCCGGCGCTGATTGAGAGGACTTTAAATCTCACTGTCAATGGAGAAGTGCGCACGCAAAATGCGCCCTACTTGATGCGCGGCGTTCTGCTCAACAAACACGCGAGCGAAAAGGCCTGGACATTCATGAAATCACACTGGGAGGAAATGCTGCGCCATTATCCCGACAACGCTATTCCGCGGATGTGCGAAGGCATCATCGGTTTGGTGGGGCGGGGATTGGAAGCCGATGCGCGTGAATTTTTCTCCAGGCATCCGGTGAAACAGGGCGCCAAACAGATTGAGCAGCATTTGGAACGGCTCCGAATAGCGGTGACTTGTAAAGAGCGGTGGCGGGATTTGGTGGAGACCTAATTGATTTCGAGGCTATTCCACGGGGGGTCTTGATGTTTTCCGACGGCCCCGGCGAGAGTTCGGTGGGCCGTTCTTGGGCGCCTAAATTGGTGATTGTTAACGGCCAGTTGCCGATGCCTTAAAAGTCTGGAGATTCATGCTGAAAAGCCTTGACAGATTTAGTTAGTAAATGCTAACTAACCATAGATGTCGAACGCACCACGGTTATCTGCAGAAGAGCGGAAAGAGGCGATCGTCGAGGCGGTGCGGGACGTATTTGCCCAAAAAGGGTTCGACGGTACAACAACCAGGGAGCTGGCGAAGGCAGCCGGGGTTTCCGAAGCGTTACTCTACAAACATTTTCCGAGTAAAGAGTTGCTATACGCGGCGATGCTCGACGGGTGCGCCAAAGGACCGACGTTTGCGGAAGCGAGCCGTATTCTCGAGCTTGAGGCGTCGACGTCAACTCTGGTGGTGATGACCCACTTTATGATTTCCCATTATGTGCTCGGCCGCGCCGGCGATACTCATCGGGCTGCGCTCAATTCGTTGCTGGTGCGAAGCTTATTGGGCGACGGCGAGTTCGTGCGCTTGATGCACAAGAAACTCGTGTCCGCCTGGGTCAAGAAATTTGAAGCGTGCTTGCACGCGGCTGCCAAGGCGGGGGAAATGCACGAGGTGCCGATCCGGCCCGGTCTCTGCGTCTGGTTGGTCCAACACGTGGCGTTTTCGTTGATGTTGCACCTGCAGCCTAAGACGCCCGCGATCGACTATAAGGTGTCGCGGGAAGATTTGGTGTCCCAGGCGACTTGGTTCGGCCTCTTGGGTATAGGCCTTAAACAAGAGGCCGTGCGGCGCTACTATAGTCCTAAAGCGCTACGGCTGCTCGCCAGTTAGCTTTCAACTGCGCCACAAGTTAGTAAAGGTTTACTCATATATTTTTTTTGAATCGTTGGAGGAAAGATGAAATCGCAGACCAATAACCAAAACGCCGTACCGCAGCGAAGTCATGGGATGGATGAGAGAATTGGCTCTTTGTTCCAGCCTGATACCCTTTTGGGCGAAGACTACGCCGCCAACTTTCGACGAAAAATTCCACTGGAGCCCGAGCGGATTCTCCTGCTCGCCATTCTAGAAGACGGTGTGCGTTGCTATCAGGAAAACCTGTTTGTCACCGGAGGCAAAAGAAGGGCCCTATTCGATGAAGCCAAGGAATGGTTGTTTAGCGACGACGCCCACTGGTTCTGTTCGTTCGTTTCGATTTGCACCATGCTGAATCTCGAGCCCAATTATATTCGGCGCGGCTTGCGCCAATGGGAGACGCGCGCGCGCAGGGCAGCACAGGCGAAGCGGCAGGGGAACGTCGCCAACGATCAGCGGCTGGTTGCATAGGCTCGAGGTCTTCGTGACAGACGGCAAAGTCACGCAGCATTGGCTTAGGGGAGCGCCGCTCGGTTTAGCGTTGTTTGCGACCAGCCTGGCGGCGGGTTGCGGTAAAAAGTCTCAGCCGTCTTTCGAGCGACCGCCTGCGCCCGTTACGGTTTCAACGGCGGTCGCCGAAGACGTTCCCATTTATATTGATGCGGTCGGAAAGCTTGCGGCTCGCGAGGTAGTTTCCATCCAGCCGCAGGTTTCCGGCCGCATTACCAAACTCCACTTTACCGACGGCGCCGACGTCAAAGCCGGCGATCTGCTTTTCACGATAGATCCGCGTCCTTATCAAGCTCAGCTGAATGAAGCTGAGGCCAATCTCGCCCAATCCTTGGCTGCCGTCGAACTTGCCCGCGTGAATTTTGCCCGCGTGGAAAGCTTGAGCGACCCGCGCGCGGTTTCGCGCCAGGACTATGACACTAAGAAGAACGCCGTGGCGGTGGCTGAAGCGGCGGTGCAACAAAATCGCGCCGCGGTCGAAAGCGCGCGCTTGAATCTGGAGTACTGCAATATCCGCGCGCCTATCAACGGCCGGGCGGGACAGCGCAGCGTCGATGCCGGCAATGTGGTCTCGCCCAACAACGGCTCGCTATTGATCATCCAGCGGCTCGATCCGATTTATGCCGACTTCAGCATTCCTGAAAATCAGCTCACCGACGTCCAGCGCAATATGGCGAACCGGAGCTTGAATGTCGAAGTGCGTTTGCCCGATGATGACGATAAGCCGCGCGAAGGAAAGCTCACATTTCTCGATAATTCGGTTCAAGAAGGTACCGGGACGGTAAAGCTCCGCGCCACCTTGAGCAACACCGATCGCCGGTTGTGGCCGGGGCGCTTCGCGAAAATACGACTTGTGCTGGCGACTAAACGAGGAGCCGTGTTGGTGCCGGCCGAAGCGCCGCAATTAGCAGCCAAAGGTACCTTTGTTTACGTCGTCAAAAAGGACTCGACCGCTGAACTGAGGCCGGTAAAAGTCGGACAACGGCAAGGCGATCGGGTGGTCGTCGAGGAAGGAGTCAAGCCCGATGAACGCGTCGTGGTCAATGGCCAGGTCGGCGTTACACCCGGCGGCAAGGTCCGCATTCTGACTTCCGGTAATTCTCCGCCTCCCGCGGCGCCCGCTAAGGCTGCAAAGTCGTGAATTTCTCCGAACCGTTCATTCGCCGGCCGGTCCTGACCACGGTCCTGACAATCTCGGTGATTCTGTTCGGGGTGCTCAGCTATTTTCGACTGCCGGTGAACGATTTGCCGGCGGTAGACTACCCGGTCATCCAAGTACAAGCCGACTATCCCGGCGCCAGCCCCGAAACTGTAGCCAACAACATTGCCACCCCCCTCGAGCGTCAGTTCATGCAAATCAACGGGCTCGAGCTGGTGACTTCCAAAAGTACCCAGGGTCACACGAGCCTGACGCTCCAGTTTGCGCTGAGCAAGAGCATCGATGCCGCGGCCACGGACGTGCAAACCGCGATCTCGCAGGCGACCGGCAGTCTGCCGGTGGATTTGCCTTCACCACCGAGCTTTTCCAAAACCAATCCCAACGACCAGCCCATTATGTATATCGCCTTGACCAGCGACTCGGTCACGCGCGGCCAGCTCTACGATATCGCCAGCACGCAAATCGGCCAGCGGATCAGCATTTTGGCGGGCGTCTCCCGCGTCAACGTGTTCGGCACCAAGTCGGCGATTCGCATCAAGGCCGATCCCTCGGCCATGTGGGCGCGGGGCATCGCGTTCGACGATTTGTCGGCGGCGATAAAGAGTGGCACGAGTTACACCGGTGCCGGGCAATTCGACGCCCGGAGCGGCACTACTTTGCTCCGGCCGCAAGGGCAACTTGCCAGCGCGCAAGAATACAGCAACCTGATCGTCGGGTCGGCGAATGGCGCGCCGGTTTATCTGCGCGATGTTGCCACCGTCGAGCAGTCGGTCCAGGACGAGCGCGTGAGCATGCGCTTTTGGGCGCGGGGTTATCCAGTACCCGCGGCTACGGTGGTGCTGGCGGTTTTCCGTCAGGCCGGCGCCAATGCCGTCGAAGTAGCCAACAGTATTCGCGGCTTATTACCGCTGGTGAGCGCGGAGCTGCCGGGCTCGGTGCGTATCACGCCGCTCTACGACCGCTCGCGCGGTATCGTCAACTCGGTAAACGACGTTCAGGAGACTCTGGCGATTGCCTTTGTGCTCGTGGTTCTGGTCATCTTCGTCTTTCTCGGCCGTGCAACCGACACGCTCATTCCCGCGCTGGCGCTGCCGATTTCCTTGTTGCTGACGTTTATCGCCATGCATCTCTTGGGTTACAGCCTGGACAATCTTTCGTTGATGGCGCTTACCCTTGCGATCGGCTTCCTGGTCGACGACGCCATCGTGTTTTTGGAGAACACCGTGCGCCGGATGGAGCACGGAGAAGGCGCTCTGGGCGCGACGATCCAAAGCGCGAAGGAAATCAGTTTTACCATCGTTTCCATGACTGTGTCGCTGGCGGCCGTGTTTATTCCGCTGGTTTTCATGTCGGGGCTCGTGGGCCGCATCTTTCGCGAATTTGCCATCACGATCGTCATCGCCATCTTTGCCTCGGGTCTGGTCTCTCTGACATTGACCCCGCTCATGTGCGCGCGACTGCTGAAGGAGCGTGGCGAAGGCTCCAAGCGGACCTGGATGGAGCGGGTGATCGGCGGCGTTGAACGGCGGGTCTTGGCGCGTTACGGAAAAACTCTCACTTGGTTTATCGCGCGTCGTTGGATTTCGACCTTGATCTGGATTGTTTGTCTAGCTGGAACCGTTGCGCTCTTCCTGATCATACCCAAGGCCTTTTTGCCGCCGGGCGATAGCGGTGTCGTGACCGGGGTCTTTATCGGGCGTGAGGGCTCCTCGCCGGCCCAGATGCGCGGCATCCAGGACCGTGTCGATCAGGTGCTGTTGGACAATCCCAATGTCATGGCTACCATAGAAGTGACGGGGTTAAGTCAGTTTCTCGCATCGAACCAGGGTATCGTCTTTACTTTTCTCAAGCCGGCCAGCGAGCGGCCGCCGATCCAAGAAGAAGTAGCCAAACTGATGGGCAACATGAGCGCTATTCCCGGCGTGATGGCATTTCTGCGGCCGTTTCCCGTACTCGAGATCAGCACCGGAGCGACCAATCAGAATCAGGGGCAGTACGCATTCTCGATCTCCGGCATCAATCCGGAACAGGTCTACGACACCGGCACCAGGCTCATGGCTAAGATGGCTGAGTTCCCGGGATTCCTGACGGTTTCCTCCGATTATTTTCACAACACACCGAACCTCGATATTGACATTCGGCGCGAGCAAGCCAAGCTTCACGGAGTCTCGGAAGCGCGCATCTTGTCGTTGCTGCGCAATGCCTATTCTCAGAACTACGTCTATCTTATCAAAAAACCGGAAGACCAATACCAAGTGATCCTGGAAGCGCAGGACACGGCGCGCGAAACGGCGGATGACCTGGCGCTTCTCTACATCAAGTCGGACGACGGCAAGCGGCTGGTTCCGCTCGACGCGGTGGTCACCTGGAAAAAATCGCTCGGCCCCCAGGCTGTCAATCACCTGAATCAGTTCACCAGCGTTACGATTTTCTTCAACCTCAAGCCAGGTGTCGCGATCGGCGATGCGACCGACTTTGTCGCCAAAGCCGCGGCCGAGGTCGTGCCGCCTGCCTTGCGCGCGAGCTTACAGGGTGAGGCATTGACCTTCAGCAATACGGTGCGCGACTTGACGATTCTCATGGCGTTGGCGGTTTTCGTCATGTACGTCATCCTGGCGATTCTCTATGAGAGCTACCTCCATCCATTGACCGTTCTATCGACCTTACCCACTGCTCTGGTGGGCGGACTGCTGACGCTCTATCTCTTCGGCGAGCAGGCATCGCTCTATGCCTTCGTCGGCATGTTTATGTTGATGGGCATCGTTAAGAAGAACGGCATCATGATCGTCGATTTCGCCTTGCAACGGATCCACCTAGGCGAAACCGCCGAGAAGGCGATCCACGATGCGAGCATGGACCGTTTTCGGCCGATATTGATGACGACTCTGGCGGCGGTGTTCGGCGCGATTCCGATCGCGCTCGGCTTTGGCGCCGACGGCGCGTCGCGCCGCCCCCTCGGTCTGGTCATCGTCGGCGGGCTGATCGTCTCGCAATTCATCACCCTGTTCATCACGCCGGTGATTTACTTGTATTTCGAGGATTTCCAAGAAAAGGTCTTGGACCGGACGTCCTTCTTTCGCTCCTCGCGCCCTGGGGCAGCCACTACCCTCGCGCGTGAGCGCGGCCGAGAGTAACCCGCTCCCGATCAGCAGCATAAACGTTAACGCGAACCGCGGCGCAAGAGCCGCGCAGCGGTCGCGCTTGCTTGGCAGCATGGAAACTGATAATACGAAACTAGTTTCTTTAGTATATGAGTCGCGGATCTATCAAAGAAGAACCGATAGTTGCCAATGGCGGCCTTCCCAATCCGGTTGCGCAACGTATCATAGCCGCGGCCAGGCGCCATTTCTTTGCCCACGGTTTTCGCTCGGTCACCATGGACGATCTCGCCGAGGAGCTTGGCATGAGCAAGAAGACGCTCTATGCCTCGTTTGCGAGCAAGCTGGATCTTTTGCGCGCCGTGCTCCTGGAAAAATTCCACGACGTCGAATCCGATCTCGATCAGGTGACGGCCGGGATATCGACGGATGTGCTCGGCGCGCTGCATCGGCTTCTGGCGTGCATGCAGCGGCATACTGGAGAGATTCAACCGCCGTTTGTGCGTGATATGCGCCGGGAAACGCCTGAGTTGTTCAAGCTGGTGGAAGATCGGCGCCGGCAAGTTATTCAACGCTATTTCGGTAAAATTTTTGAAGCAGGCCGCCGCGCGGGTATCATTCGCAAAGATATTGCGACGAGGTTGATGATCGAAATGCTCGTGGGGGTGACCGAGGCAATCATGAACCCGACGAAAATGGCCGAGCTCGGGCTCACGCCGAATACCGGATACACCAGTGTGGTTACGGTCATTCTTGAGGGGTTACTCACAGAAAAGGGCAGGTCAAGGTAATGCGCATCGGTGAGGCACGCGGCGCATGCGGGGATGGATCATGAAAAGAACGGTGTGGATTGCGGCAGCGGTGGTATTGGTGCTGGCCGGCGCCGGCTATTTTTGGTGGTCCTCGCGACATGATGACAATGCCAAAGAATTGGCGCTCTATGGCAATGTCGATCTGCGGCAAGTTGATTTGGCATTCAATAACAGTGAGCGAATCGCGGCTGTGCTCGCTCAAGAAGGCGATCGTGTCCGCAAGGGGGAAGTCCTAGCGCGATTGGATACGGCGCGCCTCGAACCGCAACTCGCGCAAGTGGAGGCCCAAACTGCGGCCCAGCGCCAGGTGGTGCTAAGGTTGCGCAACGGCAGCCGGCCCGAAGAAATTGCCCAGGCGCGCGCCAACATCGAAGCGGCCCGAGCCGAAGTTGTCAACGCGCGTTTACAACACGATCGGTTAAAAAGCGCCGCGGAAATTTCCGCTGGCCGCGCCGTGAGACAGCAGGATGTCGACAACGCCAATGCGGCGCTTCAAGTAGCGGAAGCAAAACTGATTGTCAATCAAAGAGCGTTGGAACTCTCTGTCGCGGGGCCGCGCAAGGAAGAGGTCGCCGAAGCCGAGGCGCGGTTGCGCGCCAGCGAGGCGCAGGCGGCGCTGTTGCGCCAACAGTTAGCGGATTCGCAGTTGGTGGCGCCGGTTGATGCGGTTGTGCGCACGCGAGTGATGGAGCCGGGCGAGATGGCCTCGCCGCAGAAGACCGTATTCTCCCTGGCGATCACCGACCCAAAATGGGTCCGAGTTTATATTGCGGAGCCGGATCTCGGAAAAATTCATCCTGGCATGACGGCTGCCGTGGCGGTCGACAGTTTTCCCAATCGGCGTTTCGAAGGCTGGGTCGGATTCATTTCGCCGGTCGCCGAGTTTACGCCGAAATCGGTCCATACCGAAGAGCTGCGCACGACCCTCGTGTACGAAGTCCGTGTGTTCGTCAAGGATCCCGAGGATAAGTTGCGGCTCGGCATGCCGGCGACGGCTTATTTGCCATTGGATCAGAGAAACGCGCGCACTTCGACGACCCAAAACCCATCCTCGAGTGCAAAATGAGCAAGGTTCAGGAAAATTCAGTCGCCTTATACGGAAAAGATATACGGAAGTCATTTCGCCGCGAGAGCGGTGAAACCGTGGTGGCGCTTAATGGCGTGTCGTTATCGGTCAACCATGGCACCCTCACCGCTCTGGTCGGTCCCGACGGCGCGGGTAAGACAACTTTGATTCGCTTGGTGACGGGTCTTCTCTTGCCCGATAGCGGTGAGATGGAAGTTTTAGGATTCGATGTGAGCGTGAATCCGCAGCAGGTTCAAGACCGGATCGGTTATATGCCGCAGCGGTTCGGTTTATACGAAGATCTCACGGTTCAGGAAAATTTGAATTTGTACGCCGACCTCCACGGCGTGAGCAGGGAGCAGCGACGTGAGGGTTATCCAAGGCTCATGGAAATGACCGCTCTCGGACCTTTCACCGACCGTCTCGCCGGACAGTTGTCCGGCGGTATGAAACAAAAGCTCGGCCTGGCGTGCACACTGGTCCGCTCGCCCGAATTGCTATTGCTCGATGAGCCGACTGTTGGAGTCGACCCGCTCTCCCGCCGGGAGCTGTGGGAAATTATTCTCCAGCTCGTCAACGAGCGCGGCCTTACGGTGTTTGTCAGCACGTCCTATCTCGACGAAGCCGAGCGCTGCGGTCATGTTATCGTCTTGCATCAGGGAAATTTGCTCGCCCAAGGATCGCCGGATGCAGTAAGTGTCCTTGGCGAAGGGCGCGCATTTATGGCCGATCCGCCCGCCAGGCAAAGAGCTCGCGCGTTGCAAACGCGTTTGCTCGATGAACCCTACATCGTTGACGCCGTGCCGCAAGGCGGCAAGGTTCGCTTCGTCACAAAGAGTCGAAGCGGCATCGCCAAAGCTGATCTCGGTCCGGGTTCTCCCCTTGCGGAGGCAAACGTCGTGGCAGTGCGGCCGCAATTTGAAGACGGTTTTATGGTGCTGCTGAGGCAGACAATGGAGCAGACAAGGAGACAGGAAGAGGAGGAGACAGGGAAAAGGGGCGACGACGAGAAGAAGATACAAGACACGAGGGAACAAGGAGACCAGGAGATCGGGAGACACCGGGAAATTACGGCGCGCTCCAATGCCGTTACTCCACGTCTCCAAGTTTCTCCATCTCCAAGTCTCTCCGTCTCCATGTCTCCAGGTCTCGGTGGAGAGCCGGTGGTCCAGGTGCGCGATCTGGTGCGAAAGTTTGGCAGCTTCACGGCTGTTGATCATGTGACCTTTGAGGTTCATCGGGGTGAAATCTTCGGCTTGCTCGGTCCAAACGGCGCCGGCAAGACCACGACGTTTCGCATGCTCTGCGGTCTGTTGCCCGCTAGCAGCGGCGTGCTTCGAGTCGCTGGCGTCGATCTCCGGCGCGCACGCGCTTCGGCGCGGCAGAAGATCGGCTACGTCGCGCAAAAATTCTCGCTATACGCTCAGCTCGCAGTGGGGGAAAATCTCGAGTTCTTTGCCAGCGCTTATAATTTGCGCGGCAATCGAAAGCAGCAGCGCATCGAGTGGGCACTGGAAGAGTTCGGACTCGGGTCTTTTGTCGACTTGCCGAGCGGGCAGCTGCCGGGTGGGTACCGACAGCGGTTGGCGATGGCCGCCGCGTTACTGCATGAACCCGAGACATTGTTTCTCGATGAGCCGACCAGCGGCGCAGATCCACTGGCCCGGCGTGATTTTTGGCGACGCATTGTTACGCTGGCTGATCATGGCGTAACCGTTATCGTCACCACGCATTTTATGGAGGAAGCGGAATACTGCGACCATGTGGCGATCATGGACGCTGGGCGAGTATTGGCACGGGGAACTCCCGCTGAGATTCGTGTTCATGCTGGTGTCGGTGGCCGCGAACCGACGATGGAAGACGCTTTTATCGCAATTGTCGAGGAAGCGCGAGAGTCGGCCGAGTCAGGCAACGGTGGGGCGGCAGCATGAGCACGGCCTTTACGGATGGAAGCCGGCGCGTGTGGTCGTTGGTAAAAAAAGAAATGCGCCAGATCGTCCGCGATCCGAGCAGCATTGCGATTGGTATTGTACTCCCGGTCGTTTTGATTCTGCTGTTCGGCTACGGGATGTCGCTTGATGTGACCAACCTTCCGGTGGCGATCGTTCTCGAAGATCCCTCGCCCGCATCGACCGATCTGGCGGCGAGCTTTGAGCTTTCGCGCTATTTCGACGTGCAGAAGACGACATCGATGCGCCTAGCGGAAGACTGGATGCTCGCGCGCAAGGTGGACGGAATTGTGCGCATCCGCCCAGATTTCAGTCGCCGGCTGAGTCTCGGCGATGCCGAAGTGCAGCTCCTCGTGCATGGCATCGATGCCAATCGCGCCAGAATCATCCAGAGTTATGTTCAAGCCGCGGTTGGCGTCTGGGCCGCGCGTCGCAGCGCCGAAGGAGAACAGGTTTTGACCGGTCCTGTGCAAGTGCAGAATCGCTTGTGGTTCAATGAGACCAACGAGAGCCGGTTTTTTCTGGTGCCCGGTCTGATTGTGCTGGTGATGACTCTGATCGGCGCGCTGCTTACTTCGCTGGTAGTGGCACGCGAGTGGGAGCGCGGCACTATGGAAGCTCTCTTTGTTACGCCGGTTCGGCCGGGTGAAATTCTCCTCGGCAAAACCATTCCCTACTTTGTCCTTGGTATGATCGGTCTTGTGCTCTGTCTGATCTCCGCCAAATTTCTTTTTCATGTGCCGTTTCGCGGCTCCATTCTGGTTTTGATCGGCGTGTCCATGCTCTATCTGCTCGTCGCGCTGGCACTTGGCCTGTTGATTTCATCGACGCTGAAAAGCCAGTTCGTGGCGAGTCAGATCACCTTGCTCGTGACTTTCCTCCCAGCCGTCATGCTCTCTGGCTTTCTCTTCGATCTGCGCAGTTTGCCTGCGGTGGTGCAATTAATCACGTACCTTTTGCCCGCACGCTATTATGTCAGCTTGCTGCAAACGGTTTTTCTCGTTGGCGACATCTGGGCGGTAATTTTGCCCAATGCGGCGGTGCTGACCGGGATGATGACGGTGCTTTTGTGGCTGGCGCGGCGCGCAACCCGCAAGCAACTGGCATGAGGCGGTCATGATCGACGTATTGCTGCGTATTATCGCGCTTGCGCGCAAGGAGCTCCTGGCGATTCTCAAAGATCCGCGCACGCGACTTAGTATCTTCATCCCGCCGATCCTTCAGTGTCTCATCTATGGTTACGTGGCAACCTATGACTTGAACCAGGTTTCGTACGCGGTGCTCGACCAGGACCGCAGCGCGGCATCGCGGGAGCTCTTGGCAGGTTTGGATGGATCGGGGGTGTTCGTTCGCGTTGCCGACCTCAATCGCGAAGCCGACATCCATCGAATGGTCGATGAAGGGCGGGCGTTATTGGTGATCCAGATCGAGCAGGATTTCGCGCGGCGATTGATGTCGGGCGCGGTGGCCAACGTGCAAATCATTGCCGATGGGCGCAATTCGAATACCGCGGGAACTGCGATGAGTTACGTGAACGCTATCGTCGAGTCTTTCAACGCCCGCTGGCGCGCGGATCACAATCAGGGCCAACCCCCTGTCAGGCTCATCACACGGGCCTGGTACAATCCCAATCTCGAAACGCGCTGGCATATGATTCCCGCTTTGCTCGGCATGCTGACGCTTCTCGAGACAATTCTCTTGACCGGCTTGTCAGTGGCGCGCGAGCGCGAGCAGGGGACATTCGAACAATTGCTCGTGACGCCGTTTCGTCCGGTCGAGATTATGATCGGCAAAGCAGTTCCGCCGATGATGGTGGGAATCCTTCAGGCGACTCTGGTGCTCCTGGTGGCGCAGTTATGGTTTCGCATTCCGTTTGCCGGCTCCTTCATCACGCTTTATGTCGCGCTCACCGTATTTTTGCTGGCTGCCAGCGGTATCGGCCTATTACTCTCATCGGTGGCGGCGACCATGCAGCAGGCCATGCTTTATTCTTTTTTGTTGATCATGCCGTTCGCGCTCTTGTCCGGCTTTACGACTCCGATAAGCAACATGCCGGACCTGCTGCAATATTTTACTCTGATCAATCCGCTGCGCTACGCGATCGAAATGGCGCATCGAGTATATCTTGAAGGTGCAGGGTTGCATTTACTGTGGCCGCAGCTTTGGCCGCTCGCGATCATCGCAGCGGTGACGCTCTCGGGGGCGTCGTGGATGTTTCGTCACCGGCTGGTGTAGGTCACGGACAGGATTTGTTAAAGTAATTGATTGACGCGCGGCTATCTGCAGCGAATATTAGCCGAGCGGGTGATAATTGCCTCGAGGCGTCACCTCATGAGCGGGTCCGGATTGGCCTGGATTCCCGCTTGAAGCATGCGGGAATGACGGTCTTCGGACATTAACGCAGAGACCGCGGCGAATTCGACGAATAGAATAAAGAGGGCGAAATGAAGGTTAGGAAATTTATATTCAACTTCGCTGGTGCGATATCAGTTTCTCTAGCGGGCTGCAGCGTGGGCCCGAACTACAAGGAACCCTCTCTTGGCACTCCCGCCGCTTGGAACGAGGCGCAACAAAAGGGCGTGGATACACGTGCGGGCGAATTGGCGCGCTGGTGGACGGTTTTCGAGGATCCATTATTGAACTCGCTGGTCGAACGAGCGGTGCAATCAAATCTGGATTTGCGAGTTGCCGAAGCGCGCATTCGTGAGGCGCGCGCGGTGCGCGCCGCGGCCGCGGCCGGATTATGGCCGGGCTTGGATACAGCGGGCTCGTACACCCGCAGCCGCAGCAGTGAGAACGCCTTCAATGTTCCTTCGCAAGGGGGGGCCGGTGGCGGTGCATCCGGCATTAAGCTTGAAAGGAACTTTTACAATGCCGGATTTGACGCCAATTGGGAAATCGACGTCTTTGGCGGGGTGCGCCGCGGCGTCGAGGCAGCCGATGCTACTATCGAAGCCACGGAGTACAGCCGGCGCGATGTTCTCGTTACGCTCCTGGGCGATGTCGCTCGAAATTATATCGATCTGCGCGGCGCACAGCGCCGGCTCGCAGTGGCGCGCGCCAATGTCAAGACCCAACAGGACTCCTTGGACCTGACGCGCGTGCGTTTTGACGCCGGTCTTGCGAGCGATCTCGATGTCGCGCGCGCGGAAGCGCAGGTCAATACGACCGCCGCGCAGATTCCGAATCTGCAAAGCGCGATAAAGGAAGCATCGTATAGTCTGGATCTTCTCTTGGGCCAAGCGCCGGGGGCGCTGTGGCACGAGCTGGAAAAGGAATTGGCGATACCGAATCTGCCGTCCGAAGTGCTCGTCGGGCTGCCGTCGGATCTGCTACGCCGGCGTCCGGATATACGAGTCGCTGAGCGGCAGCTTGCGGCGGCAACGGCGCAGTTGGGTTCCGCCGTTGCAGACTTGTTTCCCAAGTTCTTTCTGACCGGATTGGCTGGCATGGAAAGCATCAGCGCCGGCGACTGGTTCACCGCTGGGAGCCGCTATTGGTCGATAGGGCCAACGATTCGCTGGCCGATATTCGACGCGGGGCGGATCCGCGCAAACATCGAAATTCGCAACGCCCAGCAGGAGCAGGCGCTGAACCAATACGAGAAGACGATTCTCACCGCCCTCGGCGATGTAGAAAAATCTCTTGTCAACTATTCTCAAGAGCAGGTGCGCTACCGCTCGCTCACCGATGCCGTCGCCTCCAACCGGCGAGCGGTAGAAATGGCCCAGGAGCTTTATGTGAGGGGCCTCAATGATTACCTGAACGTTCTCGACACGCAGCGCGCGCTCTATGTGACGGAAACCGAGCTGGCCCTCAGCGAGGCGACGATGGCGTCGAATCTGGTCGCTCTCTACAAAGCCCTGGGCGGTGGTTGGTAGAGAAGCTGATGAGGGGCGAAAAATGGGGAGTAGAATTCGACTCCTTACTTTGTCATCCTCGGCGGAGTCTGGCTTCCAGGCCTTGTTTCTTTATTTGTAAAAAGTTTTCGGTTTCTGCACACAGCGGTGCCAATGGCGCTGCTGCGGCGCTTCTCTCTATCCTGGAAATCGCGGCTTGATCCGATTTGCCACACGAGCGCTCATCGCGGCGAGATCGCGATGGGCCACATTTCTCAACCACCGAGTTGATAAGAGACATATATGTGGGTTCATCGTGTAATCGAGTGGGCGAAAATTAATGGCGGATTACCTCCCACGGACGGTGCCTCCCTTTGTAAAGGGAGGTTAGGAGGGATTT
>Ga0075286_1000013_pt1 | contig 15443 bp, 15 predicted proteins | sample SF_Rice_20C_0N_2_FD_69761 | JGI IMG/M metagenome (GOLD analysis project Ga0075286, IMG submission 69761) | Rice paddy soil microbial communities from Twitchell Island, California, USA - SF_Rice_20C_0N_205 | ecosystem: Environmental > Terrestrial > Soil > Paddy field/soil | place: USA: Twitchell...
GGTTTCACGGTTTGAGACCATTCCTGGTGCTCCCAGTGGCCTTTCAAGTTTCTCTCCTTCATCCACTGGCTGAGATCCTGCAAGTCCATAGACTCCTCCCTGTGAATTGCACGACGCGCTTGAGATAGTTGTTCATTACAAACGGGAGGAAGCCTGTCAAGCTCGTCACTGGCGACTAGCCGATCGCACGGAGGTGGCAGTTGTCTGTTTGGTTGTTGCTATATCTGTGGAGTGACGATGAGCGAGTGCGCGTCAACCGGCGCGGCGGAATACGGTCGCACGGCGCAATACGGCGAGCGGCCGAAGCGCCATGTCGAAGAACTTGTCCAGGCGAGGCGTATACAGTGGAATGCGCGCCGAAGTGTGTGGTTCGAAATCGGGAAGCGCTTTATCAATGATCGCCCGAGCGGCATTGAGGGCCCAGTTGTCGGCCTCTATTTTATTTGGAAAGGTAACATTCTCGCTTGCAAAACAGTGGGCGAAGCTGCGCACCCAGAGCTTTCTCGCGCCGCTATCGGTTTGCAGCCAAACGCAAGCCTCAGGAATCCAACTCTTTGGTCCTGCCTTGTAGGAAACTGCGCGAATGCCGCAGCCGCGATGCTCTTTGATCCGTAGATACCAGCCAGCCTCAGTCATCCATGTGCTCCACACCGGGCGAGAACCATGCCCGAACTGTTGAAAAGTTTTCTTCGCATAGCGCAAGAGACATACCGTTGTGCGTTCGGTCAGTTCGGCGCGCACGAACGCAAAACTGAGACGGGAGCAATGCAGAATTGTTCGGTCGGCGAGCAAAATCTGTGCGAGTTCTGACCTACGCCGTCGGTCGCAAGGTTACGAAAGGCGCATTGTTTGACCGTAACTTCGCTGCTTTCTATTTCTGGCGCGCCGAGGCAAGCGCAGGACAAATGTTGCAAGAGTGAATAGCACAGTAACCGACTGAGCGAAGTCCTTCTGAGGCTCTATTGATTACAAACTCGCGTTGTTTGATAGATCAGATCCATGCGCGCCGGTGCGGTGTGTGATGGGTTGGGTTGATGATCTTTTTGCGAGTTGAGGCCTATCTCGTAAAAAGTAACCAGTGCTCCCATGCGGCCCTGGTTTGACACCGCTGATCGCTCTCAATTAGTGTGAGAGTGATCGCGCGGAAGGGAGCAAACTTATGGAAGCCGAAAACAATAATCTCGTGATCGACGCTGATGCTCACGTGGTCGAGTGCGCCCGCACATGGGAATTCATGGACCCGTCGGAGCAGCGCTACCGTCCGATCCCGCTCGAAACCCGCGAAGAGGCCGGCATCCGACTCCAGTTTTGGGTCATTGACGGCAAAGTGAAGGGATTTCGCTTTCCGGCGTTCTCACCTGAACAATTGGAAAAGCTTTCACAGCAGGTCGGGCGTAAGTTTGCTGAAGCGCAGGAGGCGCGCGAACTTGGCAATGTGGATCTTCGCCTGGAGCACATGGATAAGACCGGCGTCGATATCCAAGTACTGCACAACACGATGTTTATCGAATCGGCCACCGACCGGGCCGCCGTCGAAGTCGCCTTGTGCAAAAGCTGGAATCGCTGGCTGGCCGATATCTGGAAGCAAGGACGGGGACGGCTGCGCTGGTCGTGCATGGCGCCGACTTTGAGCATGCCGGATGCGCTCGATCAAATTCGCTGGGCGAAAGAGAACGGCGCGTGCGCGGTTCTCCTGCGGCCGATCGAAGGCCAGCGCCTGCTTGCCGATCCTTATTTTTATCCGATCTATGAAGAAGCGCAGAAACTTGATATGCCCATCGCCATTCATATCGCCAACGGCAACTCGTGGCTTACCGATTTGTACAGTCATCCGGTGCGGATCGCGTCGACGTTTCACCGCTTTAGAATTCCTACGGTGGGGGCGTTTAATGACATCATCATGAGCGAAATTCACGACGTGTTTCCCAAGCTGCGCTTTGGTTTCATCGAAGCGAGCGCTCAGTGGCTGCCTTGGGTGATGCATGAAGCGCGCAATCGTTTCAAGACCCTCGGCCGGAAGTGGCCGGACAACGCCATACACGAGTTGGGCATGTTCGTCACCTGTGAAAACTCCGATGATATTCCCTACATCGTGCGCGAAGCCGGTGAAGACTGCCTCGTGATCGGCACCGATTATGGCCATACGGATACTTCAAGCGACGTCGACGCAATCAAAATTTTTAAAAATAGATCCGATGTCGAGCCGAATGTGAAGCGCAAAATTCTTAGCGACAACGCGCGAGCTCTATACGCGCTCTGAGAAAAATCGCGCACCGGCGGAGCGATCGATCAATGCGTTTCTACATCAACATCCTGACGACCTACTTCCCCGAGATCGATCCGCCGTACGATGTCTACTACCGGCAAATCCTCGAACAGGTGCAGTTGGCTGAGGAGTTGGGTTGGGAATGTTTCATGTTCAACGAGCACCACTTTCTCGGTTACGGCGGGCTTGTCGCCAATCCGGCCGTGCTGCTCGCCGCCGCCGCGGCGCGCACTTCGAAAATCCGCCTGGGACCGTGTATCGCGATCTTGCCGTTGCGCCATCCGCTGCATACCGCCGAGGATTACGCCATGGTCGATGCCATTTCCGGAGGGCGGCTCGAGTTCGGTATCGGCTCGGGAAACACGGAGATGGATTACAAAGTTTTCGGTGTCACCAGAGAAAACGACCGGCAGCGGCTGCGCGAAGCAATCGAGGTAATTCTGAAAACCTGGGGCAATGAACGAGCGAAGCACAATGGCGAGTTTTGGACGTTCGACGAATTGACGCTTTATCCTCGCCCGATCCAGCAGCCCCACCCGCCGATCTGGGTGGCTGGAACTTCCGCGGAGGGCCTGGGCTGGGCGGGACGCCATGGCTATCACATCATGACGGTTGGCCACCCGCATCCGCCAGAAAAAGTTCGCCTCGGCGTGGAGGCGTGGAAACAGGGCCTGATCGATGCCGGTTATGATCCGCGCGAGAAGCATTGCCAGTTTCACGTGCGCACGCACGTGAACGAGAGCGCCGCGCAGGCTCGCTCGGTTGGCATGGCCGCGGTGAAACGCTATGACGAAATCTCACGGATCGGGCGCAGATCTCTGACGGCGCCGCCTGCGGAATACGATTGGGACATGATGCTCGCTACCGGACGGAACAATTACGGCAATCCCGGCCAGTGCATCAAAAATATCCACAACGCGATGAAGCATTATTACTTCGACACCTTGACCACGACTTTTAACTTCGGCGGCATCCCGCACGGCGAGATTCTCAAATCCATGCGCCTCTTCGCTCGCGAAGTTATGGCGCTGTTTCGTTAGCGTTGCGGATCTTAGTGAAATTAAGCTTCGAGACTTGACGCCCCAGATCGCGAAGCGTGCCGGCTATTTCAAAATCTCTTTCATCTTACTCACCAGCGCGGGCTCCAGCTTGAACAGCTCACGAACTTGTTTTTCGATCTCTGCACCGTCGATCGGATCCAGATCGAGCTTTGCCTTCTGCGTGTCGGCCAAAAACTCCGGGTCTTTCATGGTATCCATGAAGGCCCTGCGCAGCAGGCTTACGCGATCTTTCGGTGTTCCCGGCGGCAACACGTAAAAGCGATTGAGGACACCGTTGACGCGAGCCGAAGTGAGAATCAGTTTCTTGGCATCCTCGGTCTTTGCCAGGTCAACCGCCCACGGAACGTTGGGGACTTCGGGGTGGGGTTTGAGATTACCCTGGACCAGGAGCACGACTTCGCCTTTTTCCATCTCAGCGCGCCAGGTCGCCTTGAACGATTCTAGAGAATTGCACGCGCCTTGAACTTCGCCGGCATTGAACGCGAGGCGCACCGGGCCCGTGCCTTTGTAACCCGAGACCAACTGGAGCGGTAGACCGAGGGTCGCTTTCAAAACTTTTGGAATATCGTCCGTGCCGCCGCCCGGCGCGACGCCGCCGATCTTGATCACCGTGCCGGACGCCTTCCACTGTTCCACACTCGTGATGCCCGTCGATTTCGCAACACCAATCATGAAATTATCTTGCGCCGGCACGCCGAGAAATTCGAACTTCGGCGCATCGAATTCCACGCCAGGCAAGCCGAGCATTTGCTGAAAGGACAAGCCGCCGACAAAATTTCCGATCGTGAGACCATCGGGCTTGGCAGCCTTGTAGACGTAGTTGGCCGCCAGCAAGCTCGCCGCCCCGGGCATGTTATCAACGACAGTGGTCGGGCTGCCGGGAATATGTTTGCCTATATGGCGCGCAATTACTCGAGAATAGGTATCGAAGCCCCCGCCCGGCGCCAGACCGACGATGATCCGGATTGTCTTGCCCTTGTAAAACGATTCTTGGGCGAAGATGGGGTTTGCATAGCCGGAAAGAAACACCGCAATGCCTATCGCCAACAGCCAGGGAATCGCCCGTCGATTCATAAATGCCTCCGAAAAAATTCTGCGAGAGCACGGCTGTATGTGCGCCGATGTCGTCGGCTTCGGCAAACGCTAACGGCGCCGATTAAAGCAAGTTTCAGGTCGTCGAACAACAGAAAAGGGTGTCTTGCCTTGGACTGCCCCGGCCGTTTTGTTACTAGTCGACCAATCTGAACTATTTGGCAGATAGAAGAAATCTATTTGACGCTCCGCAGCAAGTTGTCTACCATACGCGCCAACTTCTTCTCCGAAGACTTTCATGATCCAGAAAATTTCGGGATTTCTTGAGCGGCGATCCAAGCCGGCCCTTGCGACGATTGCGTGCGCGGGCTCAATTCTATCGGGCCTGCTCGATTTTCTAATGGACGTCGAGATTCATTTTTTGCTGCTTTATCTCGTCCCCATTTTCATTGCCAGTTGGTACATTTCCAAAGAAGCCGGCGTTGGTCTTGCCATCTTTACCTCGCTTCTTTGGTTCGCGGCTCATTTTTTCGGCGGCCGATCCTATTCTTCCGGTTGGATTGCCTATTGGAATCTGCTCATGCGCACGACGACTTTCGTTGTCTTTGCGCTCATACAGGCTCAATTGCGCGCAAAGCTTGTCGAGCTTTCCCATATGGCGACTCGCGATTTTCTCACAGGGTTGCCGAATGGGCATGCCTTTTACCAGCTCACGGCTAAGGAAATGGACCGTGCCTTCGGCATCGAACCCATGACTCTGGTTTCTATCGATGTCACTGGTTTTCGCTGGGTCAATCATCGCTTCGGCTATCCGGCCGGTGACCAGATGATGTGCGCCATTGCCCACACGATACGGCAAAACGTGCCTCGGCCTGATTTGGTCGGACGACTCGGCGGCACTTCGTTCGCCGTTTTATTGCCTAACGTCGCATCGGACGTGGCAAATCTCATTCTGCAACGAGTCCAAAGTGCCCTGCACGAGGAGCGCCGCAGATACGCCCACCCCGTCACGTTCTTTATCAGTGCGATCGCCTGCGTGAAGGCGCCAAGAACCGTCGCCGAGTTGATGCAAGAGGCGGACGCACAAATGATCCGCATCAAAGGCGGCAAAAAAGATTCGCTACAAATTGCCACGGTCGACCATTTACCGGCGTTGAACTAATTCAGACGGCGCTCTTCAGAATTCGGGTCGATAATCTCATCCGAGATCCGAGATCAGACGATTATCGGCCGCCTCCCTTCGTTTGGGGTGTCGCGCATGCGATAATAAGCGTCGACCTGAACGCCGCACTCGCACGACTCCGGCCACACATGAACCTACCGTTATTCTTTCATTCCTCGCTGTGGCGTTCGCTGCGCCACCGCAATTATCGGCTGTACCTCGGCGGCCAGTTGGTCTCGGTCTGCGGCACATGGATGCAACAAGTCGCGCTGAGCTGGCTCGTGTATCGGATTACCGGGTCCGCGACATTGCTCGGTGTGGTCGGCTTTGCCACGCAAGTTCCCGTGCTGGCGTTAGGCGCAGTGGGCGGCGTCATAAGCGATCGCCACTCACCGCATCGCGTCGCGCTCTGGACGCAGGGCGCGGCTTTCGCCCAAGCGATTATTTTGTCGACACTGGCGCTCACCGGCTGGATTCAGGCGATCCACATCATTGTGCTGGGCGCGCTCTCGGGCATCATAAATGCCTTCGATATGCCAGCGCGCCAGGCGCTGGTCTATCAGCTCGTCGATGCCGAGGATTTGCCGAATGCCGTCGCGCTCAATTCGTCGATCATCAACGCGGCGCGGATTGTCGGTCCAGGCTTGGCCGGTATCGTCATTGCCAAATTCGGCGAAGGGGCCTGCTTTGTAATCAACGCGCTCAGTTATCTCGCAGTCATCGTCGCGCTCGCGCGGATGCATCACTTGAATCCGCGCAGTATTCCGGTCAAGCAAATTTCCTTTGCCGAGTCTCTGCGAGAAGGTGTTCGTTACGTCGCGGCAACGACCCCGATTCGCGATCTTTTATTGTTGCTCGGTGTCATCGGCGTCATGGGAATGCCTTACATCACGTTAATGCCGGTTTTTGCGACCGATATCCACAAAAGCGGAGCCGATGCGCTCGGTATGATGATGGGAGCCACGGGTCTTGGGGCATTGATCGGCGCGCTCTCTTTGGCGCGGCGCAAATCTATCCTGGGTTTGGGCCGCGTCATTGCCGTTGCGACCGTCGGTTTCGGAGTGGCGTTGATCGCGTTTACAATTTCTGAAGTATTTTGGCTGTCGCTTTTACTTCTCACGGGCGTCGGCATGACCTGGATGGTGCTCATCGCTGCCAGCAACACGGTGCTGCAAACGCTCGCCGATGATGCCATGCGCGGGCGGGTCATGAGTCTGTTCACGATGATGCTGGTCGGCATGGCGCCGTTTGGAAGCTTGCTGGCCGGGTGGTTGGCAGATCTTTTCGGCGCGCCGATTGTGGTCGGGGCCGGGGGCGGTATTTGCGCTCTCGCAGCTTTGGTGTTTGCCCGGCAATTACCTCGTCTTCGAGCTGCGGCACAGCCGATTTTGCTCTCGCGCGGCATCATCGCCGATCCGGCAGACGCGAGTAACTCCGTTGGTGCCGAGCCAAAATGATGTTGATTCTGAATGCAGATTACCGCTGAACGTTTCTAGCGGAATGAACCCTGCAATTCGGAACGTACTGCACCACTCCCGCATTCCAACAGGGGAATTGCTTATCGCTTACCCTCCACGCTCATCCCCAGTTCTTGCTGCGCACGGCGCAGATAACTCATGTCGAGGTATTTTTCCGGTGCGGGATAGGGTTTGCTTTTGAAGAGACGCTCGCCCATTAAATCGATGAGCCGCTGAAACCCTTCGCGATTGACCGACCCGTCGCGGCTGATGATGCCTTGGGACAAATATTCGTCAACGGTGACGCGCGTGAATTTAAGCGGGATACCCGTGCGTTTGCTGACCAGCTCAGCGGCTTGCTCGCGATTGGCATGGGCCCACTGCATCGAACGGACCATCGCTTTGAGATAGCGCACGGTCAGTTGACTGTTGGATTCGGCCCAGCGGCTGTCGACGATCAGGCTGTGAAATTGCAGATTCGGAATGTAGTCGGACAGCTTTGCGATCTCAGGAAAGCCGAGTTCTCTGGAGCGCGGCAAATCACCACCGAGAACCATCGTCGCCGACGTGCTGCAATTCTTGAGACTGGCGAGCCGTTGCCCGGTGGGTCCATTCTGGACAATCGTATAGTCGCGATTGAGCTCCAGCCCCTCCGCTTTAAGCATTTCGCGCAGAAAAATAGTGCTGCCGGACACCAGGCTGACGGTGCCGATCGTGGTGCCTTTAAGCTCTTTGATCGATTTGTACTTGGGGCAGGTGACCAATGTGTATGCCGCAACGGGCACCGTGCCGCCGATGATTTTGAGCGAAGCGCCTCTTTCGACGGCGTTGATCGCCGCCGACGGATCGACAATCGCCACGTTGACGTGACCTGCGATAAGAGCTTGGATCAGCGTGTCGGTCGAGCCGATCAAGACCACATCGCCCTGAATTCCTTCCTGCGCGAAGAAGCCTTTATCGGTCGCGGCGTAGTTCGGCAGCTGCTCTACGGTCCTTGAAACATTGCCGATGACTATGCGATCCGCGGCGTGGGTCAATGAAGCGAAGAAGCAGAGCCAAAAAAGCCAGACGAGAGTCATCGTTGATTGGATATTCATCGCCATCTCCGGAGTTAGGGTTTTTCATAGTAATGGCTGTAGTAATGATCCGCGATTTCGGCTCCGGTTGTTTTCCAGACTCCCTCGTGTGAGCAGATGTATTCGAGCGCCTTGTCGAGATATTTGACGCGAAACGCCAAGCCGATGACGAACGGATGCAGTGGAATTGTCATCACGCGCCCCTGGGTCGCCCCCTCGGCATACAACTGGTCGAATTGATCGCAGACCATTTGGAGCCAGTCCTTCGGTGTATGCCCGCCTTGGAAGATCACGCGAATGTCGTTCAGGCCTTGCTGGTATGGAATGGCGATCATGCGGCCTGATTTTACCCGCATCGGTTGCGGCTGATCGTCGAAACCCCAGTCACAAACATAGTCGAAACCCTCGGCTGCCAAATGATCCAACGTATTAGCGCTTTCATCGCCCCCGCCGGGACCCAGCCAGCCGCGCGGCGCCGTGCCGCTCGCCGCGTTGATCGTGTCGCGTATCTGACGAATGACCTTCCGTTCCTCTTCGGGCGGATACTGGGTCATGCGAATATTGTTCGTGATCCCATGGCCAAGCCACTCCCATTTCCGTTTGTTGCCTTCCTCGATGATGGCCGGATGATGCGCGCACACGTCGGCGTTGAGCAGCACCGTTGCACGAATGCCGTGTTTGTCGAGGATTTCCATCATGCGAAACACGCCAACCCGCGAGCCGTAATCGCGCAGCGCGTAACCCGTCACATCGGGCAACAGCGAATTCGGCGCACCGGGAATAACTTTGTCAATATGAAAATATTCGATATTCGGCGCCACCATCAAAGCTACGCGGGCGTTGTTCGGCCATTTGAACGCCTTGCGGCGAATGATCGGTGAATAGTCGTAGCGGTCGGTTTGCATCGTTCAGCTCCACGAGTGTTTCATGAGCTTCGCTCGTCCACGGACAATGAAAATGGAGAAGTAATCTCATCTGCAGACATTTCAAAGCAATCCGTCATTCCCGAACGCTTCTATCCGGAATCCAGGGGCGGGAACCTGGACCCCGACTAAAACATTCGGGGGTGACGTTTCATGGGAAGCGATATTTTGCTCCTACCCCCAACGAATTTTCGAAGGAGTCTCAAATCGAAGCAGCCCGATTGCAGCTTGACTACTCATCATGCACCAACTCTCGCCCAAGGAAATCGGCAACAAGGCTCCACGAAAGTTCCGCCAGCTTGGGATCATAACAATCGCCATCGCCGAGAGCGAAGCCGTGGCCTGCGCGCTGGAAGAAGTGCCAATCCAAGGATTGCCCGTTAGCGTGAAAACTGGCCTTGAGTTTTTCCTGCACCGCAACGCTCGCCACGTGATCGTTGCCGCCGAAGAAAATCTGCGACGGGCACTTGAAGTCACGAACGGCGTCGTTCGGATGCCGCGGGCGCAACTGACTGGGACCTTCGTCGCGCACGGAAGGATAGTAACCGACAAAGCCGCGCACGCTCGGTGTTGCCGCAACGAAATGGATGCCGATGCGGCCGCCCATGCAGTAGCCGACCACAGCGCAGCGTTTGGCATCGACATCGTTTCTCTTCGCGAGGTAGCGCCAGCCGTGATTCAGAATTTCGACGAACTGCCCGTCACTAGTATGTTTCTGCGCCTCATGGACGGCGTCGGCGGCGCCGAGCATTTTGTAGAGATCGGGGACGATCGTCGTGTAGCCGAGCTTGGCGAAGTTACAAACCGTGGCCTTCATATGGCCGGTGACGCCGTAGTGATGGTGTACGATCATCACGGCCGGGCCGCCCTCTTTGCGGTCAGGGTAGGCGAGATAACCAGGTAATCCGTCTTTCTCCGGCGACAGATCTCGATTGATGATCTTCATACTGGGGATCCTCCTGCAAGCTGGCTGTCGCTTCTGTTAGTACGGTTCGCTCAAAAACTCAACCAAAACGAAGCGAGCTTTACCGAGTGATTTCGCCGCCTGGCTCTAGCCCGCTCATATATAGCGGCAATCCAGGCGATGCTGCGAATGGATCTCGCCTCAGATCTGCGGCCCTGAGGCCCCGAATCACTTACCGTGAACACACGGGAATACTCCAATGCGCGTTTGACTAGCCTTTCACCGCGCCCGCCGACAAACCGCGGACAATGCCGCGTTGAAAAACCAGTGTGAGCAGAATCAACGGAATTGTCGCAATGGTAGATGCCGCGGCGATTTCACCCCAGGGCATGGTGTATTCTCCAGGAAAAAGCGCGATACCGACCGGGAGAGTCTGAACGTTTGGATCGGTCATGATGATGAGAGCGAAGAAGAATTCATTCCAGGCTTGGATAAAGACCAACAACCCGGCGGTAAGAATACCCGGCGCGGCGAGCGGGAGGATTACTTTGTAAAGCGTCTCCAGCCGCGTACAGCCGTCGACCAGCGCGGCTTCCTCGATCTCGGGAGGCACCTCGCGAAAAAACGTCGTGAGAATCCAAATCGCAAGCGGCAATGAAAGCGCGATATAAGCGGCGATCAGCCCCTGATAGGTGTTGAGCCATTCCAAGCGATCGAGAATCTTCCAGACCGGACCGGCGATGGCGATCTGAGGAAACATCGATATGGCGAGCAGCAATAACAGATAAAGATTTGTCCATTTAAGATGAAATCGGGCGATGGCGTAGGCCGCGAGCGAGCCGATGGCTATCGTAATCATCGTCGCCGCGCCGGCGACGATCGTGCTGTTCAAAACGTAACGGAGCAGGCCGTACTGTTGCAGTGCCGATCGGTAAAAGCCGAAATGGATCGATGGGACCAAGGTCGGCGGGATCGCCGTGAGCTCGGCACTGCTTTTTAGCGAAGTCAAAACAAACCAGAGAAACGGCACGAGGCAATAGAGCGCAATGCCGATGGAAAAAAGTATGAGCGCGGCGGTGCGCCTCATGGATTTCTCCCGTACAGGCGGCTCGTTTTGAAGGCGCGCAAGTATGCGAGGGACAAGACCAGCGACATCAAAAATACCATTACTGCGATGGCCGAGCCATAACCGACCATCCCTTCCGGAAAAGTTTTCTTGTAACCATAAAATTGCAGGACGTTGGTCGCGTCGGCGGGCCCGCCCTGCGTCATCACATAGACCAGATCGAACACGCGCAGCGCATCGATGGTGCGAAATAGCACGGCCAAGAGTAATGCCGGTTTCAGCAGCGGCAAGGTGATCCGACAAAATGTCTGCCAGGGCGTGGCGCCGTCGATGCCGGCAGCTTCGTAAAGATCGTCGGTAATCCCTTGAAGTCCGGCCAAGATAATCAATGCGGCAAAAGGTGTGGTCTTCCAAATTTCCGCGGCCATAATCGAAATCATAGCGAGATTCGGATCGGCGAGCGGAGCGATATAGCTCGATGTGTCGGCGCCGAATAGCAGAAAATTGATTAATCCGTAGCGGTCATTGAATATGAAACGCCACATTTGTGAAGAAACCACCGTGGGAATTGCCCAGGGAATGAGAACGACGGCGCGCAAGAGTCCGCGGCCGCGAAAAACTTGGTCGAGCACCAAAGCGATGCCCAGGCCGAAAAGCAATTCCAAAGGAATGGTGACTGCTATGAAAATGAGCGTCGTGCGGATGGAGTCGCGCGCCACGGGATCACTGAGCAGGTCCGTATAGTTCTCCAGGCCGACCATTTTTTCACCGAGCCAGGGAAGCGTCAGGATCAGCCGATAGAGACTCAGGCGAAACGATTCAAAAATCGGAAAGATCGAGAAGAGCCCGACGAAAAAAAAGCTCGGGACCAAAAACAAGAGCGCGATGCGTGGAGAGCTTTTCATGGTGTCTGGCGCTCGCGCAGCAGATCCAACACGCGATCCATATCTCTCGCTGCCAGCGCCGCGCGCTCGTTGACGCCTGTGTCCGGCAGCGCCAATACAGAACTGAAATAGCGCTGCATAATATTCGATAGGGGCGCATAAACCGGGGTTCTCGGCCGCGGCACCGCTTGGTTGAAAGTTTCTAAAAGCGATTTTAATTGCGGGATCTTTTTTGCAATCTCCGGGTCGTCGTAAAGGGCGAGGCGCGTGGGCGCGCGGCCGGTGGCAAGCGCGATGCGCTTTTGAATTTCCGGCCCGCTCATGAAAGTCGCGAAGCGCCAGGCAAGATCGGGCTTCTGCGAGAAGCGGCTGATACCAAGCTGCCAGCCGCCCAGCGTAGCGACGCCTCTGCCGACGGAAAATCCCGGCAGCGGCGTCATGCCCACCTTTCCGGCAATTTTTGATTTCGCGGCATCGCTGGCGACTGACCAGGCGTAGGGCCAATTGCGGTGAAAAATTGCCTGTCCTTGTGTGAAGAGAGCGAGAGATTCCGGTTCCTCATAAGCGAGCACGCCGCGATGTGAGATTTCTCCAATGATCCGGTCGCGCACGAAGCGCACGGCGGCTTGCGCCGGCGGCTCGGCCAGCGCGCTCACCATGCGTTTCTCGTCCCATAGCGCGCCTCCGTTGCTCAGAATATATTCCATCATGTTGCAAACGAGCCCTTCATACTGCTTGAACTGCCCCGAGAATCCGACGAGATTCGGATCACGCTCGCCTGCAAGAATCGTCTTGCCGGTTTTTACCAGCTCCGGCCAAGTGCGCGGCGGCGGCAAGTTATATTTCTCTAAAAGATCCTTGCGATAATAAAGCAGCCCGGCATCGATAAATAGCGGCACGCCGAAGATTTGGCCGCGATACTGACCCGCAGCGACAGGGGCTTGAAGAAATTTCTCTCGTTCCGCCGGAGTGAAATAGCTATCCAGGGGCAGCGCCCAACCGGCCGAAGCGAACTCGGCGGGCCAGATGACATCCATGACGAACACATCCAGGCGCGTATCGCGATTTCTGAGTTTCTGCGTGAGCAGGTCGTGGAGCTGGGTAGATGATTGAGGGCCGATTTCGGAAACAACTTTTACGCCCGGATTCTGCCGCTCGAAATCCCCGATCGCTTGGTTCCAAACTTCGGGCGCTTCCGATTTCCACGTCACGAAACGAAGCTCGGCTGCCTTAGCGAGGCAGGGCATCGCGCAAACGAAAAGCAATCCGCCAAGCCAAACCAGCATTCTTTTCAATGCGCCGGAATGCTTTGGTAATTCGAAGTTGCCGGAGAACAATGCAAAAACAGATTCTTTGTCGCGCTGCTCCTCAGAATGACAGCGATACTCAATGATCAAATTCGGATTGCTCATCGCGGCAACTCGCGCGTCATCCTGAGCGTGAGCGAAGGATGCTTTCGCTATCGCGGCATTTCAACGACACTATTAGCTAACAGACCAATGTAGCCATTCGGCGAGCCCGCGGCCCATGATCCATTCCAGCTCTGTCGTCGAGAGCGACTTCATTTCCTCGGTGAAAAGGGTCACGACTTGCTTGTACGGACAGGGTAGGTGCGAAAGATCCGTGCCCCAAAAACAGCGTTGCGGGCCGAAGGCGTCGACGACGCGGCGCACGAGCGGGTGTAAAGTTGGAAACGGGTAAGGCTCGTCGACATAGCAAGGCAGGGCCGAAACTTTGACGGCGACATTGGATAAGCGCGCCAGCTTGATGATGTTAGTGACCGCCGGCTCCAGCGACTTGCCGCGGAGCGCGGAGCTCAGCCCCATGTGATCGACAATCATTCTTAATCCGGGATGACGTTCAGCGATGTCACCGAGCTTGGGCACGGCATTCGGCGCGAACGCCATCACTGGAACATCGTAACGTTCGGCTGCGTCCCAGAACCAGTCGGCGGTGCCATCCTCGAGCCACTGCCGCGATTTGCCTGCGTTGAACGTCATGCGGATGCCCAGTAGGTAAGGCTGATTTTTCCATGTCGCCATCAAGCCGCGGCTTGCGGGTATCGTGAGCTTGAGCTTGCCCATCACCCGAAAGCGATCTGGATGCCGGCGCGCTGCTTCGAGGGATGTATCGTTGCGGTCGTCTTCCCATGTTGGCGGCACGAGCACACAGCGGGAAACTCCGGCACCATCCATCTCGCGCAAAAGCTCCTCGTGACCGAGGGGAATTGAACGGTGAGGCGAAGATGCATCCTGCTTAGCGTAAGGTTTTTCCGGTGTTTCTGGCGCCCAGATATGAACTTGAGAGTCGATGATCATCATAGAGTTTACCACCTCGCGATTGCTTCGAAGAAGCATCACTTCAATGGCTGATTCATAGTATTGCCTTCGTACAGAGGTCAAGGAGAAAGATTTCTTCCGAGGGTCGAAATGACATCCGGGTTCGTACTGAAACGTAGTGCGCTTGCGCACCGTTCTGGTGGCAGCGGCGTCAATCTCGCAAAGAGTGGCGCGCCAGCGCACCCTACGAGTTTGATTTGAAGAAATCGAAGATTTTTTCCGCCGCTTGTTCGCCGGTGCGCACGCAATCCGAGATGCCTACGCCGTGATAGGCGCTGCCGGCCAACCCGAGCGTTGACAATTTTTTTAACGCGCTTTCGATTCGTTCGACTCGAGCCTGGTGGCCGACGTGGTACTGAGGCATCGACCGGGGATAGCGCCGGATGCGAGAGAAAAGCGGTCGCGCTGTGACACCGAGAAGGCTTGCCAATTCGGCGCGGACGTTCATTTCCATCTTTGTGTCCTCGACATCGAATAATTCGGGTTGCAGCGCTCCGCCGACGAAAGCGCGCAACAGGATACAATCTTCCGGCGCGCGCCCGGGATATTTCAAGCTGCTGAATGTGCATGCCATAATTTTGCGCCGCTCGACTGCGGGCACCACGAAGCCGAAGCTATCCGGCTGACGCGGAAAATCGGCGCGACGAAAGGCGAGGTTCACCGTTGCCGTGGACGCATAGTTGATCTGCTTGAGCTCGTTTGCCGCATCGCCCGCAACGGGCGCGAGAATCGCGCCCGCATGAAATGCCGGCGCGGCAAGAATCACGCCATCACCGCTGATCGTTTCGTTGTCGGCAACGGTGACCCGCCAAACGCTATTCTCGTCGCGACGCAAACCGGTGACTGCCGCGTTTAAACGAATGCTGTTTGCGGGAAGCCGTTTAGCGAGGGCCTCGATTAACTCCTGCATTCCATCTGCCAAGGTGACAAACAAACTCCAGCGCGCGCCGCTGCCTGCTTCCCGGCTGCGAGCGCGGCGGCGCTGTTCGGCCCACATCGCCAAAATCACGCTGCGCCGTAGCCGTTCCATTTCTTTGAACCGTGGCATCGTGGCCGTCAAGCTAAGTTGATCCGGATCAGAAGCGTAGATGCCACCGACCAAGGGCTGCGCGATGCGCTCGAGCGCTTCGGCTCCGAAGCGCCGTCGCACAAAAGCTCCAAGGCTTTCATTGCCGTTCGCATAGGCGCGGGGAATTAAGAGCTCACCAGCCATTCGCAGTTTTCCTGCCCAGGAGAACAGCGGGGTTTGAATGAACGGCCAGAGACGAGTCGG
>Ga0075286_1000014_pt1 | contig 15416 bp, 10 predicted proteins | sample SF_Rice_20C_0N_2_FD_69761 | JGI IMG/M metagenome (GOLD analysis project Ga0075286, IMG submission 69761) | Rice paddy soil microbial communities from Twitchell Island, California, USA - SF_Rice_20C_0N_205 | ecosystem: Environmental > Terrestrial > Soil > Paddy field/soil | place: USA: Twitchell...
GAGAGCCGCCGTTGTTCGTTACCATTTTTTACCTTTGTTTCACAAGCTTTTCTCCAATCTCGCGAGTTCCACGACAGTCTCTGATCTCTCTTGACACACAGCTCCGCTGAAGGATACGAGTGTCAAATAAACCGATGCCAGGGAGGTATCCTCAAATGGCGAATCCATACGAAGTCATCGATGCTGACGGGCATATCACGGAAGAAGACGCTCAGCTCAAGAAATACATGCCGGAAAAATATGTAAAACGCGTGGCGACCTTGACGCCGCGCGATAGTTGGGACCGATCGTTGAGCGGCAGATTGGGCACACGTGCCAAAGACGCCACGAGCTGGCTCGATGCTATGGATCGCGGTGGTATTTCGACGGCAGTGCTTTATCCCACAAACGGGCTGAGCGTCGGCTGGATACGCGAGCCTGACGTTGCCGTTCAGTATTGCCGGGCCTGGAATGATTTTTGTTCCGAAGAATTTCAGAAAGTTAGCCCGCGCCTTAAGTGCGTCGCGTTAGTGCCGTTTCAGGACGTTTCGGAGGCCGTTAAAGAGCTGCGCCGAGCGATCAAAGAGCTAAAACTCGTCGGACTGATGTTGCCCGCTGTGGGACTGCGCTTGCCGCTCGGCCACGAGAGCTTCTGGCCGATCTACGAAGAAGCTGAAAAGCTCGATTGCATGGTAGGCGTGCATGCCACCGTGCGCGGGCCGCATTATTTCGCCGGCGATATGTTCGATCAGTTCATTGAAGTCCACACCTTGTCGCACTCGTTTGCGCAGATGCTCCAATGTTGCAGCTTCATGTTCCGCGGCGTTTTTGACCGGTTTCCGAAATTGCGCGTGGCCTTCATGGAAGCGGGCTGCAGCTGGGCGCCTTATTGGTTCGGCAGGATGAATGAGGAGTGGGAAAAGCGCGGCGAAGTCGAAGCGCCTATGTGCAGAAAGAAACCGACCGATTACTTGCGCGAAGGCCGAATTTATTTTCATGCCGAAGATTACGAGCCGCAGATCGGCGCTATGACCGAGGTGCTCACGCATAAGGTGATTTACTACGCCTCGGACTACCCGCACTGGGACACGGAGTTTCCAGAAAACATCGAGCATCTCGGCCGGCGCAAAGACCTCAACGACGAAGCTAAGCAGTGGCTCTTTGCCGAAACCGCCAAGCGCCTCTACAACCTGCAGTGAGACGAAACGATGGCCGCCAAGCGCAAAATCTGTTTTACCGGCCCCATGCGAATCACCGTCGCCGAAGATATTCTGCGTAACGCCGCTTGCGAGTTAGTGATGGGAAAACCTCAGGACGAGTTTCGAACCTTCCGTTACGAGCGCAAGGAATTGGTGAATCTCATCGGCGACTGTTCGATTGTGTATCCGTCGGGCAGGGACATCGTCGGCGCCGATATTCTCGACTCCTGCCCGGACCTCCAGGCGGTGGTAAAATCGAGTATCGGCATCGAGACCGTCGATGTCGATGCGGCAACGGACCTGGGCATCCTGTGTTGCAACAGCCCGACCCCGGAAAACTATTTGGGAGTCGCGGAAGCGACCATGGGGCTGATGGTGGCCCTGTTCAAGCGGCTCAAGTTCAACGAAGCGTTCGTTCGCAACGGTGGCTGGAAGGAATTACAAAACCGCGGCACGCTCATGCTTGGAAAAACGATTGGCATCATCGGCGTCGGCCGCATCGGCCAAAATGTCGCAAAACGGCTCGGCGCCTGGGGCATGAAAGTTCTCGGCTACGATCCCTATGTCCGACAGGAGACCGTCATCGATCTCGGTGTCAAAATGGTTTCGTTGGAAGAACTCTTGCGGCAATCCGATCTGGTCACGTTGCACGTGGTGTTGACCCGGGAAACGCGCGGCATGCTGGGCATGCGCGAATTCAAAATGATGAAACCGACGGCCTTCATCGTGAACACATCGCGCGGCCCAGCGTTAAAAGAAGCAGAGTTGGTGCAGGCTTTGAATGAAAAAGTCATCGCCGGGGCGGCCTTGGATGTTTTCGAGGAAGAGCCGCTGCCGATGGGAAACTCGCTGCGCCAGGTCGATCCGATGCGGCTGATTCTCACGCCGCATAACATCGGCGCCAATCCCGGCTCGGGCGAGGCGGGCCAGAAGATGGCGGCGCAAACCATGCTGGCGATTCTCGACGGAAAGATTCCCGACACGGTTGTCAATCCACACGCTATCGATCATTGGAAAGAGCGTTTTTGGAGCTAATTTGGCCATCTCACGTTTGATCAGGCGAATCGCATAATCTAAAAGTTGCGGAAGGATTTTTTGACAAAAGGTTCTTGAGGGAGTTAGAAGAGACGGGTTTTGTTAGAGAACTCTACGGCTTGCAATAAAACATAATCGGGTCGCGAAGGAGGTCATTCTTGAGAAAAGGCATACAAACGCTCGTCGTTTTGGTTGTAGTAATGGGTGGCTGGGTGGCCGTAGTTCGCGCGGCTGCGGCACTGGACAAATTGATCGGTATCCATTCGGCGCGGGTCATGTCGCAATCTATGCCGTGGATCGCACAGGAATCGGGCTTGTTTAAGAAACATAATCTCGATTTCAGCTTGGTGTTTATCTCGTCCTCCGGTATCGTCACCGCCGCATTACTGGGGGGTGACGCCGAAATGACGATTACGGGCGGCGTCGGGAACGTTGCTGCTTACATGCGTGGTTCCACAGACGTCGTTTTTGTCGGCGGCGTCAAAAATACGATGACCCAAACTTTAGTCGCTGGCGGCAATATCAAAAAGCCCGAAGACCTAAAGGGTAAAAAGATCGGCGTCAGCCGCATCGGCGGCAACTCGCACTATTTTACCATCCAGGCTCTTCGCCGGTTCGGTATGGATGCCACTCGCGATGTGCAGTTCATTCAAACGGGCGGCGATCCCGAGACATTTGCGGCGTTTGTCAGCGGACAGATCGATGTCGCGAACCTCACGCCGCCCACCGACGCGCTCGCGATCGCCAAGGGTTATCATTACGTGATTTACGGTCCCGATTTGAAAATACCATACGCTGCCACCGCCTTCGTGACCAAGCGCTCGGTGATCGCCAAGCGGCCGCAAGTCATCGGTAATTTCATGCGGGCCATGGCCGAAACCGCCAAACTGATGCACACCGACCGAGAGTTCGTTTACAAAGTGCTTGGCAAGTACCTGCGCGTTACGGATCGGAGCGTGCTGGATTCGGCTTATAATGCGGAAATCAAAGTGCTTGAGCCACGCTTGACGGTCAAGGCGGAATCATTGCAAGCGATCCTCGACGAGCTCGCGGCGACAGACCCGCGAGCGAAAAAAATCAAGCCGCAGGAGATGATCGATAATCGCTATCTTGATGAAATGGAAAGGAGTGGATTTTTCGATGCGCTTTGGGCTAAGAAGTAAAGTAATGCTACCCCGAATAATTTACCTCTTTTTGGTCTGGCAGGTTGTCGCTCCGCTAAGCCTCCGCGCCGCGGATAAAATGACCGGGATTCATTCCGCCCGGGTAATGTCACAATCCTACCCTTGGATTGCCGAAGAAGCCGGATTGTTCAAGAAGTATAACCTCGATTTTCAGCTGGTTTTCATCGCTTCTTCCGGGATAGTCACTGCCGCATTACTAGGCGGTGATGCGGATATGACCTTGACCGGCGGGGTCGGCAATGTCCGCGCTTACGTTCAAGGCTCCACCGACCTTGTTTTTGTCGGCGGCGTTAAGAACACCATGACCCAAACGCTGGTTGCAGGCGGCAATATAAAAAAACCGCAAGACGTCAAAGGGAAAAAGATTGGCGTAAGCCGCATCGGCAGTAACACGCATTATTTTAGCATTCAGGCGATGCGCCGCTTCAACATGGAACCGGGGCGCGACTTCAGTTTTGTCCAAACTGGGGGTGATCCGGAGACCTTTGCCGCGCTTGTCGGAGGCGGGATCGACGTTGCTTGCCTCACGCCGCCGACGGATGCACTGGCGCTCGCGCAGGGCTATCACTATGTGGTTTACGGGCCTGATCTAAAGATTCCCTACGCGGCAACGGCTTTCGTGACCAAGCGATCCGTGATCGCAAAGCGCAACCAGGTGATCGGGCAGTTTATGCGGGCAATGGCGGAGGCTTCCAAGATCGCCCATACCGATCGTGAATTCGTCTACAAGGTTCTAGGAAAATATCTGCGGGTAACCGATCGGAAAGTGTTGGACTCGGCCTATAATGCGGAGATCAAGGTGCTCGAGCCGCGCCTGGTCATCAAATCGGAAGCGCTGGACGCTATACTTGAAGAAGTCGCTCAGATTGATCCCCGAGCAAAAAAAGTAAAAGCTCAAGAACTAATTGACAATCGATATCTGGACGAAATGGAAAAGAGTGGCTTTTTCGATCAACTGTGGGCTAAGAAATAGCCTGGAAGGAGTACGCTTATGGAAGAAACAATAATCTCGTCGGACTCTCATGTGATCGAAGTACCGGACCTATGGGAGAAGGGGATGCCGTCGTCGTTCAAAGAGCGTGCGCCGAAGGCGTTTTTCGATGAAAAACGCGATGCCTGGATGTTCGGGTCGCCTGAGGTGCCGATTCAAGCCGTCGGCGGTCTTTTCATGGCCGGCCAACGGCCCGAGCAACTGGAGAGTTTTCGCAGGGCAGGTTTTTCCGTGGCGCGCCCGGGCGGCTGGGATCCGATCGAACGGATGAAAGACATGGTGACGGACGGCGTTGCCGCCGAAGTGCTCTATCCGAGCTTAGGACTCGGACTCTACTGCATCGATGATGCGCCGCTTCAGGAAGCGCTTTTTCGCGCCTACAACGACTGGGTGATCGATTACTGTCAAAAAGTGCCGGATCGTCTTTACGGCATCGCGCTCATTTCCATGTTCAATATCGATCATGCGATCGCCGAGATGGAGCGCTGTAAGAAGGAGGGCGTCGTCGGTACGATGATCTGGCAGGTGCCGCATCCGAGCTTGCCATTCACGTCGGAACATTATGAGCGTTTCTGGGCGGCATCGCAGGATCTCGACTTGCCGGTGCACCTGCACATTTTAACCGGCTTCGGCGACAGCATGCATCGCCAGACCAGCCACGGCATCAAGCGCTATCGCATCGGCGTGCAGCAGACGCGCGAGATCGAGGACGCGCTTTTCGACATGATCTTTTCGGGCGTCTTGGAACGTTACCCCAAGCTCAAGATCGTCTCGGTGGAGAATGAAATCGGCTGGATGCCGTTTTGGCTGGGCCAGTGCGACAAAGCGTACAAACGGCACCGACACTCGGAAAAAGTGCCGATGACAAAATTGCCCAGCGAGTACTTCGCCGAGCAGATTTACGCAACATTTTTTAATGATCATGTCGGCGGCAAGCTTTTCTCGTGGTGGGGCGTGGACAACTGCATGTGGTCCAACGACTACCCGCACCAGAACTCGACATGGCCGCATTCCCGTGACGTGATCGCGCGTGATATGGCTAATCTGCCGGCCGCGGATCGGGACAAGTTGCTCAATACCAATGTGCGCAAGCTCTATAAGCTCAACGCGCCGGCATCGGTGCCGAAGGCGGCCTGATGCGCGCGCGATCAATGCGATTTAATCCAAGGTGAGGAGAGATTTATGCAATTGCGGGAAGCCATCAAAGTTTTGGACTCGGACGCGCACGCGCGCGATCTCGATAACGAGATCAGACCGTACCTGCCCGAGCCTTATCGTAATCAGAAAGCGTCTTTCATTCCGAGCGAGCACTACGATCGCAATCTGGGCGGCACACTCGGTAAGTCGGGCGCCAGCGTCGAGGAGCGTTTGGCGGCGATGGATACGCAGCAGATCGATACCGCCGTCATGTTTCCGACCAGCGGCCTGGGTGTTGGCCGGGTGCGCGATACGCAGTTTCAGACGGCGCTTTGCCGGGCCTATAACGACTTCATCGCGAATTACTGCAAAGTATCGCCGCGCTTGAAGGCGGTGGCGAATCTGCCGGTGAACAACCCGGCCGAATGCGCCAAAGAGCTCAATCGCGCGGTGACCAAGCTGGGGCTTTGCGGCGGTATGCTGGCGGCCCAGGCGCACAGAAAAAATCTCGGCAGCCCGGAATTTTATCCGCTTTATGAAGAGGCGCAGCGCCTGAATACGCCGATTTCGATTCACGCCTTCGGCGGCGATGAGCCGGGCAGCGAAGTTTTCGATCAGTTCATCTGTTTGCACACCACCGGCCATCCGTTTCCAGTGCTGCGCCAGCTCACCGCCATGGTGTTTGGCGGTATTCCTGAAATGTTTCCGAAGCTGAGAATCGGTTACCTGGAAGTCGGCTGCGGCTGGCTGCCTTATTGGGCCGAACGGATGGATGAGGAGTGGGAGAAGCGCGGCAAAGTCGAAGCGCCGCTCTGCAAGAAAAAACCGAGCGAGTATCTATTCAGCGAAAATAGCTACTATGGCTGCGAGCCGGAAGAGAAGATGATCAGCTACGTTGTCGGCGAGATCGGCTCAAAAACGCTCATGTATGCTTCCGATTACCCGCATTGGGACATGAGCTGGCCGGAATCCGGCAGCATTCTATGGAATCGTGAAGACCTATCCCTGGATGCGAAGAAGGATCTCCTGCTCAACAACGCCAAGCGGTTTTATAATTTGTCCTAGTGGCAAATCCCCCTATATCCCCCTTTTTCAAAGGGGGACTTTCTCTTTTTAATTAACCCCTCTTTGGAAAAGAGGGGTAGGGGAGATTTGAGGCGGGGATTAGGTGAGTTGAGGAAAACTTGCAATGTTGGTCTCCTCAGAATGCGCGGAATGCGCAAGCACATTACTGAAACTCGAACTTTTCACCGGATGAGAAAGAGGAGTTTATAATGATTCAAACCAAAGGACTGACGGGCGCGCAGTCGATGCTGCGCGTGCTCGCGAAAATGGGCGTGGAGAAAATTTTTGCCTCGCCGGGCTCCGAGTGGTCGCCCGTCTGGGAAGCGCTGGCCGAGCCGGGTGTCGAAGGCATGCCGCAGTACTACAGCACGCGCCACGAAGAAGTGGCCGTGGGGATGGCCAGCGGCTATGCGAAATCAACCGGCAAGCTACCCGCCGTCATGATTCATACGACAGTGGGTTCCCTGCACGCGACCATGGGCATGCGCGCAGCCGTGCGCGAGCAGGTGCCGATGGTGGTTCTAACCGGCGAGTCGGTCGGTTTCGGTGAAGACGACGGCCCGGATCCAGGAGGTCAGTGGCTGGGTCATCTCTCCAACATCGGCGGGCCCGCCAAGTTGGTTGAGTCCACGGTGAAGTGGAGCTTCGGCATCAACAACAAGGCGATCTTGCCGGCAACGATTCAACGCGCTTGCCAGCTCGCCATGGCAACCCCCAAAGGGCCGACGTTCGTTTCTCTGCCGATGGAATATCTCTTCGCAAAGATGATCAGAGACGTTCCGGGGGAATTAGGTTTTGCGCCGAGCGCCACCGCGGATGCCAAGGGGATCGAACAACTCGCGCAGCTTTTGGCCGGCGCTAAAAGCCCCGTCATCATTGCAGAAGATGCAGGCCGCACGGAAAAGTCGGTGCACTGCCTGGTCGAGATCGCCGAGCTGCTGGGTTGCGCCGTGTGTGAGACGCGGAGCACGGGCTCACTCAACTTTCCGCGCGCACATCCCTTGCATGGCGGCTATGATCCGAAAAAAGTCGCGGCCGGAGCGGACGTCATATTTTTGCTGTCCGTAATCGCTCCGTGGCATCCGGCGTCCGTTACGCCAGCGCCGGAAGCGACTGTCGCGATACTTGACGAGAACCCTTGGCGGCACGATATGCCGTACTACGGCTATCAGGCTGATCTGTGTCTGAGCGGCGAGATCGAGAGCTCGCTCGAACAGCTTTTAGCCGCGCTGAAGAAGAAAGTCTCCGCCAGCGATCCCTCGCGCCGGCAGCGGGCTGAAGAGATTGCCAAGAAGAATAACGCCCAGAGAAAAGCATGGCGCGATGAGGCGGCAGCGTTGGCGAGCCAAAAGCCGATGGACACTCGTTGGGTAGCCCATGAGATCAGCCAGGTGCTGCCCGCAGACGCGATGGTAGTTGAGGAAACCATCACGCACCGTTTGGCGCTGCACCGCTATTTAGATGCCGTGAAGCCGGGCTCGTTTTTCAACGGATGCATCGGGGGTTTGGGCACCGGCCTTTCGACCGCCCTTGGCGTCAAGGCCGCGAATCCGAAACGACCGGTGGTCTGCATGATCGGCGACGGCTCGTTTAACTACGATCCTGCCCCCGCAGTTTACGGCGCGGCGCAGGAGCACAACCTGCCGTTCTTGACGATCATGTTCAACAACCAGGGTTATTTGTCGCAAAAATCGGGAATTCCCAAATACTACCCCGACGGTTGGGCGGTGCAGTCCAAGAATTTTTCCGGATTGCACATCGTGCCGTGCCCCGAATACTCGCAGCTCATGAAGGCATTCGACGGCTATGGCGAGAAAGTCGAAGAGCCGACGGAGGTGCGCAAGGCGGTGGAACGCGGCCTGCGCGCCGTTGCCGGCGGACAGTCCGCGCTGCTCGATATAAGGCTAAAGACCGTCGAGGAGATCATCGAGCGCGGCGAAGGATAGTTCATACACGACGGCAATAGTAGAAAAGGCAGCGTCGGCCAAGGCAATGGAGGCCTGGCCGGCGTCGCCGTTTTAGGCCTGCAACATTCCAATCCTCATCTTGTTGACCCCCGCCGCGCGGATGGATTAGATAGAAGTGGCTGTTGTTGCGAAGAAGTGGCGCGCGTCATCACGGAGCGTTTGGGCTTGCGCATGCGGGAAGGAAAATGACCGGAGGTACCTCTATGAGCGGTAATTTTCATGACCAACTGGCGGCTACACGCGACAAGAAGCATAGCAAGAACCATCCGTTCTTCGAGCTCTGGGCGCAGGGCAAGCTTACCAGGGAGCAGACCGCGTTTTACTGCACACAGCACTATCATTTCGTCGGCGAGTTCTTGAATTGGCTCGCCTATCAAGGCTCGCAGATTCGCGAGCGCGATGTGAAAAATTATTTGTTCGAGAATCTGGGCGACGAAGAGAACCCCGAGGATCGCCACCTGGATATGTTGAAGGACTACGTCGCTGCGAGCGGCGTGGACCGGGATAGCGTTGAAGGGTCGATTCTTCTTGCCGCGACGGAAGGACTGCAAAACTGGGGCTGGCGGATGGTATATCAGAAACCTTGGCCGGTCGCGCTGGCCGGTATGTTCATCGGCCTCGAGTCCCAATTCTTGGATATATGTAAAAAGATCGTTCCGGCGTTGCATCAGCATTACGGCTTTAAACCTCATGCGCGCGAGATTCGGTTCTTCGAAGAACATATTCATGCGGACGAGGTGCACGGGTCGAAAGGCTTCGCTATCGTCGAAAAATACTGCAACACGCCTGAGCTTCAGGCCGCGGCGTTAAAACAAGTGGAAGAAGCGACAATCCGGCGCTGGCGCTACATGAACGATATTTACTGGTATGCGCTGCAGGGCAAAGCGGATACCACGCCAACGATCCCTGCGCAGTAGAGCGGCTTGGTTGTTTCGACAATGTCGGCATGGTGCTGGCGCGGTGTGCGTGCGGAAAGGCTCAGTTCCTTCTGAGCGGGTCGACGAGCACAAGACCCCTCGATTTTTCTAGACTCTTAAGCAGTTACAAGGAAGTCGGCATGAAAATACGTATCGACGGCGGCGCCGTCGTGGGTTGGTCCGGCGCCGGGCATGAAATTATTCCCAATGGATCGGTGCTTATCGATGGCAATAACATCAAAGCCGTAGGCACCGATAAGTCGGAGGCGGTCGATCGAGTTATCGCCGCCTCCGGGAAAATTGTTTCACCCGGGTTCGTTAACCTGCACGTGCACTCGCAGCTAAACATCGGCGATTATTTATTGACCGACGTGACCAAAAAAGATTATCTGGCGGCCAACTGGTTTGTCTTCGGCGCGCCGCTCAAAGAGAAAGTCGAACCGCCGGCGCCACCCGCGGTTGCTATCGGGCGGAAGTACGCGCTTTATAGCGCCCTGCGCAATGGCGCTACGACCGTCCTCGATCCCGGGGGCGGGCCGGGCGCGCTCGACGATTATGTCGCCATCGTTGGACAAACTGGCGGTCGAGTGTTTTTCAGTCCACCATTTCGCAGCCACGATATTTTTACCGATGCGCAGGGGCGCCACTATTACGAGGAGCGCTCCGATAACGGGCGTCCTGGACTAAAAGTTGCGGTGGATTTCATCAAGAAGTTTCACGGCGCGCACAATGGGCGGCTGCAAGGAATTCTAAATCCTGCGCAAGCGGAGACCTGCGAGCCATCGTTGCTCAAGGAGAGCGTGGCGGCGGCCAAAGAATTGGACGTTCCGATCCATATTCACGCCGGCGGGAATTTTCGCGAGTTTCTGGAAATTCTAAACAGATATCGCAAACCCGTCGCGGAGTATCTCGCCGATACCGGCATACTTGGGCCGCGGACGACGCTCGGGCATATGGCGATAACCGGCGGCCACTCGCGGGTCGATTACGCCCGCGGCGATGAATTGAAAATCCTCGCCGACAGCGGCGCAACTGTCGGTCACTGCCCGCATAAGTGCGCGAAGATGGCCTTTGCCATGGAATCTTTCGATCAGTATCGTGCCGCCGGGGTAAGAATCGGGTTAGGCACGGACACTTATCCGTTGGATATCGTCTCTGAAATGCGCTACGCGTCGCTGATTTCCCGGCTGGTCGACAGGAATGCGTCGGGTGCGCGCGCCGCCGCGGTTTTCAATGCTGCGACCATCGGTGGAGCGACGGCTCTCGGCCGCGATGATTTAGGCCGCCTCGCGCCCGGAGCGAAGGCCGACGTGATCATCATCAATCTGCGCACGACGCGATATGGTCCTGCGCGGGACCCAATCAACGCGCTCGTCGAGTACGGCAGTGGAGCGGACGTCGAAACGGTCATTGTCGACGGCGAAGTTGTCGTAGAGGATGGCCGGTCCACGCGCATCAATGACGATGAGCTTTTTGCGCAGGCCGAATCCGGCGCAACGCGGGCCTGGAACAATTGGGCAGCCCGGGATTGGAACAGCCGCACGGTGGAGCAGATCGTTCCGCCGGCTTTTCCGACGCGAAGGAATTGAGGCTGCGGAGCTTCAATCTAGTCTCAAGCGAAACTTCATCGCAGCCGATTATCTCTTCACTTGGAGACTGTGGCGAAGTCTCCCAAACCACCTGGATGTCATGCTGAGTCCTTCGGTGGGACTCAGGATAAACTCCGCGAAGCATCTGCTTTTCCCGACAGCTTATGAAAGCAGATGCTTCGGCTATGCCTCAGAATGACGTTCTGAAGGGACAAGAAAAGTTGATTGCCGCAATTTTGCCGCGATCGGGCGTCAGCGCAATGCTTTATGAGGGGGTCGAAACTAACACGGATGCGCCAATTATTTTTTCAATGGATTTGACCCAGCCTATTTTTTCCTGCTATCAGAATGCAATCTCTTCATGAGCGTTGGTTAACTTTCCTGATTAGAAAGGTATGGAATGCGCTACGGCTTCGTGATTGATCAGAACCGCTGCATTGGCTGTCATGCATGCACGGTCGCCTGCAAAGAAGAACATAACATTGCGGTCGGTGTTAACCGCACTTGGGTGAAATACATCGAGAAAGGGCACTATCCCGATACGCGCCGCCATTTTGCCGTGCTGCGCTGCAATCATTGCGATGATGCGCCGTGCATCGAGATCTGTCCCACTATTGCGTTGTTTCGCCGCGCCGACGGCATTGTCGATTTCGACAATGAGCGCTGCATCGGCTGCAAGTCCTGTATGCAGGCGTGTCCGTACGACGCGCTGTACATCGATCCCGATCGCAATACCGCGGCGAAATGTAATTTCGATGCTTCGCGGGTCGAGATGGGCTACAAACCTGCTTGCGAAGTCGTCTGCCCGACCCAGGCGATCCTTTCCGGCGATCTCGATGATCCGACCAGCGCGCTCAGCAGGCGCATCGCTCTAGAGAAAGTCAGCGTGCGCAAGCCGGAAAAGGGGACCAAGCCCAAATTATTTTATGTCGGTGTCGACGGTGATTTGTTGAACCCGACGATGATGGAGCCACAGTCGACTTACTTCTGGGCCGAAAAAGATCCCGGTGAAGATCTCTATGCGCTGAAAACCGCCAATCCCGATCGGCCTATCCCCGGAGTGGCTCGGGAAGTCTATGACGTGCCTCACATGATTCCCTGGGGCAAGAATATTGCGTCGTATCTATGGACAAAATCGATCTCCGCCGGAATGCTGCTGTTATCTGTGCTGTTTCTAAACGTGGGCTTCGAGCAGGATGCCCTGCTCCTTGGCTTTATCGCGCCGCTGATGTCGATCGTTTTTCTCGCCGCCACCATGGCGCTGCTGGTTTTCGACCTGAAAAGACCCGCGCGGTTTTTCTTTTTGCTGACGAAGCCTAACGTGAATTCATGGCTGACTCTCGGCGGTTATGTCTTGATGATCTTCGGCGCGTTGTTGGCCGTGTGGCTGGCGCAGATGTACTTCGAAGGATTCGTTTCGCCTTGGATTATGTGGGCGGCTGCGCTTTTTGCCATCGCCGCCGCCGGCTATTCGGCTTTCTTGTTCGCTCAAGCGCGCGGCCGGGATTTCTGGCAAAGCCCAATGTTGTTCTGGCACTTGGTCATTAAGGCAATCAGCGCCGGCGCGGCGATGCTGATTCTCATCGGTTCGCTGGAAGTGATCACGCCCTACCAGTTCATGAGCCCGCAAATGTTTTATTGGCTGGTCAATATTCTGCTCGTATCGCTGCTCGCCGGTTTAGCGATGGTCAGCGGCGATCTATTCATGAAACATGGTTCGGAGGAGTCAATTCGCGCCGGCGCGCTTTTAACGAAGGGACCGCTCAGCAAAGCATTTTGGATTGTCGTCGTCGGCCTGGGCGTGGTCATTCCCGCCGGTCTGATCCTCTGGCAGGCGCATACGCTGCTTCCCAACGCGGTCGCTGCACTGCTAGCCCTATTCGGCCTGTGGATGTACGAACATTTGTGGATCAAGGCGGGCCAGGCCATTCCGCTGAGCTAAGAAGGAACTGAAAGATGAGTGACAGCAGACAGCCCCTCAATCCCGATGCGCAGCGTCTGGAGCCACGTGCCGGGCTAGCGAGTTATCCGCCGGTGGAAAAATGGGACGACTGGGTCGAGTACGACACGGCACAGTGGCCGCGCAAGGTCGAAAAGCACTGCCAGATCATCCCGACTATTTGTTTCAACTGTGAGGCGGCCTGCGGCTTGGTCGGTTTCGTCGAAAAGGATACCAACCGCATCCGCCGCTTCGAAGGCAATCCCGAGCATCCCGGCAGCCGCGGCCGCAACTGTGCCAAGGGGCCCGCGACTCTGAATCAAGTGACCGATCCCGAACGCATTCGGTATCCGCTCAAGCGCATCGGCAAGAGAGGAGAAGGCAAGTGGGAGCGCGTCAGCTGGGACGAAGTTCTCGACGATATCGCCGGGCGAGTGCGCAAAGCTCTTCAAGAAGAGCGGCGCAACGAGATCATGTATCACGTCGGCCGCCCCGGTCATGAGCTTCTTTATCATCAGAGAATTTTGCACTCCTGGGGCATCGACGGTCACAACAGCCATACCAATGTATGTTCGGCGGGCGCGCGCGCCGGCTACGCGTTTTGGTCGGGCATCGACAGGCCATCGCCGGATCACGCCAATGCGCGGTTTATTTTGCTTTTGAGCTCGCATCTCGAAACCGGCCACTATTTCAATCCGCACGCGCAAAGAATCATCGAGGCCAAAGAGCGCGGCGCCAAGATTTGCGTCATCGACACCCGGCTTTCGAACACGGCGTCGAAAGCGGATTATTGGATTTCTTCGTGGCCCGGCAGCGAAGCGGCGGTCCTTCTCGCCATGTGCAACATCCTTTTGCAGGAGGACCTGTTCGACCGTGAGTTCGTGCGTCAATGGGTGAATTGGGAAGAGTTCCTGCGCGAACAATATCCCGATGAGCCGCAAACGTTTCAATCCTTCGTGGCGATTATCAGAAACGTTTATGCCCGATACACCCCCGAATTTGCCGCCACCGAAGCCGGCGTCGATCCCCAAGTGATCGTCGAAGTCGCGCACGAAATCGCCAAAGCAGGTTCGGCTTTTTCCGCGCACGTCTGGCGCAACACGGCGGCGGGAAATCTGGGCGGCTGGCAGGTGGCGCGCGCTCTGCAGCTGATCAGCGTACTGGTCGGCGCAGTCGGCACCGTCGGCGGCACGGCGCCTAACTCGGCGAATAAATACATTCCCGCGCCGCCGCTGATGCCGCCGCCGGCTAAGGTCTGGAACGAGCTGCTGATTCCACCGGAGTATCCACTGGCGTTTTTCGAGATGAGTTTTCTGCTGCCGCATTTTCTCAAAGAAGGGCGCGGCAAGCTTGCGATGTATTTCACGCGCGTCTACAACCCGGTGTGGACCAATCCCGACGGCATGAGCTGGATCGAAATGCTTTCCGACGAAAACAAAGTCGAGCGCCATGCCTGTCTCACGCCGACCTGGAGCGAGACGGCGTGGTTCGCCGATTATGTTTTGCCGATGGGGCACGGTTCGGAGCGGCACGACTTGATGAGCCAGGAAACGCAAGCGGCGCGGTGGATCGGGTTTCGCCAGCCGATATTGCGCGTGGCGCTGGAAAAACAGGGTAAGAAATTCGCGACGACTTACGAAGCGCACGAGGCCGCGGGCATCGGCCAAATTTGGGAAGAAGACGAGTTCTGGATCGAATTATCGTGGCGCGTCGACCCGGACGGATCGCTCGGTATTCGCAAACATTTCGAATCGCCGTACGAGCCCGGCAAGAAAATGACCGTCGATGATTATTACCGGTGGATCTTCGAGAACAGCGTGCCCGGATTGCCGGAAGCAGCGGCCAAAGAAGGATTGAAGCCGCTCCAATACATGCGCAAGTATGGCGCGTTCTTGGTCGAGGACAGCGTGTACAAAGCTCATGAGACCGGGATCAAGTCCAATGATCTCGTCGACGCAGCCACCGACCGGGCGAGCAACGTTATTTCGAGGAACGGCGTGGCGCTCGGCGTAGAGATCGATGGCAAACCTTGCGTCGGTTTTCCGACCCCCTCGCGCAAGCTCGAATTCTTTTCCCGCACGCTGAAAGACTGGAAATGGCCCGAGCACGCCATTCCCGGCTACATCAAGAGCCATGTCCATCGGGAAGAGATTGATGTCCATGCCGGCGAGATGCTCCTGCTGCCGACATTTCGCCTTCCGACTTTGATTCATACGCGCTCGGGCAACGCCAAATGGTTGTACGAAATTTCGCATCGGAACCCGCTCTGGCTCAACTCGAAAGACGCTGAGAATTTGGACGTAACAACTGGAGATCTTTTGAAGATCAGCACCGAGATCGGCTACTTTATCGACAAAGTCTGGGTAACAGAAGGGATCAAGCCAGGTGTGATCGCTTGCTCGCATCACCTCGGG
>Ga0075286_1000015_pt1 | contig 15196 bp, 15 predicted proteins | sample SF_Rice_20C_0N_2_FD_69761 | JGI IMG/M metagenome (GOLD analysis project Ga0075286, IMG submission 69761) | Rice paddy soil microbial communities from Twitchell Island, California, USA - SF_Rice_20C_0N_205 | ecosystem: Environmental > Terrestrial > Soil > Paddy field/soil | place: USA: Twitchell...
TCTATCTCGAAAAGCCATTATCCTTGACTGTTTTAGTAGCTCAGATTAACGACCTCATTACAACCCGCAGTCCATAACCTTGTACGTTGCAAGCTAGGAGGTGTTGACATGGAACCGAAAGATCTCGAGCTCGGTTTCGATCGCGATCTTTTTTTGCGCTCGTTGATACATTCACTGTCGGGAGTGCTCGAGGACGTCGTCGGTCTCAAAGAAGCGTCTGGATTTTTGAGTGTGGTGGGTCGGGACATCGGAGGTCAACTGAACGAGGCGTACCGCAAGCAGCTCAAAGTATCTCATCTGAGCCGTGACCAGGTTGCCCGCGTCTGCGTGGATCTAAAGCGACGTATTCAGGGCGATTTCTATATTATCGAAGAAACGGAGGAGCGAATTGTTTTTGGTAACCGTCGTTGTCCGTTTGCGGAAAAAGTTGTCGGCAGGCCATCTCTGTGCATGATGACCTCGAATGTATTCGGACACATCACGGCGCAAAACTTAGGGTATGCCAAGGTCGAACTAAACGAGACAATCGCCCAAGCCCATCCGGAATGCAGGATTACTGTGTACCTGACACCGACGGAAGCATCTATTCATGGAAGAGAATACTTTCAAGCAGATCCCATCCGAGATTGAATTTTTTGAGAGTCTGACCAACCCATTAAGTGAAGCGTATTTATTGCTTTCTCCTGACGGCGTTATTTTAGCGGCGAACATTGCGGCGCGTCAACTGTTTCCGCGCGAACAGTTTGGCGGCGCCCGACTTGACGCTCTGGTGACCGACCGGCCCGAGAAAGTCCTGCGCTCTCTCGAAATGTGGGCGGGTACCGGATCCATGACCCCGGCCTCACTGAAGTTGCCCGATGCATCGATTATCCGATGTGACGGCGCGCGGCTTCGCAGCAATTCCGGTCGTGCCTCAGACTTGCTGCTGGTTCGTTGCGTGCCCAGAAGCGAAGCCTTTGTGACGCGCGAGTTCGTACAGCATTCCGCGACCTACACAAATATCCAAAAGAACATCGCTGAGAAACTGGCTCATGCGAAACGGCAAAAAGAGACGGCAGAAACAACCGCAGCCATGTTTGCTCACGAGATCGCCAATCCCTTGAACGGTTTGTTGACGTCGCTGGATCTGTTGCAGTTTGAAATGGAGACTTCTTCCGACTCTTCCGTGTCCGAGTTGTTGAAGGCTGCCAAGGAAGAAATTAGCCGGATGACGGCTCTGCTGAATGATTTTCGGGCGGTCGCGCGGCCCCAACACTTTGATTTTCGGCCGGCGGATCTGAAGAAAATAGTCGGGGAAGTGATGGCCACCGAGTTGCCAATCTTAAGGGCCGCGGGAATTGCATTCGAGACAGATTTCGCCCCCGCACTGCCTCGGGTGCTCGCCGATACCGACAAACTAAAGCAAGCGATACTGAATATTTGCAAGAATTCGATTGACGCCATGCCGCAAGGCGGTTTGCTGAAGATAGCAACTTCCATCCAAAATGGCGCTGTATCGCTGGAAATTTCCGATACCGGGATCGGGATTCCCAAGAATTTGGATCCGTTTCAACTCTTCAAAACGACCAAAACCAATGGGACGGGCTTGGGGCTCGCGATCACTGCCCAGATTGTTTCCGCCCACAAAGGCCGAATCCAGTATGCGAGCACAGAAGGCAGCGGTACGACCTTTACTGTTCATCTACCGGCTTATTGCCCATGATCGCCCGGTCGAGTGACGAATTGCGCCTGTCTCACGGGTTTCCACTTTGAAGATTAATCATGCGAGTCTTTACTACCAACGGAAAAAGTCCGACGCGCTTGGCGTTCTTGGCGGACTTGGCGCGGAGGAAATCCGATGGCGGGAACTGTCCGAAATTTCTCGCGCAAAGCACGCAAGGGGCGCCAAGGAGAGAGGATGTCATTCCGCACGAAGAGACCCTCAGCTCTCGAATTTCGATGCTGATCTTGACCTTGGCTTCGATACCGCGATATACAGCGCGGATGCCGATCCAGTTCATACTCCCAAAGAAGTTCACGCGCGCTCAGATCGAGTGGCGCATGGACGAGCTGGCGCTACAGTTTCAGGGCACGAAGGACAAAAAGATAATTGCGCAGATTACAGCGCTGAACCGCCTGCTCGCCAAAATGGATGCCCGGGATTCTTCCAAACCCAAAAACCGCCAGTAGTTCAAAGCAGGGCTCTGATTCCGTTTTTTGTATCTCATCTCCAAGTCCACCAATTAAAATTGGCGGCAGGAGTATGCCACTTATGCTGAAACGCTCTGCTCGCTCTCCACGCTTTTCTTAACCGTCGGGCGTTCCATCATGCGTTCCTGCCATGCCGTGTAGGCGCTGAGCTCCTTGATGGGAAATCCGCTGCGGGTGGCCCAGCCGTAGAAGACCAAAGCATAACCATCGACGACGGTGAAATTACCGCCCATGATCCAATCGTTTCCTTGGATCATCGAGTCGATTTCCTGGCAATTGGCCCAGAACGATTTCCGCCCGTTCTCCTTGACCGCGGCTTGCGCTACTTCGCCTTCGGCAAAACGCTCGGGCCGATGAAACCGCTGGTATGAGGGATGCACGATACTCGAGAACCAGCACATCGTTCCGATGCAGCGCCCCTCCTCCGCGGGGTCGGCCGGCATCAGTCCCTTTTCAGGAAACCGCCTTGCCAGATAAGTGAGTATCGCCGTGTTCTCGACCAGGATCTTGCCATCGACGCTGAACGCCGGGACTTTTCCCCGCGGATTGATCTTCAGGTACTCCTCGGTCCTCTGCTGCCCCTTGGCTAACAGGATCGGCTTGATCTCGTAAGGCGCGCCGGTTTCTTCGAGACCGATATGAGAGGCCAAAGAACAGGCGCCAGGACTGAAATAGAGCGTCATCATGGAAACACCTCCTGAGTTGTCGAGTTTATTTTGAACCGGCACCGGGGCGTCACCGTATTTTGGGGAGAGTAATCGCTCGCGAGCTATCATGTCAACCGCACATTCGAAGCTTGACTTAGCAGATCGTCTGGTATCAGGCTTTGATTGCTCGACAAACATAAATCGCGATCTCTGGCCGGACGCCGCCGCGACGATGAGCGAAGGACACAAGAACCTTGACAAGATTGGGACTCGCTTTCTATAAGCGAGATTAATTCAAGGAGCTTTCATTATGACCGACTACGTCCAAAAACTTCTGCCGCGTTTTCGTTATGGGGTGATCCAGCCCCGTGCTCATGAAGAGGTCCAGCGCTCACGCAGCTATCAGTTGTATCGCCTCCTGCCGCTCGATTTCATGGAAATCTCCACGGGGCTTGGGCTCGAGAATTATACCGAGGAAGGCGTCGAGAAAGCGGTCAAGAATTACTGGAATTGTATCGATCGGCTGGCTAAAGAAAAAGTAGATCATATTATCTTTAGCGGCGCGCCGATCTCCGCAATGTTGACCCGCCCCAGGGTGCTTGAACTGCTGCGTCAAACCAAAGAGCGAACCGGCATCTCCGCCGACGCTCCTCTCGAAGCGTTGATTGCCGCCATGAAGCATCTTGGACTGAACAAGCTCGCGATCGGCAGCCGGTGGGCGGACCCGGTCAATAATGCGATTATCCGCTATCTCGGCGCGGGAGGCATCAACGTAGCCGGCATCACCAAGCGTAATCAGTGGGCGTCGGACTCTTTCGCGATGACTTTGGAACAAGGCTTGGAAATGGCCCTCGATGTTGGCCGGGAGGCGGCAAGAACCTGGCCTGAGGCTCAAGCGATCTCGGTGCCGGGAGGCGCGGCCATGTCATTGCACGTCATCCCGGCTCTGGAAGAAGAATTCGGCAAACCGACCTTCACAAACATGAGCGCTGAAGTATGGAACGATCTGGTGCGCCCCGGCCTCATTCCGCCGGTGCAAGGCTGGGGAATGTTGCTCGCTGGAAGAAAATAATTAATTTCACTTCATCGGCGACAGCGCTTGGGGTTATAGCGCAAAGGCTTTGGCCAATAGTTCATAGGAACGATGGCGCGGAGCCGGGTCGTAAGTCCATGTGACCACGACCAACTCGTCGAGATCCAGATTGTTTGCGAGTTCTTTAAGCCGCGCGGCCACCTGTTCTGCAGAGCCGACGATCGCCTTGCGGTGCAATTTTTCGGCAGTGGCTATCTCCGCGGTAGAATACGGGCGCTCGGCTTCGTCAGGCGGCATCAGCGGCAGGCGGACGCCTTGTCTGCGATCGATGATTGCACGTTCGCGTGTTTTGAATTGATGCAGCGCCTCGTCTTCCGTGTCCGCCGCCAGCGCCCAGACGCAGATCGTCGCGATCGGCGTGGGATTGATTTCGCTGGGCCGATAGTTTTTGCGGTAAAGATCCAGCGCCTGTTCCACGCCGGTGCCCTCGCTGAAAAAATACGCGAACGCGTAGGGCAAGCCAAAATAGGCTGCGAGCTGAGCACCGTAATCTGAACTGCCGAGAATCCAAATGTCGGGGCTGCTGGGGCCTGTAGGCTGGGCAACGACTGTCCTGAAGGGGTGACCCTCTGGAAGGGGAGTCCCCGATACCCAGCGTTGTAGCTCCTGCACCTGCCGCGGAAATTGGTCCAGGACGTTCTGCGGGTTTGGATTGAGGGCGAATGCGGTCATCTGATCGGATCCGGGGGCGCGGCCAATTCCGAGGTCGATGCGGCCCGGTGCAATGGCCTCCAGAACGCGGAACTGCTCGGCGACTTTCAGCGCCGAATAGTGCGGCAGCATGACGCCCGCGCTGCCGACGCGGATGCGCCCGGTGGTGGCGGCGATTGCCGCCATGAGTATCTCCGGCGCGGTGCCGACGATGCTGCCGGAATTGTGGTGCTCCGAGAGCCAGTAGCGATGATAACCCCACGCATCACAATCGCGCGCGAGCTCGAGGGTCTCACGTATCGCAATGTCCTGCGATCTTCCCTCGGAGGCTGTCGATTGATCGAGCACTGACAATTTCATAGGTGCCTGCTTTGAGTATTTTATTATTCCGGTGATTCGAATCAGATCAAGTCATTTGAGCACGAAGTGTTTGATGATCTTACGCACGCCCACGGAGGATGAAAATGGAGCAGTAATCTCATCTGCACGCATCGAAAAGCAATCCGTCATTCCCGAACGCTTCTATCGAGAATCCAGGAGAGGGAACCTGGACCCCCACGAATTTTCGAAGTAGGAGGACGACGGCGCGTACCGTTCTCGAGCGTAAGCATTTTCAGCCATACTACATCGTGGCAGGCCACAGCTAAACCGATCGGAATATCGCGCGCAAAGACGCAAAGTCGCAAGGAAACAGTTGTCATTTCGAGCTTTGGGAGAAATCTTTCTTTGCAGGTCCTTTCGGCTTCGCTCGAATGATCGGCGCGAACGCTTGGCGTCTTCGTGACTTAGCGCGATCCGCCATGACGAAGCTGGAGTTTCCGGCCGGGCTGACAGTGGGGGTTCCAATCAGTCCGCTCGGCGCTACATCTGCGCGCCGAACTTTCCACGAGCGCCTCTCGCCGCTGCGTGCCAATGCGCGCACTTACAATTCGGCAAAGCGTTGCTTGGCAGCTTCGATATCTTCCAGCGAACCGACGAGCGTTAAGCGATCGTTTCGGCATAGTCGGGTGTTGCCATGGGGGACCAGCAACTCACCTTCACGGCGGATCGCCAATGCGAGCAACCCGCCGGGAAGGTCCAGTTGGCGCAGCGGTTTATCGATATCCTGCGCATTCGTGAGCGTGACTTCGCAGACTTCTTTGTCGTCGTCGGTGCGCGAGAACAGGCTGTAGATCGCCGGCGTGCGGGTGAGCAAGGCCAACAAAGACGGCCGGTCGAGAGCGGCGTTCATAGTCGTCACACCGATGGCATCGAAACGGCTCCGGTCGCTCGCATCATTTAACTGCGCGACGACGTGGGGAACCCCGTAAACGTTTTTTGCCAGGTCGCAAACGCGGTAGGCCAATGCCGGATCGTCGTAAGTGCATACCAAGGCCCGCGCCGATTCGCAAAGCATTTTCATCGGTGCATCGTCTTGATCGAGCGAAAAGGACAAAGTTTCGAACCCGCGACACGCGGCTTGAGCAATGCGCTCCGCGTCTGTATCGACGATGGAAACGGGTTCGAGGTGGGCTTTGAGCCGCCTCGCCACGTGTATGCCCAAGTCTTGGGCGCCGACTACGACAATCCGCCGCCGGCGCGTGCGCTGGGCGCCTGGAACCAGGCGCACGAAGACCATGGGAGCCATGGTCACGGTGCCGATGGCGACAAGAATAATCGCCGAATTGACCGACTCGGCAATGACGCCGAGCCGGGTGCCGATGGCGGCGGCCGCGATGATCAGCGACAAACGAGCGGAAAGCAGTGAGCCCGCCGCGAGCGATTCCCGGAGCGAGAAATTTACGAGGAAAGTAAGTGCCGGGATCATTTTCACCAGAACGGCGCCGACGAATAGAAATGGAACCAGCAGCAAGGCGCCGGAAGAGGCGAGCAGAGCCGGCAAATTGAACCCGAGCCCGACCGTGATGAAAAAAATTGGAATGAAAAAACCAAAACCGATCGATTCGAGTTGATGGCCGAGGTCGGCGTCGTCCGCAGTACGGAGAAGTCCAATGATCGCGCCTGCGAGAAAGGCGCCAAGGATAATCTCCGAGCCGAGTTCCTGGGAAAGCGCCACAAAGGCGAGCATCACGGCAAATGCCGCGCGCACTTTGATCTGCGCGGTGGCATGGCTCAACTCCTCCATAGTCCGCCGCAGCGCGGCCACTTTGTTGAAAATCGTGCCGAACCGATAGACCAAGAAAAAGGCGACGAACAAAAGAGTGATCAGCAAGATTTCGGCGGTTAATCCTCGAGAGACGATGGCGACCGCCACTGTGATCAGCAGCATCGTGGCAAAGTCGGCAATGACTGCGCTCACGAGGATGCACTGGCCGAGCCGCTGGCCGATGAGATCGGACTCTTTGAGGACCGGCACCACCACGCCGAGGGAAGTAGTCGACAAAATCAGGGCGACGATCCAAACGTTGCTGGCAAGCCGGAAGAGGACCAAGAAATAGGCTGTGATAGCGGCCAAGGAAAGGGTCAAAATAAAATGCAAAAGCGCGAGGGAAAGCGCGCTGACCCCGCGCTGATCGCTTCGCTGGGGAGAGGGCGAATGGGTGCGCAAACTGTTGAAGTCGATTTCCATTCCGGAAAGGAACATCAGAAAGACAATGCCGAAGTTGGCGAGCATGCCGAGAAACAGGTCATCGGCGGGCACCACGGAGAGGCCGCTGCGTCCGACAGCCATTCCGGCGACGATTTCGCCAACCACTATGGGGACCGAGATGCGCTTCAGCCGGGAGAGTAAAATCGGCACCACGAAGGCGATCAGCAACACGATCAGCAAAGGCGTGAAGGAATGTGTTACGTCCACGGGTGCAGGCCCTAAATCATTCAGAGCGTAGTTGCTGGTGCGGTGTTTGTCTCGATCGGTTGACGCTGAGTGCGCTACTGGCCATGGTCGGAGTACTAACTGGGAATGTTGCGCGCAGGGGGAAGCTTTGAAGAACGCTGGGCTGGCTCGGCGATTTACGTAGTGTCAAAAAGGGACGATTTTTAAGAGCAGGAGCAACTCCGACTTTTCGCCAAGCTCTATTCAAGCTGTGCGCCAACCCTCAGCTCCGCCTGCTTGGCGAATTCGGTCGCGCTAATTTTGCCGCCTTCGCCGCGCATTCTTCTCACGCTGAGCATGCCGCCGTTAAGCGCGATGGCGATTTCTTCGCCACCGATGGCGGTAATCCGGCCGGCTGCTGCGCTGTTCGCGCCGTTCTGTAACCGGGCGTCGAAGAGACGCACCATTTTGCCGTTGTAGATTGTGTTCGCGCCGGGCTGCGGGTCGCAGCCGCGGATCAGGTTATAAACTTCCTGCGCGGGCTTGCGCCAATCGATTCTGGCGTGCTCGTCGCCGCAAGGAGGATCGTAGGTCGCTTTTGACTCATCTTGCGCAATCCGTGGCGGGTTGCCTGCTTTGATCAAATCCACTGCCTCGCCGATCGCGTCGATTCCCAGGGGAAACAGTTTGTTGAAATACAACGTGCCGGTGGTGTCATCCGGAGCCACCTGCACCTCCTTTTGCAGGAGAATGGGGCCCGTGTCGATGCCCTTATCCAACCAAAAAATGGTCAAACCGGTTACGGCTTCTCCCCTGATGATGGCCCAATTGATTGCGGTGCGGCCGCGGTATTTGGGCAATAGTGAAGGATGATAACAAATACTGCCAAAGCGGGGCGCGCTGAATACCGGCGGCGGAATGATCTGGCTCACAAACGCCAAGATCGCCAAATCCGCTTTGAGGGAAACAAATTGCTCCGTGACCTCGGGGGTCTTCAGCGTTTTATGTTGATGCACGGGGATGCCCAGCTGAAGCGCCCTCTGCTTGACCGGGTCGATTTTTCCGCCCGGCGCATCGGGAAAACAGAATACGGCCAGCACCTCTTCGCCTTTACTGATGAGTTTGTCCAGTGTCTTTTCCGCAAACGCCGCTTGTCCAATCAAGATGATTCGCAAGTTCTTCTTCCTCCTCGAATACTTATCAGCCGATAACCTTGTAGTCGCCGCCCATGTAGCTTTTGCAAAGATTGACGTACGTCGCGGAGCCCATTTTGATCCAGTGTAGTGCTTCGCCGGCCAGCTCCTTTTTGACTTTGGCGGGCGCGCCGGCGGCAAGGACGCGCGGTGGAATTTTCGTATGCGGCACTACGACGCTGCCGGCAGCGATAAGCGCTTCTTCCCCGATCTCGACGTTTTCCAAAAGCGTGACGTTCATGCCGATGATCGCGCCGCGGCGGATGAGCGGTCCTTCCATGATGGCGCCGTGACCGATCGTGCAGTCGTCCTCGATGATGGTCGGCGCCTCGCCCGAATGCAGCACGCAATTGTCTTGGACGCTGGTGCGCGCGCCAACGACAATCGGATTTTGGTTCTGGTCCGATCGGATGACCGCGCCCCACCAGATGCTTGCTTCGTCGCCGATCGTGACGTCGCCGATGATCACCGCGGTTGGCGCGATAAAGGCGCTGGGTGAAATTCTCGGTTTCTTGCCTTTGTATTCAATGATCATCGCGGTCTTGCCTCCGGTTATTTCGCTCACGATATTGGACGGAAGTCAGGAAATCAAGGTGGAAATGGAGTTATAGAGCATTGGTGCGGTTTAGTTTGGGAAAGTTCTATTCAACGGCAGTTACGTCGTTGACAGTGATTCTGAAAATCGTTAATTGGAGGCGCAGCCCCCTCACTTCCCTCTCGACAAGCGAAAGAGGGCAGGACAGGAGTAATGAAATGAAACGTTTGTGGTTAGCAATTTTGTCGGTCACTTTTTCAGCAGTGCTCTTCGCGGGCATTGCTCTCGCGCAGAATCGTGAATCGGCGCTCGCTACGATCATGAAGCTGCCCGCCGCTGAACGGCAGGCACGGCTTTTAGCAGGGACAAAAAAGGAAAACGGCCTGGTGTGGTATTCGAGCACGACGGCCGAAGACGCGCTGGCGTTGATTAAAAAATTCAACGAGCAGCATCCGTCGATTCAGATCCAACACTTTCGCTCGTCGAGTGAAAAACTGCTCGAGCGGATTCTCGCCGAATCGCGCGCCAACGCCTTTAAGGCGGATCTTGTAGCTCTGCCGGAGCTGGAACTCTCGATCATGATCAAGCGCAAGCTCTTGGTCCGATACGAAGGTTTGGAAAATTCCCTGTATCCCCCCGAGACGAAAGATCCGCGCGGCTACTGGACCGGACTTTACACCTCGGCATGGGTGCCGGGCCACAACACAAAACTCGTGAGCAAAGACGGCGCGCCCAAAACGTATAAAGACTTGCTCAACCCAAAGTGGAAAGGCGCGATCGCCATGGACACCGAGCCCTACAATTGGTTTGTGATTTCGCTGCGTTATTTGGAGCGGCGCGATGGCAAGGAGGCGGCCTTGGATTATATGAAAAAACTCGCCGCGCAGCAGATCCAGTGGCGTAAAGGACATTCCCTGATCGGCCAACTAATGGCGGCGGGTGAATTTCCTCTCGCCGCAGAATTGCAGGTGCACACGGTAGAGCGCGCCAAGGCCCAGGGCGCGCCGGTGGAATGGTCGGTCTTGGACGGAGTGATCCCGATCTCTAAAGTCGCGGCAGGCATCACCAGCACGGGGGCCAACGTTTACACTTCTGCCTTGTTTTACGATTTTCTTTTATCCAGAACCGGAATGGAAACCATCCGCGCCAGCCGGCGCATTCCTACTCGGCCCGATGTCAGCGCGCCTTATTTGAAACGGTACAAGCTGCTGCCGTTCGAACAATCCGTAATGGATGACTTCGACAAGTACGTGACCCTGTTTCGCGACGTGTTTAAACCGGGACAATGAGAGGAATGGAGTGATGGAGTACTGGAGTGTTGGAAGGATGCGAAGAAAATCGGCGCTGCTTGAAATTAGCCATTCGACCTAGATTAAGCGTTGAGGGTGAAATTCTTTTCCGCCATCTCGCAGATTTGCTGACCGATCGCCAGCGATGCCGTCGCGCCGGGGGATGGCGCGTTGAGCACATGGATTGCGTTACGATTTTGTTTGATGACGAAATCGTCTACCAGGGCCCCGCTGGCCGATACCGCTTGTGCGCGGACTCCGGAACCGCCTGGGACGAGATCATTCGCGCGAATTTCCGGCAAAAGTTTTTGTAACGCGGCAACAAAAGCTGATTTGCTCAGGGAGCGGTAGAGCTCACCGAAGCCGGTCTGCCAATATTTTCCCGTAATCGCCCAAAACCCTTTGAACGAAATCGTCCGCCACAGATCGCTCAGATTGATGTCCGTGTGGCGGTAGCCCTCGCGCGCATAGGCGAATACGGCATTGGGGCCGGCTTCTACTCCGCCCCGAGCCATGCGCGTGAAGTGGACGCCCAAAAACGGAAAAGTTGGATCCGGCACGGGATAGATCAGGTTGCGCACCAAGAATTGCCGCTCAGGGGCGATCTTGTAATATTCGCCGCGAAACGGAATGATGCGGTGCTCTTCTTCATCGCGGTTTTTCCCGCCTATCATCTGTGCGACGATATCCGACTGGAGACCGCAGCAGTTGATCAAATGTTTCGTGCGGTAGTCACCGCCGGAAGTCTGCAGAACGATTTCGTCGGGCCGGTCGAGCATGCCGACGACTTTCTGTCTCAACCGAATATCGCCGCCGGCCACGCGAATTTTGTCGGCGTAGGCGACCGCGATTTTTTTGTAATCGACAATACCCGTCTGGGGAACGTGGAGGCCTTTGATGCCGGTCGCATGGGGTTCCAGTTCCTTGAGCCTTTCCGGACCGATAATTTCCAATCCTTGAAGGCCGTTGGCGATGCCGCGCCGGTGCAGTTCCTCAAGGCGCGGCAGTTCCTCCCCGCTGGTGGCGACGACGACTTTGCCGCAAATCTCATAGGGCACCGAGTTCTCGTCGCAGAAGTCAATCAGCTCTTTCCGACCGCTCACGCAAGAGCGCGCTTTGAGAGATCCTGGGCGGTAATAAAGTCCCGAATGAATCACGCCGCTGTTGTTGCCGGTTTGATGACGCGCCAGCTCCGCTTCTTTTTCCAAGAGCAACAGGCGCAGCCGCGGATGGGCGGCGGTGATTTTTAACGCGGTGGCGAGGCCGAGGATGCCGCCGCCGATGATCGTGAGGTCATACTGCGAAGCCATAAGAATTTACGTTCAACGTTCAATGCCGGAAGGCGATAAGCCGCAGAGCGCAGAACCGTGAAAGTTCCAAGTTAAATGTGGAGTAGTTGCCGAGAATTTTTTTCCATGAAACCTTTGACATGCTCCGGATCAGGCTGCGCTGAAATGGCCATAAAGCTTTTGTTCAGCCGGTCCAGCCCGCCGCAATAGTCCGAGCCGAAGACCATGTTGTTCTCGCCCATCTTGTCGATGAGAAATGACAGTGTCCGAGCATCGGAGCTGGCGCAATCGATCAAAAAATGCTCGAGGAAAATTTCCGAGTAGCGCCGCTCACCGTCGGGTCCTTTGTGTTTCCAGAAAAAACGGTGCAGCAACAGCGGTATGCCCCCACCGGAGCTGCGGATAACGATCTTCAGGTTCGGATAACGGTCGAACAAGCCGCTCGCGATCATTCGCAAGCAGCACTCGGCGACTTCGCCGTCCGAGAGCACGGCATAGGCGACGCCGGCGCCGCCGTCCTCCAGACGCGCCAATGATGGATCCTGCGCCGTGCCGGCGCCGTGCAGAAAGATCGGCAGGTCGAGCTCGGAGATCTTTTTGAAGACGGGGTCCATCTCGGGCGTGTCCACCAGCATCTTTCCGTCGACGTGCGGGTAAAGCAACACGGCGCGAAAACCTTGCGCCGCCGTCCGTTCGATTTCTGCCGCCGAGGCGGCAATATTTTTCAGTGATAGCGCGGTAACGCCCATCAATCGATCTTGATGGCCTTGCAGCCGCTCTGCCAGTATGTTGTTCGACATGCGCACGATATCAAGCGCTTGATCCGGCGGCAGTTGATCGGCGTAAACGCCCGCGCCCTGGCAAATCAGCTGGACATCCACGCCGGCGTCGTCCATTTCCCTGATGCGCTTGGAAAAATCCGGCGAATCCAAGGCATCGATATGGGGCCGCTTGCCTGTGAGCTCTTTGATTCGCTCCGAGATTTCCGGAGCTGTGTGGTGCGAATGCCAATCAATATTTGTTGCCACGTCGGGTCTCCTTTGGCGGCAAGCTCGAGTTCGGAATACTGCGTGCGATGGCTTCAGTCAAGCGCAAACAGAGCAGCGCTGCAAGCGAATCGCGGCAATCCTTGGACTTCCATCTGCAGCGAGCGCCGCTCGGGTCAATAACGCAAGTGCGTGAAAAAGTTTCGTCAGGCAGGTCGCGAGAAACGGCTGATGACCTTCGCTTGAACCGGCTAGGGCGTCCAGAATGCGCCCGCAGTTATTTTTTCGGCACCCCGGCAAATTCAGCTTTGTCTCTTAACCGGCGCAGCAACTCTTCGTAGGATGAATTGGCGATGACACGATTGAACTGCGAACGAAAATTGTTCACCAGACTGATGTTTTCGGCGATCACGTCGTAAACTTTCCATTCGTTACTGACTAGATGGGCTTTGTAATTGACCGAATACTCTTCGCCCCGGCTGGTCAATATTTTACTCCCCACATCGACGAAGCCGCCTTCGATCCTCTCGTTTATATAAACAATTTTCTCGTCGGTATAGGACTCAATGATATTGGCGTAGGCCCGTTCGAGAATATCGGTAAAAAGCCGGACGAACTCGTCCTGTTCCTGTGGCGTGCGCCGGCGCCAATTGGAACCGAGGGCCCGTTTGGCCATCTCGGTGAAATCAAAACGGGCAAATAATATTTGTCTTAGCTGCTCGCGCCGCTCTTTTGTTTTCGCCACCGGCTTCAGGCGCGGATCTTTGAGCACCAACACGGCCTTGTCCACCGTGCCTTTGATTTGCTCGGTCGGAACGCCTGCTTGCGCGCTCGCCGAAAGAAACAATAGTCCCAACACAAGACCCAGTATCTTCACGCATGGACTACTTTGCACTGTTCTCTTCCTTCTTCTCTTTCTTGGATGTCAGATCACCGCCGACGATTTTGCCGATCAAATCCGGAATATCGGGCGGCGAATCGGTTTCTCTAATCTTTCCGCCCGGTGGGATGATTTTATCCGATGCGCCGGGCGTAACCAAGACAAATTTGTCGCCGATCAGACCCCGGGATCGGACCGAAGCGATAACATCGTCATTGAGCTTGACTTCGTTGTTCACCCGCAGAGTCAGGCGCGCGCGGTCGTCTGCCAGGCCGATAGCCTCTACCTTCCCGACGCGGACGCCGGCAATTTCTACAGGATCGCCGAGCTTGAGTCCCGCCACCGAGACAAAATCGGCAAACACGACATAACCTTGAGTGCCAAACAGCTCAAGTTTGCCGAGGCGTATGGTTAGATAACCAAGGCAGACAAGCCCCGTGAGTACAAAGAGGCCAACGATGATGTCAGTGCGCGACTGGTTCACTTTTGCAACTCCTAGAGAACTTGAATAGGGCCCTCGGTCTTGCCTTGAATAAATTGCTGCACGATGGGATTTTGCGAAGCGCAAAAATTCTTTGGCGGAGATAATTCCACAATGACACCGTTGGCGAGCATAGCAACGTAATCGGAGATGTCAAAGACTTGGGGAATGGTGTGGCTAACCAGAACGCCGGTGAAACCGAAGGTCGTATGCGTGCGCACGATCAGTTGATGGATGCTGGTTGCCAGGACCGGATCCAGCCCGGTTGTCGGTTCGTCGAACAGGACGATTTGCGGATCCATGATCAGCGCGCGCGCCAAACCGGCGCGTTTTTTCATGCCACCGCTCAGTTCCGCGGGAAATTTGTCGCCCATCGATCCCAAGCCCACCTGTTCCAAGCGGTCCTCGACCTTTTTCTTTATTTCAGTTTCCGTGCGCTTGGTTTTTTCCCTCATGGGAAAGGCGACATTGTCGAAGACGGTCATCGAGTCGAGCAGGGCTGCGCCTTGAAAGAGCACGCCGAATTTATTGCGCATCTCGTAGAGTTCTTTTTGCGGGACTTTGGCGATATCCACACCATCCACCAAAACTTCGCCCTGGTCCGGCCGCAGCAAGGCGTTTAAGTGCCTTAATAATACGGTTTTGCCGCAGCCGCTGGTGCCCACGATCGTTGTGATCTTGCCGGTCTCAAACTCCAAGTTCACGCCGTTGAGCACCTTTTGACTGCGAAAGCTTTTATGTAGATTGACGACGCGGATCATCGTGTCAGAGCATGACGGAAGTCAAAAAATAGTCCCAGACGAGAATGAGCACAAAGGAAAGCACCACTGACTCCGTGGTCGCCTGGCTTACGCCGGTGGCCATTGGCGGAGCATGAAAGCCTTTGTAGCAACATATCCAGGTGATAATCAGGCCAAAGGAGAGTGACTTCACAATGCCGCTGTAGACGTCGTGGAATACGATGCTGCTTTCCATGCCGGCAAAGAAGCTTCCGGAACTAACCCCCAGGAGACTGACACCGACGAGGTAAGAACCAAAAATGCCTATGACATCGAAAATAGCGGTCAGGAGAGGCATGGCGAGGAGGCTCGCAATAACGCGCGGCGAGACCAGATATTTGACCGGGTTGATCGCCATGGAGTCGAGCGCATCGATTTGTTCGGTGGCGCGCATGGTTCCCAGCTCAGCCGCCATGGCTGACCCCGTT
>Ga0075286_1000016_pt1 | contig 15135 bp, 11 predicted proteins | sample SF_Rice_20C_0N_2_FD_69761 | JGI IMG/M metagenome (GOLD analysis project Ga0075286, IMG submission 69761) | Rice paddy soil microbial communities from Twitchell Island, California, USA - SF_Rice_20C_0N_205 | ecosystem: Environmental > Terrestrial > Soil > Paddy field/soil | place: USA: Twitchell...
CGTTTGGATCATCGAAAATCGGCACGATCACGAGATTATTGGCGATGTAAAAGTTCGCATAGCTCGCCGGCAAACGCGTATCGTCGCAATACACGGGCCCGGGGCACGGCAAAGTGACAATCGATATTTTTTCGCCGTTTTGATCGCGTGCCGTTTGCAATCGCTGGTAATTTTCCTGCAAAACTCCGTAATTCTCGTCATGGCTGTTGGACTCCACAACACACACGATGGTTTTCGGACCGACAAACCGGGCAATATCATCGATATGGCCATCGGTGTCATCGCCGAGGATTCCATCGCCGAGCCAAATCAGATGACTCACGCCGAGCGAATCTTTGAGGCGCAGCTCGATATCGCCTTGCGTTAAATGCGGATTCCGATTCTTGTTTAACAGGCATTGTTCCGTGGTCAAACAGGTGCCGGCGCCGTTGACCTCGATGGAACCGCCTTCGAGAGTGATATCGTGTTCGAAGACGGGGATTCCGAGAAGCGGCGCAATCTCGCGAGCTACCTGATCGTCTTCCTCGTAGGCTTTGTATTTTCCGCCCCAGCCGTCAAAGATCCAATCGTTGCACGCCAGTGGCTCTGTGCGGGAACTTCGAGTAATAAAGGTGGGGCCGTAATCGCGCATCCAAACATCGATGGTCGGGATCGTGAGAAGCCTGACATTATGGATACGGCCGCCGGCTTTTTTCAAACGCGCCTTGACATCCCGCTCCGTCGCTTCGTCATTTACGAGCAGACAGACCTGTTCGTAAGGCGCCAGGGCGCAGACCATCTGGACCCAGACTTCGCGTACTTTTTCTAAAGCAGCCGGCCAGGTCTCCCGATTGTGCGGCCAGGAAAGCCAGGTGGCGCGATGCGGCGCCCACTCCGCCGGCATCGAGTAACCGAGGGACCGCGGAGTCGCCTGTTTTGTCCTTGCGGAGGTCATGAATTACGGTGCGAAAGCTTTCGCTCGGATTTGCGATCTTCAAGCGTCCGCGCCAACAGCGATCCATAAGCATCGATTCGGCGATCACGCAAGAACGGCCAGCTTTGACGCGTCTCTTCGATTTTGCCCAGATCGCATTTGGCCAGCAGAATTTCTTCGCGCTCACCGCCGGCGTGCGCGACGATCTCACCGAAAGGACCGGCGACAAAGGAGTTACCCCAAAATTTGATCTTGCCTTCGCGACCCACCCGGTTAACGGATGCCACGTACACACCGTTCGCCACCGCATGAGAGCGTTGGATCAACTCCCAGGCCGCGCGTTGGTGCTGCGCCACGGCCCGCGGCTCGTTGGGGATCCAACCGATGGCAGTGGGATAGAATAGAATCTGCGCGCCGGATAGCGCTGCCAAGCGCGCGCCTTCGGGAAACCATTGGTCCCAGCAGACCAGCGCGCCGACTCTCGCGTATCGCGTCGAATAGCTGGGAAAGCCGAGATCGCCCGGGGTGAAATAAAATTTTTCAAAGTAGAGCGGATCGTCGGGAATATGCATCTTCCGATAAATTCCCGCGATTGCGCCGTCGGCATCGATCACCGCCGCAGTGTTGTGATAAATACCCGCCGATCTTCTCTCGAACAGCGAGGCGACGATGACGATTTCATGCTCCGCCGCGAGCGCGCCCAAAGCCTCGGTGGTCGGACCGGGGATAGATTCAGCCAATTTGAAATTCTTGTGATTCTCGCTTTGGCAAAAATAGCGCGAGCGAAAAAGTTCCTGGAGGCAAACGATCTGCGCGCCCTTTTTTGCCGCCGATGCGATTCGCTCGATGGCCTTGTCGAGATTCGCGGCTGCGTTCTCGCCGGCGCTCATTTGAATGAGCCCCAGGGTGACCTGCTCTCTATTGGTCTTGCGTGCCATAAGTCGCACAGTTTAGAAACAAAAAAAGGGAGAGGAAAGGCGTTTCCCCTTCCTCTCCCTTAAGGAAGTTCCACATGAATTTACTTTAGGTGCTGAGCAAAAAATGTTTTGGTCTTCTCCCATGCGTCTTTCGCCGAAGCTTCATGGTAACTGCCGCGATCGTCGCAGTTAAAGCCATGGCCTGCTTCGGGATAAATCTTCATCTGAAAAGGAACTTTTTTGGTTGTTAGTTCGGTGTTGATCTGACCCACCTGATCCATTGGAATCAATTGATCCTTGGCGCCGAAAAAGAGATACATCGGGCATTTGATCTCGCCGGTGCGCGAAAGCGGGCTCGGATTACCCATCGTAATGCCGCCGCCGTAATAGGGCACTGCCGCTTTTACGTCCTTGGCATGATGCGCTGCCGCCAAGTAGGTCAGCCGTCCGCCCATGCAAAAGCCAATGACGCCGATTGCGCCCGATTTAACATTGCTCTGAGATTTCAATTGCGCAATCGCGGCGCCAACATCGTCCATCGCTTTGCTATCGACGACCCGCTGTAAAGTGGCGATAGCCTTCGGCATGTCGGAATACGGAATCAGCCGCTCCGCTTCGCGATGGAAAATATCCGGAGCGATGGCGACGTATCCTTCCGCTGCGATCCGCTCGGTGACTTTCTTGATGTGATCGTTGACGCCAAACGCTTCTTGAATGACAACAATACCGGGATGCGGCCCGCCCTCTTTGGGTTGCGCGACATAGGCATCCATTTTACCGTCAGGCGTGTTGAGTTGAAGCGTTGAGCTGGTGATGTCCATGAGTAAACCTCCGTCAAGTTGATCTTCGGTTTAGAAGCGTTTTCTCTATCAAATTTGTTCCGAACGGTCCACACCTTTCACCCGTTATTTGATTCTAATCTCGTCCTGTTTTCGACAGAATTCAAGGACGCGATCACAGACTTTTTGCGTTGTCTGTTCCGGCGGCATCACGTTCCAGAAATCGGCTTCCGTTAGAAGCTCGCGCAAATAATGCGCCGCCGACGTGGCATGGGATGGATCATCGCCGGGTATAAGTAGTGACGGCGCTTTCACGGCGAGCACCTCTTCGGGCTCGGCGCCAGGCGCTGTATCCCGATCGAACAGACTGCGGCCGCTGGTGCGGATCATGCCGAGATAGCGATCGAGATCCTGAGCAGCGAAGCGATCGGCAAAACCGCTGTCGCGCGCGATCAGAGTCGCCCACGGACCCGCCTCCGGGTCCATCCAGAAGCTTTTCCCGCCGCGCGCCCGCTCGACGATTCCCTTCAACCCGTTCTGCTTCGCGAAATCGTAGTGACGCGCGAAGCGCTCCTGACCGTTTACTTTCCAACGATACCCGCCGACCGGCCAGTGGAGGATCAGACCACGGGTCGATTCCGGGTAGTGAACGCCGAACGCCAGCGCCACCGAACAGCCCATACATCCGCCCATGACCCACGCCGACTCGATTTTCAAATAATCGAGCAAGGCCTTGCCGTGGCGCGTGTAGGTCGCCCAACTCAGTCGCTCGACGCGCCCGCCGGATTGGCCGCAGTCGCGGCGGTCGTAAAGAATCACTGTATGCTCGGCGGCAAGTGCTTTGATCGCGTCGATTCCGGTCCATGCGCTCGCCACCCGCCATTTTTCGATCGTCGCATCAAAGCCGCCGGGGGCGCACATTAAAATCGGTGATCCCGAACCATGAGTTTCATAGTATGTATCGATTCCGTCGATAGTGGCGTTTGACATGACGTTCCTCCATCTATTCAAGCGCTACAAGCTCTCGAGCCCGACTGTTCCGGTAAAGCGCGATGATTTGTCGAAAATGACTGGCGCGCCAATTGAAGATAGAAGAGCGTGATACTGTATTCGATCCCATTCGATCCCATTAATCGCGCAAACCTGGACTTCAAAATATACGCCACGTAAGATCTAGCACACTGTCTGGTATTCGGAAAAGCCATAACGCCGTGGAGGTTTAGCCGTGAGTCAAAAAACAGCCCAAGGAAAATTCGCCGAATTGCTGGATGTGATGGCGCGCTTGCGCAGCGACCACGGTTGTCCCTGGGATAAGGAGCAGACTCACGTTTCTCTCAAGCCCTGCTTGCTCGAGGAAACCTACGAGCTTCTCGACGCCCTCGAAGAGGGCGATCCGAGAAAACTCAAAGAAGAACTCGGCGACGTCTTGTTGCAAGTGGTCTTTCATTCACAGATTGCCTCGGAAGAAGGCCGCTTCACCGCTCAAGACGTCATCTCGCAGCTCACCGAAAAACTCATCCGCCGGCACCCGTACGTTTTTGCCGGAGAGCCTCTGCCGGACGACGCGGCGGCGGTTTTGAAGCAGCGCATGCAGATCAAAACCAGCGAGAGAAAGGCGGGTGAATCGAAATCGGCACTGGGCAACATATCCAAGGCGATGCCGGCTTTGGCTCGCGCCCAAAGCATTACCCGTCGCGCATCGCATTTAGGCTTCGACTGGCCGGATATTGGACCGGTTTGGAACAAGATCGCAGAGGAGATCGAAGAGCTCAAGCACGCTGCACGGTCCGGTGACAAAGCGCGCACCGGCGAAGAACTGGGGGATCTGCTCTTTTCGATCGTCAATCTCGCGCGTTTTTTTGATGTCGAAGCCGAGCAGGTCCTGGCGCAGACGATCGACCGCTTCACCCGCCGGTTCCATTATATCGAGGAGCAATTGCAAAAACAGAACAAGAGCTTTGATCAAAGCACGCTCGAAGAAATGGACCTCCTGTGGGAAGAAGCCAAAAAACTTGAAATTGAGGGGGCCTATTCGACGTGACCGTGCAGCAGCCCAGAATCGTTTTCCTCGACGCCGCAACCTACGGGGATGTGTCGCTTCAGCGATTTATCGACACTTGGGATTGCACCGTTCATCAGGTCACGAATCCCGACGAGACAGCGCAGCGACTTTCAGGTTACTCGATCGCAGTCACGAATAAGGTCGTCATCGACAAAAATGTTCTGAGCTCATCCGCAGCGCGCGACCTGAAGCTCATTGCGGTAGCAGCGACGGGAACCGACATCATCGACCGCGTGGAAGCGTCGAGACGCGGCGTCAACGTCTGCAACGTCCCCGGCTATGCGACGCAATCAGTGGCGCAGTTTACCATGGCGTTAATTCTGGAACTGTCCACTCGCGCCGCGAGCTACAGCGTTGCGGTCAAAAATGACCAATGGAAAAACAGCCCGGTCTTTTCTCTTTTCACCTACCCGAGCCTGGAGCTCAGCGGCAAAAAATTGGGGATTATCGGCTATGGCAGCATCGGCAGAGCGGTCGCGCAAATGGCGCGCGCCTTCGGCATGGAAGTTCTCGTTGCAGCGCGTCCGGGAGCGGAAGGACCGACGGCAAAGGATCGCGTTCCAATAAACCAATTGCTCAGCGAAGCCGACCTCGTCTCTCTGCATTGTCCCCTGACACCCGAAACCAGAAACTTAATCAACCGGCAATCTTTGTCGCTTATGAAACCAACTGCGTTTCTGGTCAACACCGCGCGCGGCGCACTGGTTGACGAAGCCGCGCTCATCGAGGCGCTACGCAAAAAACGCATCGCCGCGGCCGCAGTGGACGTCATCAGCAAAGAGCCGCCGCCGGCGAATCATCCGGTCATTTTAGCCGCCAAAGAGCTGGACAACTTGATTGTCACGCCGCACACCGCCTGGAGTGCGCGTGAAGCCCGCGAGCGATTACTGAAAGAGGTAGAAGAAAACATCGCCGCGTTCTTGCACGGCCGGGATAGAAATCGCGTCGCCTAGAGAATGCCGCCCTTTGAAGCCTGTCCTCAGCCGCGCTGATGATATCACTTCATCACCTCGGCCTCTCACCCGGCTAACGTCCGCCTAGGCTGTCGGTCTTCGCCGTGCCTGAGCCGCGGCTCGAGTGAAAAATTGTCTTTCGATTTCGCGCGAAAATTTTCGCTCCCATGTGAGCCGATACCGATAAGCCAATGCCTCCAAGAATCGCCGCGGAGGAGATCAACAAGCGCCAGGTGATCTCTTCCGACAAGAAAGCGACTCCACCGAGGGCCGCAATGACCGGCACGGAGAGTTGCACAATAGCCGCCCGTGTCGCCGTCAATCGCATAAGCGCCGCATACCAAATAACGTAGCCCAACCCGGAAGTAATCGTCCCGGAAAGCCCCGCCCACAGAAGACCCATGGGCGACACTGAAAGAGACGGCCACTGAAGTAGAGCGCCGGCCAAGACGAATGGCACCGTGCGTAAGAAATTATCCGCCGTTGCCTCGATCGGACTACCCACGCCTCGGCCAAGCAGAGAATAGGCGCCCCAGGCGATCCCTGCGCCGGCCATGAGCATGGAACCGCCGAGCGACGGCGCGGCGAGACCCGGGAAAACCAGGTAAACGAGGCCTGCCATCGCAATCGCCAATCCAAACCATTCTACGGATAAGGGTCTCTCGCCGGATCGGAGGCCCGCCGCGATCATCGTGAATTGAACAGCGGCAAAGAGGATCAATGCTCCCGTACCCGCGTTCAGGCTCACGTAAGCGAAGGAAAAACTGATCGCATAGAGAAACAGCAGCGCGCCGGCCATCCAGCTGCCAGCCGATCCGGCACGCGATCCTCGCCTAACAATGGCCGTAGTGATGACCCACAAGGTCAGTGCCCCGGAGGCCAAGCGTACCGCCGTGTAACTCGCAGGGTCGATGGCCGCCTCGCCCAAAGCAAGGCGGCCCAAAACCGAGTTGCCGGCAAACGCTAGGAGCGCGAGCACCGTGAGCGGCAGCGTAGTCATCTTCGCTTTATGCCATGCTTGCATGGAGTTCACATCGGCGAGCTCGTTGCCGCATCCGATGAGTTGCCCTGTCTCACAAAAGCTGCGGCGACTTTCTCTTAGATATCAGGGTTTGATATTTTGATTGAGATGAAAAACGTTCTCCGGATCGTACTGTCTTTTTATCTTCACTAGCCGATCATAATTCGACCCGTAAGCCGCGGCGATCCGATCACCCTCCTCCGCGGTCATAAAATTAACATAAGCGCCGGCCGAAGCGTAAGGCGCGCTGGCGGCAAAAAATTCCTTCGCCCACGCGATACACTTCTCGTCTTCGTTCGCTTCGTCCCATCGGCCGTGGACATTCAGCACGAATTTCGCGTCCCTGTGGGCATAGGCCGTCGCATCAGGGGCGATACGGTTCGGTGCTCCGGCAATCAGCCCTATGAAAATCTCACACTGCGGCGAAGGCAATTTCCCGGCAAAGTCGATAATTGAGCTCAGGGCTCCGTCGGCAAGCTCTGTGAAGTTATGTGACTTCCAGTAGTTTCGGGCGCCTGCGGTGAGCAAGGGATCGAAAGCCTTCTGCCAATCGACATAGCGCTGAACACCGATGTGCTCGCCGTAGGCGTCGCCGAAAGCACGCAAAGGAGCGATAAGTTTCTCCGCTTCCGCGACGGCGCCGGAGTAAAAGACCGGCAGTACAATAACTTTCTTGCCGTGTACGTGCTCCGGGAGAAAAGGCAATGGCGGAGCGTAACGCAGCACAGCCCACACATTGATCTCTTCGGGCGCCGAATTTACGAATTGGCGATAGTTTGTAAGGATCTGCATCGCCTGCTCGAAGGGAAAAACGATCAAACCGGCGACTATTTCGGGACCGACGGGGAAAAGTTGAAATTCGAACCGGGTGACAACACCAAAATTACCGCCGCCACCGCGAATCGCCCAGAAAAGGTCTGAGTTTTCCTTTTCGCTTGCCGGTACTGTCTTGCCGTCGGCCGTGACCATATCAACGGAGACGAGATTGTCGATCGTCATTCCGTATTTGCGAGTTAGCCAGCCGAAGCCGCCGCCCAGAGTTAGCCCGGCAATGCCGGTCGTGGAATTGATTCCCACTGGGGTGGCGAGGCCATGCGCCAAGGCGACTTCATCCAGATCGGCGAGTGTTGCCCCAGGCTCGACATAGGCGCGCCTCTTGGCTAGGTCCACACGGACGTTTCTCATCTTCGAAAAATCTATTGTCACCCCACCGTCACAGAGAGCGTTGCCCGCGATATTATGGCCGCCGCCGCGAACTGCAATTTCCAATTTGTTCCGCCGCGCGAATGCGATCACTGGTGCAACGTCGTCAGCCTTCAAGCACTGCACGATCACTGCGGGCCGCCGATCAATCATACCATTCCAGATCTGCCGCGCTTCGTCGTAGCCGCGGTCGCCGGGAGCATAGACAGTTCCTTCGATACTGCCTTCGAGCTCTTTGCTCGCCTTCGAAGTTTGCGTTGTCATTTACGGATCTCCTTCGTTAATGGATTCGTCAACAGAAGGCCGGGGCCATCGATTCGATCTGTTTCTTGGCTTCCGGTTTGATCTGTTCCACCGTGGCGAGAAAGTTCGGATGGGTCATCCCGGTCCCCAAATATGTCCAGCGCATCCCTTTGAGTACCGTATCGGTCATCCCCTGGCGCTCGCTTTTCGTGAGCTTTCTGCCGGTTGCCGCTGTAAACGCCTCCACCTCGAACTCCGTCTGCTGCTTGATTCCCTCGTCGATGAACCCGCCGATCTTGCCATATTCCTCGAATGCCTGATCGATCTCTTTCGGCGAAGCTTTCTCCGCCAGCTCTTCCACGATCAACGTGTCGAGCTTGGTGTGCTGGGATTCCTCCAGCCAGTGGTTCTTGAGCAAACTCTTGAACTGCGGGTCCAGGTCCTGATTGTCCCGCACTCCTTCGATATAGTGCCTAAGCGTGATCCACTCGATGTGCAGGATCGCTATCCCGACTCCCAGCGGGCTGTGCGAGAGAACGAACTTCTTGACATCTTCGGCCGGTCCGATGAAGTCGCACTTCGTGCCAAAGCCCCCTTCGAACTCCTGGCGAAAACGCTTGAATAGGTGAATATGCTTGGCCTCTTCTCCGGCAAACTGCAATAGCGCTCGCACCCGATAGTCGTCGCCTGAAAGCTGTGCTTGGGCGTGATCGACGGCGTAAGGCAAAATGAACTCTTCGACCAGACCGAACATGGCGAGATACTCATGGCCGCGGATCTGATTCAGAACCCGCTGTTCTTCATTCGATAGAAACGACAGCCCTTTGACCTGCGCCAAGGACTCCGGCATGAACGGCTTGGTAAAATCCAACCGCTTCTCTCCGCCGATGATATCGTCTATCCGCCAGTTCACTCGCTCCGAAGTCTCGAGCGCCGCTTGATAAGTATAGTTGCTTTTCATATCCCTTCCTCCTTGGTTTTTTAGCTCATCGCTGCTTGCCAAACAGAGATAGCGGCAATTGTGCCATCGTGGATAATCAGGCGAATGCGCTTAACAACCGGGGAGTTAACTCTCATCAAGAAGAGATTGGCCAATGACGAGATCTCGTGGTTCACGGGATCTCGTCGGAACAAGACACGAATTTTCGGGAGACGACTGGATCAGCGCTGGCGCTCGATACCGAGCGCCTTCATGCGCGAACTCAACGTGGTAGGTTTCATGCCGAGTAATTGGGCGGCGCCGCTTTCTCCGGCAATCTTCCATTCGGAGGATTTCAGGGCGACGATGATGTTTTGCCGTTCCAATTCCTCAAGCTCTTTGGCCGTACGAACGCGGTGGTTTACATTTTCTCCGATCGCGACAGCAGCGGCAATTGCGTTCACGGTTTCTGGCAACGCGCGATCGAGATTGAGGCGGCCATCGCGCGACGTGATCATGGCGCGCTCAATGATATTTTGCAGCTCCCGCACGTTGCCCGGCCAGCTGTAGGCTTCAAGCCGCCTCAGGCAGTCTAGGGACAAAGGCTCGAGCGTGCGGCCCATGCGTTGGGCGTATTTCCGCGCAAAAGTCGTCGCCAAAATGCCGATGTCGGCGCGGCGCTCGCGGAGCGTCGGCACTCGAATGGGAAAAACGTTCAGCCGGTAGTATAAATCGTCGCGGAACTTGCCGTCGCGGGCGGATTTCTCGAGATCGCGATTGGTCGCCGCGATGACTCGCACGTCCACTTTGCGCGTCTGCGAGCTGCCCACCGGCTCGAACTCTCCTTCTTGCAGTACACGGAGCAGCTTGGACTGCAAATCGAGCGGCAACTCGCCGACTTCGTCGAGAAATATCGTTCCACCGTGCGACAGTGCGAAGCGCCCATCGCGCTTTTTAGTCGCGCCGGTAAACGCCCCCTGCTCGTGACCAAAAAACTCGCTTTCGATCAAGGTTGCCGGAATCGCCGCGCAGTTCACTTTGATGAGCGGCTTTTGACTCCGCCGGCTGGCCCGATGAATGGCGCGCGCGATCAGTTCTTTCCCGGTGCCGGTCTCTCCAAGAACGAGCACCGTGGCATCGGTCGCAGCGACCTCTCTTACGTCATTGAGAACTTTTAAGAAGGGCTCGCTTTGGCCGACGATTTCGTCGGAACCCATCAGCCCGCTTAGCTCCTCGCGCAGATACTCGGTCTCCACCGTGAGCGAGTGAATTTTTTGCTCTGCCTCTAACCGGTCGTTAACGTTCCTGAGTATCAAAGTGTAGAAAGGCTCACGGTCGAGATCGAAGCGCGACAGCGTCGCCTCTGCCTGAAATTTTGCGTCCCGCCGGGAAATAGCCATAAGCCCGCCGGGAATCCATAAGGAGCGTTGTCCGTCGGGACGAGTATCGAGCTCGATGATCAAACGGGCCAGCTTCTCGCGTGAATCGGCAGTCAAAAAACGGGTAAACGCCTGACCCGCAACGTCGGGCGCGCCGCAGCCGAAAATCTTTTCCGCGGCCGGATTCATCTGCGTCACTCCGAGATAGCGGTTAAGCTCTACGATCGCGTCCATAGCGCCGCCTATAAGGCGGCCGAGCTTTTGCTCACGCTCGCGAACTTGCGCCTCGGCGCGCAGGCGGCGCAATTCAGCAGCCGCCCGCGCGGCAAAGATTTGAAACAGTGCCTGGGTTCTGGGCTCAGGTGGCATCGGCCGCTTGTCGAGGACGGCCAAGTGACCCAAAATCTTGTTGTCGAGGTCGAGAAGCGGCATGCCCATGTAACTCGCCGCGCCAACAGCCTTTACATCGGGATCGTCCCAATAGATGTTGAGGAGATTGTCGGGAATGTGAATCAAGCAACGCTGCTCGATGACCCGTTCGCAGGGAGTTCCATCCACCACCATCTCCCAATCCTCGAGCCACTGCTCGCCCATCCAGAATGCCAGGGCCTTGAGCCGCCGCGACTCCGGAAAAAACTCAGTGACCCAAGCGCCGTGCGTGTTTAAAGCTGTAGCGAGATTTTTGACCAGCGCCTTGAAAAACTGCTCTCCAGTCTCTGTGGCCGTTCCCTCGAGAATGGTCCTGAGAGCGGCGTCGACATCGATATTCTGGAGCGGTTGATCCATCAACTAAATAAACTGGAGATCATTGAAACTGGCTATTCGCGAAAGAATTTACATCCGAGATGCGCTGCAAAGCGATCTCATCTGCAGCTAAAACGGAATATCATCATCGGTCGGTGGCCCTCCGCTGCCCATATCTTCCGCGCCGCCCTGATCCATCTCCGGCGCCATGCGGGTTCCACCGCCGCCACCGAGGAAACGGATGCGCTGGGCAACGATTTCGGTAACGTAGCGTTTGGTGCCGGTTTTGTCGTCATAGCTGCGCGTACGGATGCTTCCCTCGACATAGACTTGCCGGCCTTTCGCGAGGTACTGCCCGCAGGTCTCGGCTTGTTTGCCCCAAACAACGATATTATGCCACTCGGTTCTTTCTTGCCGCTTGCCGTCCCGGTCGTTCCACTGTTCGGATGTCGCGATTGAAAAATTGGCCACGGCGCTCCCCGTTTGCGTAAAACGCACCTCGGGATCTTTGCCGAGGTTGCCGATGAGAATTACCTTGTTGACCGACATATCACTCTCCAGCGATGCGGAATTCAATATTCCGGAGGATAGGTTGAGTTAACTTAGCGCCGGCCCGGCAGAGAGTCAATCACAATTGACGATGCGGCGATCGAACTGGATCACGTTGATTTTTGACGGCCCAGGAACTAATATAATTCATCTATTTTCCATCGCTTGCGTAAATCAATTCTACAAAAACCTTGATGTTGTATATTGCCCAGCTATGCGTTCTGCTCGCGGTTACCGTGCCGCTTACCATCTTAATTATCGTTTTGGGCCTCTTTGACCGCCATGGCAAGCGCGTCTATAGAATCAATCAATTCTGGACGTGGCTGATTTTACGCATGGGAAGAATTTCCCTCAATGTGAAGGGTTTGGAAAATCTCGAATCCGGCCGGCAATACATATTCATGGTCAATCATCAAAGCAATATTGACATACCTATTCTGGTTCAAAGTCTTATTCGGTTTCAACTCCGTTGGATCGCCAAGAAAGAGCTTCTTTGGGTGCCGCTTTTCGGCTGGGCCATGTGGGCGAGCAAACACATTACAGTAGATCGTTCCGACCCTTTAGACGCGGTCAAGAGCTTGGAGCGGGCCAAACGGCGAATCGCCGCAGGGATTTCAATCGTGGTTTTTCCAGAGGGAACCCGCAGCCGCGACGGCCGCTTGGTACCGTTTAAAAAAGGCGGTTTCTTGCTCGCCGCAAAGACTCGCACAAGAATTGTCCCCGTCACCATCGTTGGAAGCGCGATATTGTTGCCGGCCGGCGCCTGGAGGTTACGCGCGGGGGCCATCGACGTGTTCGTCGATAAGCCCATCGTGACGGAGAGTTATCCGGTTGGAAAGTTGCGGGCTCTCATGGATCAAGTGCGGCAAACAATCGCCCGTCATTTGGATCAAAGCGCCGTGCACCAGCCGAATGCCAATTGCGACATCGAACAACCCGCTTCCGGCGACCGGCCGTTAGAAGAGCAGATCGCGTAAAAGCAGCATGGATACCCTCAAAATCATTCCCCTTGGCGGTCTCGGCGAGTTCGGGCTCAATATGATGTTGCTCGAATACGGCGATGCCGCGATAGCGATCGATTGCGGCCTCATGTTTCCGAGCGCTGATCTTTTGGGAATCGATCTGGTGATCCCGGATGTCAGCTATCTGATCGAGAGGCGTGACAAACTCAAAGCCATCGTCCTCACGCATGCCCATGAGGATCACGTCGGTGCCCTGCCGTATATTTTGGAACATTTTGACGTGCCGATCTTCGGCACCCGGCTAACCCTTGGTCTATTGGCGAACAGACTCAGAGAACATGACCTTGAAGAAACCGTCGATGTTCGCCAGATTACAGCCGGCGTGCCGTGGGACGTCGCGCCGTTCCGCATCGAAGGCATCCGCGTGACGCATAGCTTAATGGATTGCCTGGCGCTCGCAATCGAAACACCCATCGGCACGGTGATTCACACGGGCGACTTTAAAATCGACAATACTCCGATGGAAGGAGAGATGTTTGACTTCCAGAGGTTTGCCGCCTATGGCGAGAAAGGGGTGCTGCTGCTCCTCTCTGACTCGACCAACGTCGAGCGCACTGGACATACCCCGTCGGAGCGCGAAGTCGGAACCAATCTCGAACAGATCATCCAGTCAAGCAAAGGCAAAGTGCTGGTGTCGACCTTCGCATCGAGCATTCCGAGAATCCAACAAGTCGTGGATATTTCCAGCCGCTGCGACCGCCATGTGGTGCTGAGCGGCCGGAGCATGATCCGCAACAGCCAAGTCGCCTCTGAATTGGGCTATTTGCAACTGCCGCGAAACGCCATGACCGAAAGTGATCGTTGGCAGGATCAACCGGCCGACCGACTCACGTTTCTTACCACCGGCAGCCAAGGTGAGCCTCTGTCGGCGCTCCATCGCGTGGCCTTGAACGATCACAAAACGATCAAGATTGACCAGGGCGATACCGTTATTTTGTCTTCCAAATTCATTCCAGGGAATGAAAAGACAATTTCCAATCTGATCAATCATCTCTATCGCCGTGGCGCGGAAGTCCATTACGAAAAAGTTTCCGAGATTCATGTGTCAGGTCATGCCAGCCAGGAAGAGCTCAAGATCATGCTCCAGCTCACCCGGCCACGCTACTTCGTGCCCATTCACGGCGAGTATCGCCATCTCGTGCGCCATCGGCGGCTTGCCCAGGACGTCGGCATACCGCAAGAGAATTGTTTTATTTTGGAAGACGGGGACGTGCTAGAGCTTACGGCCAACAATGCGCAAAAAACCTCTCCTATCCAGGTCGGAAAAGTTTTCGTTGACGGCAGAGGCGTCGGTGATGTCGGCGATATCGTCATCCGCGACCGGCGCCATCTATCGGAGGGCGGCATGGTGCTCGCCGTCATGGCGATCCATCAGCAGTCCGGCGAGCTTGTCGCCGGTCCGGATCTTGTTTCACGCGGCTTCATGAGCGCCGAAGAAAGCGAAGAGGTTTTGGAACACGCCAAGAAAATCGTCGTGGAAACCTTGAACGGGATGAACCGGGAGGCTCGTACAGACCCCGCTGAGCTCAAAGAGGAAGTGCGCAAGGCGCTGCGCCGTTTTTTTAGAAAGAACTTTGCGCGTCATCCCGTAGTTCTTCCGTATGTCATCGAAACCTGAGGAATCTGCTCTATGTCAGCTGCTCCGGAAAAAATAGGTCGGCTCCACCGGGAAATTTGGGGAGTAGTCATCGCTCTTACGGCGCTACTGGTCGCCCTCAGTCTTATCTCCTATAGCGTCAACGACCGTTCTTTCAACACGCCGTCAGGGACAGTCGAAACCTACAATTGGGGCGGTTTCGTGGGCGCCTTTTTAGCAGATCTCTTGTTGCAGGGCCTCGGACTGTCTTCCTATCTGCTGCCGATTTTTCTATGCCTGGCTGCGGCGCAAATGTTTCGTGCCGGTAGCGACGGTGTCAGGGTTAGCAAAGCGGTTGCCTATACCATTTTGCTCGTGAGCGTGGGGGTCATTCTGAGCATTGTGAGCGATACCGAAAGAGCCCGTGACGCCGGCGGGATTATCGGCGGGTTTTTGAAAGAAAGCGTTCTCGTGCCCCTGTTCGGTCCTCTTAGCGCGGCGTTGATCGCATGTTTCACCCTGCTCTTGTCGGTCATGCTACTGACGCAGAACTCGTTGCTTGACATTGTCGGATACACAAAGAAAAATTTTGGCCAATTGCGCAAATCTCTTGTTCCGGTGATCCACAATCGTTTGAAGGAATTCAAAGAGAAAAAGGACAAGCGTAAAGGCGAAAACACCAAGAAAGAAAAAAGAGACTACGTGCCGCCACCGATCGTCCTGAAAGATGAGTATAAAGACGAACTGGCAGCGAAACGGCCGCAGAAAAAACCATTGGCACCGCCCGAGCAGTTTAAGCTTCCCGAGGTGGAAGGTTATAAACTGCCGCCGCTTGAATTACTGGATCCTGCCGGC
>Ga0075286_1000017_pt1 | contig 15083 bp, 14 predicted proteins | sample SF_Rice_20C_0N_2_FD_69761 | JGI IMG/M metagenome (GOLD analysis project Ga0075286, IMG submission 69761) | Rice paddy soil microbial communities from Twitchell Island, California, USA - SF_Rice_20C_0N_205 | ecosystem: Environmental > Terrestrial > Soil > Paddy field/soil | place: USA: Twitchell...
ACCCGAGACCCTCATGTTCACCACTCTCACGTTCGCGGTGGCCGACCGGATCGCCCGCGTCACCATCAACCGCCCCGACAAGCTCAACGCGCTGAACGCGACGGTCATCGGGGAGCTGGAGGAGGCCGCCCGACAGATCGCCGGCGACGAGGCGATCGCCGGGGCCGTCCTCACCGGCGCCGGCTCCAAGGCGTTCGTGGCCGGCGCCGACATTTCCGAGATCGCGGGGCAAGACGCATTGACAGGACGGGAGCGCTCCCTCGCGGGTCAGCGGGCGTTCCGCAGCCTGGAGCGCTGCGGCAAGCCGGTCATCGCCGCGGTCAACGGGTTCGCCCTGGGCGGCGGATGTGAGCTCGCCATGGCTTGCCATCTCCGGGTCGCCGCCGAGCACGCGAAATTCGGGCAGCCCGAGGTCAAGCTGGGTATCGGGCCGGGATATGGCGGCACGGTACGCCTCCCCCGGCTCGTCGGGCGGGGACGGGCGCTGGAGCTGCTGCTCACCGGCGCCATGATCGATGCCCAGGAGGCGCTCCGCATCGGTCTGGTGAACCGCGTCGTACCGGGCGACGCCGTCGTCACCGAGTCGGAGGCTCTGCTGCGGGCCATCTTCGAGAACGGACCGCTCGCCGTCCGGGCCTGCCTGGAGATGGTGGACGCGGGGGCGGACATGACCCTGGACGAGGCGCTGCTGCTCGAGGCGAACTACTTCGGGCTCCTCTCCACCACGTCGGACATGCGCGAAGGAACCACAGCGTTTCTGGAGAAGCGGAAGCCTAACTTCGAGGGCACATGAGCCTGCAATTTCACTCTCGATCCGGGTATTTTTCGGCGATGGCCAGACGGTGGTTGGTCTGGGTCGCGGCAGGTGCGCTGATCGGCTGTGGCGAGCGCGACAGGCTGACGTTCCCGGTCGAGAATCCCGGCGACGGCTCGGGGCCTTTCACCAACGTCACCCACCCCTCCGACCCCGACACGGCGGTCATCGAAGGCGATCTCCTCATCGTGACCGGGTACAGCGTCGATCCCGACGGCGTGGATACGGTCTACTTCGAGGTGGGCGGCGCCAACCAGGGGTTCTCGCCCATAGCCGCGGGAGGAGTCGATTCGATGCCGTTCGCCTTGCAGATCTCCACCCTCGGCCTTTTCGGGGCCACTGTCTCCATCCGGGCGTATGCGGTGGATGACCTGGGCGACCGAGGCTCCGTCGCGCTCAGGCAGATCCACATCGAATAGTGCGGCTGGGCCGGCTGGTCGCGCGGGGCTTTCGCAACCTGCACGATCTCGATTGCGAGCTTCCCCCCGCGGGCGTGGCGCTGCTCGGCGCCAACGCGCAGGGCAAGACCAACCTGCTCGAGGCGGCGTACTACCCGGTGCTCTTCCGCTCGGTGCGCGGCGCGCTCGACCAGGATGTCGCCCGATTCGGCGGCGAGGGGTTCCACGTCGAGGTGCATCTGGACGAGGCGCCGGTCCGCACGGTGGCCGCCACCTATCACACGGCGGGCCGGCGCAAGCGCATCGCGCTCGACGGCGAGAGTCCCGTGCGAATGGCCGATGCGGCCGGCGCCTGGCTGGCGGTGGCGTTTCTTCCGGCCGACGTCGGACTCGCGGCGGGCCCGGCGCTGGAGCGGCGGCAATATCTCGACCGCATGCTGTCGCTGGCCGACCGGAGGTATCTCCAGGCCCTGTCCCGCTACCGCGCCGCGCTGGCGCAGCGGAACGCGGCGCTCCGGCAGGGGCGGATCGACATGGCCCGCGCCTTCGATGCGCCGCTGGCGGAGTCGGGCGCGGTGGTAGTGCGGGAGCGGGAACGATGGACCAGGGAGGCCGCCGACCGGTTCGCCGCGGAGCTCGATTGCATCGGCGAGCGGGCCGCCGCGACCCTGCGCTACAGCGGGAATCCCGAGCTGGCCGATCCGGCCGGGTGGCCGGCGGCGCTCGACACGTCGCTCCCGCGCGACCGGGCGCGGGGGCTGACGGCGGTCGGACCACACCGGGACGATCTCGCCATCGAGATCGGCGGCCGGGCCCTCCGCGGGACCGGGTCCACCGGACAGCAGCGCAGTGCGGCGGTCGCGCTCAAGCTGGTGGAGCTGGTCTCGCTACGGGCGGCGCGCGGCACTGAGCCGGCACTCCTGCTCGACGACGTCTTCGCCGAGTTCGACCGCGATCGCCAGCGGCGGCTGGCGCGACGCATCCTGGGCGATGAGAGGAGACAGGTGTTTCTGACCGCGCCGCGGCGCGACGAGCTGCCGCCCGAATCGGACATGCCGGTGTGGACCGTCGAATCGGGACGGGTGAGCCGGTGACCGGACAGAAGCGGGGACCCTCCCCGCTCGCCGAGGCTCACCAGCTACCTCAAGCAGTCGGGGTTCTCGAAGCGGCTGCAGCAGGCCGGCATCATCGAGGAATGGGCCGCGCTGGTCGGGCCGCAGATCGCGGCGGTGACGTCACCCGAATCCGTCACCCCGGATGGCATGCTGCGGGTTCGCGTGGCCACCGCTGCGTGGGCCAACGAGCTGAGTCTGATGTCGCCTCGCATCCTCGCCCGGATCAACGCGGGCAGGACGGGGCGTGTGAAAGAGATCCGCTGGATTCCCGGTCCTCTCGACGGGCCCCGGCCTTAACGACTGGAGACTATGGCCAAGCGACAGAATGCCGCCGCCGACGGCGCGCCGGAGTACACAGCCGAAGCGATCCAAGTGCTCAAGGGCCTCGAGGCCGTGCGCAAGCGGCCCGGCATGTACATCGGATCCACCAGCGAGAACGGACTCCATCACCTGGTCTACGAGGTGGTGGACAACTCGATCGACGAGGCGCTGGCCGGGCATTGCGACACCATCAACGTCACCATCCACGCCGATAACTCCATCACGGTCCAGGACAACGGCCGTGGGATCCCGGTGGACATGCACCCCACCGAGAAGATGCCCGCGGTCGAGCTGGCGCTGACGGTGCTCCATGCCGGAGGGAAGTTCGACAAGAACACCTACAAGGTCTCGGGCGGACTGCACGGCGTGGGCGTTTCCGTGGTCAATGCCCTCTCCGAGCGCCTGGAGGTCGTGGTCGACCGCGACGGGAGCCGCTATCGCATGGCGTTCGTGCGCGGCAAGACGGTCCGCAAGCTGGAGACGCTCGGTAAGGCTCGCGGCACCGGGACGACCATCCGTTTCAAGCCCGATCCCGAAATCTTCACGGTGCTCGAGTTCCACTACTCCACCCTCGCCGATCGCCTCCGGCAGCTCGCCTTCCTGAACAAGGGCGTGAGCATCACGATCAAGGACGAGCGGGAGCAGGGCAAGAGCGAGACGTTCCTGGCCAAGGGCGGCCTGGTGCAGTTCGTCGAGTGGCTCAACCGCAACAAGAAGCCGCTGCATCCCAAGCCGATCGCGTTCACGGTCATGAAGGACGACGTGGACGTGGACCTGGCCCTGCAGTACGAAGACGGGTACAACGAGAACACCTTCACCTTCGTCAACAACATCAACACCCACGAGGGTGGTACCCACCTCACCGGTTTCAAGGCGGCGCTCACCCGGACCATCAACGAGGTCGCCAAGCGGCGCGACTTTCTCAAGAAGGAGGGCTTCACCCTTTCGGGCGAGGACATCCGCGAGGGCCTCACCTGCGTGCTGCACGTGAAGGTCCGGGAGCCGCAGTTCGAGGGCCAGACCAAGACCAAACTGGGCAACTCGGAGGTCGAGGGCATCGTCAAGACGGTGGTCAACGAGCATCTCGGCAATTACCTCGAGGAGCATCCTCCGGTCGCGCGGAACATCATCGAGAAGGCGGTGAGCGCGGCCCGGGCGCGCGAGGCGGCGCGCAAGGCGCGGGACCTGATCCGGAAGAAGTCCGGTCTCGAGAACATGGTGCTTCCCGGCAAGCTGGCCGACTGCTCCATCGACGACCCGGCGCACACCGAGCTGTATCTCGTCGAGGGCGATTCGGCCGGCGGCAGCGCCAAGCAGGGCCGCGACCGGCAGTACCAGGCCATCCTGCCGCTCCGGGGCAAGATCCTCAACGTCGAGCGGGCCCGGATCGACAAGATCCTCAGCAACGAGGAAATCCGGTCGATGATCACGGCCATCGGCACCGGCGTCAAGGACGATTTCAAGCTGGAGGACGCCCGGTACCACAAGGTCATCCTCATGACCGACGCCGACGTGGACGGCGCCCACATCCGCACCCTGCTGCTGACCTTCTTCTTCCGGCAGATGCAGGACCTGATCGAGGCGGGGTACGTCTACATCGCGCAGCCGCCACTCTACCGCGTGGCCAAGGGCAAGGACGAGTTTTACGCCTATTCCGAAATCGAGCGCGACGAGTACGCCAAGCGGCTCACCAACGGCGAGGGCAAGGGAACCGTCAACATCCAGCGCTACAAGGGGCTTGGCGAGATGAACCCGGAGCAGCTCTGGAAAACCACGATGGACCCCGCCACCCGGACCATCCTGCGGGTGACGATGGAGGACGGGGAGAGAGCCGCCAAGCTGTTCGACGAGCTGATGGGCGACGAGGTCGAGCCGCGGCGCCTCTTCATCGAGCAGAACGCCAAGTACGTAAGCAACCTCGACGTCTGATCCGACGCCGGGGGGGGGCCGAAACAAACCCGAACCGGCCGGCCAACGCATCTCCCACGTGCTCGGTATCTACGTCGCCTTGCACCGGATCTTTCTGGACGGCGCGCGCGCCGATCAATGGCTCACGCGATCCAACGAGGCCCCACTGTTCGGCGGGAAGTCCCCGATGGCCAGGCTCAACCATGGACGCGTCGCCGATCTGGTCGAGGTTCGACACCATCTGGAGGCGGTCGCCGAGGCAGGATTCTAGCCGCGATCCACATCCGGTGGCGCCTCTGCTTCCGGGTCACCTCGTGGCGCGAGCGCCCGGAGTCCATCCTGGAGCACGTGACGGATCCGGCCGACCTCGTCGACGTGCTGGCCGTATTGGCGGCAGGCGCCTCGGTGATCGTCGACCCCGCCCATGCAGCGACCGGTCCCGGCGCCTCGTGGATCATGCTGCCCTTTCTCCGGCCAGGCCCCTCGCGCCTCACGGACGGCTCGCGCTACGGCGTTTTCTACGCCGGCCGGCCGCAGGCGACCGCGATCGCGGAGACCACCTACCATTACGCGCGATTTCTCGCCGACAGCCGGGAACCCGCTACGCTCCTGGGCGTGCAAATGCTCCGCTGCTCCGTGCGGGGCGCGATGGTGGACATACGCGGGGCGAAGTTGACGAGGCCCGATCTCTATGACCCGGATCCGGCCCGCTATGGTCCGGCTCAGCAATGGGCGGATGCCCGGCACAGCGAGGGTCACGAAGGGATTGTGTACGACAGCGTGCGAAACACCAGCGGGCAATGTATTGCCGTATTCAGCCCACGCTGCGTGACGCGATGTCGTCCGGCGGGCTACTTCGCCTATGAATGGGACGGCACTGCGATCGTTCGCGCGCACCGTATGCGTGAAGCCTGGCGAGCATAGCGCCGTCTCAGCCGCCCTCGGCCTCGATACCGACGAACGCCGCGCATCCCACCGTCATCCGAATCGGGACCCCGCCCGCGTCCGCCCCGTCACCCACGATCCGTCCCCCGGTTCCCAGTTGAGTGACCGCGGCACTGCCCGTGCCGCGGATCTCGCCGCCCTGAAGGGTGGCGATCTCACGTGACTCCTTACCGGCATCGAACGCGAGCGACAGGGGTCGGGGGAGCCGTCCATCACCTCCATCTGACGTGGAGACTCCCGAAGAATTCGCCGGAGCCACTGTGATCGTCTGATGGAATCCCGTCTCGACCCGGAAATGGCCTGAGAAAGACCCGTGCGTGATCAACCGGGGAGGTTGTGCCTCGTCACTGCACTACTGTGGGGACCGCGCATATCCTTGGCACAGATCGCGATGAAGCTGAAAGTGCCCCGAAGGGTATGCGCCTCCAAATCGATCGATGTCAACGCCCGCGAACCACCTGTGGCCGTGGCGACTCCGCATTGGACTTTAGATATGATTGCATTTCCGTTGCTTTAATGCAGCTCCTGGTACATCGCCTTCCAGCCACCTGATGAGCCGTATGCGCCATATGTGCCCGGTCCGGTCACCTTTGGAATCATCAACCACATGATCTCGAGCCGAGCACGCTTCTTTCGGTTTGCCTGAATCATGAGGGTGCTAACCGCCGGGTACATCCAAGCCCTGGTGTGTGTATCGGCATTTCCGCCAGGTCACAACTCCTCATCGATTGTCGCGGTGAGCACGAGCTGAGCGCGAGCAGCAGGAGGGGTTGACCCCGGTCAGCGCGAGGGCCCCAGCAGCTGCCGTAGCGGCAGTGCGGATTGTCCGTGGCAGTGAACCGGGCGACCTCACCCCATGACCTCCTTCCCCTGGTCTCCGCGTCTACAGTCTGACCGGCGGACGCGGCCGTGCGGCGCCCGGCCCCCAATCGTCGCCCAGTACGTCGTCGTCGGGGCGCTGGCTCGACTCGAGCTCGCGCACCTCGCGCTCGGCCGCCTCGAGCTCTTCCCGGTCGATGCCAGGATCGCCATGCAGCCGCGGTCCGGGATACCGCTCTCTCCGCAGCAGCCAGATCACGAACGCCGCGACTACGGTGCCCGCGACGAGCAGCACTCCGACGGGCCCGTCCACGAACGGCATCAGCCCTTCCCCGCAAGCCGCTCGATCCCTCGGCTCGTAACGCGGTGCGTGATGAGCGGCGTGAGGTGGCCGGACTCGCCGATGACGATCGCTTCGCGGAGCGCCGCCTCGCCGGTGGCGACGCCGGCGTCGTCCCGGGCAAAGATCGAAGCGATCGGCTCTCCCGCGCGCACCGCGTCGCCCGGCTTGACGGTGATTACGAATCCGACCGACGCGTCCACCGTGTCCTCGACAGCGCGCCGGCCGCCGCCTAGATCGGTGATGGCCCGGCCGATGCGGCGCGGCTCCACCGCGGAGACCACACCTGTGGCCGGCGCGCGGAACACCTCGACTGCCTGGGCCTGCGGCAGGATGCCGGGGTCGTCCACTACGGCCCCGTTGCCGCCCTGCGCTTCGACCATCAGGCCGAACCGCTCGAGCGCCTCACCCGAAGCCACGGCCTGCCTCAGCCGCTCCCGCGCCTTGGCCGGCGAGGGGGCCAGACCCGCGAGCACCAACATCTCGGCGCCGAGCGCGTAGGTGACCTCCATGAGGTCGGCGGGCCCGTCTCCCCGAAGGCCCTCGATGGCCTCCTCCATCTCGAGGGCGTTGCCGCATGCGCGTCCCAGCGGCCGGTCCATCGCGGTCAGCAACGCGACAGTGGGACATCCGCGCGCTTCGCCCAGCCCGATCATGGTTCCGGCCAGCTCGACCGCGCGCGCCGGATCCGGAAGGAACGCGCCGCTCCCCGTCTTCACGTCGAGCACGAGGCCGTTGAGACCCTCCGCGAGCTTCTTGGACATGATGCTCGCGGAGATGAGAGGAATGGACTCGACGGTTCCGGTCACGTCGCGCAGCGCGTACAACTTCCGATCGGCCGGGGCGATCTCGGGCGTCTGGCCCAGCATCACACAGCCCAGCTTCTCGATCTGGGCGCGGGCCTCCCGCAGCGTAAGCCCGGTGCGAAATCCCGGGATCGATTCGAGCTTGTCGAGCGTCCCGCCGGTGTGACCGAGGCCCCGGCCGGACATCATGGGGACGGCGGCACCGCAACAGGCCACCATCGGAGCGAGCAGCAAGGAGACCTTGTCGCCCACGCCCCCGGTGGAGTGCTTGTCCACCCGTGGCAGGGGGAATCCGTCGAATCGGAGCCGATCGCCGGACGCGAGCATGGCATCGGTGAGCGCGGCCAGCTCCGCCGGAGTCATTCCGCGCCAGACGATGGCCATGAGAAGCGCGGCCATCTGATAGTCGGGAACCCGATTGGCGGTGTACTCTCCAATCAGCTCGGCCCATTGCTCGGGAGCGAGCGCGCCGCCATCCCGCTTGTGCTCGATGAGCGGTGGAATCACCATTCGAAACCCCACGCCCGGGACCGGTCAGTGTTCAAGCCGTACCTCGCCTTCCCCGTTGTTCTGCTCGCGGCTTTGAGCCAGGCCGCCGCTGCACAGGATGTCCGCGATCACGTGAGCCTTGGCGTCACCGCGATGCAGGCCCACGACCTTCGAACCGGCCTGGCCCACTTCGAAGCCGCGCTTGCCCTCGATTCCACGAGCTACGAGGCCAACTGGCGGGCCGCCATAGCCCTGTTGGACGAGGGTGAGATGATCCCCGACACCGTCAAGAGCGCGCAGCGGGACTCGCTGTACGCCCGCGCCGAATCGCTCGCCCGCCGGGCGGTGGCGGCGGACTCGACCCGGGCGGAGGGGCACTTCGCGCTCGCGGCGGCCGTCGGACGCGCCTCGCTCACCATGGGCAAGAAAGCGCGCATCCGCAGAGCCGCCGAGATCAGGGCCGAGGCGCTGAAGACCATCGCGATCGATCCGCGCCACGACGGCGCGTACCACATCCTCGGCCGCTGGAACGCGGAGATCATGCGGCTGTCGGGGCTCAGCCGCTTCTTCGCGAAGAAGTTTCTGGGCGCGGGGATCTTCAACAAGGCGTCGTGGGAGGAGGCGATCACCGACATGGAGAAGGCGGTGGAGCTCGATCCCGGGCGCATCTATCACCGGCTCGAGCTCGCGGAGATCTACGGGGATCGGAAACGCTACCCGGAGGCGCGCCGGGAGCTGGACAAGGTAGCCGACCTGCCCGACCGGGAGATCATGGATCCGGAGTATCGCCGCCAGGCGACGGCCTTGTCGCGCAAGCTCGCCGGCCGGAAGTAGACGGCTATTCCAGGATTTCCCGTCCCCGCTCGGCCGCCTCGCCCAGCCTTTCCTCCATCCGGCGCCGGCGCCGAATCAGCTCCTTCCGGGTTCTCTCGCCCGCTCTATCGAGCCCCTCCTCCGCGTCCTCACGAAGCCGCTGCAGCCGCCGTTTGAGCTGCCGGCGGGTCTTGTCTCCCCGGTCGGGAGCGTAAAGCAGGGCGATTCCCGCGCCGAGCAGCGCACCGAATACCACCCCCAGCGCGAACCCTGCCGCCCCTCCCCCGCGGCCACCGCGGGTGGGGCCGCGTTCGTCCTCATCCCCTGCACGGGCGTTCTCGGCCGACATGTGGTCATCCTCCATCCGGGTGGCATCGCTCCTGCCCTGCAACCTACAGGTCGCGTGGGAGTCGTCAACCATTGCGACACCACAGACTTTTGACGGTCTCGGTGCAGTCTCGTTCACTGTTCTCACCGAGTGACCGGCGTCTTATACTGAGCGTGCCGGAAAGCCGTTGCGGGGGCTCCCGGCCAACCCATTCCTCGGACCCCGACCATGACGAGCGCTGCACCGGTTACCGACCATTTCGAGCGGCTTCAGGCCCGGGTCGCCACCCTGGAGCAGGAGCGGAAACACCTGCTGGCCGTCATCGAGATCCTGCAGGATATCGGCGGATCGCTGCACTTTGCCGATATCGTGCGGTCGGTCACGTTGCGTCTCGGCGAAACGTTCGGCCTCGACCGCTGTTCCATTTTCCTGGCCGAGCGCGGCGGCGACAGCGTACGGCTCGTGGCCAGCTACGAAGACCCGGGCATCCGGAACTACGCCGTGGACCTCGACCGTTACCCCGAGCTCCGGCGCGCCCTCCAGACCGGCCAGACCGTGTTCATCGCCGACGCCGCCACCGACCCCTCGCTCGGTCCCGCACGCTGGGCGCTGGCCGCCCGCAAGGTCAAGACCATCACCGTCATCCCGATCTCCTGGCGCGGGGCGGCGATTGGCGCCATTTTCCTGCGCACTTTCAGGGACGGTCCGAGCTTCTCCGCGACCGATCTCGAGTTCTGCCAGGTGGTGGCCAACCTCACGGCCAAGGCTCTTCGCAACGCCCACCGGTTCGAGCGGATGAGACAGCGTCGGGGCGACGACGAAGCGCTCCGACGGCGGGAAGGGGAGCAGGCCGCGCTGCTGGGCTTCCTCAGGCGGCTGCTCGCCACCATGCCCGCGGTCACCACGATGGACGGTGACCTGCCGGTCGACCCGGCGCAGTCTCCCGAGATCGAACGGCTCGTCGGAGTGGCGCAGGCCGTGCTCAGCCAGGAGTCTGCCTCACGGTAAACGCGTCACCAGCCGACCGAGCGGTCTGGCTGCGGCAACAGATCGAGCGCGCGAACCACGCCTACTACGTCCTCGACGCCCCCGAAATCTCGGACGCCGAGTACGATCGCCATTTCCGCGAGCTGCAGGCGCTGGAGCGCGAGCATCCGGACCTGCTCACCCCCGATAGTCCCACGCAGCGTGTCGGCGCCCCCGTCGCGAGCGTGCTGGCCAAGCACGTCCACCTCCGCCCCATGCTCTCGCTCGCCAATGCCTTCTCCGCCGAGGAGCTGGCCGACTGGGAGGAGCGCAACGCCCGTCTGCTGCCCGAGGTCCGTCAGGCCGGCTACGCCGCCGAGATCAAAATCGACGGCGCCGCGGTCAGTCTGACCTACGAGGATGGGCGGCTCACCGTCGGCGCGACGCGCGGCAACGGAGTGATCGGTGAGAACCTCACCGCCAACATCCGAACCATTGCCGACGTGCCGCTCACGCTGAAAGGCGGCGGATGGCCCCGCCTGATGGAAGTCCGGGGCGAGGTCTACATGCCGTACGCCGGATTCCGCAGGGTGAACGAGGAGCGGGAACGCAAGGGTGAGCCCCTCCTCGCCAATCCCCGGAACGCCGCGGCCGGCGGACTCCGGCAGCTCGATCCCGCCCTTACGCGCCGGCGGAGGCTTCGCCTGTTCACGTTCGCCATCGAGCCGATCGAGGGCACGATCGCGGCGACGAGCCACTGGGAGGTGCTCGACCTCCTGCACGCGTGGGGTTTCCCGGTCGAGCCCAACCGGAAGCGCTTCGCCACGCTGGCCGAGGTGCAGGAGCAGATCTCGGCGTTCGAGGCCCTGATCCCCACTCTGGCGTTCCAGGCCGACGGGGTGGTCATCAAGGTCGACCGGCTGGCGCTGCACGGCGAGCTGGGCGTGGTGGGCGGCCGGGAGCCGCGCTGGGCCATCGCCCGCAAGTTCGCGCCCGAAGTGGCCGTCACCCGGGTCCGTGACATCCTCGTCAACGTGGGCCGTACCGGGGCGCTCAACCCGTATGCCACCCTGGAACCGGTCGAGATCAGCGGCGTCACCGTGAGCAACGCCACCCTGCACAACGAGGAGCTGATTGCCCAGAAGGACATCCGGGTGGGCGACTGGGTGGAGGTGATCCGGGCGGGCGAAGTGATTCCACAGGTGGTCCGCTCCCTTCCCGATCGCCGGGAGCTCGACGAGCACGGCAAGCCGAAACAGCCCGAGTTCCGGATGCCCGACGCCTGCCCCGCGTGCGGCACCCCCGTCGAGCGGCCCGCCGGCGAGGCCATGCGGTACTGTCCGAACGCCAGCTGCCCGGGGAGGATCCTCGAGGGCATCGTGCACTTCGCCTCGCGCGATGCCATGGACGTCCGAGGTCTCGGCTACGAACGGGTGCGCCAGCTGCTCGACGCCCGCCTTATCGCCGACGTGGCCGATCTCTACGAGCTTACCGCCGACCGGCTCGTCGCGCTCGACCGCTTTGCCACCCAATCCGCCACCCAGCTGGTTTCGGCCATCGCCGCCTCGAAGGCGCAACCCCTCTCCGTGCTCTTGTTCGGCCTGGGCATCCGGCACGTGGGGAAGACCGTGGCGACGCTGCTGGCCCGGCGGTTCGGGACCATGGACGCGCTCGCCGCCGCGTCCGAGGCGGAGATCAACGCCATTCCAGGCGTCGGCCCCGCCATTGCCGAGGCGGCCGCGACGTTCTTCGCGGAGCCGCGCAACAGGACGCTGATCGAGCGCCTGGGTCAGGCAGGCATCAATTTCACCGAGCCCCAGGCGGAAACGGCAGGCGGGCCGCTTGCCGGGAAGGCCTACGTCCTGACGGGTACGCTTCCAACGCTGTCGCGGTCGGATGCGACTTCGCTCATCGAAGGCGCTGGTGGGCGCGTGGCGAGCGGCGTCAGCAAGAAGACCGATGCTGTGGTAGCCGGGGCCGACGCCGGGGGCAAGCTCGACAAGGCGAAATCGCTCGGCGTCGAGGTGATCGATGAGCCAGAGCTCTTGCGTCGCGTCGGCCGCACGGCCTAAGATGCAGCATCTCCAACCCCATCAGCCATGAGCCCTGATTCCTCCAGACCGCCACACGCCGGCCTTCGCATCGGCCGCCGGGTCCTGCACCAGCTTCGCATAGCACTGGAGCGGGATACCGGCTTCCAGGCTGCGACATATCTCCAGGAAGCGGGGTTCGCGGGCGGTGAGGAGCTGTATGCCGAATTCGCCGGGTGGCTGGCCATGCGGGGCGTGGAGCATCCCCCGGAACTCGACGTCGAGTTCCTGAGCGAAGCGCTCTCCGAGTTCTTCGCCGAGCAGGGCTGGGGCTCGCTCACGGCCTCGCCGTTCGGCACCTCGGTGCTGGCCCTGGATTCGACGGAGTGGGCGGAGGCGGCGGAGGAGAGCCGTGGCGAGTTCCCCTCCTGCCATCTTACCTGCGGGCTGCTGGCGGACTTTCTCGGCCGCCTGTCCGAGCAGGTCGTGGCCGTCATGGAAGTCGAGTGCCGCACCCGCGGCGACGCGCGGTGCCGATTCCTCGCGGGCTCACCGGAGACGCTGAGCACCCTGTACGAGCGCATGGCCCAGGGCACCGCCTACCCCGAAGCCCTCGGCGTCAGCTCGGGCGCTTGAGGAGCTTGATCTCCCCCGACCCCGTCTCGATCGAGATCGTTCCCTTCCCGTCGCCGATCGTACCCGTCATGTGATCGCGGCCGTGCCGCGTGATCTGCATGGCGAAATCGGTCTCGATGTCTCCGCTCGATGTTTCGATCTCGACCTCCGCTCCAAGCGACGGCGGCGCGGTAATGGCGATGTCACCCGAGCCGGTCTCGACACCCAACTCCCTCACGTCATCTTGCAGGTCGGCCGTCACGCCGCCGCTTCCCGTCTCGAGATCGAGCCTGGGGTAGCGCAGCGCGGTCAGGCGGATGTCCCCCGAACCGGTGTCGATCGAGAGCTGATCACCTTGCAGGTCCGTGCCGGTCACCCCTCCGGAGCCCGTGTCCACGGTCAGTTCGCGGCCCTTTACGCCGGAGACCTCGACCGAGCCCGATCCGGTGTCGACCGACAGGTCCCCGTCCATCCGGCTGACCTGAACCCGGCCGGAACCGACGTCCACGCCCAACTGTCCGGTCACGCCCGTCGCGGTCACCTGCGAGGACGACGCGTCGATCCAGAGGTCGCCGTTCACGTTCGTCACCGTCACGGGTCCCACCGCGAGGTGGAAGCGGACCTGCTGGCCGGCCGGCACCACGACGCGGAGATCGGCATGGGCGTCGAGACCGCCGGAGGCGGAGCCGATCGTCACCCGCCTGCCACCGTGTCCGCGGTCGCGCTCGTGCCGGCGGCCCCAGTCGCCATCGTCGCCGAAGGTTCCATCGTCACGCACCCGAAGGTCGGTGGAGCCCTCGTTTTCGCCCACCTGGTAATGAATCCGATCCGACGGAAAGAGAATCCGGACGCTCGGTCTTCCGTCGATCTCGCCCTGGGCCACCTTGAGCTGCGCGGCATCCGTCCCGCCGCGCGTCACCTGCACCGTGACGGCGCCCTGGCCGCCTTCCACCTGGAGCCGGCCGGCGAGATTGTAGATGGCGACGTCGTCGCCGTCGATGGTATACCGCTCCACCTGCTGCGCGCTCAGCGCGCCGGCGGGAAGGAGCAGGAGGGATAACAGGGGCAGACGGCGCATCGGGGAGCTCCGGAGGAGTGGACGCCCCTTGGACAGACCGACGGCTCGGAAGGTTGGAAGGCGGCCGGCTAGATCTTGTCGGCGTAGTCGGGCCGGACGATCAGCTCGCCGCCCTGGATGATCTCCCGGTCCCACGGCAGGATGATGAAGCTCTCGGTTTCGAACGCGTAGAAGTCGGGCACGTACTCACCGGTCTTGAACGAGACGGCGCTGCGCACTTCCGCCGGGCCGAGCGCACGCACCTCGCTCAGGGCGAGCTTCATGGTGCTGCCGGTATCGCAGGTCTCGTCCACCACCAGCACGCGCCGACCGCGAATCGAGGGAGGAGGGCCGGAAATGAGTACCGGCAACGCCCCGGCCTCACGCCTGGTCACCGCCATCGAGCTGAACTCGCACTGGAGAATGGAAGCCACCACCACACCGGGGATCACCCCCGCCTTGGCGATGCCCAGCACGATCTCTGGCTGATAATCCCGCGCGACGTGCATGGCGAGCGCGCGGCAGATTTCGCCGAAGAACGGCCAGTCGACTTCGAGAACTCCCCGCGGTCCTGTCGGGGTGGATCGGCGCATCGGCGACTCCGGTGATGACCGACTCAAGCTACGGCTCCCGGAGCGATGCAGCAACCGCGTCGCGTTGCGGCAGGTGCCGGCGAGGACTATCTTTGCCCGAGTCCAACATGTTGTGCCCCTTTGACTTTGCCCGGAGAGCCGCCCGACCTCATGAGTTTCTGGCGACGCCTGTTCGGCACGCAATCCCGGGAGTCGTTGCGACCCCAGCGGCTCGATTACCTGAACGAGGGGCTTGCCCTGGAGCGCCAGGGAGACTTCGAGGCGGCTCTCACCTCCTATCGCCTGGCGTTCCGGGACAACCCGACGGATTCGCGCATCCTCCTCAACATGGCCATCGCCTTCACGAAGACCGGCCAGCCGGAGGAGGCCATCCGCCACTACAAGCGTGCCCTCGAGCTCGACGACTCCCTCGGCGGCGCCCACTACGGCGTGGCATTTCTCCTCCTCAAGCGGGGCGACGCACAGGCGGCAGCGGAGCATCTACGCGCGTTCCTGGCACGCCCGCCGAAAGGTCCCGACGCCGACCGGTGGGTTCGCCACGCGGAAACCGCGCTGCGCGACATCGCCGGGAGCGCGGCCCGGGAGACGTCGTGAGACGATTGGTCCCGCCGCTCGCGCTCGTCGTCTTCGCGGGCTGCAGCAATCTCAGCGAGGTCGACGGCGGCGTAGTGGCGCTCGAGGTGACCGCCCCCGATCCGGCGGTCATCGAGGTGAACGAGTCGCTCC
>Ga0075286_1000020_pt1 | contig 14945 bp, 13 predicted proteins | sample SF_Rice_20C_0N_2_FD_69761 | JGI IMG/M metagenome (GOLD analysis project Ga0075286, IMG submission 69761) | Rice paddy soil microbial communities from Twitchell Island, California, USA - SF_Rice_20C_0N_205 | ecosystem: Environmental > Terrestrial > Soil > Paddy field/soil | place: USA: Twitchell...
TTCGCCGAACGCCTTGTCGAAGGTCGGCCAGGGTTGCTGTTTGGACTCATCAAACGTCAGGCGTCCATGGCTCAAGATGACGGCGCGGTCGCAAAGATTCAGCACTCGGGAGACATGGTGCGAAGCCATAATCACGATACTACCGCGCGCGCATTGCCGCCGGAGAAAGCTCTCCAGCGTTTCGATGCCGCTGCCGTCCAGCACACCATAGGGCTCGTCCACCAGCAAAAGTTCCGGCTCTAACAGCAGCCATTTGGCAATCGACAGCCGGCATTTCATCCCGCTGGAGAGATTTGCCACGAGCTCGTCGCCGCGCTGTTCCAAACCGACTTGTTCGAGGGCCGCATCGAGATCGGGCGAGGCAGCGTTGCGATTGTAGAGCCGCGTAAAAAAATGAAGATTTTCTCTTGCGCTGAGATTTTCATAGATATGATCGGCAGGGGCGAGAAAACCGATTCGGGCGCGCAATTGTGGCATACTCCGGGAGAAATGCACGCCGTCCAAGCGGATCGCCCCGGTGGTTGGCGTGATCAGGCCGGCCAAAAGCTTCAACAGTGTCGTCTTGCCGGCTCCGTTCGCTCCCAGCAGTGCCACGCACTCGCCGGGCGCAAGATCGAGGCTCAGATCTTTGAGTGCCCATAGAAAACCGTACGCCTTGGCGAGTTTGTCAATGGTTATGCGCAAGCTTCGAGCCCAATCGCTTGATCAACGTCCAGATATTCCACGTCAAAAAGAATTGACCGACTATAGTGGCCGCATGCAGTTGATTCAAGTCGACGCGGCACTATGTCGATTCGCGGCAGCGATTTGACAATCCTGCCGTGAGTCCCCTATTTAGCTAGTTAGACGTGTAGCGGATGCGAAGGAGGAATGGATGAATCCGATCGTTACGGTCACGGGATTTTGGGATGCGTTTATCACCAAGATCGCGGTGTTTCTGCCCAATCTATTTTTTGCTGTTGCGATTATCGTCCTGGGTTGGGCGGTTTGTAACATTATCAAGAGAATTGTCGTCCGTCTTTTGAATCTCTGCCAATTTGATCTGCTGGCCGAGCGCGCGGGCATCAATCGAATCCTGGAGCGCGGCGGCATCAAGCAGTCCGCCTCCGAGATCGTCGGACTTTTGGTCTTCTGGTTTCTGTTCCTGATCGCGATCGTGACTACGCTCGAAACGCTCAACTTGAGCGGCGCGACCGACACGCTGCACACAATTTACCTTTACATTCCCAAGATCGTCGCTGCTCTGGTGACTCTGATTCTCGGTCTATATTTCGCAAATTTCTTGGAAACCGTAACCCGCACTTCCTGCGCCAATGCCGGTCTGGAACAGGCGGGCGCGATCGGGCGGGCGGCTTACATTGGAACCACAATATTTGTCGTCGCCGGCATTTTTGAAATCCTCGACATCGCCTCCGAAATCGTTATCTGGGCGTTCATTTTAGTCTTTGGCGCGGTCTGTTTAGCGCTTGCTCTGGCGTTTGGGCTGGGTGGCCGTGACGTTGCCGCACGCCATCTGGAAAAATGGTTAGAGCGGAAGAAAAACGAGTAGTTAGGTACCTTGACTCGCCCTAGTTAATCAGCTAGTTTCGGACAGTTCCAAATACTTTCAGCCGCGAATAGCCTAAGGAGCGGTGCAAAAAACCCGCCAAACCCTTAGGCTATTTTTGCACGTGAGGAGGCCTATGGCAGAATATAAGGTGGTAAAAGTTCCGAAGGACGGCGCAAAGATCACGATGGGAGCCAACAAGCGACTGCAGGTTCCCGACAACCCGATCATTCCCTTCATCGAAGGCGACGGCACCGGCCGCGACATCTGGCGCGCCTCCGTGCGAGTTTTCGATGCTGCCGTGGAGAAAGCGTATAAGGGCAAAAAGAAAATTCACTGGATGGAAGTCTATGCCGGTGAAAAGTCCTTTAAGCAGTACAAGAGCTGGCTGCATGAAGAGACGGTGCCGGCATTCTCGGAATTTCTCGTCGGCATCAAGGGCCCGCTCACGACACCGATCGGCGGCGGCATGACCTCGCTCAACGTCGGGCTGCGTAAGTTGCTCGATCTTTACGTCTGCCAGCGCCCGGTCCGTTATTTCAACGGCGTGCCTTCGCCGGTCAAACATCCAGAATACGTCGACATGGTGGTGTTCCGGGAAAATACCGAGGATATTTATACCGGCATAGAGTTTCCCAACGGCACCGAGGCAAACACCAAATTCAAATCGTACCTCAAAGAAGCCTTTCCGAATGAATTTGCCAAGATCCGCTTTCCAAACACGGCTGCCGTCGGCTTGAAGCCGGTCTCGGTCGAAGGTACCGATCGGCTGGTGCGCGCGGCCATCCAATGGGCGCTGGCGAACAAGCGCAAAAACATCAATTTCGTGCACAAAGGCAACATCATGAAGTACACCGAAGGCAAGTTTGCCGAGTGGGGTTATGCGCTGGCGAAGCGTGAATTCCGCAACGATGTGGTCACCGAGCGCGAGTCGTGGATCCTCGGTAACAAGGAGGCGAAGGCGAACATTTCGGTCGAAGAGAACGCGAAGTTGATCGACCCTGGTTTCGATATGATGTCACCGGCGCAACAAGGCGATATCAAGAAAGAAGTCGAAGAGGCGCTCAAGCTCTGGCCGACTCACGGCGATGGGAAGTGGAAATCGAAGCTGATGCTCAAAGACTCCATAGCCGACGTCACCCTGCAGTTCGTGCTCATTCGTCCGAAAGACTACGACGTGATCGCGACATTGAATTTGAATGGCGATTACTTGTCGGACGCTCTGGCTGCGCAAGTCGGCGGCATCGGCATCGCTCCGGGCGCGAACATCAACTACGACACCGGTCACGCCGTTTTCGAAGCGACCCACGGCACGGCGCCGAAATATGCCGACCTCGACAAGGTCAATCCCGGCTCGGTCATTCTGTCCGGCGAGATGATGCTGCGCTATATGGGCTGGTCCGAAGCTGCCGACCTCATCATCAAGGGAATCGAGGGCGCGGTCAACAACAAGACGGTGACCTACGATTTCGAGCGCTTGATGCCGGGCGCGAAACTGGTGAGTTGTTCAGGGTTCGGCGATGCGATCATCGCCAATATGTAAATGAGTCAGGAGTGAAGATACAGGGCTCAAGAGACCGAGTATAGAAGAACCAAGCTAGGGGAATTTATGGCAAGGAAGAAGATTGCACTAATCGGGGCCGGCAATATCGGCGGGTCGATGGCCCATTTGGCGCTTCTGAAGGAACTCGGTGACGTGGTTCTTTTCGACGTCATCGAAGGCCTGCCGCAGGGCAAGGCGCTCGATCTTTCGCATGCCGGCCCTATTGAGGGTTTTGATGGCAATGTCACCGGAACCAATAAGTACGACGACATCGAAGGCGCTGATGTTTGCATTGTCACGGCAGGCATTGCCCGCAAGCCGGGCATGAGCCGTGACGACCTATTGGGAACCAACGCCAAGATTCTCACTTCAGTCGCGGATGGCATCAAAAAACACGCCCCCGGTTCCTTCGTCATTGTGATTACCAATCCGCTCGACGCAATGGTCACGCTGATGCAGCGCGCGTTAGGCTTCCCGAAAAACCGTGTGGTCGGGCAATCGGGAATCCTGGATTCGTCGCGCTATCGGTCCTTCATCGCCAAAGAGTTGAATGTTTCGGTAAGGAGCGTGCAGGCGATGGTTTTGGGCGGACACGGCGATGATATGGTGCCGGTTCGCAGTTCCTGTTTTGTCGGCGGTGTGCCTGTCGAGAAACTGATACAGGCCAAACGGCTCGATGAAATCGAAGCGCGGGTGCGTAACGCCGGCGGCGAAGTCGTTGCTCTTTTAAAAACCGGTTCGGCGTATTTCTCTCCGGCGTCGGCGGCTATTCAAATGACCGAGGCCTTTCTCTTTGACAAGAAGGAAATTCTCCCGTGCGCGGCGTTGCTCGAAGGCGAGTACGGTGTCAGCGGCTATTACTTCTGCGTGCCGGTCATGATCGGCGCGGGCGGCGTTGAGAAAATCATCGATATCCATCTTAACGCTGCGGACAAGAAGGCCTTCGACGAATCCCTCGGCCATGTTAAAGATATCGTACAGGCGATGAATCGAGTCCTCGGCGTTTCGTAGCTGTCGCGAGCTGGAAACCAGGCTTCCACGCTTGGGGTCTGGTTTTACCGCGTTCCCGAGTCGGTCACTGATGAATATTCACGAATTTCAAGCCAAAGAAATTCTCAGGCGCTTTGGCGTGCCGGTGCCGCGCGGCCTGGTGGCATCGACTGCCGAAGAGGCAAGAAGAGCCGCGACTGAGCTGGGCGGTGCGACTTGCGTCGTCAAGGCGCAAATCCATGCCGGCGGACGCGGCAAGGGCGGCGGTGTCAAGGTTGTTAAAAATGCCGAGGAGGCGGCCGTAAAGGCGCGTGAGATGCTCGGTAAAAATCTTGTCACTCACCAAACCGGCCCGGCGGGACGAGAAGTACGCCGGGTGCTTGTCGAAGAAGGCCTCAACATCGAGCGCGAGCTCTACCTCGCCATGGTTCTTGATCGAGCACAGTCGCGGGTCAGTGTCATTTGCTCGTCGGAGGGCGGCGTCGAGATTGAGGAAGTCGCCGCCACGCATCCCGAGAAGATTTTAAAAGAAAGCATCGATCCGGTGATCGGGTTAGCCGGTTTTCAATGCCGCCGGCTGGCCTATGCGCTGGGAATCCCCACCCCATTGACTAATAAGACGGTTGCGGTGATGCAGGGACTTTATCAAGCCTATCAGCAATGCGACGCATCGCTGGCGGAGATCAATCCGCTGGTGATCACGAAGGAAGGCCAGGTGATTGCCCTCGATGCCAAGATGAATTTCGACAGCAATGCTTTTTTTCGACAAAAGGACATAGTGGCGTTGCGCGATCTCAACGAAGAAGACCCGCGTGAGATCGAAGCGAGCAAATATGATTTGTCCTATATCTCCCTCGACGGGAATATCGCCTGTATGGTGAACGGCGCCGGATTAGCGATGGCGACCATGGACATCATTAAAGTTTACGGCGGCGAGCCGGCAAATTTTCTCGACGTCGGTGGTGGCGCCGACAAGGAAAAGGTTGCGCAGGCATTCCGCATTCTGCTGTCCGACCCGAGGGTTCGCGGTGTTCTCATAAACATTTTCGGCGGCATCATGCGTTGCGATGTTCTGGCCCAAGGCGTGGTCGAGGCCGCGCGCGAGTTAAAAATCGGTGTGCCGCTGGTGGTGCGAATGCAAGGCACCAACGTCGAGATCGGAAAAAAAATCCTGGCCGATTCCGGTCTCGCGATTATTTCCGCCGAAACGATGTCCGAAGCGGCGGAGAAAATTGTCCAAGCAGTATAAGGGTAAAGAGTGAGGGAGCAAGGGTTGCTACTCACGCCTAACTCCTTACGCCTCGCGCTTTTGCTATGTCGATTCTAGTCAACAAGAATACGCGGGTTTTGACGCAGGGAATCACCGGCGCCACCGGGCAGTTTCACACCAGGGCCTGCCAGGAATACGGCACGCAAATGGTCGCCGGGGTGACGCCGGGAAAGGGCGGCACGAGTTACGCAGGTATTCCGATTTTCGACACGGTCGAGCATGCGGTGAAGGAAACCGACGTGAATGCTACGGTAATTTACGTGCCGCCGCCGTTTGCCGCTGATGCGATCCTTGAAGCAGCCGATGCGGGTATTCCTCTGATCATTTGCATTACCGAAGGCGTCCCAGTGCGCGATATGGTCAAAGTGAAGAGATATCTGGCGGGAAGGAGCTCGCAGTTGCTCGGCCCGAATTGTCCGGGAACGATCACGCCGGGCGAGTGCAAAATAGGCATCATGCCGGGCCACATTCACACGCCTGGACATGTCGGCGTCGTGTCGCGTAGCGGCACGTTGACTTATGAGGCCGTGGATCAGCTCACTCGTTTGGGCATCGGTCAATCGAGCTGCGTCGGTATCGGCGGTGACCCTGTGCACGGGTTTGAGTTCGTCGACGTGTTAAAAATGTTTAATCAGGATGCGGCAACAAAAGCCGTGATTATGATCGGCGAGATTGGCGGTAGCGCCGAAGAGGAAGCCGCGATCTGGATCAAGGACAACATGAAAAAACCCGTGGTGGGCTTTATCGCGGGTCAGACCGCTCCGCCCGGCAAACGAATGGGCCATGCGGGCGCGATTATTTCCGGCGGCAAGGGAACAGCTACAGAGAAAATTGAAGCGATGAAACAGGCCGGCATTCGCATGGCAAGCTCGCCGGCGACGATCGGCCGCGCGATGCAGGAGGCTTTGGCGAATCAATGAGCGTGGAAAAAACTTTGTCGATCATTAAGCCGGACGCGGTGGGCAGAAATCTTATCGGGGAGATTCTCCGGCGGTTCGAGGCAGCGGGGCTGAGAATCGCAGCGGGAAAACTTTTGAGACTCACACCGCAGCGGGCGCAGGCTTTTTACGCGATTCACAAGGAGCGGCCGTTTTTTTCGAGTCTGTGCGCGTACATGTCTTCGGGGCCGATCTTCGTTTCCGTGCTCGAGGGTGAAAATGCGATCTTGAAGAATCGCGAAATTATGGGCGCTACTGATCCCGCAAAGGCGGCGCCGGGGACGATCCGCAAAGATTGGGGCAATGACGTAGAACAGAACGCCGTCCACGGTTCCGATGGACCTGAGACCGCCGCCGGTGAAATTGCTTTCTTTTTTAAGCCCGACGAAGTTTTCTAATCCGGAACGCTATCCAACTCAGGGCTGGATTCTTCTATGAAGCCCAATATCAAAGACTCGAGCTTCAAGGAGCTGGCGGCGTTTCTGGCGGAACGCAAGCAGCCTGCCTATCGCGCCAAGCAGATCCGGCAATGGCTCTTTCAGAAACGAGCTGCGGCGTTCGGCGAAATGACCAACCTATCGGGCGCAATGCGCCGGCAACTGGAAGACAACTTCGCGATTAGTCGATTGCAGACGCTACGCCGAGCGGAGTCAAGTGACGGCACGGTCAAGTTTCTATTTGGCCTGGGCGACGGTGCAAGTATCGAGAGCGTGTTGATTCCAGAGGCGCGCCGGCTGACGCTGTGTATTTCGACACAAGCGGGCTGCGGCTTTGGCTGCGCGTTTTGCGCGACGGCCGTTTTGGGGCTCAAGCGGAATTTAACCGCGGGCGAAATTGTCGATCAGGTTCTCGAGGCGAGTAGGACGTTGAGCGGAAATCGACGTATTACCCATGTGGTTTTGATGGGCATGGGCGAGCCCTTGGCGAACTATGCGCAAACATCCAGTGCGCTGGAGGTCATCACCGACGGCGAATGGGGAATCGGCATTTCACCGCGACGCGTGACGCTTTCCACGGTCGGACTAGTGCCGCAGATCGAAAAACTGATGGAACAGACGCGCGTCAATTTGGCGATTTCGCTGCATGCGCCCACTAATGAGCTGCGCGGCGAGCTGATGCCGGTGAATCGCAAGTATTCGCTCGAGCAATTGCTGGATTGCTGCCGCAAACTGCCGATTCCGCGGCGCAAGCGGATCACTTTTGAATACGTATTGCTCGGCGGCGTGAATGATTCCGAACAGCAGGCGCGGCAGCTCGCGCGTTTGCTCCGGGGTATCCCCAGCAAAGTGAATGTGATTCCTTTTAACCCGCATCCCGGCAGCGGCTTTCGGAGGCCGGCGCCGGAGCAGATCGAGCGTTTCGAAAAAGTTTTGCGGGAGGAGGGCGTGCAGATCAACGTGCGCCGGCCGCGCGGCGATGATATTCAAGCCGCGTGCGGCCAGCTTCAGGGCGAGGAGGCAGGGCGGTTGCGGCGGGGCGGAGTCGCCGCCGAAGCGATCTGAACGCATGGCAGGACCCATCATCGGCGTTATCGGCGGCAGCGGTCTCTATCAAATGGAGGGTCTCAGCGGGATCCGAGAGATCGCTGTCACCACACCATTCGGGAAGCCTTCGGACAAGCTCATTCGCGGCCGCCTCAAGGAGGCCGAACTGGTTTTTCTGCCGCGCCACGGCAAGGGCCATCGCTGGCTTCCCACGGAGTTGAATTTTCGCGCGAATATTTTCGCGCTCAAAAAGCTCGGGGTTGAACGGATTATTTCCGTGAGCGCCGTGGGCAGCCTGCGCGAGGAAATCGCGCCCGGCCATCTGGTGGTTCCCGACCAGTTTATCGATCGGACGAGCCAGCGCCCGAGCACTTTCTTCGGCAAAGGGCTGGTGGCGCACGTGAGTTTGGCGGAACCGTTTTGTCAAGATCTGTCGAACGTTCTGGTTAAATCGGCACGCGCCGAGAAGGCCCAGGTCCATTCCGGCGGAACCTATCTCTGCATGGAGGGACCGCAGTTTTCCACCCGAGCTGAATCGCATCTTTACCGCAACTGGAATGCCCACGTCATCGGCATGACCAATCTTCAAGAGGCCAAGCTCGCCCGCGAAGCGGAAATTTGTTTCGGTACCTTGGCGCTAGCCACCGACTATGATTGCTGGAACGAAAGCGCCGGCGCTGTAGAGATCGAGCACGTTTTAGCGGTTCTCAAGAGCAATGTGGATTTGGCGCAGCGCACGATCCGGCGCGCCGTCGCGGAACTTGCGCAGCCTCGTTCCTGTGCCTGTGCCTCGGCGTTAAAGGATGCTATCATCACCGAACGATCGCTGATCCCAAAGAAGCTGCGCAAGGAGTTACGGCCGATTATCGGAAAATATTTATGAGCGTATTGGTAGTTGGAACAGTGGCTTTCGATTCCATTGAAACGCCGTTCGGTTCGGCGGAGCGGATTCTCGGCGGCTCTGCTTCTTATTTCGCTCTTGGCGCAAGTTTTTTCGCTCCAGTGAGAATCGTCGGTGTGATCGGCCGGGATTTTCCTCAGGACTACCTCGATATTTTCACACAGCGGAATATCGATATTAACGGCATTCAGCGGGCCGACGGCGATACCTTTCACTGGCGCGGCCGCTATCATGAAGACATTAACCTGCGCGATACCATCGAGCTTCATCTCAATGTGCTCGGCGGGTTCGAGCCCAAGTTGCCCGAGCCGTACCGCGACGCCGAATACGTTTTTTTGGGAAATATCGATCCGGCCATGCAAATGGAAGTGCTGCGCCAAATACGCCGCCTTAAGCTCGTCGCCCTGGATACGATGGACCACTGGATCCGCGAAAGCCAGCAGGAACTGCGGAAAGTTCTGGAGCGTATCGAGATTCTCGTGGTCAATGATTCCGAGGCGCGGCTTCTGAGCGGTTATGACAATATTGTCAAGGCAGCGCGAGCGATACTAAAGATGGGTCCCCAAATGGTCCTGATTAAACGGGGCGAGTACGGAGTGCTGCAATTTTCCGATTCTTCGATGTTTGCTACTCCCGCTTATCCCTTGGAAGAAGTATTCGATCCAACCGGCGCGGGCGATTCCTTCGCCGGCGGTTTCTTGGGTCAGCTAGCCAGGTCGGCGGATCAGAGCCAAGGCGGTTTGCGGCGTGCTATTGTTTATGGTTCGGTGGTGGCGTCATTTACAGTCGAGGATTTTGGCGTCAAACGCCTCACCGACGTGTCATTGGCTGAGATCGAGGAGCGTTACCAACGCTTTGTCCAGCTGACAGACTTTCATTCCTGAGTCGATGGAGCTTTCGATCGTTATTCCCGTTTTTAACGAGGAAGAGAACGTAGAGCCGTTAGTCGGCGAGATTCGGGTCGCATTAGCGCCGCTCAAAAAATCATACGAGGTTATCGCCGTCGATGACGGCAGCGGCGACGGCACATTTGCCGCTTTGAGCCGTTTGCAGCGCTGCGATCCCGCCCTGAACGTGATCCGCCTCAAGCGCAATTTCGGGCAAACCGCCGCGCTGGCAGCAGGCTTGGCTTACGCGAGCGGCGAGGTGGTGGTGCTTATGGATGGTGACGGGCAAAACGATCCGGCCGATATACCGGCATTGCTTGCAAAGATTCAAGAAGGCAACGATATGGTGGCGGGTTGGCGCTTCGAGCGGCAGGATGCATTCCTAAGCCGCCGCTTACCTTCAATGATCGCCAACCGTCTGATATCGTGGACAACGAAAGTGAAACTGCACGATTATGGTTGCACGCTCAAGGCGATGCGCAGAGAAATTGCCAAAAGTTTGAGGCTCTATGGCGAGATGCACCGGTTCATTCCGGCCATTGCGTTCGAGAGAGGGGCTCGGATTGCGGAGATCAAGGTGAATCACCGGCCGCGGCTACGGGGCACCTCGAAGTATGGCATCACCCGTACGTTGCGGGTGGTACTGGATCTACTAACGGTCAAGTTCTTGAGCAGCTATTCGACACGGCCCGCGCATGTGTTTGGGCCCATCGGTATTATCAGCGGCTTTGCTGGATTTCTAATCGCGCTTTATTTGACGGCGCAAAAGTTCATTTACGATGTCGATATCGGCAACCGACCGCTACTCTTATTGTCAATCTTGCTGATCTTTATCGGGTTTCAGTTTGTCACCATGGGATTGTTGGGTGAAATGCTGGCGCGAACGTACCATGAATCCCAGGACCGCACGGTCTACGTGATCGGCGAAGTGCTGCGCGGCGGAGGTCAAACATGAATTTGGCGGTGATTGGCGCGGGGTATGTTGGCTTGGTTGCGGGAACTTGCTTTGCGGAGAGCGGCAATGACGTGATCTGCGTCGATATCGATCAGAAAAAGATCGAGATGCTCAATGCTGGAAGGGTTCCGATCTACGAGCCGGGGTTGGAAGAGATGGTCCGGCGCAATGTTGAGGAGCAGCGCTTATCATTCAGCACGGATTTAGCGGCGGCGGTAAAAAAATCTGTGGTCATCTTTATTGCCGTCGGGACGCCTCAGGGTCCTAACGGCCATGCCAATCTCGATTACGTGCGCGCCACCGCGAAAGGCATCGCCAAGGTGATGGATGCTTTCAAGATCATCGTTACCAAAAGCACGGTGCCGGTGGGAACCGCCGATCAGATTCAAAAATGGATCGCCGAGGAAACGACGCAGCCTTTCGGCGTTGTTTCCAATCCCGAGTTTTTAAAAGAGGGTGCCGCGGTCGAAGATTTCATGAAACCGGATCGCGTCGTGTTGGGCGGCAATCATGGGGAAGCATTGGAAACGGTGAAAGAGCTTTACGAGCCGTTCGTTCGCACCGGCAATCCGATTCTCATCATGGACAGCCGCAGCGCCGAGATGAGCAAATACGCTTCCAACGCAATGCTCGCGACCAAGATTTCTTTCATCAATGAAGTGTCTCGTCTGTGCGAGCAGATGAACGCCGACATCGGTGAAGTCCGGCGCGCGATCAGTTTGGATCGCCGCATCGGCCCGCATTTTATTTTTCCCGGCGTCGGTTACGGCGGCTCCTGTTTTCCCAAAGACATTCGCGCGATGATCGGCATGGGCGGGGATGATCCGGAAATGCTTTTGCTTAAGGCTGTGGAAGCCGTGAACGAGCGGCAAAAAGGCGTACTCGTCGATAAGGTTAAACGCCACTTCGGCGAAAAGTTGTCGGGCCTCACGTTCGCGGTATGGGGACTCGCGTTCAAACCGAGAACCGACGATATGCGCGATGCGCCGGCAATCACCGTGATTAAAGCGCTCATTGAGGCGGGCGCCGAGGTTCATGCGTACGATCCGGAGGCAACTGAGGAGGCTAAAAAAATATTCGGCGAGGGCATTCGGTACGCCAATCGGAACTATGACGCGCTCGACGGCGCGTCCGCGCTGCTGGTTTTGACGGAGTGGAATGAATTTCGCCGGCCGGATTTTGCTCGCATGAAGCGATTGATGGAGCGGCCGGTGATTTTCGATGGCCGCAATATTTACGATCCGCTCGATTTGGCCGAGCGCGGATTTACCTACTACTCCATAGGGCGGAATCATGTCTAGATACTTGGTGACCGGCGGCGCCGGCTTTATCGGGTCTCATCTATGTGAGAGCTTCCTCAAGCAGGGGCATGAAGTGCTTTGTATGGATAACTATTCGACCGGCGCCAAACAAAACATCGGCGCATTCCTCAGGAATCCCTGTTTTCGTTTCATCGATCACAACGTAAGCCGCTATATCGAAGTGCAGGAGCCGCTCGATTACATCCTTCATTTCGCTTCGCCGGCGAGCCCCGTCGATTACCTGGAACTGCCGATTCCAACTCTCAAAGTGGGGGCTTTGGGGACGCACAATACTCTGGGCTTGGCGAAAGCGAAGAACGCGATTTATCTCTTGGCGTCCACGTCGGAGGTGTATGGCGATCCGTTGGTGCGACCGCAAAATGAAGAATACTGGGGCAACGTCAACCCGATCGGTCCGCGCGGGGTTTACGACGAAGCCAAGCGGTTCGCCGAGGCGATGACGATGGCGTACCACAGGTTTCACGGGCTTAACACGCGCATCGTGCGGATTTTCAATACCTATGGGCCGCGCATGCGCTTGCACGACGGCAGAGTCGTGCCCAATTTTATCATGCAAGCGCTCAAGGGAGAGCCGCTCACCGTTTATGGCCAGGGCCAGCAGACCCGAAGTTTTCAGTACGTTGACGATCTGGTCGATGGCATCAATAAGATTCTCGGGGCGGATCATCATCTGCCGGTCAACATCGGTAACCCTCGCGAAATGACCGTGCTCGAATTCGCGGAAAAGATCATCGCGCTCACCGGCTCGAAGAGCAAAATAGTTTATAAAGCTCTGCCCGAGGATGACCCGCAGGTGCGTCAGCCCGACATTACCAAGGCAAAGAAGATTCTCAATTGGGAGCCCAAGGTCACGCTGGAAGAGGGGCTAGTGAAAACCATCGAGTACTTTCGCGCCCGTCTCAAGGAGCAAACGGCTTGAAAATCGTTGTGACGGGCGGCGCGGGATTCATTGGCTCCAATATAGTAGACGCTTATCTGGCGCAGGGCCACGAGGTGCATGTCCTCGACGATTTTTCCACCGGCCAAAAAAGCAATTTGAACAAAAAAGCCGAGCTCCATGAAGTCGATATCACCGATCCGCAAGCGGCGCGCGTGATTGAGCGCGTCAAACCGGACACATTGAGTCATCATGCCGCGCAAATGGATGTGCGTCATTCTGTCGCAGACCCGGCTTTTGATGCGCGCGTCAATATCATCGGTTTTATCATCTTGCTGGAAGCGGCAAAAAACGCCGGGGTCAAAAAGGTCATCTTCGCTTCTTCGGGCGGCGCGGTTTACGGCGAGCAAGACGCGTTTCCCGCGCCCGAAGATCACGTGACACGGCCGGCTAGCCCGTACGGCGTGAGCAAGCGAGCCGGCGAGCTTTATCTTTCCTATTATCAGCAAGCTTTCGGCCTGCCGTACATCGCGCTCAGATACGCCAATGTGTACGGGCAGCGCCAGTCTGCCAAGGGCGAAGCCGGTGTCGTCGCAATCTTTTTGACGTTGCTGCTGGCGGGCGAAACACCGGTGATCAACGGCGATGGCGGCCAGACGCGCGACTATGTTTACGTCGGCGACGTGGTCGCGGCCAACGTTAATGCCCTTAACTCGTCTTTCGTCGGCCCGGTCAATATCGGCACCGGGGTTGAGACCGACGTCATTACCCTTTTTCAGCATCTGCGCCAAGCGCTCGGCAGTGAAATTCAAGCGCTGCATGGGCCGGCCAAAGCCGGTGAACAACGGCGCAGTTCGCTCGATGCGCGCCGCGCAAGCGCGGTGCTCGGTTGGCGCCCCCAGGTGGCGCTGGCGGACGGGCTGCAGCGCACGGCCGAATACTATCGAGAAACCGCCGGCCGATGACCCTCGATCACATCAGAAATTTTTCGATCATCGCGCATATCGATCACGGCAAGTCGACTTTGGCGGACCGGTTGCTCGAATTTACCGGAGCGGTGAGCGCGCGTGAGAAGACCGATCAGATCCTCGACAGCATGGATCTCGAGCGCGAGCGCGGCATCACGATCAAAGCGAGCCCAGTCTGTTTGAGCTACCGGGCCAAGGACGGGAAAGAGTACAAGCTTAATCTCATCGATACTCCCGGCCACGTCGATTTTACCTATGAAGTTTCGCGGAGTTTAGCGGCTTGCGAGGGCGCGTTGTTGGTCGTCGATGCGGCCCAGGGGGTGGAAGCACAGACGGTCGCCAACGTGCACATGGCTCTTGATCATAATCTGGAAATTCTGCCGGTGATCAACAAGATCGATTTGCCGAGCGCCGAGCCTGAGCGGGTAAAGCGCGAGATCGAAGATGTCATCGGCCTCGATGCGTCCAACGCGGTCATGGCGAGCGCGAAAGAGGGCATCGGCACCGAGGATATTCTCGAAGGAATCATCCACCATTTTCCCCCTCCCACGGGTGATCCGGCCGCGCCGCTGCGCGCGTTGATCGTCGATAGCTGGTTCGATCCTTACCACGGCGCGGTGGTGATGACTCGAGTCTTTGACGGCACGGTGAAAAAGGGCACAAAAATTCGCATGATGGCAAGCGGCAATTCCTTCGAGGTGCTTCGGGTCGGCGTATTTTCACCCGGACCCGTGGAGGTCGCCGAACTTAGGGCGGGCGAAGTGGGCTTTGTCATGGCGGGAATCAAAGAAGTCGCCGAGACCCAGATCGGCGATACAATAACGACCGACGATCGGCCGAGCGATGAGCCGCTGTCGGGATTCAAGCCGATGAAGCCGATGGTATTCAGCGGGCTATATCCAACCGACTCCGGTCAGTATCAGGCGTTGCGCGACGCGCTCGAAAAGCTACGGTTGAACGACTCCTCATTCACTTATGAGCCTGAGACCTCGCAGGCGCTCGGCTTTGGATTTCGCTGCGGTTTTCTTGGCCTCTTGCACATGGATATTGTACGTGAGCGGCTCGAGCGTGAGTTCGGTCTCAGCCTGATCACGACCGCGGCGACGGTCGTCTATCGGGTCGTGATGGTAAACGGCGAGGTCCTGATGATCGATAATCCGGTGCGGCTGCCGAATGAATCCGAAATCGATAGAATCGAAGAGCCGGTGATCCAAGCCACCATTCACCTGCCCCAGGAATTCCTCGGCGGCGTGCTCAAGATCTG
>Ga0075286_1000021_pt1 | contig 14826 bp, 8 predicted proteins | sample SF_Rice_20C_0N_2_FD_69761 | JGI IMG/M metagenome (GOLD analysis project Ga0075286, IMG submission 69761) | Rice paddy soil microbial communities from Twitchell Island, California, USA - SF_Rice_20C_0N_205 | ecosystem: Environmental > Terrestrial > Soil > Paddy field/soil | place: USA: Twitchell...
GTCTTCCGGTTTCGGGCGGGTCACCCACACGGCCAGCACGAGCAGCAGGACGTGAACGGCCGCGCTGGTGAGGAGGGAGATCCAGGGTCGTTGCCGGGGCGAGGTCACTGCGGTACGGGAGATCCCGCCTGCCATCCGCTCGTCCGGAGCGTTTCCATGAGGGCGTGTACCTGCGGGCGATCCTGGTGCACCGCGAGGAGGAGGAGATCGCCGGGACGAGCCCAGGCGAGCGCGTCGCGGACGCCGTCCAGCTCGCTGCCCGGCCGCGCGATCGCGCCCGGGGGCAGGCCAAGCTTCGAGAACTCGTCGGCCAGCAGTGCCGGGATCTCTCCCGCTCCGCGGCCGCGCAGGTAGCGTTCCATCTCCTTGATCACCACCCGGTCGGGGCCGGCCGTCCAGGCCGCGCGCGCCAGCTCGCGGATCGCCTCGTCGGTTCGGTCTCCCGCCTGGCCCAGCATCACGAGGCGGCGGCGGGCGGGCATCGCCCGACTCATTCTGGCGAGGGCCGCCATGCCGTGCGGGTTGTGGGCGTAATCGATCACCACCACTACACCACCTATGTGGTAGACGTTGGCGCGCCCGGGGTTCTGCTCCGGCGCGGTTCCGAAGCGTCCGAGCGCAGCGGCCATGGCCACCGGAGGCACGCCGAGCGCGTCTGCCGCCGCCATGGCGGCGAGGGCGTTGGCGACGTTGTGCCGCGCCGCGCCGCCCAGCAGGAATGGGGCGTCGTTCATTCGGGCGACCACGGTGCGATCGGCGCCGCGGGCGAGCACCAGGCGGTCGCCGTCGGCCAGCGCCGCCCGGCCGCCGCGTCTCAGGTGCGACTCGATTCCCGGTTGGCGGGCGTCGAGTGAGAACCAGGCGACCGGCGCCGTCACGGACCGGGACGCCGATACGAGCACCGGATCGTCGGCGTTGAGGACCACGACGCCGTCCGGCTTCACCGCGCGCGCCACCAGCAGCTTCACGCTGGCCAGCTCGGAGAGCGACTGGATGCCGAACTCGCCCAGGTGGTCGTCGGCGACGTTGGTGACCACGGCGGCATCGGCCCGCTCGACCTGGAGCCCCCGCCGTAGAAGGCCGCCGCGGGCCGTCTCGAGGACGGCCGTCTCGACCTCCGGATGGCGGAGCAGCATTCGCGCGCCGCTCGGCCCCGAGTAGTCGCCCGAGTCCAGTGTCCTCGAGCCGACGCGGACCTCATCGGTCGAGGTGAGGCCGGCCACGCGCCCCGAGGCCTGCACCATTTCCGCCAGGAGCCGAACGACGGTGGTCTTCCCGTTCGATCCGGTGACCAGGACGATGGGGACGTCGCGGGCCCGGTCCCAGTCCACATCGGCCGGCGAGGGAAGCGCTCCGGCGGGCCAGACGAGCGCGCCGGCGCCCGACCCCACCGATACATAGTCGGCATCGGCCAGGAAGGTGAGTCCATGCTCGCGGGCGGCGGCGCGGAGGGCCATCGGGCGGGGGTTGCGCTCTTCAGCGATCGCGTCCCGCAGCCGCCCGGCGGCGCCGTCGAAATCGGAGGAGGGGAGGCCGCGGACCTGCGCCAGCGCCGCGTCCCACGCCCATTCGTTGATGTCGGTAGCGGCGTAGAGGGCGTCGGCCGGCGCGGTGAGGGCGAGGCTCGCGCCGCCGTCGAAGGTCCGCACGGCGAGCTGCTCGCGCTCCCACCCGACGGCGTCGAGCATGCGGCGCGCGGCGTCGCGCCACGCGGCGATGGCACGCTCGCGCTCCGGGCCGTCCAGCTGGATCTCGAGTGCGGCGCCCGGCCGGTCGAGGAGCAGGCCGGGGCCGGTCAGGCGGCGGGAATCGCGGAAGGTCAGATCAATCGTCCGCTTCGCGTGGGAGCCACACGCCCCGATCCTGTCGCACGAACTCGCGGCGCCCGTCCTCGAAGAGGGCTGCCGTCACGGTAGGTGCGGGCTCCGGGCGTGACGCGCGGGGCCGCTCCACGAGCCGGGCGGGCGCTTCCGGCTTGAACTGGATGACCTGCTTCCAGCTCCGGGTGATGGCGTCCGCAAAGAGCAGCAGGAGATCGCCGGGCTGGGCCTCCCGGAGCGCGGCGTCGGTGGCGGACTGCTCGTCGGGGATCATGACGATCCGCTCCGACGGGACGCCGTGCTCCAGCAGCGCCTCGCGCAGCAGGTTCGGCACCTCGTCGGGGCGCCGCCCGCGGAGACCGTCGTCGCGGCGGCAGATGTAGCGGTCGAAGTGCCCCGCGGCGATGCGCCCGATGTCGCGGATGTCCTCGTCGCGCCGGTCGCCCGGCCCCGCGAGGACGCAGAGCCGGCGCCCCGCTACCTCCAGGCGGTCCACGAGCTCGCACATCACCTGGACCGCCGCCGGGTTGTGGCCGTAGTCGAGGATCACCTTGAACGGATGCTCGTCGAAGATGTTCATCCGGCCGGGCGCCTGGAAGAACGTCGTATCGAAGGTGCGGAGGCCGTGGCGGACGTCCTCCAGCTTGAGTCCCATGCTGAACGCCATCGCCGCGGCGAACATCGCGTTCTGCACGTTGTGCGTCGCGCGTCCCTCGAGCGTCGCCGGGATGAGGTGGGTCCAGAGGAGCGGAATGTGGGCGCCGTGATCGTAGATGGTGATCATCTGGCCCTTGATCCCCGACTCCAGCACCACCCCGCGGCCGCCGGCCTTGATGTGCTCGCCCACCAGGCCGTGCGTTGGGTCCATCGTGACGTAGCAGAGGTGCTTCGCGTCGGTGTAGTCGGCCATCTTGAGGCAGAGCGGGTCGTCGGCGTTGAGCACCGCCGTATCCCGCGCCACCTCGACCACGATGCGCTTGACCTTGGCAAGGTCCTCGAGCGTGCCGATGCCGCGAAGCCCCAGGTGGTCCGACTTGACGTTGAGCACCACGCCCACGTCGCAGTGGCGCACCCCCATGCCCGCGCGGAGCAGTCCGCCCCGCGCGATCTCCAGCACCGCCACGTCCACCTGCGGATCGCTCAGCACCATCCGCGTCGCCACCGGCCCGGTCATGTCGCCCGGCACCGTCCGCTGGCCGTCGATGTAGACGCCGTCGGTGGACGTGAGCCCGACGTGATGCCCGGCGAGCTTGTGGATGTGCGCCAGCATGCGCGCGGTCGTCGTCTTGCCGTTGGTCCCCGTGACCGCGGCGATCGGGATCCGGCTCGGCGTCCCCGGCGGGAACAGCATGTCCATCACCGGCCCCGCGACGTCGCGCGCCCGCCCCTCGCTCGGCGCCATGTGCATGCGGAAGCCGGGCGCCGCGTTGATCTCGCAGATGGCGCCGCCCACGTCCTTGTACGACTCGGTGATGTCGGTGGTGAGAAAGTCCACTCCACCCACGTCGAGCCCGATGGCCTTGACCGCGCGCACCGCCATCTCGGCATTATCCGGATGCACCAGGTCGGTCACGTCCGTCGCGGTCCCGCCGGTCGAGAGGTTGCCGGTAGAGCGGAGGAAGACTCGCTCGCCCGCCGCCGGCACCGTTTCCTTTGTATAGCCTTTCCGGGCCAGCATCGTCTCGGCCTGGTGGTCGAACGTGAGCCGGGTGAGCACCTTCTCGTGGCCGATGCCGCGGCGCGGATCGCGGTTGACCTCCTCCACCAGCTCCTCGATCGTCCGCTTCCCGTCGCCCACCACGTGTCCCGGCACCCGCTTCGACACCGCCACCAGCTCGCCGTTGATCACCAGCATGCGGTGGTCCTCCCCGGTGATGAAGCTCTCGACGATCACGCTCCGGCTGTGCTCCCGTGCCACCTCGAACGCCTTCTCCACCTGCTCCGGCGTGCTGAGATGGATGGAGATGCCCCGCCCGTGGTTGGCGTTGAACGGCTTGACCACCACCGGATACCCGATCCGGTCGGCGGCGGCCACCGCGTCGCTCGCGCGCTGCACCAGCCGCTGCCGCGGCACCGGGAGGCCGAGGTTGGCGAGGAGCCGGTTGGTCTCCTCCTTGTCCGACGCGAGCTCGACCGAGATGTGCGGGGTGCGACTGGTGACGGTCGCCTGGATGCGCTGCTGATAACGCCCGTGGCCGAACTGGATCAGGCTCTGGTCGTTGAGCCGGATCCAGGGAATCCGGCGCTCCTCCGCGGCCCGCACCAGCGACATGGTGCTCGGCCCGAGCGCGCGCCGCTGCGCGAAGCGGATGAACTCGTCGCGCTCGGCGGCGAAGTCGAAACCCGGCGGCACCGCGCCCGCGGGACGCAGCTCCGGGGGCAGCAGCGAGTGAAGGAGCATGAGGCCGAGCCTTCCCGCCTCGAGCCCCACGTCTTCCTGCTCGTACTGGTAGATGACGTGGTAGTGGCCGGGCGAGGTGTCGGAGCGGGTCTTGCCGAAGGTGACCGGCTCGCCGGCCACGTTCTGCATCTCGATGGCGACGTGCTCCAGGATGTGGCCCATCCAGGTGCCTTCGCCTTCCGTGAGACGGCGGATGAAGCCGCCGGCAACGCCGTAGGAACAGCCGTGCTCGTGCAGCCCCGGCAGCGCGGCGATCAGCGGGTCGGTAAACGCCGGGCCCAGCTTTCCGGAGGGCCATTCCTCCAGGGAGCCGAGATCCACGCGGAGCCGGATGACGGGGAAGTGGGCGTACAGGCTCGGGCCGACGTAGACGGATTGTTCCAGGATCTTCATCCACTCTCCAACTTCGCGGCCCACGTGAAAGATCGCTGGCCGTCCACCACGGAGACGCAGAGAGCACAGAGGGTGACGGAGAAGAAACGTGCCCTCGGGAAAGGGCACGCGCACCACATAATCTATTTTCTTTTTCGTGGCTTCGTAACTGCGAGGGCGCCCACCTTCAGAAGCCACAGATACACGGCAACTTACCTCGGAAGCACGGAAAACACGGAAACATCAACACGGAGCATCAAGCAAAGCATTAAATACCCCAGAGAATACCAGTTTCCGTGTTGTCTCCGTGTTTTGTGTTTTCCGTGTTTCCGTGGTTTTCTGTTCTTGTTGTTGTTTTTCGTGCTTTGTGTTTCCGTCGTGACGCGTCAGGCTCGCTCCGCAATGGCCGGCGCGGCCGCCGCGACCCGGGTGTGCAGGTTGAACGTCGATCCGTGATCCAGAATGTGCAGGCGGAGGCCGATCAGGCACACCGGGTCGTTCTTCCGCACCCGGGCCATCGAGGAGAACTCGAGGCCCGACGGGTCCACGATGGTGAGCGCGCCGCCGCCCACCACCTCCAGCGTCTCGTCCGGGCCGATGAACGCCGCGGTGTTCTCGTCGAGCCCGATCCCTACCGCGAACGGATTGTAGGCGAGCGCGGTGAGCAGCCGCCCCAGCCGGTCGCGCTGGCGGAAGTGCTGGTCGATGATGATCCGGTTGGTGAGACCGAAGCCGGGTGCCAGCGTCACGATCTTGGCCCGGGGTGAGCCCCCCTCCTTCCCGAACGCGATCATGTGCTCGCACAGGAACGCGGCGCCCGCGGAGGTCCCCGCCACGTGCGCGCCGTCGGCGTTGCGCTGCCGGATCGCCTTGGCCACCGGGGTGCCGCCGATCATGGTGCTCAGCCGGAGCTGATTGCCGCCGGTGAGGAAGATGCCATCGGCCGCGTCCAGCGCGTCGAGCCACTCCTGCTTCTCGCCGTCGCCGCGGCTCGCGATGGGGATCGCGCGGGCCTCCGACGCGCCGAGCTCCTTGAAGAGCCGCTCGTACCGGATGCCCGTGTCGCTCATCTCCGACGCCGTCGGAATGATCGCGATGCGGCCGCCCGCGGCGCCGCAGAGCGCCACGAACCTCCGGAGAATGGTGACGCTCCCGATCTTCTCCTCGGCGCCGCCCACCGGAACGATGAACCCTCGCTGCCCCGCGGAACGCGGAGGGCTCACCGGGTCTCCCCGGTCTCGAACGTCGCCCACACCACGGGCTTGCCGTCGCGCACGTGCCATCGTCCCCTCGCCATCACGTCGGTCACGGCTCCCTTGCCGTCCAGCACCACGAGGTCGGCGTCGGCGGCCGTCGCGAGCCGGCCCTTGTGCGGCAGCCGCAGCACGCGCGCCGGATTCGCGGTGAACGCCGGCAGCACGCGCTCGAGCGGCTGCCCCGCCGCGAGGAGCCCGCGCAGCGTCGCCGCCATCGCCGAAGGCTCGCCCACCTCCATCGACTCGACTCGCCCCTCGCCGTCGAACACCGGGAGGCAGCCGCCGCCGTCGGAGCTGACCGTCACCAGCTCGGGCCGGAGCCCGGCGTCGAGATAGCGCACCAGCGCCTGGCCCGCAGGCCACGCGTCTTCTCCCCGGCCGACCGGGAAGGCCGTGATGTCCACGGTGCATCCCAGCTCCGTCAAAGCCAGAGCCTCCTCGAACAGCGCCTTCCGGCGATTGACGTGCGTCGGGTTGAACACGCCGGCCGGAATCTCGCTCCGCGCGATGGCCTCGCGTACCGGCGCGAGCCCGCGCGATCCGTCGCCCAGGTGGATGTGGACGATCCCCGCCTTGCCGCTCATGAGTCCGCCCACGTGCGCGTCCGCCGCGATCCGGAGCAGCTCGTCGAGCGTGGGCTGGCTCGAGCGATGGTCGCTCACCGCCAGCTCGCCGACGCCCAGCACGAGATCGATGAGCACGAGGTCGCCGCGGACGCTGCCCGTCGCCGTCATCGGCGGCACGTGATACCCGCCGGTGAGGCAGTACGCGCTCAGTCCCTCCGCGACGAGCCCGCGCGCCACGGTGACCAGCTCCGCCGTGGTGCGGATGACGTCGTCGGTGCCGAGCACCCCGATGGCGGTGGTGACGCCGCCCGCGGTGAGCCGGCTCAGCGGCACCGGCGGCACCCGGGTATGCGGGCCCGCCTCGCCGCCGCCGCCGGTAAGGTGGACGTGGCCGTCGATCAGGCCGGGAATCACCCGCCGTCCGCCGAGGTCGCGCTCGCTCACGCGGAGCGACTTGTCCAGCGCCGGCACCGCCGTGCCGATCCAGACAATGCGCTCGCCGGCCACCAGCAGGTGCCGGCGGCCTCGCGGCTCCGGGTCGTACAACTCGGCGTTGCGCAGCAGCTCGATCATGGGAGCGGAAACTTCGGGCAGGATCAGCTCAGGCGGAAGCCGCCCACCGCGCCGGTGAGCCGGTCGGCGGCCTCGGCCAGGTGGCCGGCGGAGGAGGAAATCTCCTCGGTGGATGCGTTCAGCTCCTCGGCGGCGGCGGCGATCTCCTGGGCGGCGGCGGCGTAGTCCTCGGTGCCCGCCGACACCTCCCGCATCCGCCCGGCGATGCCCTCGATGAGGCCGCGCACCTCGCTCGCCGAAGCGGAGATGCGGCGGGTCCACTCGTCGTTGGCCTCCGCGTCGGCCGCGACGTTGATCAGTCCTTCGACCGCGGCGTGCGCCGCGTCCTTGGCCGCCATGCCGCCCTGGCCGAGGCGGATGAGCCGCTCCCGGGCGGTCTGCACCCGCGCGAGCACGGTCTGCACGGTATCGCTCGTCGAGCTGGCGGCGCGGGCCGCCTGTGCGGCCAGCTTGCGCACCTCTTCCGCCACGACGCTGAACCCCTTGCCCTCTTCGCCCGCGCGGGCCGCCTCGATCGAGGCGTTGAGCGCCAGCATGTGGGTCTGCTTGGCGATCGCCTTGGTCTGGCTGATGAACTTCTCGATCTCCTCGGAGGCGGCGGCGAGCGCGTCGGCCTCCGCCGCGGCCTGGTCCACCTCGTCGGCCAGGCGGCCCAGCTCGGCGGTGCTGGTATCGAGCCGCTCCTGGTGCGAGCGGGCGAGACGCGCGAGCGCGGCGTTCCGCTCCGCCGACTGCGTCGCGCCGGCGGCCAGCTCCTGCGCGATGCCGAGGATCTTGCCCGCGTCGTCCGCGGCGGCGCGCACTACGACCGCCTGCTGGTTGGCCCGCTCCGTGAGATCGCCGGTGGTGCTGGCCACCTCCTGGGTCGAGGCCGTCATCTGCTCGGTAGACGCCGCGATCTCTTCGGCCATCGCCGCGGCGTCGTGCGCGTGCTGCCGGATCGCGCCGACCAGCTCGCGCAGCTTCTCGATCATGGTCGCGATGGACGAGGTGAGCGCGTCGTTGCCGGCGGCGCCGTTCGGGCCCTCGGGCAGGGAGAGGTCTCCCTCGGCGACCCGCCTCGCGATGCGGGCCGCCTTCCCGGTGTGCTTCAGCACCTTCTCCAGCAGCATCCGGACGAGGACCCGCTCGCAGGCGAGCGCGAAGAGCAGGAAGGCGAGAGCGCCCCACACGACGGGCGCCGCCACGGGGGCACAGGCGATCCAGAGCAGCGCCGCGACGATCGCGGTCAACACCAGAACGGCGCTCATGCCCACCAGATGCAGGCGAAAGACGAACGGGTTGGTCCCGCGAGCCATAGACGCTCAGTCCTCAAGCACGGCGAAAGGTCTTCCGGATCAGCGCCGCGGCCGCATTCCCGAGCGCGGCCATCCTCTCGGCCAACGCCGGACCGGGCGGGTGCCCCGCGGGCGCGGTCGCCCCGGCTCGAGCCGCCGGAGGCGCGGGTGGAGGCGGCGGCAGGCGGCCGTCGAGGGCGTCGGCGAAGACGGCCGCCGTGCTCCAGCGCTCCGCCGGGTCCTTGGCGAGCGCGCGGAGCAGCGCGGCCTCGAGCTCGGGCGAGACGTCCACCGTCGGCCGGAGCGGCCGGGGCGGCTGCATGAGCCGCAGCATGAGCGTCATCTGCGGCGTCGGACCCTTGAACGGCGCCTCGCCGGCGAGCATCTCGTAGAGCACGCAGCCCAGCGCGAAGATGTCGCTCCGGCCGTCGAGGTTGGTCTCGCCCGCGGCCTGCTCCGGGCTCATGTAGGTCGGCGTGCCCACCAGCATGCCCGTGGCGGTGAGCTTCGACTGCACCTCGCTCACGGCACGCGCCACGCCGAAGTCCGCCACCAGCACGTCGCCGCCGGAGAGCAGGATGTTGTCGGGCTTGATGTCGCGATGCACCACGCCCTGCTCGTGGGCGTACGCCAGCGCGCTCGCCGTGGCCCGCGTGATCCGGAGCGCCTCGGGCGTCCCGATCTGCCGCTCGCGCTGCAGGCGCTCGTAGAGGTTCTCCCCCTCCACGTACGGCATCGTGAACCAGAGCTGGCCCCCCACGTCGCCCGAGTCGAGCACGCGGAGGATGTTGGGATGGTCGAGCCGCGCGGCGACCCGGATCTCCCGCGCGAACCGGTCCGCGCCGAGCGTGAAGGCGAGCTGCGGGTGCAACACCTTGAGCGCCACCCGGCGGTCGCGGCGGACGTCGCGTGCCAGGTGGACGATGGCCATCCCGCCGCGTCCGAGCTCGCGCTCGAGCGTATAGCGGCCGGCGAGAGCCGCGCTCAGTGCCTGCGCCATTGATCGACTCTTGGAGATGGTGACACGAAGAATACGCCTAGGCGCGCTGCTCCTCCAGCACCGGCGTCGCGACCAGCATCCGGGCCACGTCCGCCGGCGGGAGCGCCTGGGCGAAGTAGTACCCCTGTCCCAGGTTGCACCCCAATCCGAGCAGCGCGGCCCGTTGCTCCTCCATCTCGATCCCCTCGGCGATGGTGTGGAGCTTGAGCGTGTCGCCGAGGCCGATGATCGCGCGCGCCAGCGCCGACCGGTCGGCCCCATGGCCCACTTCCTCCACGAACGGCTTCGCGATCTTGAGGATGTCGATCGGGAAGCGCTGGAGGTAGCTGAGCGACGAATAGCCGGTGCCGAAGTCGTCGATCGCGAGGCGCACGCCGAGATCCTTGAGATCGCGGAGCCGCTCGTGCACCGACTCGGTCTGCTGCATCAGTACGCTCTCGGTGATCTCGAGGATCACGGCGCCCGCGTCCACGCCGGTGCCCGCGAGCGCGTCCCGCATCTCCTCCACGACGCTGGTCCCCTGGAGCTGCCGCCCGGAGATGTTGATCGACACCGAGAGCGGCACGTGCGGATACGCGAGCCGCCACGCCTGCACCTGCCGGCACGCCTCGCCCATCACCCAGCGGCCGAGGTGGGCGATGAGCCCGGTCTCCTCGGCGAGCGGGATGAAATGCTGGGGGAGGAGCAGCCCGTACTGCGGGTGGTCCCAGCGGAGCAGCGCCTCGACCCCGTACAGCGCGCCGGTCTCCAGATGGACGATGGGCTGGTAGTGGAGCGTCAGCTCGCAGCGCTCGATGGCGGTGCGGAGGGCTGCCTCCATCTCCAGTCTGGCGCGCACGTCGGCGTACATCCTCGACTCGTAGGTCTCGGAGCGGCCCTTGCCCCGCCTCTTGGCGGCGTACATCGCCACGTCCGCGTTGCGGAGGAGGTCGTCCGCCGTCTCGCCGCCGGTGGTCGCCGCGACCCCGATGCTGGCGCTCACCTGGACCTGGTTGCCGCTCAGCGTGAACGGATGCGCCATGGCCGCCGTGAGCCGGTCGAGCAGACCCGCCCGGCCGTCGTTCCCCGCCACGTGCTCGATCAGGATGGCGAACTCGTCGCCGCCGAGCCGGGCCACGGTGTCGGCCGTGCGGGCGCACGAGAGGAACCGCTCCGCCGCCGCGATGAGCAGCCGGTCTCCCTCCGCGTGGCCCAGGCTGTCGTTCACCTTCTTGAAGTCGTCGAGGTCGAGGAAGAGCACGGTGATCGGCCGGCCCTCGCGCTGCGCGAGGGCGAGCGCGTGGCTCACCCGGTCGCGAAAGAGGGCGCGGTTGGCGAGCCCGGTGAGCGGATCGTGGAAGGCCTGGTGGGTGAGCTGCTGCTCCAGCCGCTTCCGCTCGCTCACGTCGCGGGTGTTGAGCACGATGCCGCGCACCGTGTGGTCGTGCAGCAGGTTGGTCGCGAGCAGCTCGGCGTGGAGCCACGAGCCGTCGGACTGGCGGAACCGCCACTCGACCGGTCCGGTGACGCCGGGCGCGCCGGCCGCCTCGCGGAAGAACTCGCGGGCGCGGGGACGGTCCTCGGGATGGAGGAGGCCGGACACCTCCTGGCCCATCAGCTCGGAGGGATCGTAGCCGAACACCCGCGCCGCGGAGGGGCTCACGAACCGCATCGCGCCGTCCGCCCTCGTGACCATGATGACGTCGGACGAATGCTGCACCAGCGAGCGGAACCGCGCCTCGTTCTGGCGCACGGCCGTCTCCGCGAGGAGCCGGACGTTCTCGCGGACGGCCAGGAGCTGCCGGACCACCACGAGCGCGGTGACGAGAAGCGCGCCCACGGCGAGGCCGCTCACCGGCTCGGTCCATGGCTCGATGACGCCGACGAACAGCAGGGCGTACGTGGTGGCGACCGCGAGATAGGGCAGGGGACTGACCGGCTGCACCCGCGGCCGAGGCGCCTTGGCGGTGTGCGTGGTGGCCACCGGACGGCGGTAGTACCGCTCGGCGCTGCCGATGAGCATGAGATAGCAGAGCAGATAGACGGCGTCGGTCCAGGCCGCGGTCCGCGCGCCCTGGATCAGCGTCAGCAGGGTGAACGTGAGGTCGGCGATGATGCTGACCAGCACGCCGCTCACCAGGAGGCCGAACGCGAGCCGGTTCCCGTCCACCGGCTTCCGGAGGAGGACGGTGGTGATGCCGAGCAGCAGGAGCATGCTCGCGAGCGGGTAGGCATAGGCGAACGTCGTGACCACGGCGCCGCTCTCCTCGACCGCGGCCGTCGGACGCACCGAGTAGTACCAGATGGCCACACCGCCGCCCACGAGCACCATGGCCGCGTCGAGCACGAACTTCCACCGCTCCAGCCGGGTGCGGCGGGCGAGCGGGAAGGTGAGCAGGGCGGCGAGGGTGAAGAGCGAGTCGGTGAGGTAGAACGGGTCGGCCCAGGTGACGGTCGGGTTGGTGTGAAGGACCGTCAGGTAGAACACCGAGATGGTGTTCCCGATGAACACCATCGAGCTGCCGATCGCGAGCATCGCCAGGGCGCGGCGGACCCGGGGGTCGAGGACCGGGTTTCTCGAGGCGAGCGCGTTGAAGACCACCACCGCAACGTTGAGCGGCATGAACGCCACGTTGCTGATGAGGTTCCGCAGCTCCTCGCTGCCCCAGGCACTCCGCTCCCAGACGAGATACGCGACGGCGTACAGTGCGGTGAGAAAGGTGACAGTGGCGGCGGGCCAACGGCCCCGGGATGGCTTCAGCAAATCGGGAACGGCGCCCCCCCGGGATGCACTGCCGATGGCCGGTCGCGGATTCAGTGGCATTCTGCAACTCGCCGCCGGCTGGCGGGGTCAAGTAAGCCTAAAATCGACAGCGGGATAGCGGCTGGAGGCATGACTCGCGCCAAGCCGACCGTCATCAAGCAACCATGATGCCAAAAATTGCGTTGCGGAAGGGGCTACTGTTGCTTCGGGTTGAAGGAGAACACCTGCCCGCCTACCGAGGCCTCGTACATGAGGCCGCCCTTGGCCATCGTGACGATGGCGACGCCGTTCCGGTAGGCGAGGTCGGCGGAGGCGCGCGCGGTGAGGGCGATGGCGGAGGCCTGCGCGTCGAGCTTGAGATGGCCGAGCTTGAAGTTCTCGAGCGCCTGCGTGTTCTGGAAAAAGACGACTTCGCTGTACGCCTGGCCGCCGAGCTGGAAGCCGATGGTCACCTGGGTGAGAGTAGACCGGCCGATGAACCGGCCCTTCTCGTAGACGTGCCCCTTGCCCCGGGCCCCGCCGACGCCGATGGCGCCCTTGCCGACGGTCGGGAAGATGGCGTAGCCCTCCGCCTTCGCGAAGATCTGGTCCATCCCCGGGTCTTTCTCCTTCAGCTTGGCGATCACGGCGGCGTCATCGGCCTTCTCGGATTCGGTCTGAGCGGCGGCCCCTCCCGCGGGGAGCAGGAGCAAGGCCGTGAGCAGCGCGAGACGAGGTGTCACGATCCCTCCACGAGCTTCTGGAATCGGGGGTCCTTCCGGAGCGGATCGAACAGGGGATCGATCCGGAGCCAGCCGGGCGTCACGTCGTACGGAATGGCGACGAGCTTTTCCAGCTCGTCGAGCGCCCGCTCATGCTCTCCCGTGATGATGTAAACGCGGACGAGCTGGTGCAGCACGTACGGGCCGATCGTGCCGTTGCGCGAGACGGGCACCTGCGCGGCCGCCCGCTCACCCTCGCGAATCGCGTCGGGCTTTCGGCCGGCGTAGGCGAGCGCGGTCGCGTAGAGGACGCGCGTCTGGCCGTCATTCGGCGCCGTCGCCACCTGCTCCTCCATCGCGATGCGCGCGGAATCGCCGTAGATGCGGGCCCGGGCAGCGTCACCCCGGAGCCAGTACACGCCGGCCAGCGCGAGACCCCAGGCGCCGCGGTCGTCGTCGAACGATGTAGGTGGAAGCCGGAGCATCAGGTCCTGCTGTTCCGGCGAGAGCGCCCAGTACAGCTCGTTGAAAGTGCCCATGTATGCGACCAGCGCCGGCAGGTCCACCCCGGGTGGCAGGCTCGCAATCGTGGCCTTGGCCGCGGCCAGGTCTCCAGTCGAAAGCAGCGTCAGGACCTTTCCCTGGAGCGACTGGAGGTTGGTGGGCTCGAGTGCGACGGCGCGATCGTCGGCTTCCCGCGCCTCCGTGTAGCGACGCAGGTAGCGCAATGCGCCGGCGTAGGTGTTCGCGGTGCTCGACGAGCGAGGGTCGAGCAGATAGGCCTTGCGCAGCAGCGCCGCCGAGCTGTCGTAGTGCGCTAGGTTCTGCTCCGCGATGCCCTTGTACCGCAGCAGCTCCGCATTCGGCGCACCAGGATTCAGTCCGGCATCGTACTCCTCCACGGCCTTCTGGAAATCTCCCTCGACCCGGCGGTAGTAGTTGCCGAGGGCGACGTGACCCTCCGGCCGGTCGGGAGCGAGCGCAAGCGCGCGCCTGGCCGCGTAAAGGGACCGTGAGGAGAGCTCGGGAGCGGCGACGGAGCTCACGGCCAGGAGCGAGGCGGCATCCGACAGCCTGGCCCACGCCTGCGCGAAGCCGGTGTCGAGGGCGACCGCGCGCTCGAAGTGATCGAGTCCCTGCCGCAGGGCCAGGGGCGTGCCACCCTTGTTGATGGCCTCCACGCCCTTGAGGTAGGCATCGTAGGCCGCAAGGTTCTGGGTCGGCTTGGCCGCGAGCTGCTGCTGGGTGTTGTCCTCGAGCGCCAGGTTGAGCGCCTGCGCTACCCGCGACGCGATGTCCGCCTGCACCTGGAACACGTCCGTGATGGACGCGTCGAACGCGCGCTGCCACTTCGTCGTGGGGGTGCCGCCGGGCGCCACCTGCACCAGCTCCGGACTCACCCGCACGCGGCTCCGCCCGCCCGGCTGCTTCTCCCAGCGGATCTTGCCCAGCAGGAGGTAGGAGACGCCCAGCTCCTTCGCGATCACCTGGGGCGACTTGGTCGTGCCCTTGTACTCGCCGGCGCTGCTGCTCGCGATCACCTGGAGCCCCGGGAGCGTGGCCAGCTTGCCGCGCACTTCGTCGGTGATCCCGTCGGCGAAATACTCGTCTGTCGAGTCGCCCAGGTTCTGGAATGGCAGTACCGCGAGAAGCCGCGGTCCTGCGCCCGTGTCCGCATCACCCGGGCCGTGGGTTCGGAGCCAGCCGAACAGCACGCCGAGCCCGAGCACGAATCCGACACCGAGCGCGAGCGCGAGCGGAGGGACTCTCCGCCGCCCGGCTGGCGCGTGGGCCTGCGCGACGGGCTGGGTCCCGGTCGTGGGCGCTGCCTCGAGCGCTCGCGCGAACTCCGCCGCCGTAGCGAAGCGGTCGGCGGGAGACTTGGCCAGCGCCTTGAGCGCCGCCTGCGCCACGCTCTCGGGTATCGTGTCTCGCACCTCCCGCAGCGGCCTGGGCGACTCGGTGAGCCGCCGCGCGATCATGCTCTGGGCCGTGGGGCCGGTGAACGGCGGCTCGCCGGCCAGCATCTCGTACAGCACCGTGCCGAGGCTGTAGATGTCGGTGCGGGCGTCGAGGTTCCGGTCGCCGGCCGCCTGCTCGGGCGACATGTACGCCGG
>Ga0075286_1000023_pt1 | contig 14371 bp, 13 predicted proteins | sample SF_Rice_20C_0N_2_FD_69761 | JGI IMG/M metagenome (GOLD analysis project Ga0075286, IMG submission 69761) | Rice paddy soil microbial communities from Twitchell Island, California, USA - SF_Rice_20C_0N_205 | ecosystem: Environmental > Terrestrial > Soil > Paddy field/soil | place: USA: Twitchell...
GGTCTCGCCGATATCCCTGCCATTTGTGCCGCCACCGTAATAACCCGGAACGTCGTAGGTGGCTGTGTAGAACACTGCTGAACTTACCTGTGTGCCCGCGCAGGTAACAAGCTTTAGCGGAACATGTATGATCGAGAGCAACACACTACCCAACACAAATACGCCGTTATCTTCCTGTGTGCTCGATTGGGCACGGCCAGTTGTAGGTGCTAAAATAGCTATGGCCAAAACCACTGCTGCGATTCCGGAAATGAGTCTTCGCTTCATTACCATCATCCTTTCCTTAGTCAGGTCTCTCAAATAAGAGCAGGCTTATTTTGCTTGGGAACCAGGATTATGTCAAGCCGTAGATCCCTTAAACAATATTCCAGTTCGATTAGACGCCGAAAACCCCCAGCTGACCCATATCAATGGTCTATGCGCCGTGCCCGCTTTTAGCCAGCCTCAGCCTGCTCTTTTCATGGGCTTTGCTGGCTCCGCTCTGTTCCATCCGCTCTGCTCTTTGCATTCTATTGCCTTGTGTATCGCTAGTATAAGAAGCCTGCAACAAGAATTTCGTCATAGCATCAGCGGGAATGGGGCGGCAGAAATAATAGCCTTGGCCGTCGTCGCATTCGAATGCTGTAAGCATTTTCTTAGCTGTTCTGGTCTCTACTCCTTCAGCAACCACTTTCAAGCCCAGATTATGACCTAGATCAATAATCGATCTTACGATTACGGAATTGTCTCGATCGCTCTCGATGTTTTGGACAAAAGACTTATCTATTTTTATACACGACACAGGAAGCTTCGTGAGGTAAGCAAAAGAGGAATATCCGGTGCCGAAATCATCGATCGCGAACTGTACGCCTAACTGGCGAATCTGATTGAGTGTCCGTATGACCCGTTGGGGGTCGCTCATAATGCTCGTTTCGGTGATTTCCAGCTCCAAATTTTTCGGCGATACACACGTATCCCGTAATAATGCCTCGATTTGTTCGGGCAACTCTTGGGCCTCCAGATTCCACATCGTCAAATTTACTGCCACTCCGATATCCAAACCCATCTGGTTCCATTGCCGGCACTGGAGCAGTGATTGTTGTAGAACCCAAAGAGTGAGAGGAATGATTAGGCCTGTGCGCTCGGCTACTGGAATAAACTGATCCGGCACGATAATTCCATGTTCAGGATGCTGCCATCTTACCAGCGCCTCAACTCCCGTTACTGGTCCCGTCGCAAGATGCACTTTCGGTTGAAAGGTTAAAAACAATTGATCCGTAATGATCGCGTGCCGCAATTCGCTCATCCACTGGCGAGCGCTGAACAGAGCACGGGAGGGTGGCGAATAGGTGCCATGCGGCTTTCCGGCCGGCGTTGCTGCTAAATCTCCCTCGGCGTACTCCATCAAGCTCTCAGCGCTATCACCGTTTTCAGGAAAGAGAGCGCTGCCGATGCGGGGTTCCAATTCAAACGCCACGTCATTGATGTACACTGGTTCGTCTAACCGGCCCAGCACGCGATTTATAACTAGATCTAGATCCTGAGGACCCTGGACGGATTGCAACAGGACTCCTAAATGACCATTGCCAAGAAGCGCGACCGAGTCCGACTCACGCAGACCACTCCTTAATCGCATTAGGACTGCGTTTTGAAACGCCATTAAATCTTTGTCGTTTAAAGTCAGGTAGGTCGTTGAATTTTCGAATGAGAAAACTAACACCGCAACCTGCGGTAAGCTGTTTTTCGCCGAACGAATGGCTTGACGCACCCGCACTTCGAATTCTGATTTGTTAGCATTCGATACTGCGATATGGTTCATCGCTTGTTGGAACTGGCAAAATTGCAATTTAGTATTAAAAACAGAGCAGTTCGGCGAAAAACATCAAGATAAGGCCGGCTGCCAAGTCCACAAAATTCGACGTATGGATGAGCAACGCTTGTGCCACCCACCACGAACGAGCTTTTTGGCTCTTAGCGTATTTTAGATCATCTACAGGCAAACTCATCGCGCCGCGAATCGCAAAATCGACCTGTAGCCCGACAGAATTGTCAGGGTCGGATCTAACCTGTCCTAAATGAACATTCACGATGTGACTGGGCATGTTATGGGTTTGCCAAAGCGAGCGAGGGAAATCTTTCCAATAAATCAGCGTTTGCCGAAATCTTCTTAATAAATATTGTAGCAACACGGTCCGAATAGATGGGCTGCCAATCACTTTGTTCTAGTAATGCCGCCGACAATGGCGATTGCGTGTCGAATAATACCCAGGAGATTTTGTACTTCTCCAGCACACCTTTCCAGCCGCGCTGAGCGTTGGCGACTGTCAAGTAGTCGCTTCCAAATTTCATTCCGTACATGTCGGAGCGGCCATCCATAAAGACGCGATAAACGGGCCAAGCCGTGAAGATCAAATAGTCGCCGAATTCGTCGTTGTTGAACATATTCCCGGTGATCCGCTCCTTTTTGATAAATTCTACGGCCGCCACCGGGAATGTTTTGTCGTCGAAATGGTACGTAAGGGCTCCTGCAACTGCCAAACTAGCAACCAGCAAGCCTGTGCCGACGGGCCATACAAATCCCTTGATGTCCGCATCAATCGCAATGAGGTTTTCCACACGCCTCCGGTACGTTTGCAGAAAATTCGTGGGTAATTGGTTAACGATGCTTTCGAGGCTCTTTAGCAAAATCGGTGAAACGACGATGGCAAAGAGAGAAACATGGCGCGCCGAATAGAGGGCCATGTATGAGAATAGTAGAACGAGTGTGACTTCTGTTAGACTCAACGCAGAGCGAGACAATGCCAGCGCTCCGATTGTAGCTAGTAGCATATATTTGAATGGTAAGACCTCGTGAAAATTCGGCGATAGGAACTCGGTTACCCGATCCATGATGAAACGGTCAGATGTTACCCGGATAGGAAACCAAAGTATTTCCAAACCATAGGGGTTGATGAGACATGCTGCGAATGTTGCAAAAAGAACAATCAAGAGTGTTTTCGCCTTACGACGATAGGCCTGGGATTTTACTCCGCTGGAAGTAAAGGCATGGATGGCGTTGGCCGCAAAATAAATACCGATAAGAACTAACCCAATGATGAAACCACCATGGAGATTTACCCACAGAACCATGAGTGCCGGCAGATAAACGAGTGTGTTTTGGTTGTTGTATTGAAACCGATCAAGTAAATGGCACCATCCCAGGGTAATAAGCAAGGAGAATGCGTGTGGCCGCGCGAGCCAATGAGTGGAGGAACAAGCCGTTGCGAGCAATGTGACGATTGCGCAGAGGTAAATATCGTCGGAGCGGCTTCGCAAGGATCTGTAAAGCGCCCAATGAGTCAGAGCGAGTAAAAAAATAAAAAAAAGGACGACTCCGGTCAGACCAGACAGCTCAAAAATGACCGCCATGATCACTTCTGAGAACCATTCATGTGCAGTCCACTTAAGCGGCGGGTTGTGAAAGGAATAGGGATCCTGGGTCGGCACTTGCCAGGTTCGCAAAATGATTTGTCCAGTTCGAATGTGGTAACCAGTATCACCGTCTGCCAACAAGCCCTGGCCCGAATTGAAAGTTAGAACAAACAGCAGCGCGACGAAAATCATGTTGCCGATGGACGGCAATGCTGCAGCGCGAAAAAGTTTTTTGGGCGAGGCGATTGAGTCGTCTCTAATCATAGTGGGTCTGAGCCGAGCTTGGCGAACAGGCGTAAATCTTAGCCGACTTTAGAGGCCGAGCGTTGTTAACTGATTGCCTGGCTGGGATGTACAGTCTTTTGACGCCGCGATTCTGCCCTGTCAGTCGCGATTGCTTGCATTTTAACGGTCCAGCCAAACAGCCAGCTTGCTCGTGATTTTTGCTTGTTATAGTTTCGCGGTATGACGATACGGAAGATGGAACCTTTACCCAACTCACTTTTTACTGTAATCGTCCCGCCGATTTGGTGGAGGTGCTTTTTTACGATGCTCAGACCCAAACCGATGCCCCCTCTTGAGTTTTCCGTTGAAGTCTTGTGCACTTGCATGAATGGTTCGAAAATGCTCGCCAGGTGAGATTCAGAAATGCCCATGCCGCTATCTTCGACTTCGACCATGATAGCGTTGCTTGGGAGCTTTTCGGCGCGTACAATAACCGAGCCCTTGTCGGTATATTTAACCGCGTTTTGCAACAGATTGCTGATTACTTCTTTGAGACGCGTCGCATCGCTCCGGACCAGAATAGATTCTTGGCTAACTTCCCAGCCGAGATCCAGACCTTTTTGTCGACAGAGAAATTCGAAAGTGTCCTTCAAATCACTGAGGACCTTCGTCAGATTAAGATCTTCGACGCGAATGGGTTGTTTGCCTGCCTCCAAACGCGAATATATTAGGATTTGGTCGATCATATTCTTAAGATGAGTTGACTGTTTGGCGACAACCTGAAGAATCTCCTGGTGCTTGGGTTCGATTTCGCCGTAAAGGCCGTCGGTAATACATTCGATGTAACCGATGATGACGGCCAATGGAGTCCGGAGCTCATGGGAGACCTGATTTAGGAATTCTGATTTCAATTTAGCTAGGTTCTCCGCCCTTTCCTTTTCCTGCTTGAGCAACTCTAGCTGAGCTTCGTTTTTGCCTTTGGATGACGAAGCATTGCCGATCGCCAATCCCATCATCAAAATGCCGAAGCCGGCGATGGCACCGTAGACAAAAAGTTCTTGATTGGTGCCTATCATTAGTGTGCGCAAAGAATCGATATGATTAGCGATAACGTTTTCCGTGCGCGCCTGTTTTGCTGTTTGACGCAAGGACTCATGCGGTCGCGCAACTTGAACTCCCGATCGCCAGAATGCATTAACTTTGCCCTCAAACAAGGCAGCGCCGGCGGCTAACGTCATGCAGACGAAAGTCGCGACGATGAAGCTTCGTTTGAACATCTTAATCAGGAATGGACAGGGGGAGGTTCTGGTCGCTAGTTTTTTTTTCCGGCTGCCAGATCTCAATCCGGTCCTTGCCGGAATTTTTCGCAATGTAGAGTGCGCGGTCAGCGTCATCGACCAACTCCCGCCAATCCGAGTAGAATCGGGCGGATGTCGAGCTGACGCCGATACTCACAGTGAGGGCGAACGGCCGCGTCGCGGTACCGAAAGCGGAAGTGCGAATGGAATCGTGAATTTTGGTGGCCACCTGCAATGCGCTATCCTGATCTGTTTCGGGTAAAATCAATACAAATTCTTCACCGCCGTATCTGGACGGAAAATCGCTTTGCCGAGTTCTTTCCCGGAAAGTTTCGGATATTTTAACGAGAGCCGCGTCGCCACCATGATGACCATAACTATCATTGATCATTTTGAAGTTATCAATATCCAGGAGTAGTACCGACAGGGGATTATGATAGCGTTTTGAGCGTTCGAATTCTTCGTTGATTTTTTTTTCAAACGCGCGACGGTTAAAAAGTCCAGTTAAGGAATCGACCTGTGTTTGGTATTCGAGATGCTGCTGGTATTGGACGACCCGGGATCCGACCCGTATTCGGGCCAATAATTCGGAGAATGAAAATGGCTTTGTAATATAGTCGTCCGCGCCTAGATCCAATCCGCGTACCCGGTCACCCTCCTGAATTCTTGCTGTAATCAGTATCAAGTAGATGCTCTTCAAAATCGGGTTACTACGTATCCGCTTGATAAGTTCAAAGCCATCCATCTTCGGCATCATTATGTCGGAAAGAGCGATTTGCACGTTCTCGGTCTCAAGTTTTTTCAGAGCTTCTAGTCCATTGGCGGCGGTAATAACGCGATAACCCTCGCGTTGGAGCACTATGGCGAGCAAATCTCGTTGGTCCGGGTGATCCTCAATCACAAGGACGGTCAACGGGGAGCTATTGATCTGGTCTTTATTCATCTTTCTTTTCCTGCCACCCCTTGGCTCGAATTCACTTGCGATAAGAAAATTTTCGTATCATCAATCTTTAGGACTACAAGTGCTTGTAATCGTCGCCTATGATTTAGCAAAACGTATACCTTTCATGCGAGTCATGGGATGTATGACTAAAATGGCGGCTATCTTTGAACATCGTGAAGTCTAGGCGAGTAGCAAAACGTAGTAAGATCAACACCCTTTACAAACCCTGGTATCGCAGGCGCCACCCCGCTCCGGTTAACCGGTAATATAGCTCTCTCATGTTGTGACATTAAAATCCGGTCTGCTGTCAGTTTTGTCAAGCTGGGGGGCTAAAGTTGTCCGTCAGATACCGTAATTGTGCGAGAATACGGGTCTCTCTTGCTTGGCATATTATCTGCTCTAGTCCCGCGCCGTACGCTTGATGCAAAAGAATTTAACAAGCTCAAAATGGGAAGGGGGTGAATGATTCATGGAGCTTCTAAAGCGTCTGTTGGTTGAAGAGGATGGTCAAGGCTTGGTCGAATATACACTGATCGTCGTCCTTGTGGCTTTGGTTTTCTGGGTGGCGATTAAAAATACGAACATCGGTAGCCAATTGGCCAGCGGCTGGAGCAAGGTTACAGCCTGTGTTGGTACTCCGGATGCGTGTACGTCCACCTCGTAATCCGGGAGTTTTTACGTATGCATAACTTGGCTCAGAGGCGGGGCGTCTCCGCTTCTGAGCCAGGTGTTTCGTCATCAAACAGCGTCGGAAATTTGATTGACAAGTTTTTTTATGAAGTGTACGCTTCGGCAGTTAATAATGGCGTTTTAAACAAATTGGCAGCTTCAGACACGGTTATTTTACTAGTCAGTGGTCTGTCGGCGTTCTTTGATTTCAAAGTCCGAAGAATACCGAATTGGCTAATAGCGTCCGGGTTGCTCTGCGGTATTGCGCTGAATGCAATCCAGGGTTCCAATCACTTGTTAAACAGTATGTTAGGTTTCCTCGTCGGAATCGCGGTGCTCATGCTTCCGTTCGCGCTTGGATGGATCGGCGCGGGTGACGTTAAGTTTTTCGGAGTTATTGGGGCTCTCCTTGGCGTTTCTTGGTTACCGCGCGTTTTCTTCTATTCTGCGCTCACAGCGGGCATGATTGCGCTCGTTTATTTGGTCGCCGGTCTCGCAAGCTTTACTCGGTTAAAAGCATTTTGGGTTGACATAAAAACCGCCACAATCAGTATGGGGCACGTGCTACCTGATCCTGTCTATGTCCGGAGCAAAGAGAACGGTGGATCGGTGCCATGGGGAGTTGCGTTTGCTGCTGGAACAATAATCGCATACTACGCGGATCCCAGCGGCCATTGGGCAGGATTTTGAAATATTCTGAAAAGGCTTAGATGGGTTCGCGGTAACTGTTTGGCAAATAAACGTCTGATGAGGAGCTGTTATGCAGAATAGACTTAAAATCGCTCTAGTGGTCGCGGTATTTTTTGGGCTCATCGCGGCTTACGGTATTTACAATTTTCTGAGCCAGCAACAAAAAGAGACAGATTCATTACGCGCCTCTAACCAAGATATAGTGGTTGCGGCGCAAGATATCCCGCCGGGGACAACGCTTAATGATGAAGCCCTAAAGAAGGGTCTGATCAAAACCACGCCCTGGCCGAAAAGTTCAATTCCAGCCGGTGCGTTTTCATCTCCGCAGCAGGTTCTCGGCAAGGTAAACCGAGTCAAGATTGTTGCCAATGAACCGATTTTAGAGTCTCGCCTCGCCGGTGAAGGCGCAGGTCTCACGGTCCGTTTGGAGGCGGGAAAGCGGGCTCTGGCGCTCAGAGTTGACGAGATCGTCGGAGTTAGCGGCTTTATTGTTCCCGATGATCGTGTCGACGTCATTCTTACTACAACGCCCCTAGGCGCGGGGGATGGTGCAAAGATATCAAAGATAGTTTTACAGAATAAGCGGGTTTTGTCGGTTGCGCAAAGCACCGAGCAAAAAGATGGCAAGCCGCAGCTCGCACGTTCCATCACTCTTGAAGTTACTCCCGAAGAAGCTGAAAAGTTGTCCTTAGCGTCCCAGGAGGGTCCGATCGTCTTGGCGCTCCGTGGGCTGGGCGACGACGCTCAATTAACAACTATAGGTAGCAATAAGAGAGATTTATTGTCTCTGGCGGCGCCGCGTAAGACCGCTAGTGGAGTAGTCGTTCAGGCACCCGACAAGTATCGGGTGGAGGTCATACAAGGCAGCAATCGGAACGTGGTGGAATTCTAAATGGGAAGGGGAGAGTTCATGACGCACTATTGTTTAGTCCGGGGGCGGCTAAATAAGATGCTCAGTTTGATCGCGGTCATTTTATCAACCGTGGTCGTGTCCCGAGCATGGGCACAGCCACAAACCGCGCCAGCGATTACCGTCACGGTAAACAAATCGATGGTTTTTCGTCTGGCGGAAAGAGCCAAGCGCGTTTCTGTTTCGCAGCCGCAGGTAGCGGACGTGCTTGTCGTTGCGCCGAGTCAGCTGTTGATCAACGGCAAGAATGTGGGGACTACATCGCTAATTATCTTTGACGAAAAGGGAACGGTGTCGAATTACGACCTGATCGTCGCCCCGGATATCGCGGCAATGCGCGGTCAGCTGCGCACGATTTTCCCAAATGAAAAAATTGAAATTTCCACTTCGGGTCCGGCAATTGTTCTGAGAGGCGAGGTATCAAACGAGACGGTCTATGACAGAGTGCTCGAGATCGCCTCAACATACCTTCCGCCTAAGCCTCCCGCCGCCGTTGCGCCAAGTACTACCGTTACTGTCAACCCGGTGAGTACTCGGCCAACGATTGGCTCCGGCTTTGCTGGCGGTGGTCAACTTGCCTTTGAGGACGCACCGGATATGACGTCGGTGAATCGCTTCCGGGAGCGCAAGACCGAAGGGATCGTGGACTTGCTTGTCATCAAGGAAGTTCGGCAGATCGAGCTTGATGTCATTGTTGCTGAAGTTTCGCTCGACAAGGCTCGGGAGGTTGGGTTCAACTTTACTTTCACCGGACCTGCCAATGGGGTGACGTCAGCAACGAGTATCCTTGGGGGCGCCATAAGCCCGTTTTTAGGCGCGCCAAACGGTTCATTCACATACATTAACGGTGCGCGCACTCTATCGTCGCTCTACAGGTTGTTGCAGTCTCGAGACATAAGCGAAATTTTGGCGCAGCCGAGATTGGTGATAAAAAACGGCCGCTCAGGTCAGTTTTTGTCTGGCGGCGAGCTTCCGATACCGCAGGTTACGGCCAATAACTCAACAGTCGAGTTTAAAGAATTCGGTGTCCGGCTCGGTTTTGTGCCGACGATAACTTGGTCCGATCGAATTGATCTCTGGGTTCTCCCTGAGATTAGTGCGCCAGATTCGAGTCTTACTGTCGCCGGCGTTCCGGCGATTACGGTTAAACGTACTTTGAGCCGTGTGGAAATGAAAGAGGGGGAAAGCCTTATTATCGGCGGCTTATTGGACCGTAGGATAACAAAGGACCTCAACAAATTTCCTATTCTGGGTGACGTGCCTATTTTAGGGACGTTGTTTAGAAGCACCAAATTCGCAAACCGCGAATCGGAACTCATTTTTGTGATTACGCCACGGATCGTTAGAACGATGAAACCAGGTGAAAAGCCGGCGCTGCCGTCGATAGAAAAATTCGATGACCCAGATATGCGCCAGGTTCCGGTGCCTGGAGGATCTGAGGAAAGGAAACCGCCGCGCGGCGCTTCGATTCCATGAAATATGGGTCCGTTTTTTCGAAGATAAGAAGGGCGATACATAGCACGTGATGAAGTTATCAATTATTTTAGTCGGCGAAGACAGTCTAGCCCTGGCCTCTTTGAAGCAGCAGCTTGAAAAAGAGCCGTCGGTAGCCGTCGATTCAAAGATTTACGGCTATAATGAGGCTTTTGAAGCACTCAAATCCCGCAATGGTCCAGTAGTGGCGGTTATCGACATCAATCTCGATCCCGAGCGCGCCTTTAATGTAGCTGAGCAGGTTAAGCTCAGGCTAACAAACGTTCGCTTGGTCATGACTTCGCCGACAGGCGCTCCCGATACGATTTTGCGCGCAATGCGCTCCGGGGCCGAAGAGTTTTTACCGCAGCCGTTTAATTGGAGCGAGGTTCTAAAGTCATTCGAGGCGATCCGAAAAAAGGTCGACGTCGTTCACGGGACTAAGTCCGTAGAGCGTGGCCACATTGTTGCGGTCTCTTCAAACAAGGGCGGGGTGGGCTCGACAACCGCGGCTACTAATTTGGCCGCCTGTCTAGTCGCCCAAAATAAATCGGTCTGTTTGGTAGATCTCGTGCTGCAGTTCGGTTCGGTGACGAGTTTTCTTAATATCGACGCTTCCTATACGATTCTTGATTTGGTCAAGAACTTGAAGAGGATCGATCCTTTGTTTCTGGACGGTTCTTTGGTTAAACATGCTTCCGGAATCAGGGTGCTCGCGGAGCCGTTTTACGCCGAAGACGCCCGCCGCATCACGCCGGCCGACATCGACGAAATCCTCGATGTCCTGGCCCAGTCTTTCGATTTCGTCGTTGTCGACACGCCCAAGGAATTCGACGACATGCTCGCTCTAGTGCTCGATAAAGCGAACTTGGTCTTATTCATCACGGAGATGGATGTGCCCTCGTTGAAAAGCGCGCACCGAGCGCTCGAGCTTTTCGAGCGGATGGGCATTTATGAAAAAAAAATTCGCCTGATCTTGAATCGATATGTGAAAAGCAAGTTGATGACGTTGGAGTCGGTCGAGAAAGCGTTGGGTGTGAAGGTGTTCTGGACTTTGCCGAACAACTATCCGGTAGCAATCGCGGCAGTCAATCAGGGCCTTTCAATTCAGGAGTGTGACGCCAGATCGGACATTGCTAAAAGCTATCAGGGATTGACCGATGCGGTGGTGAATACCTTCATGTTTTCCGGCTCGTCTCGTGCTGAAACAGCAGAGGACAAGAGGTCGGGATTTTTGGGTCGACTGTTACCGCCGGTGCGTGGCTTAAACAAATGAGGAGTAAGGTACTATGAAGAATCCATCTCTGGATGCGGATAAAGATCGTTGGGAGACCGACAGAAATGCCGGTGATGGTCCGCGTGCACCGTTCCGATCGCTCCAAACCACCAATCCCGATGTGATTTTGCAGGATTTAAGACTGCGGATTCACCGACGGCTCATCGATACGCTCGATCTCTCTAAGCTATCAAATTTGGAGATGGAGCGGGTCCGTGTTGAGATCCGCCGAATCCTCGAAGATATGGTTTCGGCCGAAGCTATTCCATTGAGCCGCGCCGATCGCGACCGGCTTGTTATGGAAGTTCAACACGAGGTTTTTGGGTTGGGCCCGCTCGAGACGCTGATGAAGGACCCGGAGATATCCGATATTCTGGTAAACTCATCGAGCCAAATTTATGTTGAGCGCTACGGTAAGCTCGAAAAAACCGACGTGCGGTTCCGTGACGATGCTCATCTCATGCAAATCATAGAGAGGATCGTTACTCGGGTAGGCCGGCGGGTCGACGAAAGTTCGCCCATGGTCGACGCACGGTTGGCCGATGGCTCTCGCGTAAACGCGATTATCCCGCCGCTCGCGTTGGATGGTCCGATTCTCTCGATCCGGCGCTTCGGCGCGGAGCGACTCACGATCAACGATTTGATCCAGTTTAACTCGATACCACCGCAGATGGCCGAAGTTGCGGCAGCGTGCGTGAAGTCGCGTCTTAACATGATCGTCTCCGGCGGTACGGGTGCCGGTAAAACCACACTACTCAATTGTCTTTCGAATTACATTCCGGAAAACGAGCGAATCGTCACGATTGAAGACTCCGCTGAATTGAAGCTCCAGCAAGAGCACGTCGTGCGTCTCGAAACTCGGCCGCCGAATATCGAGGGCCAAGGCTCTGTAACGGCCCGCGATTTGGTTAGAAACGCCCTGCGTATGAGACCCGACCGGATCGTTATCGGTGAAGTGCGTGGCGGCGAAGCGCTCGACATGATGCAAGCTATGAATACCGGTCACGATGGTTCCATTAGCACCATCCACGCCAATAGTGCCCGCGATGCGCTCTCTCGTCTCGAAACCATGATGCTTATGGCGGGCATCAATTTGCCCGAGCGAGCGCTGCGCGAGCAATCAGCTTCGGCCATCGACGTCATCGTTCAGCTGACTCGATTGAGCGACGGCAGTAGAAAAGTGGTCGAATTTTCCGAAATTACCGGCATGGAAGGCAACACAATCACCACGCAAACCATTTTTAAATTTGAGCAGCGTGGAGTTGAAAACGGCAAGATTGTAGGCGAGTTTGTTGCGACCGGCGTCATGCCCTCCTTCATGGACCGTTTGGAGCGTTACGGTTTTCGAATTCCCAATTCACATTTTCTACCGGTTTCCATGGGAGCGAAGAGAAGGGCGATATGAGCTTACTCCTGATCAGTATATTTGCCTTTCTGTCGGCGGTATCGTTAATTGTCATTTTGTTCATGCTGCCGATGGCGGTGCAGGATAGTCCGCAAGCGAGAATCAAGCGCCGGCTGACGACGATCGGCCGGCTTGATAGCGCCACAAGGGCGGAAGTACAAAGCATTCTCAAGACTTCGATCTACAGCGAGATCCCCTGGCTCAATAATATGTTGTCGCAGATCAAAATCGTTCGGATGATCGATCTGCGGCTTGAGCGGGCGAATTTGGATATGACTCCGGGAATGTTTTTGCTTTGCTCGGTTGGCGCCGCGGGTGTGACATTCTTTTTGACATCTATAATTGGGCAGCCCACGTTGTTGTGTTTTGTTTTTGCTCTGGTCGCATTGTTTTGTCCGTTGTTCTATTTGCAATTCATTATCTGGAAGCGGCTTAGAAAGTTCCTCGAGCAATTTCCTGACGGTCTGGACATGATCAGCCAAAGTCTTCAGGCGGGTCTGGGTCTCACGCAATCCATGGTGTTTGTTGCCAAAGAGATGCCGGATCCGCTCGGAACGGAATTTTCCGTTTTTATCGAGGAGGTTAATCTCGGATTGCCGTTGCCGGAGGCGCTGAAGAAATTTGAGGAACGAATGAATCTTCCCGAAGTGCGCTTGTTTAACACTGCCCTTATGGTGCAGCGGGAAGTCGGCGGCAGCCTAGCGGAGTTGTTGACGAAGCTGTCGAACATCATTCGAGATCGTTTCCGAATCGAGCGCCTGATCAAGAGCCTCACCGCACAAAATCGAGTGAGCGCATGGACGGTTTGCTCTGTGCCGCCATTCCTGGCAGTTTTCATGTTTATGCGCGAACCGGAAATGATGAATAAGATGATGCAGAATCCCGTGGGCCGCGCCATGCTGGCTACGGCCTTGGTGTTGGAAATCGTCGGAATCCTGGTGTTCCGCAAAATCATCAAGATCCATATCTAGGAGAACATCGCATGGAATTTTTGATTGCGGTTGGATTCTTTGGCGTAATTTCGGCGATTGTTTATTTCGTGTTTGCCTCGCGGGCGCCGGTTGCCGAAGAGGCCATTCAGAGGCGTCTGGAAAGCATCGGCTTCCAAAACGAATCCCGAACTCAGATCCGACTCCACGACGAAGAAGAAACCACATTTTGGGAACGCATCGCCAATTTCTTTTTTGGGGACCGCGAATTGCCGGAAAGATTCAACATGATCAGCCGGCGTTTGCATCAGGCGGGCTATCGTGGCAATCGGGCGGTCCGAATTTTTTGGGGCCTCAGGATCTTCCTCTGTCTAGCTTTCGGATTTGGCGGCTTGTTCATAGCCTTGACCTCGCAAGCATCCATGAGCGATTTATTGTTGCTCACGGCAGCGGGCGCGGCAGTGGGGTACATGTTGCCTTTCCTCACCGTGTTCCGTAAGTCGCGCGCCCGAGTTCTTGAGATGCGAGAGACGCTGCCCGACACACTTGATTTGATCGTTGTCTGCGTCGAAGCAGGCATGGGTGTCGATGCCGCGTTAAACCGTGTCGGCAGGGAACAAAACGCGCAAAATCTGGCCCTCGGCGAGGAAATGCTCTTGGCAACGCAGGAGATGCAGGCCGGGGCCGCACGGAAAGATGCGCTGTTGCGACTGGCCGATCGGGTGGGTCTTGATGAATTCAAGTCCTTGGTTACGTTTCTCACCCAGACCGAAGAGATGGGTGGTAGTATTGCGCGCTCACTGCGGGTTTATGCGGAGACCATGCGCGACAAGCGGAGCCAAGCGGCCGAGGAAGCTGCCCGTAAGACGGTCATTAAGCTTATTTTCCCGCTGGTATTTTTCATTTTGCCGGCAATTTTTATCATCCTCCTCGGCCCTCCAGGCCTGGGCATTATAGAAATGCTTTCAGATCCGTTGCACTAGGAGAGATAGAGTCGTGCCGGTAATCAACTTATCCAAAAAGACGTGGCTCGCGACCAAGGTGCGCAAGGCGGATAATTTTCTCACCCGGCTCGTGGGTCTTTTGAAAAGAAAGCACCTCGGTCCGGAAGAGGCGCTGTGGCTGATGCCCAGCAAAGGGATTCACACGATCGGCATGAAATT